>DHCFJ07801__coassemble_1552_pt1 | contig 114695 bp, 101 predicted proteins | sample DHCFJ07801__metabat2_low_PE_010 | metagenome-assembled genome bin DHCFJ07801
GCCGGCCGGGGTGCTATCAATCGGACGGGGAGCTCGTGAGCCCGATCAGACCGTGAGTCCGGTCAGACCGTGTGCCTGATCAGACCGTGAATCCGATGGCGCGGAGCTGCTCGCGACCATCGTCGGTGATCATCTGGGGGCCCCACGGCGGCATCCAGACCCAGTTGAGCTCCAGCTCGTTGACCAGGTCCGACCCGATGGTGGCGCTGCGGGCCTGGTCCTCGATCACGTCGGTGAGCGGGCATGCGGCGGAGGTCAGGGTCATGTCGACGCGAGCGATCGTGGATCCCTCGGTCTCTCCGGGGCGGACCCAGATGTCATAGACCAGGCCGAGGTCCACGACGTTGATCCCGAGTTCGGGGTCCACGACGTCGCGCATGGCCTCCTCGAGATCCGCGACCAGGGCGAGATCCTCTTCGGACTGTTCCGGACGATTGGGGTCGGGCCGGAACTCACCGTTATAGGCGGTTCCGGGTGCCGTCTCGTTCTCGGCCGCCGAGTTGGGGTCGTCCACGGACGGGTCGTTGGCAGGTGTCATCTGCTCGGTCATGTCACATCACTCCTGGTGTTCGGTCTGTTGTGCGAGAGCGTCCTTGAACGCCATCCAGCCCAGTAGGGCGCACTTGACGCGCGCCGGGTAGCGGGACACTCCGGCCAGTGCCACCGCATCGTCCAGTAGTTCCTCGTCACCTTCGTCCTGGCCGCGGGACGAGATCATGGTGTGGAAGCCTTCGAATACCTCGAGGGATTCCGACACGGGCCGACCGACCAGGAGTTCCGCCATCATCGAGGTGGAGGCCTGGCTGATCGAGCAGCCCTGGGCGTCGTAGGAGATGTCCTCGACCGTGCTCTGGTCGTCGGAGAGCTGCAGTCGCAGCGTCAGCTCGTCGCCACACGTCGGGTTGACGTGGTGGACCTCAGCGCCGAACGGATCCCGCAGGCCGCTGTGGTGGGGCCGGCGGTAATGATCCAGGATGACTTCCTGGTACATCTGCTCGAGTTTCATCTAGCGCACGCCCTCCACTCCGAAGAATTCCTGCGCACGGCGCAACGACCGTGCCAGCGCATCAACCTCGTCGACGGTGTTGTACAACGCGAACGAGGCCCGCACTGTCGACTGCACACCGAGACGCCGATGCAGCGGCCACGCGCAGTGGTGGCCGACCCGCACCGCGACTCCGTCATCGTCGAGCACCTGGCTCACGTCGTGCGCATGGATCCCGTCCACCACGAACGACACTGCGCCACCGCGGTCGACGGTGTCGGTGGGGCCGATGATCCGGATGCCGGGGATGTCCCCGAGCGCCTCGAGCGCCGCGGCGGTCAGTGTCTCTTCATGCCGGGCGACGGTGTCCATCCCGACTGCTTCCAGGTAGCGCACAGCCGCGGCAAGCCCGACCGCCTGGGACACCATCGGCACCCCGGCCTCGAACCGCTGCGGCGGATCGGCATAGGTGGACTCTTCCATCGTCACCGTGGCGATCATCGATCCCCCGGTGAGCACCGGCGGCATCGCCCGCAGAAGTTCTCGACGCCCGTAGAGGACTCCGATCCCGGTGGGGCCGAGCATCTTGTGGCCGGAGAACGCCGCGAAGTCGACTCCCAGTGCGTGGAAGTCCACCGCCATGTGCGGCACGGACTGGCAGGCGTCCAGGACCACCAGCGCACCGACTGAATGAGCCGACTCCACGACGCGGGCGACGTCGGTGACCGCACCGGTGACGTTCGACTGGTGGGTGAGCGCCACGACCTTCACCGCATCGGTGAGCTCGATCGAGTCGAGGTCGATACGGCCGTCGTCGGTGAGCCCGTACCAGCGCAGGGTCGCCCCGGTACGTCGGCACAGTTCCTGCCAGGGCACCAGGTTTGCGTGGTGCTCCAGCTCGGAGATCACGATCTCGTCCCCGGGACCGACGGTGTACTCGCCGAAGCGAGGGTCTCCGAGGGCGAACGCGACGAGGTTCAGCGCCTCCGTCGCGTTCTTGGTGAACACCAACTCGTCCACATCGGCACCCACGAAGCGGCCGATGTCGGCCCGGGCGCCCTCGTAGGCGTCCGTGGCCTCCTCGGCGAGCTGATGTGCGCCCCGATGCACTGCCGCGTTGGAGTGCATGAGGAAATCCCGCTCCGCATCCAGTACCTGGACCGGTCGCTGCGAGGTGGCCCCGGAGTCGAGGTACACCAGGGGCTTTCCGTCACGGACGGTCCGGCTCAGGATGGGAAAATCCGCGCGGACGGTCGTGAGATCGAGAGTCGAGGTCATGGTCTCCCAGCTGTCTGGTCAGGCGTTCGCCGGCGTCAGGTACTTCTCGTACCCGTTCGCCTCGAGTTCGTCGGCCAGTTCGGCACCACCGGAGGCGGCGATACGGCCGTCGACGAACACGTGAACCGTGTCGGGCTTGATGTACTGCAGGATCCGCGTGTAGTGCGTGATCAGCAGGATTCCGCCGTTCTCTTCCGCCTTGTAGCGGTTGACTCCCTCGGAGACGACGCGCAGGGCGTCGACGTCCAAGCCGGAGTCCGTCTCGTCGAGAACCGCGATCTTCGGCTTGAGCAGGTCGAGCTGCAGGATCTCGTGGCGCTTCTTCTCGCCGCCCGAGAAGCCCTCGTTGACACTGCGCTCGGAGAACGCCGGGTCGAAGTCGAGGTCAGACATGGCCTCCTTGACCTCCTTGACCCAGTGACGGAGCTTGGGTGCCTCACCACGCACGGCGGTCGCCGCGCTCCGCAGGAAGTTCGCGGTGGAGACACCGGGGATCTCGGTCGGGTACTGCATCGCCAGGAACAGTCCGGCGCGCGCACGCTCGTCGACCTCCATCGCCAGGACGTCCTCGCCGTCGAGGGTCACGGTGCCACCGGTGACCTCGTACTTGGGGTGGCCGGCGATGACGTAGGCAAGCGTGGACTTGCCGGAGCCGTTGGGGCCCATGATGGCGTGGGTCTTACCGGACTCGATGGTCAGGTCGACGCCCTTGAGGATCTCGACGGTCTCCGGGGAGTCCTCGGTGGCGGCGACGCGGGCCGTCAGGCCCTTGATCTCGAGAGTGGTCATTTCAGTGCTCGCAATCTTCGGTGTTCAGGTCTTAGGGGTGATGACTGAAGTGCTGGACGTCAGATGCCGGAGGACTGCAGCTCTAGCTCGACGGCCTCGGTGATCCGCTCGCGAACCTCGGGCACACCGATGCGGTTGATCACCTCGCCGAAGAAGCCACGGACCACCAGACGCCGTGCGACGTCCTCGGCGATGCCGCGGGACATGAGGTAGAACAGGTGCTCCTCGTCGAACCGGCCGACGGCGCTGGCGTGACCGGCACCGGCGATCTCGCCGGTCTCGATCTCGAGGTTGGGCACGGAGTCGGCCCGCGCACCGTCGGTGAGAACGAGGTTGCGGTTCATCTCGTAGGTGTCCGTGCCCTGGGCTTCCGCCCGGATGAGGACGTCACCGATCCACACGGTATGGGCGTCCGGCAGATTCGACTTCGCGTCGCCCTGCAATGCGCCCTTGTAGAGGATCCGCGAGGTGCAGTGCGGAACCGCGTGGTCCACGAGCAGGCGATGCTCGATGTGCTGACCGTCGTCGGCGTAGTACAGGCCGTTGAGGTGGGCGGTGCCGCCGGGGCCCGCGTACCGAACGGACGGCGCGATGCGGACGATCTCGCCGCCGAAGGTCACGACGGTGTACGTCACCGTGGCGTCGCGGCCGACGAGGAGATGGTGCGCGGCAAGATGCAGGGCGTCGTCATCCCAGTCCTGGATGAGCACGACCTCCAGATGCGCGGAGTCGCCGACGACGAACTCGGCGTTCTCTGCGATGGTGCCGCCGCCGCGCTGATCCACCACGAAGGTGGCATTGGCGAAGGGCTCCAGTCGGATCTGGGTGTGGCCGAAGGCGATGTTGCCCTCGCCGGGACCGTCAACGGTGACGTAGACGGGTTCGGCGATGACCTTCTCCTTGGCCACCGTGATGATGGTGGCCTCGTCAGCCGAGGTGAAGGCCTGGGCCGCGACGCGGTCCCGGGGTGCACCGGCCTCGCCGATCCGCTTGTCCTTCGAGTCAACGGTCTCGGCACGGAGCCCGTCCTGCTCGGCGACGGTCACGGCGATGCGACCCGATGCGGTGACGTTGGATCCGTCATGGATGCCGCGGAGACGACGCAGCGGGGTGAACCGCCAGATCTCGTCCTTGTGGCTCGGCACCTCGAAGGCGTCAACGTCGAAGGAGGAGAACTGGTCGCCCTTGGTGGCGCCGACGGGAACGCCGTAGCGGTCGGTAACCGGCGCGACGGCGGTCTCCGTGGTGGGGGTGGTGGTGTCGGTCATGGTGGTCAGCCCACCGATCCTTCCATCTGCAATTCGATCAGGCGGTTGAGCTCGAGCGCGTACTCCATCGGGAGCTCCTTGGCGATGGGCTCGACGAACCCACGGACGATCATCGCCATGGCCTCGTCCTCTTCCAGCCCACGGCTCATGAGGTAGAACAGCTGGTCCTGGCTCACCTTGGAGACCGTGGCCTCATGCCCCAGCGTGACGTCATCCTCACGAATGTCGATGTAGGGGTAGGTGTCGGAGCGGCTGATGTTGTCCACGAGCAGCGCGTCGCACTCGACGTTGGACTTGGAGCCCTTGGCGCCGGGGTTGATCTGGATCAAACCGCGGTAGGCAGAACGCCCGCCGCCGCGTGCCACGGACTTGGAGACGATGTTCGACGACGTGTTGGGCGCCAGGTGAAGCATCTTGGAACCAGTGTCCTGATGCTGGCCCTCGCCGGCGAAGGCCACCGAGAGCACCTCGCCCTTGGCGTGCTCGCCGGTCAGCCACACGGCCGGGTACTTCATGGTGACCTTGGAACCGATGTTGCCGTCGATCCACTCCATGGTCGCGCCCTCTTCGGCACGAGCACGCTTGGTCACCAGGTTGTAGACGTTGTTCGACCAGTTCTGGATGGTCGTGTAGCGGCAACGGCCGCCCTTCTTGACGACGATCTCCACGACGGCGGAGTGCAGCGAGTCCGACTTGTAGATCGGCGCGGTGCAGCCCTCGACGTAGTGCACGTAGGCGTCCTCGTCGACGATGATCAGGGTCCGCTCGAACTGGCCCATGTTCTCGGTGTTGATCCGGAAGTAGGCCTGCAGGGGGATGTCGACGTGCACACCCTTGGGGACGTAGATGAACGAGCCGCCCGACCAGACGGCGGTGTTCAGCGCGGAGAACTTGTTGTCACCAGAGGGGATGACCGAACCGAAGTACTCCTCGAAGTACTCGGGGTGCTCCTTGAGCGCGGTGTCGGTGTCCATGAAGATGACACCCTGGCTCTCCAGGTCCTCGCGAATCTGGTGGTAGACCACCTCGGACTCGTACTGCGCGGCCACACCGGCCACGAGGCGCTGCTTCTCAGCCTCGGGAATGCCCAGCTTGTCGTAGGTGTTCTTGATGTCTTCGGGCAGGTCCTCCCAGCTGGTGGCCTGCTTCTCCGTGGAACGGACGAAGTACTTGATGTTGTCGAAATCAATACCCGACAGGTCCGAGCCCCACGCGGGCATCGGCTTCTTGTCGAAAATCTGCAGCGCCTTGAGTCGCTTGTCGAGCATCCAGTCGGACTCGTTCTTCTTGGCGGAGATGTCGCGCACGACCGCCTCGGAGAGTCCACGCTGTGCGGTGGCACCGGCGTCGTCCGAGTCGTGCCAGCCGTAGTTGTACTGGCCGATGGAAGCGATCCGCTCCTCGTCGGTGGTCGGCTCGGTGACGTCGGCCGTCACCTGGTCTGGGGTGATGGTCATCGCACTGTCCTTTCGGCGGTCGAAACCGACGCGGGTGCGCCGGCCGGTGCGGGGATCGTGGCAGCGAGATCTTCTGCTGCCAGAGTCCCGGTCGGGATGTTGGTGGTACAGGCGCAATTTCCGCCTGCGATGGTGGCGAGGCGCTGGACGTGTGTGCCCACGATCTCGGACACCACCTCCTGCTCGGCCTCACACAGTTCGGGGAACCGCGAAGCGACATTCCATACCGGGCAATGATGCTGACAGATCTGCAGCCCTGTGCCCACTTCCTCTACCGAGGAGGCATAGCCTGCATCCGACAGTGCGGTCGCAATGTCCGCGGCGGCGCGTTCCACGTCATCCGGCCCCTCGGCCGGACGGATGTGGCCGATGACCGAACGGACGCGCTCCCTGGCGAAGTCGATGACCGCTTCGGAGCCACCCACGCGCTGCAGCGCTGACAGTGCCTCAACAGCGAGGTGATCGTACCCGTGGCGGGCGGTGCTTCGGCCGGTGGCCGTCACCTGGAACGTCTTTGCCGGCCGACCGCGGGTCCCGGCCGGCCGGGTGTGGGCTGGCTCCACCTCGCCGGCATCGGCGAGGTTGTCCAGATGCCGCCTGACCCCGGCCGGGGTCAGGCCGAGTTCGTTACCGATCTCGGTCGCGGTGAGGGCTCCTCGTTCCAAGAGGAGTTCCCGGATCGCCGAGCGGGTATCCGGGCGGGCGCTGGTGTCATAGACGTGCTGCACGCTCATTCGCCACTCCCTTCCGGTTATGCTCGTTGCGCCCCAAGTGAGACGCACCACCTGATATTACGCAACAAACTTGTGTCGGAAATATTCCCCTACCCCCGAGCGCGTCGCAAGGCGCGGCCGTGAGGGTGTTCGCGAGTGAGGTCCGACTGTCGCTCGAGGGGTGAGGAAGGTCGGGATCGTGGCACGAGAATTCCCCAGGCGTGGCGCCGGTGCGGTGACCGCCAGGCTGCACACGGAGGAGCTGTCCACCGGCTCCCCCATGTCGGCGGAGATGGCCCGCCTGGATCGGATTCGACTGATCGGGACCACGTCCGCGGTCGCCATGGCGGTCGGTGCGCTCGGCGCGGGCGCACTGCCGGTCCTCCAGAATCCCGCGGCCGGTGAGCGACTGTTCGGACTGTGGCTTCGACTCCAGCAGTCGTCGATGACGATCGTCATGGCGGGCATGGTCATGGTGACCATCTGCTGGCTGCTGTTGGCTCCCTACGTGCTCGGACGAGATCGGCGCGGACGACTCAGCGGCCGGATCGATCGAGCGACGCTCGACCGCATCATCGCCTCGTGGGCGCTGCCGCTGGCATTTGCGCCACCGATGTTCAGCAAGGACGTCTACAGCTATCTGGCGCAGGGGGCCATCGGCAATTCGCTTGACGACCCCTATTCGCTGGGCCCCGTCTCCGCCCTGGGAACCGCGCATCCCCTGACGGTGAACGTTCCGGACATCTGGCGTGACACGCCCAACCAATACGGACCCTTGTACCTGGGTGTACAGAAACTCATCCACACGATCACCGGTGACGACGTGGTGGCGGGAACGGTCCTGCACCGGGTGGTGGCGGTGATCGGCATCCTCATGCTCGGGTGGGCGGTTCCTCGGCTCGCCGAGTACTGCGGTGTCTCCGACGTGGCCGCGTTGTGGCTGGCCGTGGCGAATCCGCTGGTGCTGTTCCACCTGGTCTCCGGAATCCACTCCGAGGCGTTCATGATGGGCCTGCTCGCCATCGGGCTGGTCGTGGCCCTGAGAGCCATTGAGGCGCCACCCGGTCCTCGGACTACGGGGTTGTTCATCCTCGGCACCGTGTTGGTGACCGGTTCGGCTCTGGTGAAGCTGCCGACCGTCGTGGCGTTGGGATTCATCGGTATGGCACTCGCGCGCAGGTGGGGAGCCGGATGGCTGGCGACCCTCAAGGCGACCGTGGTGATGCTCATCCTGGCCGGCACCACCACAGGCGTGGCGATGCTGATCACCTCATCGGGTCTCGGATGGATCACCAAGCTCGGCGCGGCGACATCGCTTCGGAGCTGGCTGTCGCCGCCGACGGCCCTCGGCGTCATCGCCGGAGGCATAGGGCAGTATCTCGGTCTCGGTGACCACACTGAACAGATCCTCGTGATGGTGCAGACCGCAGCACTGATCGCCGCGGCGGCGTTCACCGTGCGCATGCTGTTCGCCGTCCAGGCCGGACGCATCAACCCTGTGGGAGGCCTCGGAGTCTCGATGGCCGCCATCGTGCTGTGCTTCCCGGTGGTTCATCCCTGGTACGTGCTCTGGGCCCTCGTGCCCCTGGCGGCGTGGGCGTCGCGCGTGGAGTTCCGGCTCCCGGTGGTCGCGGTCAGCGCGATCCTCGCGTGTTTCACCCTTCCTCCCGGCGCCGGGCTACCACCGTTTGTCACCATTCAGGCATGGGCTGCAACCGTGGTCGTGGTGTTGATCGTTTTCATCGCGATGTTCCGCTGGCCAGGGCTGTTGCGTTACCGCTGACGGTGTCGGCATACAATCGGCAGCCGTGACTCCATCGACCGACTCCCCCGCACTGCAGGTCGACGGACTTGTCAAGACTTTTGGCGACACGACCGCCGTCGCAGGCCTGGATCTGACTCTCGAGAGAGGTCAGGTCATGGCACTGCTGGGGCCCAATGGTGCCGGCAAGACCACGACAGTCGAGATCTGTGAGGGCTTTCAGCGGCCGGATGACGGCACGGTGCGCGTTCTCGGCATGGACCCGGTGACCGACCGACAGGCAGTACGCAGTCGCATCGGCATGATGCTGCAGGGCGGCGGCGCCTACCCGGGGGTCCGGGTAGGCGAAATGCTCCGTCTGGTCGCCTCCTATTACGAGGATCCCCTCGACCCGGAATGGCTCCTGACAGAACTGGGTCTCAGCGAACACGTCTCGACCACTTATCGACGGCTGTCCGGCGGGCAACAGCAACGACTGTCCCTCGCGATCGCCGTGATCGGCCGACCGGAACTGGTGTTCCTCGACGAGCCGACCGCCGGTCTCGACGCGCAGGCCCGCCTCGCGGTGTGGGATCTGGTCCGTGCGCTCCGCCGCGACGGTGCCTCTGTCCTGCTCACGACTCACCTCATGGACGAGGCCTCGGCTCTGGCCGACGAGGTGGTGATCGTCGACCGCGGCAGGCAGGTGGCCTCCGGCACTCCTGCCGAACTCGAACGAGCCGGCGCCACCGAGGGGGTGACCCTTGTCGTCGACGGAGACATCGACCCGGCTCTCCTCGACGGCGCGGTAGGGCCGGGACACACTGTCACCACCGGGTCCGGGACAGGAGTACTGGAGGTCGACGGCCCGGTCTCCCCCGCACTCATGACCGCGCTGTGCGCCGAACTCGAGCGGCACGGGGTCCAACTCACCTCATTGGCCACTAGGTCCAAGAGTCTCGAGGAGGTCTTCCTCGACCTGACCGGACGGGACCTGCGATGAACCACCCCAGTACGGATACCAACCGCTTCGCGCCCGGCACGTTCGCCCGGCCGTCGAGGCCGGCCACCCTTCGCCGGATGACGGGCGCGCAGACCCGGATGGAACTGACGCTGTTCCTGCGCAACGGTGAGCAGTTGCTGGTGGCGCTTATCATTCCGCTGGCCGCACTCATCGCTCTCGTCGCGATCGATTTCGGTGCCGTCCCGGAGCCCCGCGTCGATCACGCGATCGCGGCTGTCCTCGCCATGTCCGTGATGGGGACATCGTTCACCGGACAGGCGATAGCTGTGGCCTTCGACCGCCGCTACGACGCACTGAAACGGCTCGGTGGCACCCCGCTTCCGCCCATCGTCATCATTGCCGGAAAAATCCTGGCCACGCTCATCCTGGTGGCCGGCCAGACGGTCATTCTCGGTGCCATCGCGGTGGCCATGGGGTGGCGCCCGGACCCGCTGGGGATCCTGGTGGGGGCCCTGATGATCGCGCTGGGGTCGGCCGCATTCTCGTCGATGGGCCTGCTGCTGGGCGGCACGATGCGTGCCGAGATCGTCCTGGGACTGGCAAACCTGATCTGGTTTGTCCTCATCGGAGCCGCGGGACTCGCCATCGGAGTGGCGGAACTGCCCTCCCGGGTGGCTGACCTCCTCGTCGTCGTCCCCTCTTACGCACTGACCGAGGCGCTCCTCGCCGCCGACACCGGAGGTCTCCCCGTGCTTCCGGCGCTTGTCCTGTTGTGCTGGACCGGCGTCTGCGGCGGCTTTGCCGTACGTCACTTCTCGTTCACCTGATAGCAGACCGTCGCGACCCGCGGCCTAGAATCGGGCACGTGACCTCGACATCGCGCGCCACGTCCTCCGGAACCCCGGCCGAGACCACACCGAAGGCAGACGGCGGACCACTGTCCAGGCTCCCGATGCCGTCGTTGCGAGCCCAGAAGGGTATCGCGCTCGCGAACGTCATCGCCCAGATCGGCATCATGACCACCGGTGTCACCGTCCGGGTCACCGCGTCCGGACTCGGCTGCGAAAGCTGGCCGCGATGCAACCAGGACAGTTTCGTCCCCGTGCCCGGCGCCGCTCCCGCGCTACACCAGGCCGTCGAGTTCGGAAACCGGCTCCTGACGTTCGTGCTCGTGGCCGTGGCCGTCGCGTTGATCCTGGCGCTCCACCGTGCCGGACGGCGAAAGCAACTGCTCGTCCTCGCCTGGATGATGCCGCTCGGGATCGTCGCGCAGGCCGTGATCGGTGGTATCACCGTGCTGGCGGGGCTGGCCTGGTGGACCGTGGCGCTCCACCTACTCCCGTCGATGGTTCTCGCCTGGGTGGCCGCGATTCTCTTCGTGCGGATAGGCGAGGACGACGCCGCGGCCCCGCGCCGCGTCATCCCCACTCCGCTGCGGTGGCTGACGGTCCTGTCAGCCGTTCTCCTCGCCGGCGTGCTGGTTTCGGGCACGATGGTCACCGGTGCCGGGCCGCACGCCGGTGACGCCCGGATCGGGGTAGCCGACCGCCTCCAGTTGCCCATCCAGTGGCTCGTGCACTTCCATGCCGAACTGATGGTCGGTTACGTCTGTCTTCTCATCGGGCTCGTCGCCGGTCTCATGGCGCTCAAGACGCCCGGGCCCGCAATCCGACGCGGCGCGATCCTGATCGGACTCATCGCCCTCCAGGCGGTTGTCGGTATCACCCAGTACCAGCTCGGTGTCCCCGAGCTTCTCGTGGTGATTCACGTGACGCTCGCTGGCACCATCACCGCGGTCACCGGTGCACTGTGGGCGGCGGGAACGATTCGCGACCGCATCCGGTCCTGAACTTCGGGCTCGGATCACGCGCTCGGCACAGGCGTCGAGCACCAGCGTTTCCGTCACGTCGGTGGACGGTCGTTCTCCACGACTAGGGCAGAGTGCGTTGCACCTGGGACATCGGGCAAAAATGACGGCCCCGCCTTTGGCGGGGCCGTCATTGTGTCGCTGATCAGGTCACAGAAGTGAGCCGGAGCCGGCCATCCTCTTCCAATGCCCCGCTGGGACATCAGTCCGCGAGATGAGCTCGCGAGTCCAGTCCGAGCCCGTAAGCCCCTCGATTCCGTCTCGAACGGCCTCGGCCTGGGACAACGAGTCCACCATCAGGTCGTCCATGACCCCGTCGGCACCAACGAACGTCATACGGACCCCGCGGCGGCCGGTCGGCTGCAGGACGACGTCGGCCGAACCACCGTGGCGCGACAGGAACTTGGTCACGAACTTCGAGGCTCGCGAGGGCACGGTCGGTGCAGCGGGGACCGGGGCGGCCTCGATCTTCTCCGCAGGGGCCTTCTCTGCAGGCGCAGAAGCGGCGGGCTCCTTCTTCTCCGCTGCCGGAGCCTCGGACGTCGCAGCGGACTCTGCCGCCTTGTCGTCCTTCGACCCGGCCACCGCGGCGGTACCGGCTGCCGCAGCACCTGCAGCAGCTGCGGCGCCACCGAGCTTGAGTCCGCCGGAACTACCGCCACCGGGTGCCTTGGCTCCCCCGCCGCCGAGCTTGAGTCCACCGGACTTCTGGGCAGCGGGCTTGTCCTCCGCGCCCGCCTTCTCGGACTTCGCAGCATCTTCCGTGGTCTCGGCCGTAGCACCGGCGTCCAGTTCTGCGGCCTTGCCTCCGGGGGCCTTGGCGGAGGACCCGCCGAGGGTGAGTCCGCCACCCTTGCCGCCAGGGGCCTTGGCTCCCCCGCCGCCGAGCTTGAGTCCACCGGACTTCTGAGCTGCAGGCTTGTCCTCCGTGCCAGCCTCCTCAGCTGGCGTGGACTTGTCAGCTTTCGCCTCGTCGGCAGGAGCCTCGGATGCGGAGGCGCCACCGAGACCACTCGGCTTGCCGCCGGGAGCCTTGGCCGAAGACCCACCCAGGGAGAGTCCGCCGCCCTTGCCGCCGGGCGCCTTTGCGGACGAGCCGCCGAGAGTGAGCGCACCGGACTTGGCACTGCCGGAGGCCGGCGTGTCGGCCGGCTTCTCTGCAGAGCTGTCAGGGCTTGCCTGCTGTGCGGGAGCTGCGTCGGTGGACGGCGCATCTGCACTATCAGCGGACTTGTCGGCCGTAGCCGGGCCGTTGCTGGTGTTTGAGGCGGCGACCGCACCGGCAGCAGCCGCTGCGGCACCGCCGCCCAGTACGAGCTTGCTCGCCGACCCCCCACCTGGGGCCTTGGCGCTGGAGGCTCCGCCCAGGGTGATCTTCCCCTTGGCTGCGGTCCCCGCCGGCTTCTCGGGCGCGGTGCTCTCAGCCGCCGCTGGCTCATCCGGAGCTGTGGTCTCAGCCGCCGCGGCACCCTGCGGCTCTGGCGTTGCATTCCCGGCGGTGCCGGACACAGGCTCAGGTGTATCGGTGGGGGCCGATTCTGCCGTGTTCTGGGGCGCCTCACCGGACCGGGTCAGGGTCAGGGCGGGCCAGCCGGTCGTCCGCGCACGCGGTCCCCCGGCGTACTGGGGAAGAATCTGCAGGCTCATGTGCTGTACCTTATCGCTTCGGTCCGACTCCACCGGCCGCCACTCCCGTCGACAGTGAACGGCACGGCAAATCTGGTACTGCACGAATGAGCTCAGACGCGGATACTGGGCGGCATGCGAGCGATACAGATCACCCAGCACGGCGGACCCGACGTTCTCACCCCAGTCGATATCGAGCATCCCAAGCCGGGGCCGGGTGAGGTTCTGATCCGCACCACCGCGGTGGGCGTCAACTACATCGACACCTACATTCGTGAGGGAATCTATCCGCGTGACCTGCCGTTCGTTCCCGGGAGTGAGGGAGCCGGTGTGATCGAGGCGGTCGGTCAGGGCACGAAGGACCTTGTTGTCGGGGACCGTGTCGCTTGGTGCCAGGCCCCTGGGTCGTACGCGGAGTACGTCGTGGCACCGGTGGAGTCACTGGTCGCCGTGCCTGAAGGGGTCGACGACGACATCGCCGCGTCGATGCTCCTCCAAGGCCTGACTGCGCACTATCTCATCACCGATACGCATCGAGCGATGGAAGGCGACACGATCCTGATCACCGCCGGTGCCGGAGGGGTCGGCCAACTCCTCATTCAACTCGCGGTGGCTCGTGGATTCCACGTCATCACCACAACCTCGACGGAAGAAAAGGCGGAAAAGTGCCGGGCACTCGGCGCGCACCACGTCCTGCTCTACCCGCAGGCGACCCCAGAACGAGTGCGAGAACTTTCTGACGGTGGAGTGGCCACCGTGTTCGACGGTGTCGGCAAGGACACGTTCGACTCGAGTCTTTCTTCCCTTGCACGACGGGGGTCGATGGTGCTTTTCGGTGCCGCCAGTGGGCCGGTTCCACCGGTTGACCCGCAGCGCCTCAACTCGGCTGGTTCGGTGTTCCTGACCAGACCCACCCTGGCCGATTTCATCGCCACCACCGAGGAATTCCGTGACCGAGCTTCGGAAGTTCTCGAAGGCATCGTCGACGGCACGCTACGCCTCCAGGTGGGGGCGACCTACGGTCTGTCACAGGCCGCTGACGCGCATCGGGCACTGCAAGCTCGCGGAACCACCGGATCCATCGTTCTGGATCCCCTGCGCTGACTCCAGTGGACGGAACCCGGTGGGTCCAGCACTGGTCAGAGTGCGGACACCATCTCGGACACGGTCTGCAGACCCAGAACCGCGTCGACGGACAGTGCGACGAAGACACCGGCGAGGTAGTTATTGGACAGGATGAACAGCTTGAGTGGCTTGACCTCGATACCGCGACGAACGCCAGCCTCGAGCCGGTGCGCCATCACGATGAACCACACGCCGAAGCCGATGGCACCGATTGCGTAGATCCATCCGGCGGCCGGCACCAGGGCGAGGGTGCACACCACTGTCACCCAGGTATAGATGGTGATCCGCCGGGTAACGCCTTCCTCGGACATGACCACCGGCAGCATCGGCACTCCAGCCGCCTTGTAGTCCTCCTTGTAGCGCATCGCCAAGGCCCATGTGTGTGGGGGCGTCCAGAAGAAGATGACCAGGAACAGCACGACCGCCTGCCACCAGTTGTGGGGCTGCCCTTCCGGCAGGTTGTCGGTGATCACCGCCCAGGAGACGAACACGGGCATACAACCTGCAGCACCACCCCAGACCACGTTCTGGGCTGTGCGCCGCTTGAGGATCATCGAGTAGACGATCACGTAGAACAGGATCGTGATGAGGATGAAGAACGCGGCAAGCCAACTGTTCGCGAGAAGTCCCAACCACAGCATGCTGGCGACGCCCAGGACGAGACCGAAGATCAGCGCTGCACGTCGCGTTATCGCGTGCCGAGCGAGCGGTCGCCGCTCAGTGCGCTTCATCACCTGGTCGATGTCATAGTCGACCACCATGTTGAGCGAGTTCGCACTCGCTGCGCCCATCCAACCGCCGACGAGGGTCAGAAGAACCAGCGACAGGTGAATGTGACCGCGGTCAGCCTGGAGTAGAGCCGGGATCGCTGCGACGAGAAGGAGTTCGATCACCCTGGGCTTGGTGAGAGCGATGTAAGCCATCACCACATCAATCGCGCGGGTGGACCCGCTGGATGGCGCCGGACGCCCCGAAGACGCGGGAGGAGAGACGGACGGCCCCCCACTCCGGGTCGGGGTGGAATCTTGCACCGTATCTCCTTGCCGCAGACGTGAACGCACTACTTTGCTGATACTACGTGCCGCCCTCGGCGTCCGCGAAAGAGCGGGGGCGGGGACCCGACTACCTCCTGCGCCGTCGACCATTAGGGTGGTGGACGACATATGCGCGGATCCGCGCCGCACCCTCGACCCGGGAGTACCACAAGTGACCAGCGCGTCGGAGATCACCGAGCTCACCACCGCCCGCCACCCGTCCGACTGGACCGACCTGGACACCCGCGCCGTGGACACCGCTCGTGTCCTCGCTGCGGAGGCCGTCCAGAACTGCGGTAGCGGGCACCCCGGCACCGCGATGAGCCTCGCTCCCCTGGCATACACCCTCTACCAGCGTGTGATGCGGCACGATCCGACTGATCCGAAGTGGATCGGTCGTGACCGTTTCGTCCTGTCCTGCGGACACACGTCGCTGACCCAATACGTGCAGTTGTATCTCGCGGGCTTCGGACTCGAACTCGAGGATCTGAAGGCACTGCGCACGTGGGGATCCCTGACTCCCGGACATCCCGAGTGGAACCACACCGACGGTGTCGAGATCACAACCGGTCCCCTCGGGCAGGGGCTGGCCTCCGCGGTAGGAATGGCGATGGCCGCCCGGTACGAGCGCGGCCTCCTGGACCCGGATGCCCCCGCCGGCAAGAGCCCGTTTGACCACTTCATCTACGTGGTCGCTTCGGACGGGGACCTTCAGGAAGGTGTCACGGCCGAGGCATCGTCGCTGGCCGGGACACAGAAGCTCGGCAACCTGATCGCGGTGTACGACGACAATGAGATCTCGATCGAGGACGACACGAAGATCGCGTTCACCGAGGACGTCGCAGCCCGGTACGAGGCCTATGGCTGGCACGTGCAGACCGTGAACGGGGGCGAGGATGTCGCGGCGATCGAGGAGGCAATCGCAGATGCGCGCGCGGTGACTGACAAGCCTTCGCTGATCGTGCTGCGCACCGTCATCGCCTACCCCGCTCCGAACTTGATGAACACCGGTGCCTCGCACGGTGCGGCCCTCGGCCAGGACGAGGTCGACGCGGTCAAGACCGCGCTCGGCATGGGGGGAGCCGAGCCGTTCACCGTCGCTGACGAGGTGATCGCGCATACTCGTGGGGCCCGCGATCGCGGTGCTCGGGTCCACGCCCAGTGGAGCGACATGTTCCATGCCTGGGCCGAGGCGAACCCCGAGCGCAAGGCACTCTTCGACCGCCTCTACTCGGGTTCGCTGCCCGATGGGTGGGACGCAGATCTGCCCACTTGGGAGGCCGATCTCAAGGGCGTGGCAACCCGCAAGGCATCGGCCGCGGCAATTCAGGCTCTCGCGGCCAAGTTGCCCGAGCTGTGGGGTGGATCGGCGGACCTGGCGGGATCCAACAACACCCCCATCAAGGGTGCGGATTCGTTCGGCCCGAGCACCATCTCCACTGACACGTGGACGGCGTCTCCCTACGGGCGCAATCTCCACTTCGGTATCCGGGAGCACGCGATGGGCGCGATTCTCAATGGGATCGCCCTGCACGGCCCGACGCGCCCCTACGGGGGTACCTTCCTCATCTTCAGCGAGTACATGCGACCGGCGGTTCGGCTGGCGGCACTCCAGGGAAGCAATGCGTACTACGTGTGGACCCACGACTCGATCGGGCTCGGCGAGGACGGTCCCACGCACCAGCCGGTCGAGCAGTTGGCAGCGCTTCGCGCAATTCCGGGACTCGCGATCCTGCGTCCGGCGGACGCCAACGAGACGGCTGCCGCCTGGCGCGCGATGCTCGTGGCCCTCGATGGGCCGAAGGGGCTGTGCTTGACCCGCCAGGACGTGCCGGTGCTGGAAGGTTCCGCAGAGTTGGCCCGCGAAGGTGTCGAGCGGGGTGGCTACGTCCTCGCCGAGGCGTCGACCGGAAAGCCCGAGCTGATCCTCATCGGAACCGGCTCAGAGGTACAGCTCGCCGTTGCGGCCCGGGAGACCCTGGAGGCCGAGGGAATCGCGACCCGCGTCGTCTCGATGCCCTGTGTCGAGTTCTTCGACCAGCAGGACGCCGAGTACCGCGAATCAGTTCTCCCGCGGGCCGTGAAGGCACGCGTTTCGGTGGAGGCCGGAATCGCGATGCCGTGGCACCGGTTCATCGGTGACGCGGGACGCGCGGTCTCCCTTGAGCACTTCGGCGCATCTGCGCCGTACCAGACTCTGTTCAACGAGTTTGGGATCACCGCAGACGCAGTGGTCTCCGCCGCTCGCGACTCACTCGCGGCCGTTGCCGAGGAGGCATGATGACCAACGCGAATCTCGCTGCACTCAGCGCCGCTGGCGTGTCCGTCTGGCTTGACGACCTGTCACGTCAACTCCTCACATCCGGCGAGCTCGCCGCACGCATGTCAGCGTTGTCCGTTGTTGGAGTCACCACCAACCCGGCGATATTCCAGTCAGCTTTGTCCGACTCGTCAGCCTACGAATCTGCACTCACCGCTGCAGTTTCCGCGGACCGCGACGTCGATGCAGTTGTTCGCGAGTTGACGACCGCTGACGTGAGGGATGCCTGCGATGTCCTCGCCGACACCTACGCGTCGACCGATGGCGTCGACGGTCGGGTGTCCCTCGAGGTCGATCCGCGATTGGCGGACAAGACCGAGGAGACGGTCTCCCAGGCGGTAGAGCTTCGAGCCGCGGTCGACCGTCCCAACGTCATGATCAAGATCCCCGCCACCGCGGCCGGACTCCCTGCCATCACGGAGGTCATCGGCAAGGGTATCGACGTGAACGTGACGCTGATTTTTTCCGTCGACCAGTACCGAAAGGTGGCCGAGGCGTACATCGACGGTCTTGAGCGCGCGGCTGAGGCCGGTCACGACCTGTCCACCATTCATTCCGTCGCCTCGGTCTTCGTCTCTCGCCTCGATACCGAGGTCGATTCGCGACTCTCCGGCGATTCTGAGCTTCGGGGTCAAGCCGGACTTGCCAACGCGCGGCTCTGCCAGGAGGTCTACGACGAGGTCTTCGACACGAGCGGTCGTTTCGGTGCACTGGCCGATCGAGGCGCGCGCCCGCAGCGTTTGCTCTGGGCTTCGACCGGAGTCAAGGATCCGGCGTACCCCGACACGCTCTACGTGACCGGTCTGGTTACGCACGGGACCGTCAACACGATGCCCTTCGCAACCATGGAAGCCTTCGCCGATCACGGCGTCTTGGAAGGTGACACCGTACGTGGGAGCGCAGCTGCGTCTCACGCGACCCTTGAGGCGCTGCGTGCTGAGGGGGTCGATCTCGACGAGGTTTTCACCCTCCTGGAGAAGCAGGGCGTAGACAAGTTCGTCGCAGCATGGGACGACCTCCTTGGTACCGTCACCGCGCGTATCGACGAGATCCCGTCAAGTTCGTGAAAAGTACGCACCGGGAAAGCGACCCGGTTGAGGACGGCGTCGGCACGCCGGCGCCGTCCAACCCGCTCCGTGACCCGCGAGATCGCCGGCTCCCGCGAATCGCCGGACCATCTGGACTGGTGATTTTCGGGGTCACTGGTGACCTGTCGAAGAAGAAGCTGATCCCCGCGATCTACGACCTCGCCAATCGCGGACTCCTTCCACCCAGCTTCTCGCTGATCGGATTCGGTCGCCGGAAGTGGACTCACGAACAATTTGCAGAATTCGCACGAGAGTGTGCAAAAGAACGATGTCGAACCCCGTTCCGTGAGGACGTCTGGGAGCAACTCGCCGTCGGACTGCGTTTTGTCACGGGCACGTTCGATGATGATGCGGGATTCGACCGTTTAGCGGAGCAGTTGACCGCATTGGAGGCTGAGCGCGGCACCGCCGGCAACTACGGGTTCTATCTGTCGATCCCACCGGACGACTTCCCCACCGTATGTCGACACCTGGATCGGACGGGGGCGACCAAGGGACCAGAGGGCGCGTGGCGCCGCGTGGTGATCGAGAAGCCGTTCGGGCACGACCTCGCCAGTGCCAAAGAACTCAACAATGTCGTGGGCGCGGTGTTCCCCGAGGACTCCGTCTTTCGTATCGACCATTATCTGGGCAAAGAAACCGTCCAGAACATTCTTGCGCTCCGCTTCGCGAACCAATTGTTCGAGCCAGTCTGGAATGCCAATCACGTTGACCATGTCCAGATCACGATGGCTGAGGACATCGGCCTCGGCGGGCGCGCGGGCTACTACGACGGCATCGGTGCCGCACGCGACGTCATTCAGAACCACCTCATCCAGTTGATGGCGCTGGTCGCGATGGAAGAACCGACCGACTTTTCTGCATCTGCACTGAGGGCGGAAAAGACCAAAGTGCTCGAGTCGACGTCGTTGGCGCTGCCGATTTCCGAGACCGCTGCCCGCGGACAGTACTCGGCCGGGTGGCAGGGCTCGGAGCACGTGGTGGGACTCAAGGAGGAGGAAGGGTACGACCCCTCGTCCACGACGGAGACCTACGCCGCCATCACGCTGGAGGTGCACAATCGTCGCTGGGCTGGCGTGCCCTTCTACCTTCGGACCGGTAAGCGCCTGGGCCGCAGGGTAACCGAGATCGCGGTGGTATTCCGTCGTGCTCCGCACCTCCCCTTTGACGCGACGATGACCCAGGAACTGGGCCAGAACGCCCTGGTCATCCGAGTACAGCCGGACGAGGGTGTCACTCTGCGGTTCGGATCGAAGGTGCCGGGAACCGCGATGGAGGTCCGCGACGTCAATATGGACTTCGCCTATGGCGAGGCGTTCACCGAGTCGTCACCCGAGGCCTATGAGCGGCTGATTCTCGATGTTCTTCTCGGCGAGCCCTCCCTGTTTCCTGTCTCGAGGGAAGTGGAATTGAGTTGGATGCTCCTCGATCCCGTGCTGCGGGAGTGGGCAGCGCAGGGCGTCCCCGAGCAGTACCAAGCCGGCACCTGGGGGCCCAAGGGCGCCGATGAGATCTTGGCACGCAGTGGCCGGGCATGGAGGCGACCATGATCATCGATCTTCCCGATACCTCCACCAGAGACATTGCGAAGAAGCTCGTGCAGATTCGCGAAGAAGCCGGCCTCAGTACGATCGGGCGGGTACTCACACTCATCGTGCTCACCGACCACGTCCGTGGAAGCGAGGCCGCGATCGACGCCGCGAACGAGGCGAGTCGCGAACATCCTTGTCGTGTGATCGTGGTCATCCGTGGCCGGCGCGCCGACCCTGACCGACTCGACGGACAGATCCGAGTAGGTGGGGATGCGGGCGCGGCAGAGGTCGTTGTTCTCCGCACCTCCGGCGGCCTGGCGTCCCAGTCAGCCTCGATAGTGACTCCGCTCCTTCTCCCCGACACGCCACTCGCAGTCTGGTGGCCTCGGCATTCCCCGACTCTGCTCTCCGCTGACAAAGTCGGACGTCTCGCACGTCGTCGAATTGTCGATTCCGATACCGAAGGTCATCCGACAGACGCTTTGGCAAAACGTGTTGCCGGTTATTCCCCGGGCGATACGGACCTGGCTTGGGCGAGAATTACCCATTGGCGGTCGATCCTCGCAGCAACGCTGGACAGTCCGCCGTATGAACCGATCACCGGCGCGACGGTATGCGGGCCCGAAAGAGCAGCATCTGTCGACTTGGCGGGAGGTTGGCTGGCATCCAGGCTGGGGATAGACGTCCAACGAGCAGTCGGCCCCTCCATGGTCGTTCTCGAGCGCGAATCAGGATCAATCGTGCTCACTCAGATCAGCTCCACCGCGGCAGAGCTACGCATAACCGGACAACCCACTACCCGCGTTGCAATCGTGGGACGCAGTGTCGCCGACTGTCTCTCGGAAGAGTTGCGGCGCATGGACACCGATGGGGTCTATGCGGATGCACTCGACAACATCGATCGGGTCATCTACACCTCAGCCTCGGTCCGCTGACGCCAAGCGGCTCACCAGCAGAACCCAGCCCACCCCAGGAGTTTCGATGTCAGACATCCGCCATCACGTTCATCCCGACCTCGACAGTCTCGCCACATCCGCAGCAATGGAAGTCACCACGCATCTCAACGAGCGCATCGCAGAGTCCGGTCGGGCGGTGTTATCGCTCACCGGTGGTAGCGCGGGAGTGAAGACCGCTGCCGCGCTCGCTACGGCCGAGATCGAATGGGAGCGTGTGACCATCTACTTCGGCGATGAGCGTTTCGTGGCCGCCGGAGATCCCGAGCGAAATGACGGGCAGCTAGATGAAGTCCTGCTGGATATTCTTGGTGAAAGACCAACAATTCACCGATGGCCGACCCTCAGTGCCGAGAACACTGATGTCTTCGCTGCCGCGAAGGAGTTCCGGGAGGCGCAGTCACTTCCCCCAGGAGATGCGCCACTGTTTGACGTGACCCTTCTAGGCATGGGACCGGAAGGGCATATCGACTCGATTTTTCCCGATACTCCTGCCGTGTCCGAGACAGAAGAGCTCATTATGGGCGTCAGAGACTGCCCCAAGCCCCCACCCGAGAGGCTCACCTTCACCCTTCCCGCGATCCGGCGTTCGCGCCATGTGATCGTTGTGGCCACTGGCGACGGCAAGGCGGAGGCGGTAGCCAGGGGAATTGAAGGAACGGATCCGCAACAGTGGCCAGTCGCCGGAGCGCGGGGCTTGGAGTCGACCACCTTTCACCTCGACGGTCCCGCAGCGTCGATGATGTAGTGCCGGCAGGCACCCAGCACAAAGTTGAACGGGGTGCGCGTCGTCCGCGAGGACGAGGCGCACCCCGTGTCTTGTGCGCGAAGAACGCGCACCAAAAGTTGCGGGATGAGGGTCAGCCGAAGCGGACCACCAAGCCAACTGCCACGATACCGATCAGCCACAGCACCGACACGATTACTGTGACGCGGTCGAGGTTGCGCTCCACGACGCTCGAGCCGGACAGGCTCGACTGAACGCCGCCGCCGAACAGCGAGGACAGACCGCCACCCTTGCCGCGGTGCAGCAGGATGAACAGCATCAACAGCAGGCTGGAGATGATGAGGAACAGGTCCAGGGCGAGCTTCATGTAGAGATCGTGCCTCACGTCGGGTCGGGCGGTCGGATGTCGACCGCTACAGACTACCTGGTTGGCAGTCTGTGGCTAATCCGGGCACGCGCAGACCCACAGGACTGCGCGTGCCCGGCTGTAGGAATCAGGGCAGCGGCCCACCGGCGGCGATCGCAGACAGCTGTGCGAACTCGTCCGGCTTTAGTGATGCGCCGCCAACGAGGCCGCCGTCGACGTCCGGCTGCTCGAGGAGCTCACCGACGTTGGAAGCATTGACACTTCCGCCGTACAGCACTCTCATCGACTCCGCGGTCTCATCGTCCGCGAGATCGGCCAACGCTCCACGGATCGCCGAGCACACTTCCTGGGCGTCCGCTGCCGATGCGGTCTTGCCGGTTCCGATCGCCCAGACCGGCTCATATGCGATGACGGTCTCGGCGAGCTGAGCCTTGGAGAGTCCGGCAAGCGAGCCCTTGAGCTGCTCGACCACGAAGGACACGTGATCGCCGGCCTCCCGGACATCGAGCTTCTCCCCAACGCAGACGATCGGGGTGAGTCCATGCTTGTGGCTTGCGGCAGCCTTGGCAGCCACCAGTTCGTCTGACTCAGCGTGGTAATCGCGACGCTCGGAGTGGCCCACGACCACATAGGTGCAGCCGAGCTTGGCGAGCATCGCACCCGAGATCTCGCCGGTGTAGGCGCCGGATTCGTGAACCGATACGTCCTGAGCGCCATAGGCGAATCCGAGCTTGTCGCCCTCGATGACGATCTGGACACCGCGGATATCGGTGAACGGCGGGATGAACGCCACATCCACCTTCTCGAGGTACTTCTCTGGCAATGCGAAGGCGACCTTCTGCACGAGTGCGATGGCCTCAAGGTGATTGAGGTTCATCTTCCAGTTGCCGGCGATGAGCGGTGTGCGTGCCATGTTCTCTCCTGTTGTCGACGATCCGAGTCAGTTACCGCGCTCGAGCGCGGTGACGCCCGGAAGTTCCTTGCCCTCGAGGTACTCCAACGAGGCACCACCGCCGGTGGAGATGTGAGAGAAGTTCTCCTCCCCCAATCCCAGAGTCCGCACCGCCGCGGCGGAGTCGCCGCCACCGACGACGGAGAATGCGCCATCCTTAGTGGCGGTGATGATGGCCTCGGCCACCCCACGAGTGCCGGCGGAGAACGCCTCGAACTCGAACACGCCCATGGGGCCGTTCCAGAACACAGTCTTGGCGGCAGAGAGTTTCTCGGCGAATGCGGCCACGGAGTCCGGGCCGATGTCCAGGCCCATCTTGCCGTCGGGGATCGTTTCAGCAGAGACCGTGGCGTGTGGGGCATCTGCGGAAAAGCTATCGGCGGCCACCACGTCGACGGGCAGCGTGATCACATCGCCGAATTTGGCCAGGAGGTCCTTGCAGGTGTCGATCATCTCCTCCTGTAGGAGGGACGATCCGACCGAGTGCCCCTGTGCGGCGAGGAAGGTGAAGCACATGCCACCCCCGATGACGAGCGTGTCGACCTTCGGTGCCAGGGCCTCGATCACGGCGAGCTTGTCGGAAACCTTCGAGCCGCCGAGCACTACGGCGTACGGCCGCTTCGGGTCGCCGGTCAGGTCGGCGAGGACGTCCACCTCGCTCTGGACGAGATCGCCGGCGTACGCGGGCAGTACCTTGGCCACGTCGTACACCGATGCCTGCGCACGGTGAACCACACCGAAACCGTTGGAGACGAACGCGCCGTCCTCTCCGACCAGCTTCGCCAGTTCAGCTGCGAACTCCGAACGCTCCGCCTCGTTCTTGCTCGTCTCACGCGGATCGAAGCGCACGTTCTCGACGAGCAGGACGTCGCCGTCGGTCAGTCCGTTGGCGCGCTCACGGGCGTCGGACCCCACCACGTCACCGGCGAGCTGCACGTAGCGGCCGAGTTCGTCGCCGAGCTTCTCGGCCACAGGAGCCAGAGAGTATTCCGAGTCCACCTTGCCGCCGGGTCGACCGAGGTGAGCGGTGATCACCAGGGCTGCCCCGGCGTCCAGCAGGGCATTGAGTGTGGGCAGTGAGGCCGTGATGCGACCTGCGTCCGTGATCGTCGTCCCGTCGAGCGGGACGTTGAGGTCACAGCGGACGAGGATCTTGCGACCCTCAACGCCGGCCTCAAGCAGGTCGGAGAGCGTGCTCACTGCCATGGGGTGGACTCCTGTGGGGATGTGCTGTGGTGATGGATGAGTGCTGATGCCCGACCGGGCCCGGTCGGAACGCACCTGAGTGCGTCCGCGGACCGGGCCCGGTGGTGGAACTGGTGTCGTCAGGCCCCTGAAAAGATCAGAGGGACTTGCCGACGAGGCCGATCAGGTCGGCGAGGCGGTTGGAGTAGCCCCACTCGTTGTCGTACCAGGAGGCGATCTTGATCTGGCCGTCGATGGCCTTGGTCAGCGGCGCGTCAAAGATCGACGAGTGCGGATCGGTGACGATGTCGGAGGACACGATCGGATCCTCGGTGTACTTGAGGATGCCCTTCATCGGCCCCTCGGCAGCGGCCTTGACCGCCGCGTTGACCTCGTCGACCGACGCCTTCTTCTCGAGCTCGACCGTGAGGTCGGTCAGCGAGCCGGTGGGCAGCGGGACACGCACGGCGTAGCCGTCGAACTTGCCCTTGAGCTCCGGCAGGACCAGGGCGACGGCCTTGGCGGCACCGGTGGAGGTCGGAACCATGTTCAGCGCGGCAGCGCGGGCACGGCGCGGATCCTTGTGCGGCGCGTCGAGCAGGTTCTGATCGGCCGTGTACGCGTGAACAGTGGTCATCAGGCCCTTGATGATGCCGAACTCGTCGGACAGGACCTTGGCGACCGGCGCGAGGCAGTTGGTCGTGCAGGATGCGTTAGAGATGATCGTCTGCGAGCCGTCGTACTGATCGTCATTGACGCCCATGACCACGGTGAGGTCCTCACCGGAGGCGGGGGCCGAGATGATGACCTTCTTGGCCCCACCTTCCAGGTGACCGCGTGCCTTGTCGGCGTTCGTGAAGATGCCGGTGGACTCGACGACGACGTCCACTCCGTAGTCACCCCACGGCACGGAGGCAGGGCCCTCCTTGATCGCCAGGGCGCCGATCTTGGTGCCACCGACGGTCAGAGAGTTGTCGTCGAAGGTGACGTCCTTGCCCAGGCGACCGAGCGTCGAGTCGTACTTCAGGAGGTGGGCGAGCATGTCGTTCGTGGTGAGATCGTTGACGGCGACAATCTCGATGTCAGTCTCGCCCTGGGCCTTGAGAGCCTCCACCGCGCGGTAGAAGTTGCGGCCGATACGTCCGAATCCGTTGATGCCTACGCGCACGGTCACTTCGATGTCTCCTTATTGATGCTGCGAGATTGATGGTGCGAGAACGTTCAGCGCCATAACGGCCACACGTGGCCGATGACGTGACCCAGACTACCCGCAGCGGCTAACACCCGCGCAGGGTCCCGCCGCCATTTAGGCGTCGTCGAGCATGTCCTCTGTGACCACGGACTCCGTGTCCGGGATACCGAGCTCTGATGCCTTTCGGTCCGCCATCGACAGCAGGCGACGAATCCGGCCCGCCACGGCGTCCTTTGTCATGGGCGGATCGGCGAGCTGCCCGAGTTCCTCGAGCGAGGACTGCCGGTGCTGTACCCGGAGTTCGCCGGCCGAAAGTAGGTGATCCGGGACGTCCTCGCCCAGGATCTCCAGAGCACGCTGGACCCGGGCCGCGGCGGCCACCGCGGCCCGGGCGGAACGTCGGAGATTCGCGTCATCGAAGTTGGCGAGTCGGTTCGCGGTGGCGCGGACCTCGCCCCGGGACCGGCGCTCCTCCCACAGGTCTCGCGTGTCGCTGGCGCCCATGCGAGCGAGCAGCACCCCGATCGCCTCGCCGTCGCGAATGACCACACGGTCCCCGCCACGAACTTCGCGCGCCTTGGCGGTGACCCCGAGTCGACGGGCGGCTCCGACGAGCGCCATCGCTGCTTCTGCGCCGGGGGCGGTGACTTCGAGAGCCGACGAGCGACCAGGCTTGGTGAGTGACCCATGAGCCAGGAACGCGCCACGCCACGCTGCTTCTGCGGAAGTGACGGGGCCGCCCACGACGGCTGCCGGAAGGCCGCGGACGCTGCGGCCCGAGCTGTCGACCAGTCCCAACTGTCTCGCCAGGTCGGCACCGCGGTCGATGAGACGAATGACGAACTTCCGGGCTGTGCGTCCTCCGGATCCCCCGATCGGGTGAATCTCGCAGGACATGCCGAATAGTGAGTCGAGTTCCCCCGCGAGACGATCGGCGATGTCGCCCGAATCCACCTCTGCCTCGATGACGAGGCGGCCGGACAGGACCTGCAGGGTTCCGGCGAACCGCAGGAGGGCGGCGACCTCCGCTTTCCTGGTGTCGGAGTTCCCCACGGGGACCCTCACCAGTTCGGACTTGACCTGTGCGGTCAGCGACACTCCCTGCTCCTTCTACTCACGTGGTCTACTCGCCCGCGGACGCGGGCGTCGAGGTTGCCAACACCGAGGCCAGCAGGACCGGATCATGGACGGCCATCATGTTCCCATCGGCCCCGGTGCCTGCGATCTCGGCGGTCACCACTCGTGCACCGAGGCCGGCGGCGGCACGCTCGAGGTGCTCCCGCTCGGTCGCGCTCAACGGCATCCGGGAATCGACCAGAACCGAGTCGAACTCGATCTCCGGGGTGTGTTGGCGCAACACGTGCAAGTGTTGTTCGGCTGAGAACCCCGCGGTCTCCCCAGGTTGCGGCGCGAGGTTCAACACCAGCACCTTAGTCGCGTCTGTGCGAGCGAGCGCATCAGCGATCTCACGGATAAGGACATTGGGGATGACACTGGTGAACCAGGATCCGGGACCGAGTACCACCAGATCGGCGTTCTCGATGGCGTCGACGACGCCGGCAGCGGCCGGCGGGTCGGGTGGGATGAGGCGCACACGCCTGACCCGTCCCGGAGTGGTGGCCACGGCGACCTGGCCGATGATGGTGCGCACGACACGCGGATCCGCTTCGAGTCCCACGACCTCCGCGGCGATGTCCAGCGCCACCGGCGACATCGGCAGTACTCGTCCGGTGACCCCGAGGATGGAGCCTGCGGCATCGAGTGCTTCGATCGGATCTCCGAGAAGTTCCCACAGGCCTGCGAAGACCAGGTTTCCCACGGCATGGCCGGCTAGCGCGCCGGTGCCTCCGTACCGGTGTTGGAACAAGCGGGTCAGACGGTCGTGATCGTCGTCGTCGGCTGCCAGGGCGCACAGTGCCATCCGCAGGTCGCCGGGTGGCAGGATTCCCATCTCTCGACGCAATCGCCCCGAGGATCCACCGTCGTCGGCGACGGTGACGACGGCCGTGACCTTCTCGGCGACCAGTCGGGCCGCCCGCAGAGTGGCGGAGAGTCCGTGGCCACCGCCGAGAGCCACTACAGACCCGATGGGCGGAGTGTTGTCCGACGTCATCGTGGACTCATTCCCGACCCAGATCGCGATGGCGTACGTGGACATTGACCGAGTCCAGGTCGTTGAGGCGCCCGGCGAGCGATTCGGAGATCGCCACGGAGCGATGCTTACCTCCGGTACAGCCGACCGCGATGGTCATGTATCGCTTGCCCTCGCGCCTGTAGCCGGTCATCGCCAGACGAATCATCGTCTCCGCTGATGTGAGGTATTCCTCGATCGACTCATCGGCGAGGACGTAGTCCTGCACGGGTTTGTCCCTACCGGTATGCGGTTGGAGTTCGGGGATCCAATGTGGATTCGGCAGGAATCGCATGTCGAGAAGCATGTCTACATCAACAGGTACGCCGTATTTGAACCCGAACGACTCGACGGTGAGGTGGAAGTCGAAACCGAGATCACCGAAGGGGGTTTCCAGGCGATGTCGCAGGTCGTGGACGCTGAGGTTCGAGGTGTCGACGACGACATCGGCACGGCCCCGCAGTCCCTCCAGGACCCGCCGTTCGCGGACGATTCCGTCGATGAGACCGCCTCCGGACTGCAGCGGATGGGAGCGGCGGACGTTGTTGAACCTGCTCACGAGCGCTTCGTCGGACGCCTCGAGGAACAGGATGCGGGCTCCGGTTGAACTGGCGAAGTGCTCGAGGAGGTCTTCCAGGTATTCGTCAAAGCCGATGCTGCGGGTGTCGACAACCATCGCCAGCCGTTGCGGACCGGACTCCGACTCGCCGATCTGGGTCAGGAAGTCACCAACGAACTCCAGGGGGAGATTGTCTACGACGTACCAGCCGAACTCCTCGAGCACCTTCGAGGCCGTGCCCTTTCCTGCGCCGGACATCCCGCTGATCAGGAGTAGCTCACGCTGCTGATCGCTGTCGACCATCAACTCACCTCGCATCGTCGGTCCTGTTCCTATCCTGTGCGTTCGAGTCTGTCATGTCGCGCGCGGACTCGCCGGTCGCCTTGGAATCAGATTCGAGGACTGTTTGGATGGCCGCCGCGACCCCGGGACCGATCCCGGGGATTGCACAGAGGTCTTCTGCGGTCGCCTTGCGTAGCGCAGACACGGTCGGAAAGGCTTCGGTGAGGGCGGCACGCCGTGAGGGGCCGAGGCCGGGGACATCGTCGAGAACCGAAGTGGTCATGCGCTTTGAGCGTGCTCCCCGATGAGCTCGAATCGCGAAGCGGTGTGCCTCGTCACGAAGACGTTGGAGGAGGAACAACCCTTCACCGTGGCGGGGGAAGATCACCGGGTAGTCCTCCCCGGGAAGCCAGATCTCCTCGAGCCTTTTGGCGATCCCGATGACCGGTACGTCCGTGATGCCGAGCTCCGCCAGCACCTCCGCCGCCGCCTCGACCTGCGGTCGGCCCCCGTCCACCACGAAGAGCTGCGGCGGATAGGCGAAGCGACGGGAGGCCGTGGACTTGGCGTCGGAGTCCGATTCGTCGTCGACCGGACCGTCCGTCTCGTCCGGGGTGTGTGCGGGGTCCTCGTGGTGGCGACGAAACCTGCGGCGTGTGACTTCGGCGATGCTGCCGACGTCGTCGGACCGCCCGTCTCCCGCCGCCTCCCGGATCCGGTACACGCGGTAATCGCTCTTGCGGGGGATACCGTCCTCGAACACGACGAGTGAGGCCATGACGTCGGTGCCCTGAATGTGGGAGATGTCGACGCACTCGATGCGCAGGGGTGCGGCGTCGAGTTCGAGGGTCTCCTGGATTTCCTGCAGGGCGGCGGAGCGCGCGGTGAGATCACCACTGCGTCGGAGTTTGTGCTGTGTAAGGGTCTCGACCGCATTGCGGTGCACGGTCTCGGCAAGAGCCCTCTTGTCTCCGCGTTGCGGAATCCGGAGGGACACGCGTGATCCGCGCAGACCGGACAACCAGTCGGCCAATTCGTGGGAGTCCTCCGGCAGGGCCGGCACGAGGACCTCACGCGGCACCGCGGCAGCGATGTCGCTGGTCTCGGCAGCTTCGGCGAGGTCCGCCTCGCCGCCGTAGAACTGCGCGAGATAGTCACTGACGATGCCCGGAACGGCCCGGGTGGCGTCGAAGTTGCCCTCATCGTCGATACCGTGGGTGTGCTCGACGACCCACCCGCGCTGGCCGCGTATGCGCCCGCCCCGGACGTGGAAGACGTGTACGGAGGCCTGCAACTCGTCGGCCTCGACCGCCACCACGTCCGCATCGGTGCCGTCGCCGAGGACCACCGCTTGTTTCTCCATCGCGCGGCGCATCGCCTCGAGATCGTCACGAAGTCGGGCGGCGCGTTCGAAATCCAGATCCGCGGATGCCTCGAGCATCTGCTTTTCGATCCGACGCATGATCGCGTCCGTGCGGCCGGCCAGAAAATCGATGAGCTCGTTGACGATCGCCCGGTGCTCGTCCGGGGTCACCCGTCCCACGCACGGTGCGGAGCATTTGTCGATGTATCCCAGCAGGCACGGACGACCGAGTTGGGCTTGACGTTTGTAGACGCCCGCAGAGCAGGACCGAACCGGGAAGACGCGTTGCAGGGTGTCGAGGGTGTCCCGGATTGCCCAGGCGTGGGAGTACGGGCCGAAGTAGCGGGTGCCGGGCCGTCGCGGGCCCCGGTAGACGAAAGCGCGGGGGATGTCCTCCCCCACGGTCACGGCGAGCAACGGATAGGTCTTGTCGTCGCGGTAGCGAACGTTGAATCGTGGGTCGTACTTCTTGATCCAGGTGTACTCGAGCTGAAGCGCTTCTACTTCTGTGGAGACAACGGTCCACTGAACTCCGGCGGCAGAGGTGACCATCTGCCGGGTCCGCGGATGCAGCAGAGTCAGGTCGGCGAAGTACGAGCTGAGCCGACTTCGGAGGTTCTTGGCCTTGCCCACATAGATGACCCGACCGTGCTCATCGCGAAAGCGGTAGACCCCCGGCTCCGTGGGGATGGAACCGGGGGCCGGACGATAGGTGCGTGGATCAGCCACAACAGATCAGCGGTCGGCGACGGTCTCTGGATCGGCGGCCGAGGGCTTGTGCTCGCGCACCACATCGCGGAGGCGGGCCATCGCCTCGACCCCGTCGGCGCCATCGAACGTCTGGATCGCCCAGATCCCCACGTGCTCATACGCGGGCAATTCGAGTCTCGGCCAGAAGCTGGACCGCGGGAACGTGAGACCCACAACGTCCTCCCAGGGCCAGACGCGCGAGCGCATCGGACCGGTGATCTCCACGCCCGCCGACCCGGCCCGGACACGGATCCGGAGGAGGGTGAGCAGTACGCCGGCGAAGATGAGGCCGGTGACCACGAACGCGAGCTGATCGGGAACCCCGATCGTTACGCCGGTGTCCCCGCGGACGAGGATGATCGCCCACACGATGTGGACGAGCACGATCACCACCGCCAGCACGGTCACGACCCGTCGCATGCGGGTCGGCCGGTGATCGAACTCCCAACCGGGTTCGGTGGCGCTCGGAGAACCGGTGGCGCGAGCGGCACCGTCGGGCTCTGCACTCATCGTCCGCTCCTGAGGTCACGTAGGACGACGGCCGCGCCAAGGGCTGCCGCAGCGGCCTCACCGCCCTTGTCCTCCGTGGCGCCGTCGTGTCCGTCGCGGTCCAGGGCCTGCTGTTCGTCATTGGTGGTGAGTACGCCGTGCGCGACCGGGACCGATTCGTCGAGGGCCACACGCGTGAGCCCGGCGGTCACAGAATCGCAGACGTAGTCGAAATGCGGTGTTCCGCCGCGGATGACCACGCCGAGAGCCACCACGGCATCGTGAGTGCGGGCGAGTTCCTGCGCCACCACGGGCAACTCCACCGCGCCGGTGACGCGGACGACGGTCACCGCTGCACCGGCGGAATCCGCCACCGCCACCGCGCGATCGAGCAGTTGTGTGCAGATCGCGTCGTGCCACGTCGACGCCACGATCCCGAGCCGCAGGCCCCGGGCGTCGGGAATCACCAGCTCCGGCCTTCCGCTGCCGCTCATCGCTGTCCCTTTCCGTCATCGTCGTTGCCGGGTGCACCGTCGGCCGATCGTGCCGCCTGGTCGTCGGCCGCATCGTCGAGACCCTCGAGCAGGTGCCCCATCCGGTCACGTTTGGTGCGCAGGTAACGGAGATTCTCCGGGGTGACCACGGTCGGCGTGGGCACCCGCTCCGCCACTTCGACGCCACCGGCGCGCAGCGCGTCAGCCTTGGCCGGGTTGTTGGTCATCAGGCGCACCCTGCTCACCCCGAGGTTACGCAGCATCTGGGCGGCGAGGCTGAAGTCGCGCGCGTCGGCGGGCAGCCCGAGGTCCAGGTTCGCGTCGACAGTGTCGCGGCCGGAGTCCTGGAGTTCATAGGCGCGGAGCTTCTGGACCAGGCCGATGCCCCGTCCTTCGTGGCCGCGCATGTACAGCACCACTCCCCTGCCCTCCTCGCAGACGGCGGCGACCGCGGCGTCGAGCTGGGGTCCGCAGTCGCAGCGCAGTGAGTGGAAGACGTCGCCGGTCAGGCACTCCGAGTGGATCCGTACCGTCACCGGCTCATCGCTCGAGATGTCACCGGCGACCATCGCGACGTGCTCGACGCCGTCGAGGACGTCACGGTAGCCGTGGGCGGTCATGGTGCCGGTCGGGGTCGGGATCCGGGCGGCGGCTTCATGGACGATCTGGACCTCGTGCGCCCGGCGCCACGCCTGAAGGTCTTCGATGGTGATCAACGCCAGCCCGTGCTCGTCGGCGAACCGCCGGAGCTCGGGGGTACGGGCCATGGTCGTGGGATCGTCCTCGGAGACGATCTCGCAGATCACGCCCGCCGGTCGTAGGCCGGCCAGGCGGGCCAGGTCAACGGCCGACTCGGTGTGCCCGGGGCGGGTCAGGACTCCGCCGGGACGGGCCCGCAGTGGCACGACGTGGCCCGGCCGGGTGAAGTCACCGGGCACGGTCTCGTCGGAGGCGAGCAGTCGCGCCGTGCGGGCACGGTCCGCTGCGGAGATGCCGGTGGTCACGCCGGTCCTCGCGTCCACGGTCACGGTGTAGGCGGTGTCGTGCCGGTCCTCATTGATGGCCCGCATCGGCGGGAGATCGAGTCGCAGGCAGTCCTCGGCCTCGAGCGCCACGCATACGTATCCGGAGGAGTACCGGACGAGGAACCCCATGAGCTCCGGGGTGGCGAGTTCGGCGGCGAAGATCAGATCGCCCTCGTTCTCACGGTCCTCGCTGTCAACGACGACCACCGCCTTGCCCGCCGCGATGTCGGCGATGGCGCGATCTATGCCGTCGAAGGTGGTCACTGCTACGGATACTCCTGTGTCTCATCATGTCCGGGGCGTCGGCCGCGGGCGCGGGCTCAAGTATGGCGCATCAGGTCAGCGGGTCGAACCACCGCGTCCGCCCAGCAGCCGCTCGACGTACTTCGCGAGCACGTCGACTTCCAGATTCACCGCGTCCCCGTCGGCCAGAGTCCCCAGCACGGTCGCGTCGAGGGTCGTGGGGATGAGGGACACCTCGAGCCAGGGCTCGTCCGCTCCGGTCTCGCTGACCGCCGAGACGGTCAGGGACGTGCCGGAAACGGTGATGGAGCCCTTCTCCACCACGTACCGCTCCAGGTCCGCGGGGACCGAGATCCGCATGACCTGCCAGTGCTCGTGCTCCTCCCGACCGAGGACGCGCCCGGTGCCGTCGACGTGCCCCTGCACGATGTGTCCCCCGAACCTGGCGTCCGCGCGCATCGCCCGCTCGAGATTCACCGGGGAACCGACGGCGAGTTCGCCCAGCGCTGTGCGATCCAGGGTCTCGGCCATGACGTCCGCGTCAAAGGTCTCGCCGGGGGTGTATTCGGTGACGGTGAGACAGACGCCGTTGACGGAGATCGAGTCCCCGTGCCCGGCGTCGGAGGTGACGAGCGGGCCCCGGATGCGCAGCCTGGCGGAGTCCCCGACGCGCTCCACGGATTCGAGCGTGCCCAGTTCCTCGACGATTCCGGTGAACATCAGCGTGATCCTTCCGTCGGTGTGTCTGTTGACGTGCCGGTGTCGGCCACTGCGCCTGTGTCTGTTTCGGCGCCGGCCCCGGCGTCTGTTCCGGCGCCGGACTCGACTTCGCCACGCGTTCCGCGCCGGGCCGTCAGCCGCAGGTACATGTCGTCGCCGAGCATCGCCGTCTCCAGGATCCGGAACCGGTGCGCCTCGGGCAGGGTCGTGACGCCGGCACCGGTCACCGCACTCAGTCCGTCGCCGAGTACGACGGGGGCGAGGTAGGCGTCGACCTCGTCCACCAGGCCCGCGGTGAGGAACGCGCCGGCCAGGTGCGGGCCACCCTCGATGAGGACGTGGTTGACGTCGCCGAGCAACTCCAGCGCCGCCGCCGGATCCCGGGTCTCAAGGTGCCGGAACCTGCCGTCGGTGCCACGCACCCGCGCGTCGCGGGGCACCGCGGTCAGGCCCATCACCGCGCGGAGGGGCTGGCGTGCGGAAGGTGTGGAGCCGGAGATGCGGGCGGTCAGTGCCGGGTCGTCGGTGCGCAACGTTCCTGATCCGACGACGACGACGTCCATCTCCTCGCGTCTGGCATGCACGTGTCTGCGGGCGGCCGGCCCGGTGATCCACATGCTCGTCCCATCGGCCGCGGCCACGTGACCGTCCATGCTCGCAGCGTATTTCCAGGTCACCAGCGGCCGACCGTGGGACTGCCGGTGGAGCCACGCGGCCAAGGGGCCGGTGCGGGCGTTGACGGCGTTGGTGTCGTCGTCGTAAAGAACGGCATCAACCCCCGCCCGCCGTAAGGTCTCGGCTCCGCCCGCGGCGTCCGGCGTCGGATCGGACACGGCGTACACCACCCGCGAGATCCCGTCGGCGATGGCGCGCGCGGTGCAGGGTCCCGTCCGACCGTGGTGCGCGCAGGGCTCGAGGGTGACCACCAACGTCCCGCCCCGGGCGCGGTCCCCGGCCTCGTCGAGCGCCACGACTTCCGCGTGCCGACCGCCCGCGGCCTCCGTGGCGCCGCGTCCCACGATCGTTCCAGCCGCATCGAGCACCACCGCACCGACCGGCGGGTTGGGCGTGGAGACCCCGAGCGCCGACCTCGACACCCGTAGAGCCTCGACCAGGGCGGCTCGCTCCACCTCCCGGCGGGGATCCGGCGATCCGGCCCCGGTCACCGGCGAGCGTCCAGGGCCTCCGCGCGCAGGGCCTCGACCTTCGCGTCGGGATCGGGCGCGCCGTAGACGGCAGAACCCGCGACGAACACATCGCAGCCCGCGTCGGCACTGGCGCCGATCGTGGAGGCGTCGATCCCGCCGTCGATCTGGATCAGCACGTCCACGCCACGACGGTCGATCTCCGCGCGCAGCGTGCGCACCTTGTCGAGGACCTCCGGCATGAACTTCTGGCCCCCGAACCCGGGCTCGACGCTCATCACCAGGACCACGTCCACCGTGTCGAGCAGCTCGAGGTACGGCTCGACCGGCGTGCCCGGCTTGATGGAGATCCCGGCCTTGCAGTCCTTCGAGTGCAGCAGCTCCGCCACGCCGCGGGGGTCATCCGTGGCCTCCACGTGGAACGTGACGTTGAACGCGCCGGCGTCCACATAGTCACCTACCCACCGCGCGGGGTCCTCGATCATCAGGTGGCAGTCCATCGGCTTGTCCGTCACCGCGTGGACGGCCTTGGCGACCGGTGCGCCGAACGAGAGGTTGGGGACAAAATGGCCGTCCATGACGTCGACGTGGATCCAGTCCGCCGACGGGATGCGCTCGATCTCCCGATCGAGGCGGGCGAAGTCTGCGGACAGGATCGACGGCGCGATGAGCGGCTGGTACGACATGCCGTCCAGTCTAGGCGTCGCCCGCGTCATCTTCGATTCGCGTGCGGGCCGCGGTCATTCTCGTGCGGGCCGGCCTCATTCGGTGCGGCGCAGGGCCGCCATGAACATCGCGTCCGTCCCGTGGCGATGCGGCCAGAGCTGCACCCACGGCCCCTCGCCCATCCCGTCGAGGGGCTCCGCGGCCATGCCGGACAGGACCGGGCGCACGTCCAGTACCTCCACGTCAGCGCGGCGGCTGATCTCGCGAACCACCGATACCGTCTCCGACAGGTGCGGCGAGCAGGTCGCGTACAGCACCACGCCGCCGGGCCTGACCAGCGCCAACGCCGAGTCGACGAGCTCGCGTTGGAGCGCCACGAGGGGCGGGATGTCCGCCGCGGTCTTGCGCCACCGCGCCTCGGGACGACGACGAAGTGCGCCCAGGCCCGAACACGGAGCATCAACGAGAACCCGATCAAAGCCGGACTCCAGACCCGGTGACCGTCCGTCCGTGGTGACCACCTGGACAGGCAGATCCCGGGTGGCCTCTCGCACCAGGTCCGCTCGATGCTCGGAGACCTCGACCGCGGTGACCGAGGCGCCCTCGATTTCCGCCAGAGCACCGAGCAGGGCCGCCTTGCCGCCCGGTCCTGCGCACAGGTCCAGCCACCGGCCCTCGTCCTCGCCGACGATCGGGGACCTGGCCGCCGCGAGGGCCACGAGCTGGCTGCCCTCGTCCTGGACGGCCGCCAACCCCTCCTTCACCGCGTCCAGGGAACCCGGATCGCCGGAATCCAGATGGACGGCGTATGGCGACAGAGTTCCCTCGGACCCGCCGGTGACCAGCGCGAGTTCCTCGCCGGAGATCGCACCCGGGCGCGCGGCGAGATGCACCTTCGGCCGGGCGTCGTCGGCGGCCAACAGGTCGGGCAGTTCGCCGGCCGCGGAGCCGAGAGACTCCGCGAATGCCCGCGCAATCCATTCCGGGTGCGCGGTGCCGATGGCCATGCGGCCGATCGGGTCGGTAACCCCCTCTCGGAGCGCATCGATCCACTCCTGCGCTGACCGCGAGGAGATCTTCCGGAGAACGGCGTTGACGAATCCGCCCGCCCGTCCGAGACCTGCGGTGCGTGCGGCTTCCACCGTGGTGTCGACCGCGGCGTGGGCGCCGATGCGGGTGAAAAGCAGCTGGTAGGCGCCGAGCCGGAGCAGATCCAGCACCGGCGGATCGATCTCGTCGACAGGTCGGGAAGCGGCGAGCTCGATAATCCGGTCTAAAAGCCCCTGACTACGCAACGTGCCGTAGGTGAGTTCGGTGGCCAGGGCCGAGTCCCGCTGATCAAGCCGGGCGCGTCGAAGCTGCGCCGGGAGCGCCAGGTTCGCGTAGGCGGACCTGTCTCGCACAGCCGTCATGACCGCCAGCGCCACGGCGCGCGCATCGGTCGGAGCCGACTGCGGTGCCTGCGATGACTGCGCTGCCCGTCCAGACCCCGCTCCCTGGGGCCTACGTCCCCGATTACCGCCGCCGCGGCTGCCGCCCCGCTGGTCGCCAGCCCCTGCGTTCTTACCCCTGGAGCCTCGGTGACCGGCACCGTGACCACCGGAACCCCGACTGTCGGCGCGACGGCTCCTCGCACCCTGATCTCCTGCACTGTGGCTGCCGGCGCTTCGGTTGTGTGAGCCCTGCTTGTTGTGACCGTGCTTGCTCGAACCCTGTCCCTTCGGCGGGGTCCGTCGATCGCGTGAGTCGTCGACGCTCATCCGAACACGGCCCCTTCCACCAGCCGAGCGCCCCGCGCCCAATCCAGTGCATTCATCATCTTCTTGCCCGGAGGCTGCAGCTTCTCCACCACGATCGGGGTCGATGCTGTGCCCACGAGGAATACTCGCTTTCCCCAGCACAGCTGCCCGGGTGCCAACGGTTCATCGAGCCCGACCGCTTCTACCTCTGAGTTGTCAGCAATTCTCGCCGTCCCGATCTTCACGCGGTTATCACCAAATGTCGTCCATGCGCCGGGTGCGGGGGTTACGGACCGGATGTGGCGGTCAACGGCCTGCGCCGGATCCGTCCATTTGACGCGAGCGTCCTCGACGGTGAGCTTGCCGGCGTAGGACACGCCGTCCTGCGATTGCGGCTCGGCGCGTAGCGTGCCGGCTTCAATGCCGTCGAGAGTCGCTTCCAGTAGTCCGGCGCCGGCGGTGGCGAGTCTGTCGAGCAGGTCTCCGGCAGTGTCGTGGGGGCGAATCGTTTCGGTCATGGTCCCGAGTACCGGTCCGGTATCCATACCTTCCTCCAGACGGAAGGTCGTGGCACCGGTGATCTCATCCCCGGCGGCGATCGCAGCATTGACCGGTGCGGCCCCGCGCCAGGCCGGAAGCAATGAGAAGTGGAGGTTGATCCACCCGTGGGTGGGGATGTCGAGCACCGGTCGGGGAACCAGATGGCCGTAGGCAACAACCGGAGCGGCATCGGGAGCCAACTGGCGAAGCCGGTCGGCGAACTCAGGATCGCGCGCATTGGGCGGGGTCAGGACCTCGATGCCTGCGGCATCAGCCGCGGCCGCCACGGGGCTGCGGGACAGTCCCCGGCCCCGACCCGTGCGGGCATCCGGGCGGGTCACTACCGCCACAACGTCATGGGACTCACTGTCGATCAGTGCCTGCAGTGACGGGACTGCGACCTCCGGTGTACCGGCGAAGACAAGTCGCATGCTCACTTCACCCCCGTCGGCTCGACCAGCTGGTCATGGATGACTCCCGCGCTGATCGCCGCATTGCCGAACCATGACGATGACCGGATCTCCGCCATGGCGGACCTGCGGTGTTCGGGCGTCAGTCGCTGAAGGAACAGCACGCCGTCAAGGTGATCGGTCTCGTGCTGGACCGCTCTGGCGAGAATCCCGTCCGCATCAAACGAGACGGGGTTGCCGTGGATGTCCTGGCCGCTGGCTCGAACGCGGGCATATCGCTCAGTCGGCTCACTGATCTCCGGGATAGACAGACATCCTTCGTTGACGAACGTCTTCTCGTCGCCGATCGGCTCCCACTCCGGATTGACGAGGTGACCTTCCTTGCCTCCACAGGTGTAGACGAACACCCGGAGGGACAAGCCGATCTGGGGCGCGGCCAGTCCGGCGCCGTCCTCGTGTCGGACGGTGTCCATCAGATCCGCCACCGCCCGATCCAATCTGTCATCGAAGGAGGTGACGGGATCGGTGGGCGTCCGAAGCACCGGGTCGCCGAACAGACGGACGGGATGGACGGTCATGCGTATCTGGTCTCCTCGAGGGCGAAACGGGGGTGGCCGTCCATTCTAGGGTCTGGACTGGTGATCTGAGAGTGACGGTCGTGCTAGCCGATATGTATCGGGTCCAGCCGCACTCGGACGGGGTCGGCATTTCGGCGCCCCGATCGTCCGACAACGAAGGCCTTCACCTCGTTGACGACCTGGTCCAGCCCGGCCGGGGGCACGCGGAGTAGGAGTCGTTCGGGATCCCGGATCTGATCGTGCCCGGGGAGTTGGTCCCCTTCCGGCAGGTCAACTGGCCCCAGCACTTCGACGCTGTCAATGAGTCGGAAGTCCTCGAGGAAATCCGCCAGAGCTTCTGCTGGACCGTCCACCGCGATCATGTGGACCGCCGGTGGGAAGCCGACCTCGGCTCGGTCCGCGAGTTCCCGCTCCGCCCAACTCTGCGGTGACCATCGCACCAGTGCCTGCGCTACCGCTGAATCTGAATCCGCGGACAGGAATACACGGCCACCTTCACTCGCTGGACGAACGAGACCAGCCGCCCCGATCCACAGCCGGAGGGCATTTTGAACCGCCCGTAGATCTGGTCGCCCCAGCAATGCCCAGGAGTCCAATAGCAGTGCCGCCCCATAGCCCCCTTCGGCAACTGGTTCCGCTCCCGGAGTGGAGACGATGATCGCAGGACTCGCGGGGACCGAGTCGAGGATCTCCCCTCCCCCGCTGGTACGAACGCGGATACCGGGAAACATCCGGCCCAACTCCTCCGCTGTCCTGCCGGCACCGACAACGCCTGCCCGCAGCGCCCTCGATCCGCACGCCACGCACCTAAATGCGGTCTCGGGGGCGCCACACCACCCGCACGCCAGATCAACCGGTCCGTATACCTCGTCCATACGACCAGCCCTGATCGGGCCGTTGCACCGGCGACATCGTGCAGGGGTGCGGCACGAGCCACAGAGCAAGGTGGGGATATACCCCTTGCGGGGTACTTGCACCAAGACCGGAGCGTCTATGTCTATCGCCTCGCGCGCCATCGTCAATGCGACTGCCGGCAGCCTGGTGCGTCCGCCGGCGACATCTCTGGCCTGTACCGGATCAGCATCCGTCACCGCGACGATCCGCGGTGCGAGCTCCCGGATGAGCCCCGGTCGAGGCAGAATCTCGTGTGCCCAGCCCGTTCGCACATACTCGGCGACCTCGGGTGTCCGGTCCACAGCGCTGAACATCAACGGGGTGCCGTCGAGGAGGGATCGTTGCACCGCGACCTCCCGCGTATGCGGGTAGGGCGCGCGTGGCTCGACGAAGGAGTCGTCGCCGTCGTCGTGCACGATAATCATTCCGAGCTCGGGAAGAGGCGCGAAAACCGCGCTACGGGTGCCAACGACGATCCGGGCGTGGCCCCTGATCGCTCGCAGCCACCGTCGGTAGCGGGCTGACGGACCGACCCCCGCGGACAGGTCCGTGACGAGGTCTCGGCCTGCGGCTCCCCCTCCGACAGCCGACCGGCATACCGCAGTCAATCGGTCGACATCCCGCTGGTCGGGAACGATCAAGAGGACCTGGAGCCCTCGACGACTGATCGAGTCCGCCAGTGACGCGAGAGCAACAGCCCAATCACGACCCGGGGGGACCGTCCACGCAGCCCGTGCCGCGAGGCCCCCTGTTGCAGCTTCGAGGAACCTGGCGACCATCGGGTGATCGGCCCAGCCTGCCGGAACCTCCACTGGTCCGAGCGTGACCCCTTGGGAAGCCACCGAGTCGGGGACTGACTTCTCCGCGGAAGCATGCCGGGGCGGGATCGCCAATCTGATGACATCAGACCGCATGCCAACCCACCGATGTGCAACCGCATCGACCAATCGCAGCAGCCCCGGTGTCAGAACCGGTTCCGCCGAAACAACTCGCTCCAGCCAGGACAACTCGCCACGATGGTCGGATTCGTCGGTACGCGCGATGATGAAGCCGTCGACCAGACGACCCGCGAAGCGCACCCGGACTCGGGCACCGGGCACCGCGTCCTCCGACAGTGACTCCGATACCAGGTAGTCAAACTCCCGGTCGAGGTGCGGAACCCCGAGCAACGGCAGAACCCGGGCCACCGGCGATGTACTCGCCGGGACCCGGGCCGCTGATCGTGTTGCCGTCACGTTCGGGATCCTTGCACCCCGCTACGACATGATGTGCGCGTTGTCAGAGTCCTGCGGCCTTGCGCAGCTCGTCGACGCGGTCGGTGCGCTCCCACGGGAGGTCGATGTCGGTACGACCGAAATGACCGTACGCAGCGGTGGGAGCATAGATGGGACGCTTGAGGTCCAGATCCCGGATGATCGCACCGGGGCGAAGATCGAACACATCCGATACAGCCTGCTGCAGTGCCTCGATCGACACCTTCTCGGTCCCGAACGCCTCGACGAACAGGCCCACCGGGGCCGCCTTGCCGATGGCGTAAGCGACCTGCACCTCGACTCGCTCGGCCAATTCGGCAGCGACGATGTTCTTGGCCACCCAGCGCATGGCATAGGCAGCCGAACGGTCCACCTTTGACGGATCCTTACCGGAGAACGCGCCACCACCGTGGCGAGCCATGCCACCGTAGGTATCGACGATGATCTTGCGGCCGGTCAGGCCGGCGTCACCCATCGGCCCGCCCAGCACGAACCGACCAGTCGGGTTGACCAAGAGTCGGTAGTCGCTCTGGTCGATCGACTTGACGGCGCCCTCCGCGAGAACCGGCTTGATCACGTGCTCGGTCAGATCATCACGGAGAGTGGTCTCCAGATCGATTCCATCCGCATGCTGCGTGGAGATGACGATCGTGTCCAGTCGTACCGCGTTGTCACCGTCGTACTCGATGGTGACCTGCGTCTTGCCGTCCGGACGAAGGTACGACAATGTGCCGTTCTTGCGGACCTCGGTCAGCCGGCGCGACAGGCGGTGCGCCAGAGCGATCGGAAGCGGCATCAACTCCGGGGTGTCAGAGCAGGCGTAACCAAACATCAGGCCCTGATCGCCGGCGCCCTGGCGGGCGATCTCGTCTTCGACGGACTCACCCGAGGTGCGGGCCTCGTGAGAGGTGTCGACACCCTGGGCAATCTCAGGCGACTGCTGCCCGATGGAGATCGACACGCCGCAGGACACACCATCGAAACCCTTGTCCGACGAGTCGTATCCGATTTCCACGATCTTGTCGCGGATCAGCTGCGGGATCTCAACGTAGCCGGTGGTCTTGACCTCACCCGCCACGTGGACCTGGCCGGTGGTGACCATGGTCTCCACGGCCACCCGGGCAGCCGGATCCTGCTCCAGCATCGCGTCCAGAATCGCGTCTGAGATCGCGTCACAGATCTTGTCCGGATGCCCCTCGGTCACGGACTCGCTGGTGAACAGCCGACGTGCCTGCGTCACAGTGGTTCTCTCTTCCGTCGTCGGATCGCGTGCGATCGCCTGCGACCGCATGAAATAGACTAGTCGGTGCGTTACAGATCACTACGCGCGACCTATGTGGTGGTACGCGCCACCACGGCATCGAGAACTCGTGCGGCGAGCAGATCCTTGCTCGCACGCTCGACGAGGATCTCCCCACCCTCAGAGTCGAGGATCCAGCCGCCGTTGTCATCCTTGCCGAAGGTCGTGTCGCGACCGACCTCATTCACTACGAGGAAGTCGCATCCCTTGCGGGCCAGCTTGGCTCTTCCGTGCTCCAGGACGGTTCCGGAAGTGTCTCCGGTTTCCGCGGCGAACCCGACGAGCACGCACGACGACGGAACCTCACCGATTGCCCGTGCGGCAACGAGATCGGCGAGGATGTCCGGATTACGTGTCAGCCGGATCTCGGCGGGTTCACCGTCCGAGCCCTTTTTCAACTTGGAATCGGAGACGTCCGCAGGCCGGAAATCAGCAACCGCGGCGGCCTTGATCACGATGTCGGCAACTGCGGCCGCTTCAAGTGTCTGCTCGCGAAGCTCTCGCGCCGATTCGATATCGATCTTCGTCACGGCGGGCGGTACAGGGAGCGACGAGGAGGTCACCAATGTCACCTCGGCACCACGAGCGGACGCCAACGCGGCGATAGCGTGCCCTTGCTTGCCGGAACTGTGATTACCCAGAAAACGGACCGGGTCGATTTCTTCGCGTGTTCCCCCGGAAGTGACCACTACGCGTTTTCCGGCCAGATCGAATGGGAGGGTTCCGCCGTCGAGCAACAGCCAGGCGAGCCTGGCGATGTCTGCGGGTTCGGGTAGCCGTCCGGCGCCGGTGTCCGCGCCTGTCAGCCGCCCTCGCGCGGGCGGCATCACGTGAAGACCATCGCCCCGAAGGGTGTCGACGTTGCGTTGCGTCGCCGGATGTTCCCACATCTCCGTGTGCATCGCCGGTGCCAGCAGCACCGGACAACGTGCAGTGAGCAGAGTTGAGGTCAGCAGGTCGTCTGCCCGACCCACTGCCGCACGAGCGAGCAGGTCTGCAGTTGTCGGGGCGATGACGACAAGGTCGGCACGCTGGCCAAGGGCAACGTGCCGAACCGAGGGCACGTCGGAAAAGACGTCGGTCGACACCGGATTTCCAGACAGTGCCTCGAACGTCGCGGCCCCCACGAATTTGAGGGCTGCTTCGGTGGGGATGACGTCGACGTGGCACCCGGACTCGGTGAGCAGCCTGATCAGGCCGCACGCCTTGTAGGCGGCGATGCCGCCTCCGACTCCGACGACGACGCGCTTACCGCGTACGTCATCCCCAGCGGAGGTCACTCGCCCTCAGCGCAATCAAGAAGATCGGAGTGGAGCTCGCGCAGAGCGATCGTCAGGGGCTTCTCGTGAAGGCCCGGATCGACGAGCGGGCCGACGTACTCGAGGATGCCCTCCTCGATCTGGTTGTAGTACGAGTTGATCTGCCGGGCGCGCTTGGCGGCGAAGATCACCAGTGCGTACTTGGAGGACGCCCGCTCGAGAAGCTCATCGATCGGGGGGTTGGTGATGCCGATCGGGGTGTCGTACAGCGGGGTGGCCGCTGCGGCTTCGGTGGTGGCCACTATGGGTTCTCCTCTGGGTACAGCTTTGAATATTGCGTGGGATCGTCGTCCGGGACCGCGCCGTGAAACAGCTCTTCCGGGCACCGGCACTAGCCGACCAGCAATGATACCAATTGGTCGACCGCCGCTTCGAGTTCGTCGTTGACAACGACCTCGTCGAACTCGTCTCGCGCGTCCATCTCGATCTTCGCGGTCTCCAGTCGACGGGCCACGACCTCGTTGGGTTCGGTGCCCCGGCCGCGAAGCCGTTGCTCTAATTCTTCCCACGACGGTGGGGCAAGGAAGACGGTTCGACCTTCAGGAATGGACTCCCTGATCTGACGCACTCCTTCGAGATCAACTTCGATGAGTACGGGCCGACCGTTCTCGAGTGCCTCATGGACTGGTTCGGCCGGAGTCCCTGACAGTTGCAGTCCGCGATGAATCTCTGCCCATTCCAGCATTCGACCCTCTGAGACTGCGTCACGAAATTCGTCAGTTGTCACGAAGAAGTAGTCGTGACCATGGATCTCTCCGGGACGCGGTGCCCGAGTGGTCATCGACACGCTGAAGTAGAGATCCGACACACGCTCTCGAAGCTGTGCGACGACGGTTGATTTGCCGACAGCGGAGGGGCCGGCCAAGACGATCAGCCGGCCCCTCTTCGCCGTCGCCTCCGGGGCATTTTCCCCGGATGACGGTGTGTTCATGCGTCGATCAGTCGACCGTGAAGTCGAACCGCTCGAGCAGCGCGCGGCGCTGGCGGTCACCGAGACCACGCAGACGACGCGTCGGCGCGATCTCAAGCTCGGTCATGATCTCCTGAGCCTTGACCTTGCCTACCTTGGGCAGAGCCTCGAGCAGTGCCGATACCTTCATCTTGCCGAGGATCTCATCGGTCTCGGCGTCCTTGAGCACCTGCTTGAGGTCGGTGCCGCCGCGCTTCAGGCGCTCCTTGAGCTCAGCCCGGGCACGACGGGCCGCAGCCGCCTTCTCCAGAGCAGCAGCACGCTGCTCATCGGTCAACTGGGGAAGGGCCACAATTCCTCCGTCTCGTTCGTGTGTGTCTCATGACTCACGCGGATGTCCAAGGTAGGACACCAGCGTCTGGTGTGCGGTGACCGCCCTCGGCGCGTCCGCAGGCTGCGGATCGAGCCGGGAGCGGGCGCTCCCTCGTGCTCACCGTACCCGTGTGGTTTCGACTCCTTGATGGAGCCGACGACCACCTAGGGCCTGATGACCTCAGCAACAGTACGCGGCCGCTCGACCGGGTACCCGCACGGGTCCCGTGTGGAACCCACTCTGACATGCGGTTTGACGTTATGAGGTTAGACGCAGACTAGCCGCGAGTGTCCGTTGATGCGACATGAAACGCCTGAATAACGCCAAGGAGTGTCCATCGAAGCGCTAGTTGTCCGATACGCCTGTTAGTTTTGGCAACGAATGGGAAAAGCGGTGCTCAGGTGGCGTTGTCGAACCGGTACTGACTATTGAGGTCGACGACGACGTTCCGCATCGAATCGACGTCGGGCCCGGCTCGCAGCACGTGTCTGGACACGTTCACGAGCGTGCGCGGTAGCGCTGAACCGGCGATGCGGCGTACGTCGTCGAGGGAGCCCCCTTGCTCCCCCACACCCGGCATCAGGACGGGGCCGTGCAGGCCGTCGAGCTCGGGAGGGTCGGCGACAGTCGCACCGACGACCACTCCGAAAGATCCGCCACCCCGCCCGAAGGAGGTCCGGTTTCGCCGACCCACTTCGTCGACAACCGATTGGGCGACAGTTCCGTCGTCTCCGACCGATCCTTGAAGGCGACCAGCTTCTGGATTGGAGGTGCGGGCTAGAACAAAGAGCCCGCGACCGGTCGATTCAGCAGCGTCAAACGCCGGGTCCAGGGCACCCACGCCCAAATAGGGCGACACCGTGAGCGCGTCGCATGCCAGCGGTGAGCCCTCCGACAGCCACGCTCTGGCGTAGGCAGCCATCGTCGAGCCGATATCGCCGCGTTTGGCATCGGCCACCGATAAAGCACCCGATGACGTGATCTCCACCAACAGGTCCTCCAGCAGCGAGATACCGGCGGAGCCGTGTTCCTCGAAGAACGCCACTTGCGGCTTGATAGCCGGGACAAGGTCTCCGAAGGCTGTCATCGCGCGCTTGGAGAATTCGGCGACGCCGGCCGGATCAACACTGAGCCCCCAGGCCTCGAGCAGTGCCGGGTGCGGGTCAATGCCCACACACAGGTTCCCCCGATCTGCCACGGCGGATCGGAGTCGGGCACCGAAAGGGGCCCGGGGCTCAGATGTACTCATCGCGCGGTGAACCCCGCGTGCAGCTCCTGAAGCGGGCTTACGGCGACATCGCCGCGACGCATCGCTTCGATTCCGTGAACCGCTGCGGTCGCACCCTGGACGGTGGTCACACACGGAACCCTCCGCGAGATCGCGGCCGACCGAATCTCGTACCCATCAGCGCGGGTGCCGACCGTCGACGAGGCGATGTTGAGGATGAGGTCCACCTCGTCCGCGTTGATCCGGTCGACGATCGTCTGTACCGGTTTGCCGTCAGCATCGACCGGACCCGCCCCGGACTCCGTGAGTTTCGCAACGGTCTCGCAGGCGATCCCGTACCGACGGAGCATGAGCGCGGTTCCCTCGGTCGCCAGGACGGTGAACCCCAGCGCTGCGAGCCGCTGTGCCGGGAACACCATCGACCGCTTGTCCCGATTGGCCACCGAGACAAAGACCGTTCCCGACGTCGGAAGAACTCCCTCTGCGGAAAGCTGTCCCTTGGCGAAGGCGACCGCGAAGTTCGGACCGATGCCCATGACCTCACCGGTGGACTTCATCTCCGGGCTCAGCAGTGAGTCGACGGTATCGCCTTCCGGCGTCCGGAATCGGTTGAATGGCAGGACCGCCTCCTTCACCGCGACCGGGGCATCGGCGGGCAACGAGCCCCCATCCCGGTCCGACGGGAGCAATCCGTCCGCACGCAGCTCAGCGATGGTCTCCCCCATCATGATGCGGGAACACGCCTTGGCCAGGTGGACGCCGGTCGCCTTGGAGACAAACGGCACCGTTCGACTGGCGCGGGGGTTGGCCTCGAGAACGTAGAGAACGTCATCCTTGATGGCGTACTGGACGTTCATCAGTCCCTTGACCCCGATCCCGAAGGCGAGGGCCTCGCTGGAGCGACGGACCCGGTCGATGTCGTCCTGTCCGAGAGTGATGGGCGGCAGTGCACACGCAGAGTCACCCGAGTGAATGCCGGCCTCCTCGATGTGCTCCATGACGCCGCCGAGGTACACCTCGGTCCCGTCGCACAGCACGTCGACGTCGATCTCCACAGCATCGTCCAGGAATCGATCGACGAGAACGGGGCGATCAGGGCTGATCTCGGTTGCCCGGTCGATGTAAGAACGCAGTGAGTCCTCGTCGTAGACGATCTCCATACCGCGGCCGCCGAGGACATACGAGGGACGGACGAGCACCGGATACCCGATGTTCGCAGCGATCTCCGTGGCCTCTTCAGCATTGATCGCGGTACCGAACGCCGGCGCGGGAAGTCCGGCCTTGACGAGCACCTCACCGAACTCGCGACGATCCTCAGCCAGGTCGATCGCCGACGGGCTGGTGCCGACGATCGGGACACCTGCCTCTTCAAGCTGTGCGGCCAGACCGAGCGGGGTCTGGCCACCGAGCTGGACGAGCACACCGGCCACGGTGCCCGATTCCGACTCCGCGTGGTACACCTCCATGACGTCCTCGAACGTCAGCGGCTCGAAGTACAGGCGGTCCGCAGTGTCGTAGTCGGTCGACACCGTCTCCGGGTTGCAGTTGACCATGACGGTCTCATAACCGGCCTCGGACAGGGTCAGGGCTGCGTGCACACACGAGTAGTCGAACTCGATGCCCTGACCGATCCGGTTGGGGCCGGAACCCAGGATGATGACCTTTTCCCGTTCGGTCTGCGGAGCCACCTCGGACTCGGCCGCCGGATCCAACTCGTAGGTCGAGTAGTGATACGGGGTCTTGGCCTCGAACTCGGCTGCACACGTGTCGACGGTCTTGTAGACCGGGCGCACTCCGAGCCGGTGACGCAGCCGCTGCACGCCCTCGGCACCGGCGAACTCGGGACGCAAGGCGGCGATCTGCGCATCGGACAGACCGTTGTGCTTTGCGAGGCGCAGTAGTGGCTCGTCAACGACCGGCGCGTCGATGATCTCCCGGCGCAGTGCGACGAGTTCCTCGACCTCGTAGAGGAACCACGGATCGATCGAGGATGCTTCATAGACCTGCTCGACTGACGCTCCGAGACGCAGCGCGAGCTCGACGTCGTACATGCGCCCTTCGGTCGGGCGACGAAGGTCGTCGAGAACCGCGGCGACATCTGTGGAGCGGCCCGGGGCGATCGTTTCGTCAGGCAGCGTCCAGAACCCGGCGGCCTTGGTCTCGAGTGAGCGCATGACCTTGCCGAGCGCCTCCCGATAGTTGCGGCCCAGGCTCATCGCCTCGCCGACCGACTTCATCGTGGTGGTCAGCGTGTCGTCAGCGCCGGGAAACTTCTCGAAGGCGAAGCGGGGAGCCTTCACCACGACGTAGTCGAGGGTGGGCTCGAAGCTCGCGGGGGTCTCACCGGTGATGTCGTTGGTGATCTCGTCCAGCGAGTAGCCGATTGCCAGGCGTGCCGCGATCTTGGCGATCGGGAACCCGGTGGCCTTGGATGCCAGAGCCGATGACCGCGAGACGCGCGGGTTCATCTCGATCACGACGAGGCGGCCGTCGGTCGGGTTGATGGCGAATTGGATGTTGCATCCACCGGTGTCCACACCGACAGCACGGAGGATGTCGATTCCGATGTCCCGCATGTTCTGGAACTCGCGGTCGGTGAGCGTCATCGATGGTGCGACGGTGACGGAGTCACCTGTGTGGACGCCGAGGGCGTCCACGTTCTCGATCGAGCAGACGACGACGACGTTGTCTTTGTTGTCGCGCATCAGCTCGAGCTCGAACTCCTTCCACCCGAGGATCGACTCCTCGATGAGGACGTTTGCGGTCGGTGAAGCCGCGAGTCCTCCGCCGGCAATCCGTTCGAGATCCTCCGTGGTGTATGCGAGTCCGGAACCGAGTCCACCCATGGTGAAGGAGGGCCGAACGACCACCGGAAGACCGAGCTCGGCCACGGTCGCGTGGACCTCTTCCATGGTGTGGCAGACCGCGCTACGGGCCGACTCGCCTCCAACGCTGGCGACGATGTCCTTGAAGGTCTGACGATCCTCGCCACGGTTGATCGCGGGGATATCAGCCCCGATGAGCTCCACGCCATGCTTCTTCAGGATCCCCTGGGAATCGAGCTGCATGGCCGCGTTCAGGGCGGTCTGGCCGCCGAGCGTCGCCAGGACGGCGTCGACGGGGTGCCCCTCGGCAGCCTCCTTGGTGAAGATCTTGTCGATGTATTCCGGGGTGATCGGCTCGACGTAGGTCGCGTCGGCGAACTCCGGGTCGGTCATGATCGTCGCAGGGTTGGAATTGACGAGCGTGACCCGCAGCCCTTCCGAGCGCAGGACCCGGCAGGCCTGGGTACCCGAGTAGTCGAATTCACAGGCCTGACCGATCACGATCGGACCGGACCCGATGACGAGGACGTGGTTGATGTCTGTGCGGCGGGGCATCAGAGGGCGCCCTTTCTGGTGTCTGCGGAACCGGCGTCGGCGGAGCCGAGCAGGTCGACGAAGCGGTCGAAGAGATTGGCGGCGTCACGGGGACCGGCGGCGGCCTCGGGATGGTATTGGACGGAGAAGGCGGTTCCGTCGGTCAGTGCCACCCCCTCCACGGTTCCGTCGTTGGCGCACAGGTGGGTGACGGTGGCCGTACCCCAGGGCGTGTCCCACGTTTCCGTTTCGGGAGCACGGAGCGCGAATCCGTGGTTTTGCGACGTGATGGCCACGTTGCCTGTGGCCTTCTCGATCACCGGGATGTTGGTACCGCGATGGCCGAACCGCATCTTGTAGGTCTCAAGCCCCAGCGCTCGGCCGAGGATCTGGTTCCCGAAACAGATGCCGAAGAACGGGATGCCCTGGCCGAGGACCTCCTTGGTCAGATGCACCGCGGCGTCCGCGGTCGCAGGGTCGCCGGGACCGTTCGAGAGGAACACACCGTCGACATCGAGATCAAGCACGTCCGACAGCGTGGCCGAGGCAGGGATCACGTGGACCCGGACACCCCGCTCGGCGAGCATTCGCGGAGTGTTGGACTTGATTCCGAGGTCCAGCGCTGCGACCGAGTAGCGGGTCTCGCCTTCGGGGGGTTCGACGATGTAGGCCTTGTCGGTGGTGACCTCGTCCGAGAGCGACGCACCTGCCATCGGCTCCTGCGACCGGACGGTCTCGATCATCGACTCGTCGTCAACCAGATCGTCTCCGGAGAAGATTCCGGCCTTCATGGCACCTTGGTCGCGGACATGGCGCACCACTGCACGAGTGTCGATGTCGGCGATGCCGATGGTTCCCTGCGCGATCATCTCGTCCTCGAGGGTGCGCTGCGCACGGAAGTTGGATGCGCGGCGCGATAGGTCACGAACTGCCAGTCCGGCCACCCAGATGCGACCGCCACGATCCTCACCGTCGAGGAGCGATTCTCCGTCCTCGTCGTTCCATCCGGTGTTGCCGATCTGGGGGGCCGTGGTGACGACGATCTGCCGGCAGTAGGAGGGGTCAGTCATCGTCTCCTGGTAGCCGGACATCGCCGTGGTGAAGACTGCCTCCCCGAGCGTGGTGCCCCGCGCGCCGAACGCGGTTCCGCGATGGATTCGGCCGTCTTCGAGGACGAGCGCGGCGGGCTCACGTCTCCCTGACGTAGTGGGCGTGAAGTTCTGCGAAGTCACTGCTTCTCCTCGGTCCTGGAGGTCGTGGTGTCGGTACTGGGGACGGCATCGCCGTCTACAGATGTAGAAGTGTCGTGCTCGATGTCGGTGTCGGTGTCGACGACGTCATCCCCTCGAAGCGCTTCCCACTGTGGATAACTGTCCTTGTCGTCGGCTCGGAACCCGGAGTCGATGACGGTGTGGCCCTCGGCGGCCGCGACCTTCCACCGAGCGGCGAGGATCCCCCCGCCCGGAACGGTCTTGTTGGCAAGCGCGGAGGCTCGCCGAACCTCAACCAGGTCTGCGCGCGGGATCCAGACGTCGTCATTGGCGAGTTCGAGGTGCAGGCCATTGGTGTACGCGGTGAGCGTCCCGGCGGATCGGTGCCCGAGCGGGGGTCGCGCGATCCGGGCCTGCCAGTCCCCTGCCACCGTGCTACCGATGTACACACCGGTCAGCGGTCCGAGAACAACATCGCCTGGGTCGTCTGGAGGCTGAGGCACCGTGTCGAAGAGGTGCGCCTGTGACCGAGCGCGGTTCCGCCATCCACGCGTCATCAGGCCGATGATGATGAGCAGGGCGACGATGACGACGACAACGGTCCAGAAATTCTGGTTCATGCGATTACCTTTCCGTCGCGGCTGGTCATACGTCCCTGGTAGACGGTGCCCACCACCCTGGCCGCGAAAGTCATTCCCTCGTAGGGAGTATTGGCGGACAGGCTGGCGAGGTCTTCACCGATGACCGTCCACGAGGAATCTGGATCGACGACGGCGAGGTTGGCCGGCTCTCCGACGGAAATCGGACGCCCCTGGTCCGATAGCCCCGCGATTTCCGCGGGGCGAACACTCATCACGCGTGCCAGGTCTCGCCAGGTCATGTCCCCGGTCTCCACGAGGAGCGCCGCGATGATCGGGAGGGCGGTCTCGAGGCCGAGCATGCCGGGGCGGGCTGCTGCGAACTCGCAGCACTTATCCTGTGCGGCGTGAGGCGCATGGTCTGTAGCGACGCAGTCGATCACTCCGGAGACCAATGCCTCGCGCAGCGCGAGCGTGTCGTGAGTCTCGCGCAGTGGCGGGTTGACGCGGTAGACGCCGTCGTAGGACTCCAGGCGTGAGTCATCCAGCAGCAAATGATGGGGGGTTACCTCGGCGGTGATCGAGATGCCCTGATCCTTCGCCCACCGCAGGAGCTCGACGGTTCCGGTCGTGGACGCATGGCAGATGTGGACCCGGGCGCCGGCATCACGAGCCAGGATCGCATCCCTGGCGACGATCGACTCCTCGGCGGAGCGTGGCCATCCCGTCAAACCGAGACGGGCGGCGGTTGGTCCCTCGTGAGCAACGGCACCCTTGGTCAGGCGAGGCTCCTCTGCGTGTTGCGCGATCAGCACTCCGAGACCGGCGGAGTACTCGAGTGCACGCCGCATTACCAACGGGTCGTAGACACACATTCCGTCGTCTGAGAACACACGTACCTTCGCCGCACCGTCGGCCATCTGGCCCATCTCGGTCAGCTGCTCTCCCTTGAGCCCGAGGGTGACTGCACCAACCGGGTGGACGTCACACAAACCGACCTCACGGCCGATCCGCCAGACCGAGTCAGTGACGGTCTGGTTGTCCTGGGGCGGCTGGGTGTTCGCCATCGCGAAGACTGCGGTATAGCCACCGAGCGCGGCGGCTGCTGAACCTGTCGCGATGGTCTCGGTGTCCTCGCGGCCGGGCTCGCGCAAGTGGGTGTGCAGATCAACGAATCCGGGTAGGAGCACGGCGCCGTCGAGGTCGTGGATCTCGGCATCTGCGGGTGCGTCGGTTCCCGCGTCCGGGCCTATCGCTGCGATCAGCCCTCCACGTACGAGCACATCAACGGGGTCACCTTCCCCATAGGGGCGGACCTTTTGCAGCAGCAGAGTCGGGGTTTCGGAGGTGCTCACTCAGTGGTTCCTTCCGTGCCGACGAGTGTATGAAGCAGAACGGACATGCGGACATGCACACCGTTCGTGACCTGTTGAAGGATGGCCGATGACGAGGCGTCGGCGACGTCGAAACCGATCTCCATGCCCCGGACCATCGGACCCGGATGGAGCACCACCACGTCCTCTCCGAGGCGTGCTGCCCGGGCCGGGCCGAGGCCGTATCGGACCGCGTACTCACGCGCAGACGGGAAGAAGCCGCCGTTCATCCGCTCTGCCTGTACACGGAGCATCATCACCGCATCCGCTCCGGCCAACTCCGCGTCGAGGTCGGTGGAGGCCCGCACCGGCCAGCCCTCCACACCCACGGGAAGGAGGGTAGGGGGCGCGACGAGTACGACCTCGGCTCCCAACGTCGACAGCAACAGTGCATTGGACCGGGCGACGCGGGAGTGCAGGATGTCCCCGACGATCACGATCCGTCGGCCGTCGAGACCCCCGAGACGCTCGCGTAACGTCATCGCGTCGAGCAGTGCCTGTGTCGGATGCTCATGCATCCCGTCTCCGGCGTTGATCACCGAGGGCCCGACGCCCTCGGGACTCACCCATCGAGCGATCTGTGCAGATGATCCCGACGCCGGATGTCGAACGATCAGTGCGTCCGCGCCGATCGCGGTGAGAGTCAACGCCGTGTCCCGGAGTGACTCCCCCTTTTGTACGGATGAGGCACTGGCGGAGACGTTGATGACGTCGGCGCTCATCCACTTTCCCGCGGTCTCGAACGAGACTCGGGTTCTGGTGGAGTTCTCGTAGAAGACGGTGAGAACCGTCTTGCCGCGGAGAGTGGGGAGTTTGCGCACTTCGCGGCCGAGGAGGGTCTCCTTCAGCCGTCCGGCCTCGTCGAGGATTGACAGTGCCGAATCCCGGTCGAGGTCAGCTGCGGAGAGTAGATGCTTCATCTGTTCTCCTCGATGTCTGGACGCCGGAGAACGACCGCGTCAGTGCCGTCGACCTCGGTCAACTGCACTGATACCCCTTCTTCGCGGGAGGTCGGAACGTTCTTCCCGACGTAATCGGCACGTATCGGTAGCTCACGGTGGCCCCGGTCGACCAGGACTGCCAGTTGGACTCTCGCCGGTCGCCCGAGGTCCCTGAGCGCGTCGAATGCCGCGCGGATCGTGCGCCCCGAGAACAGAACGTCATCGACCAGGATGACGGTTGCTCCGTCGATTCCTTCCGCAGGCACACGAGTCGGGCTCATCGGACGGTGCGGTCCGCCGGCGATGTCGTCGCGGTACAGGGTGACGTCCAGTGAGCCGGAATGAACATCGGCGCCACTGAACTCACGGATCCGCTCGGCGAGGCGTGCCGCGAGCGGCACACCCCGGGTGGGGATCCCCAGCAGCACGACCGGTCCCGCATCCGGGGAATCTGCAGCCGTGCGTTCGATGATTTGATGGGCCAGGCGGGACACCGTCCTGGCCACGTCGTCGGACGTGAAGAGTGACACCGCGTTCGTCTCCGAACCGTCAGCGCTCACCGATCACCACCTCCTTGTCCGCCTCACTGGACGGCTCGTTAAAGGGATAGCTTTCGAGTGAGAACTCTATCAGTCCCCGCGTCCGGTCCCCGGTTCGGTGGACGTGGTGTGCGACACGTCGCTCACGGTCGAGTTCGTGGGGCTATCCGGCCCGTCGACGTCGTCTTCTGTGGTGCTTTCCGCCGCCTCGTTCGTTGTTGTGGTGCCGGTGGTGTCATCCGTTGCATCGAGGACGGATACCGCCTTCTCTGCAGCCCGGATGTGTTCCGCGAGCCCGGCTATGCGGTCCAGAACGGCGTTGACGTACGGAACCGATTTGTCGGCGGAGAGGTCTGCCACGAGCAGAACCGACTGATCAATGACGACAGCAGACTCCACATCGTCCGACCCGAACAGCAATTCCCAGGCGCCTGCCCGGAGTACCGCACGATCCACCGCGGGGAGACGCTCCAACGTCCATTCCCGGAGGTGCTCGGCGATCATCGAGTCGAGTCGGTCCAATCGCTCGGCAACACCTGTCACGATCTCCATGGTGAAGGGCGCAACGTCGTGGAATTCCTGGGACTCCTCGCCCATCCGACGTCGTTCTTCGGCGATTTCGACGACATCGAGATCGCGCAGTTCGGCCTCGAACAACAGCGAAACGGCACGTCTGCGCGCCCGGTACCGGGAGCCCCGGCGCCGGTGATCAACCTCGTCCGACATGATCAGTCGTTCACCCGGCTGAGGTAGTGCCCGTCGCGGGTGTCGATGCGGAGCTTATCTCCGGTGTTGATGAACAGCGGTACCTGGACTTCGGCACCGGTCTCCAGCGTCGCGGGCTTGGTGCCACCGGTCGAGCGGTCCCCCTGCAGGCCTGGATCAGTGTGCTGGACAACGAGGTCGACGGCGACCGGCATATCGGCGAATAGTGCCACTCCCTCATTGAAGGACACCTGGACACTGGTGTTCTCAAGAAGGAAGCGAGCCCCGTCACCCATCACCGCGGGAGTCGCGTTGATCTGCTCGAAGTCCTGCTCGTCCATGAGGACATAGTCCTCGCCGTCGCGGTAGAGGAACGTCATGTCACGGCGATCGACGGTCGCGATCTCGACCTTGGTGCCCGCGCTGAACGTCTTGTCGACGTTCTTTCCGGTTACCACGTTTTTGAGCTTGGTCCGCACGAACGCGGGACCCTTACCCGGCTTGACGTGCTGGAACTCGACGATCTGCCAGAGCTGCCCCTCCTCTTTGAGGACGAGGCCGTTCTTGAAGTCGGCGGTGGACGCCATGGTGGTAACTCCTTCGAGAGTCGTCCGCGGGCGGGCTTGACCACCGCGCGAATAGTCGTGGATCCGGCCTTCAGAGCACGCTGAAGGCCTTGGAGGTTGTCGTCAGGGACCTGCCGCCATCACCGTCGATGACGGCGACAGTGTCCTCGATTCGGATCCCGCCGAGGTCCGGTAGGTAGATCCCGGGCTCGACGGTGATCACATCGCCGGACGACAGTGTACTCGTGGACCTCGTCGAGACCGCGGGTGCTTCATGTACGTCCAACCCCACACCGTGCCCGAGCGAGTGACCGAAGAATTCGCCGAATCCAGCCGAATCGATGATCCCCCGGCTCACAGCATCGAGATCAGAGCAGGCGATACCGGGACGGACCGCCTCGACACCGGCGAGTTGTGCACGCAGGACGACGTCGTAGGCCTCGATGAGCCGGCCCGGCGCTTGCCCGAGCGCAACGGTGCGCGTGCAGTCCGAAGCGTAACCGTCGACCATCGCTCCGAAATCGATCACCACCAGGTCACCGTCGGACAAGACCCGCTCCCCGGGTACATGGTGCGGCAGGGCACCGTTGGGTCCGCTCGCAACGATCGTGTCGAATGCGACGCCGTCGGATCCGGCACGGCGCATCGCGTGCTCCAGATCCGCTGCGACCTCACGTTCACTCCGGCCAACTGCGATCAGCCCGGACGTGAGCAGGTGAGTCCACGCGCGGTCGGCGACGCCACATGCGCGTTCGATCACAGCGAGCTCGTCGTCGTCCTTGGTTCGCCGAACCTGTTCGACCAGCCCGCTGGTCTCAATAATCTGAGCGTCGTCCCCACCGACACCAGCAAGTGCACGACGCAGTCCGGCCACGGCGGTCAGGGTCAGGTCATCCGCTTCAATCGCCAGCGGCGCGTCCGCGGGTCCGCGCCGACGTCCCAGAACTCCGGCTACGTACTCCCGGGAGATCACGTGGCCCACATCCGGCGCCTGCTCGACGACCTGGAGTTCGTATCGGGAATCCGTGCAGAGGACAGCCTCGCCGTCGGACTCGACCAACACTGCGCCGCCTGATCCGCGAAACCCTGTCAGATACGCGATGTTGCGAGGATCGGTGACGAGTAACGCGGTCGCCCCCTTGTCCTGCGTGGCGACGCCGACCTCGTGACGACGTCGTGCGAACCGACCGGTCACAGCAGAATCCCTCCCCCGCTGGGCTTTCGCCCCTCGGAGATCGCGGCGTACGCGGCGGTCATCAGCATCTGATCCGGCGCCTCCATCCGGGCTGGCTTGCCGAGACCGTCGAGCACGACGAGCCGGAGGAAACCGGAGTGATTCTTCTTGTCGCCAGCCATCAGCTCGAGTAGGCGCGGGAACGCATCCTCGTCGTAGTCGGTGGGAAGCCCGATCGAGGACAGGATCGCGGCGTGGCGGTCGGCGGTGGCATCGTCCAGACGACCAGCGAACCGGGCCAACTCGGCCACAAAGCACATCCCGACGCTGATCGCGGCGCCATGCCGCCAGCGGTACTGCTCACGGCGTTCGACGGCGTGGCCGAGAGTGTGACCATAATTGAGAATCTCTCGGAGGCCTGATTCCTTCAGATCCTGACCTACGACGTCGGCCTTGACCTGCACACTGCGGCGAATGAGTTCGACGATCAGGTCCCCGCTCGGGTCGAGAGCGGCCTCCGGATCGCCTTCGATGAGATCGAGGATCTCCGGATCCGCGATGAAACCGCATTTGACGACCTCGGCCATTCCAGAAATCAGTTCGTTTCGGGGAACGGTCTCCAGAGTCGCGGTGTCGATGAAAACTGCTGCGGGCTCATGGAAGCTGCCCACGAGATTCTTACCGGCGTCGGTGTTGATTCCGGTCTTTCCGCCGACCGCCGCGTCCACCATCGCGAGCAGCGTGGTGGGGATGTGGATGACCCGGACCCCACGCATCCACGTAGCCGCGACAAAGCCTGCGAGGTCTGTTGCGGCACCGCCGCCGAGGCTGACGATCGTGTCCTTACGATTCACACCGATCTTGCCGAGAACGTCCCAGCAGAAGCCTGCAACTGCGAGGTCTTTACCTGCCTCGGCATCCGGGATCTCGATCCGGTGAGCATTGATCCCTGCTGCCTCGAGTTGTTCGCGTACCGCCTCCGCAGTCTGTGCCAGTGGGGGCTGGTAGAAGATCGCCACGGTTCGTGACGACGAACATGCCTCGATGATCTCAGGCAGGAGCCCCCGGCCGATTATGACGGGATACGGGGCCTCGGAACGAACCTCCACGACAACGGGTTCATTCGTGTTCGGTTCAGTGCTCATCTGGTACTCCCGCTCGTCGTTGCTGCCGAATGTTCTCTGCCACAAAATGCGGCGTAATGGGTCTGACGTCGCCTCACGTGCGTCTACCGCCGCCCGCCACCGCGGCGTCGGTGCGGATCGCCGGACTCGAGACGGTCGACGATGTCCGACACCACCTTGCCGGAACTCCGTCGCTCCGTGGTCACAGTGGTCCACGCCACCTCCCGGTAGAGCGGTGACCGTTCGGTGAGCAACGCCTGGTACTTGGCGGTCGCGTCTCCGCCGGCGAGAAGTGGCCGGCCGGGCCCGCGTGAACGACGAACCCCTTCGGCCACCCCGATCGTGAGGTGAACGACGCGGAGGTCTCGGAGTCGTTCACGGGTGAGGGGTGACAGCACCGCACCCCCTCCGAGCGAGAGCACCCCGTTGAACGATTCGAGAGTCTCGCCGATGACCTGCTCCTCGATGCGCCGGAACCCGGGTTCGCCGTCGCTGGCGAAAATATCGGGTATCGATCGGCCTTCCGATTCCTCGATCAGGTGGTCCGCATCGAGAAACGGCACTTCCAAGCGCCGTGCAAGCTTCCTCCCGATGGTGGTCTTGCCGGCACCGGGCGGTCCTACGAGTACCGCGACCGGTCGTGCCGGGCCGGTCATGCCGGATCCGTCGACCAGTTCAGTCGCTCGGCAACCGCAGCCCGGTACCCGTCGACGTTCCGGCGGGTCTCCCCCAGTGAATCCCCACCGAACTTCTGCAGAACCGCGCGGGCGACGACGAGGGCCACCATTGATTCGGCCACCACACCTGCGGCCGGCACGGCGCACACGTCCGAGCGCTGATGGATCGCGGTTGCCGCAGACCCATCAGACATATCGACGGTGGAAAGCGCGCGTGGGACGGTTGAGATGGGCTTCATCGCCGCCCTGACCCGCAGGACCTGACCGTTGGTCATGCCGCCCTCGAGCCCTCCGGCGCGATTGCTGCGCCGTTCGATGCCGTCGTCAGTCCTGTCCATCTCGTCGTGGGCGACACTGCCGCGGCGTCGTGCGGTCTCGAAACCGTCACCGATCTCCACACCCTTGATCGCCTGGATGCCCATCAATGCACCTGCGAGCTGGGCGTCCAGCCGATCCTCGCCCGACACGTGCGAACCCAGACCGATAGGCAGACCGTGGATCACGACCTCCACCACGCCACCGAGCGTGTCGCCGGCCTTCTTGGCCGCCTCGATCTCCGCGATCATCGACTCGCCGGCAGCGGCGTCAAACGCGCGGACCGGACTGGCATCGATCGTCTCGAGATCCGAGAACGTGGGTTCCGGACCGACGTACGGATCCGACGCGCCGATGGAGATGACATGTGAGAGCACCTCGACTCCCAACACGTCACGAAGCACCGCGCGGGCCACCGTTCCCGCTGCGACCCGGGCCGCGGTCTCCCTCGCGCTGGCACGTTCGAGAACCATGCGGGCGTCGTCGAAGTCGTACTTGAGCATTCCCGAGAAATCGGCATGGCCGGGTCGTGGACGGGTCAGGAGCGCGGCCCGCGCCTTGTCATCGATCGACTCCGGGTCGACCGGGTCGGCAGACATGATCTGCTCCCACTTCGGCCATTCCGTGTTACCGACCTCGATGGCGATCGGCGAGCCCATCGTTCGACCATGACGGACGCCGCCCAGGACGCGTACGGCGTCGGCCTCGAACTTCATCCGTGCGCCACGCCCATACCCGAGACGACGACGAGCGAGTTGTGACGCAATGTCCTCGCTCGTCACCTCGACGTCAGCGATGACGCCCTCGATGATCGCCACGAGGGCCTGGCCATGGGATTCTCCGGCGGTGGTCCACTTCAGCACATCGCCGATCATCCCATGACGACACGTGCCCAGGCACATCAGGCCCGTCGGAGCTCCCTCAGCGTCCGAGTGCGGCCGATAAGGCGTCCGCCATCTCCGCGCGCGGAGCTGGCATCCCGGTGAACAGTTCCACCTGCCCGAACGCTTGGTTGAGCAACATGACGTCTCCACCGACGACCGGGATGCCCGCCGCCATGGCGACGGCACCAGCGGAGGTCGGCCAGGGGTCGTACAGCACATCGAACAGCCGTCGGGCATGTGAGACCAGGTCGACTATCTCTGTGATCCCTGGTTCCGGCACGGTGTTGATCAGAACCTCAGCATCAGCGATCTCGCCGGGTAACGCGAGGTCGGTCAGCAGCATCGTGGCCACGTCGAGCCCGAGTTCGCGGCCACATTCGGCAGCCGGGCCGGCATTGTCGCGCCGTGAGGCCAGTACGACCCGGGTCGCTCCCTTCTCAGCCAATCCCGCGAGTACCGGACGGGCTGTCCCGCCGACGCCGAGAATGACCGCGGACGGTGAAGCCGACAGGTCATCGAATGCTGACAGCGCGCCGGTGACCCCGTCGACATCGGTGCAGTCGGCGAACCAGCCGTCGGGGTGACGCACGAGTGTGTTGGCGCTGCCGACGATTCGGGCCCGCTCACTGACCGTGGAGGCGAACTGTAACGCCGCGAACTTGCCCGGCATGGTCACCGAATATCCGATCCGATGTGCCGGCGACCCCTCGACGGTGGCCGGCAGCATCTCGGCATCGCACTCGATTCGCTCGTAAGTCCAGCCCTCGAGGCCCAAGGCGCGATACGCGGCACCGTGCAGCACAGGAGAGAGCGAATGGCTGACCGGTGACCCCAGAACCGCAGCTGATCGAGGCCCCGCCGGTGTGGCCCCTCGAGCGTCAGCGACCACTAGCCAGGACGCCGTTCGCGATCGCCAGACTCTGATTCTGTTCGTGCTCCGGGTAATTGTCGGTGAACACGGTGGTGCCGTTCATGTCCACCGTCACGAAGTACAACCACGGCCCCTCGGCGGGGTTCTCCATCGCACGTAGGGCGTCCAGCCCCGGCGATCCGATTGGACCGTAGGGAAGTCCGTCCATCGCGTAGGTGTTCCACGGCGTGCGGGCACCACGATCAGCGTCGGTGGTGGCGATCTCCTGATCGGCGAGGGCGTAGTTGACGGTCGAGTCGAACTGCAGCTGCATCGGCGCGTCCAACCTGTTGAGGATCACCCGAGCGACCTTGTCGAAGTCCTCGAGGGTGCCCTCTTTCTCCACGAGTGATGCCGCGGTGACCACCTGGTACGGGGTCAGGCCGATCTGTTCGGAGGCCGGAACGAGTCCGGTGGAGTCATACGACGCCGTGGAGGAGACGATGAGTTGACGGAGGATCTCCACGGGCTCGGCTGAAGGATCAATGTTGTGGACACCGGGCGAGATGAGTCCCTCGAGACGACGCACCGGATCCGGTGCCGCCTGGACCTCGTTGATCGCCCACTCCGGAACACCGAGCGCCGCGGGGTCGACCTGCACGGCCGCATCGACGATCTCGTTCGGATGGCGACACGTCGGATCATTGTCCGGCGCATCGAGGTCGCGGGTGCAGGTGGCCTCGGCGATGAGGGTGTAGATCCCCTTCTCGGGATCGCCCCCGACCACGACCGTGTCCAACAGGCGGGCGCCCGGCTTGACGTCGATGAAACCCACCCGGTTCTGGGGGTCGGACAATGCTTCGACCGCGGCCGCCGCACTCATCTCCTGCTGAACCTGGTAGTAACCGGGCTGGATGCCCTCGACCGAGGTCCCGGCCGCGGCGCTGGTGAACGCCCGGGTGCTGGCGATCGTCCCGATGTCGTATAGACGATCACCGACGATGCCGAGCGAATCCCCGGCCTCGACATGGAGCAGCGCATTGCCGGAGCCGGGGCCCTCGAAATCCGGTGCGGCGCCGACCTGGTTGTTCACGTTGCGGAATGCCATGAAGCCGAAGGCCACGACCACCCCGATCACGGCCGCAAAGAGAAGGAACCGGGTGGTCCCTCCCGTACGTGGTCGTCCTCGTGCCGCAGACATCGTGCTCCTCGGTCCGGAATACAGGTCACTGTCCCCTCGGACAGCGTCGTGCTCGGCGTGAGTTTATCCATTCGTGACTATCGACACGCAGATCACCCTCGGGCGCGCCGCGACTCGATCCATGCTTGAAGGAGGACGACGGCTGCCGCCTGGTCGATAACATCGCGTTGTTTACGGGTGTTTCTGCCCGCCCCGTGGAGCGCCGCGCCTGCCGTCACCGTGGTCAGTCGCTCGTCTACGAACTCGACGGGCACCTCTGACGACGTCGCAGCCAGCGCGGTCATGAATGATCTTGCCATCGCGGTGGACGCGGTCTCCCGGCCCTTCAGGGAGGTGGGCAGTCCGACGATGATCCCCACCGCGTCGTACTCCTCGACCAGCTCCGTCAGCCGACGGATCTCGGCGGCCCAGTTGGGATCACCGTCGACGACCTTGATCGTCTCTACAGGTGTCGCGAGGATGCCGTCGGGGTCGCAGGTGGCCACCCCGATACGGGCGGTACCGACGTCGAGACCCAGGCGTCTCCCACGCGTCCAGCCGGCCGTCTCGCCGCTCACCCGGCCGCCCGTGAGGTCTCACGCACCGCGTCGCGCAGTGCAGACACCGCAGCGTCGATCCCGGCAGGCTCGGAGCCGGCGCCCTGGGCCATGTCCGGCTTCCCGCCGCCGCGTGCCCCGAGGGCCGGTGCGATGGCCTTGACCAGGTCCCCGGCCTTGAGTCCGCGCTCCTGGGCGGCCTTCGTGACCGCGATGACGAACGGCACCTTCGCCTCGCCGGGAGCGGTCAGGAGTACGACACCGGGCTCGGAGCCGAGGCGACCCTTGAGGTCCGAGGCGAGGGTGCGGAGATCGCCGGCCGCACCGCCGGGCGCATTGTGGGCCAGGAAGCGCACCCCGTCGAGGTCCTCGGCATCCGCCGCGAGACCCGCCGCCTGCGCTGCGAGCTGTGCGGCGCGCAATGCCTCCAGTGACTTCTCGGCCTCGCGCAGCTTGGCGGTCAGTGCGGCGACCCGATCCGGGAGTTCCTCCGCGGGAGCCTTGAGCGAGGTGGCGAGGCCGGAGACGAGCGCCCGCTCCTTGGCCTGATGGCGGTACGCATCCATTCCGACATACGCCTCGACGCGACGGATGCCGGAGCCGACGGACGACTCGCCCAACAAACTGACCGGCCCGATCTGCGCAGAACTGGCGACATGGGTGCCGCCGCAGAGTTCCATCGAGAACGGTCCACCGATCTCCACGACCCGCACCTGCGACCCGTAGTTCTCACCGAACAGGGCCATGGCGCCCATGCGCTTGGCCTCGTCGAGCGAGGTCTCGACCGTGTTGACCTCATAGTCGGCGTCAACGGCGGTGTTGGTGACCTCCTCGACCTGCGCGAGAACGTCGCCCGGGATCGAGCCGGTCCAATTGAAGTCGAAGCGCATGTAGCCGGGCTTGTTCAGTGAACCCGCCTGGACGGCCTCCGGTCCGAGTATCTGTCGCAGGGCGGCGTGGACCAGGTGGGTCGCCGAGTGCCCCTGGGTGGCGCCCTTGCGCCAATCGCGATCGACCGCCGCGGTGACCAGCTGACCGGCCTCGGCCCGGCCGCCGGTGACGACGCCCTTGTGGACCCAGAGCTTCTTCCCGATCTTCTGCACATCGTCGACGCGCATCTGGAACCCGGCGGTGGAGATGAGACCACGGTCGCCGATCTGGCCGCCGGACTCGGCGTAGAACGGCGTGCGGTCGAGCAGGAACTCGACCTCGTCGCCCTCGCTGGCCACGGGAACGGAGACCCCGCCGGAGACGATGCCCAGGAGGGTCGCCTCGTCGGTGAGATCGGTGAACCCGGTGAAGATGGTCTCGCCCGCATCCAGGAAATCGCGGTACACCGACAGGTCGGCGTGGGCGTGCTTCTTGGCCTGGGAATCCGCCTTGGCGCGGGCGCGCTGCTCGGCCATGAGGGACCGGAAGCCCTCCTCGTCCACCTTCAGGCCGGCCTCGGCGGCCATCTCCAGGGTGAGGTCGATCGGGAAGCCGTGGGTGTCATGGAGCGCGAACGCCTGGCCGCCCGAGAGCACGGCGGCACCGGACTCCCGCGCGCTCTCGGCGGCCCGCTCGAACAGCTGGGTTCCCGACTCCAGGGTCTTGAGGAACGCCGCCTCCTCGGCCACGGCGATCCGCTCGATCCGGTCGTACCCCGCGACGGTCTCGGGGAACGAGGGACCGATCGCGTCGCGGACGGTCGCCATGAACTGGGCCATCGTCTCCCGGGACGCACCGAGCAGCCGAACGGAACGCACGATTCGACGCAGCAGACGGCGAAGAATGTAGCCGCGGCCCTCGTTACCGGGGGTCACGCCATCGGAGATGAGCATGTACGCGGTCCGCGCGTGGTCGGCGATGACCCGGAAGCGGACGTCCGCGGCGGCGTCTGCGCCGTACTTCGCGCCGGACAGGCGCTCCGCCGTGTCGATCACCGGACGCAGTAGGTCGGTCTCGTAGACGTTCTCCACGCCCTGAAGCAGGAACGCGACGCGCTCCACGCCCATGCCGGTGTCGATGTTCTGCTTGGGCAACGGGCCCAGGATCTCGAAGGAATCCTTACCGGTGCCCTCGCCGCGCTCGTTCTGCATGAACACGAGATTCCAGATCTCGATGTAGCGATCCTCATCCGCCTCCGGGCCACCCTCGACCCCGTATGCGGGACCGCGGTCATAGAAGATCTCCGAACACGGACCGCACGGGCCCGGGATGCCCATGGACCAATAATTGTCAGCCATCCCGCGTCGCTGGATTCGTTCCTCGGGGATACCGACCACGTCTCGCCAGATTCCGAAGGCCTCGTCGTCGTCGAGATACACCGTGACCCACAGCAGGGCCGGATCGATCCCGAACCCACCCTCGTCCACGGACGAGGTGAGCAGCGACCACGCGTGGCGGATCGCGCCCTCTTTGAAGTAGTCACCGAAGGAGAAGTTGCCCGCCATCTGGAAGAAGGTGTTGTGACGCGTCGTGATACCGACCTCCTCGATATCCAACGTGCGCACACACTTCTGGATGGAGGTGGCGGTGGCGTACTCGGGCGTCTCCTGGCCGAGGAAATAGGGCTTGAACGGCACCATGCCCGCGTTCACGAACAGCAGGTTGGGATCGTCGAGCACCAGTGACGCACTGGGGACCTCGGTGTGTCCGGCCTTGACGAAATGGTCGAGAAAACGGCGCCGGATCTCATGGGTCTGCACTGGTGAGCCTCACTGGGTCTACGGAAAGGAGGTGTCGGTCGGCTCACCAGCCTACCGCCGACTCGCGACCGCTCCGAGTGGCCCGGCCCGATGCCACCCCGACAGGCAGGTCAGGGCCTGGCGATTTCGACGATCGCGGTCAGGACGATCCGCGAATGATGGACCGGAGTTTGCCGACCCGGGCCGACAATTCCCGCTCATTGCCGTGGCCACTCGGTAGGTAATAGTCCCTGCCCACGAGTTCGTCCGGCGGATACTGCTGCCTGGCCACACCCGCCGGGGCGTCGTGGGCGTAGCGGTAGCCGACCCCGTTGCCCAGCCCCTTGGCTCCGGCGTAGTGACCATCGCGAAGATGCTTGGGCACCTCCCCCACCCCACCCGCGCGGACATCGGCCATCGCGGCGTCGATCGCCGCGATCACGGCATTGGACTTAGGGGCGGTGGCCAGGTGAATCGTGGCCTGGGCCAGGGCCAGACGGCACTCGGGCAGGCCGACCTTCTGCACGATCTCCGCCGCGGCGGCGGCCGACTGCAACGCTGTGGGGTCGGCCATCCCGATGTCCTCGCTGGCGTGGATCATCAGCCTGCGCGCGATGAACCGCGGATCCTCCCCCGCCACGATCATGCGCGCGAGATAGTGCAGTGCGGCGTCGACATCCGATCCACGAATCGACTTGATGAACGCACTCGTGACGTCGTAATGCTGATCCCCGTCCCTGTCGTACCGCACGGGAGCGGCGTCCAGACTCAGCTCGACGATCTCCGGCGTCACCACCGCGTCCGCGGCCGCACCGGCCGCGGCCTCGAGGATGGTCAGACTCCGACGGGCGTCGCCGCCGGCGAGCCGGACGATGTCGGCGACCGCCTCGTCCGTGATCTCGACCTGACCCGCTAGTCCCCGCTCGTCCTCCACGGCGCGACGAACCACGGACTGCACGCCCTGCGCGTCCAGGCCCCGGAGCTCGGCGATCAACGACCTGCTGAGCAGCGGTGCGATCACGGAGAAGTGCGGGTTCTCCGTTGTCGCGGCAACGAGCAGGACGATCCCGTTCTCGACCGCCGCGAGCAGTGCGTCCTGCTGACTCTTGGAGAACCGGTGCACCTCGTCGATGAACAGGACGGTGCGCTGGCCATGGATCTGGCGCGTCCGCGCGTCATCGATCACCGCCCGGACGTCCTTCACCCCCGCGCTCAGGGCGGACAGTGCAACGAAGTGCCGGCCGGACGTACTGGCGACCAGATTCGCCAACGTCGTCTTGCCGGTACCGGGTGGACCGTAGAGAATCACCGACGAACCGCCGCGCCCCTCGACCAGTCGCCGAAGGGGAGAATTGGCCCGCAAGAGGTGATCCTGACCGATGACCTCCTCGAGGTCGCGCGGGCGCATCCGCACCGCCAACGGTGCCGACGGATCGACTTCCCGGCCCCCTGTCGAGGCGACGCCCGCGCCCGCCCCTGAGGCGGAACCTGCACCCACGCCATCGACGCCGGGCGATCCCGGGGTCGCGAACAGTCCGGCCTCGTCAGTCACGCCGTCAGGCTACCGCGCACCCCCGACAGGTCACCGGCACGTTGTCGATAGGTGAACGTTGGTCCAACTATCTGAGGATGTGCTTCCCTTAACGAAACCTATGCGATTGACTGGAGCATTGGACCGGTGACCCCTTGCTCGCCCGTGAAACGAAAGCAGCAGCCGCTTACATGTGCCAGATCGAAGGCCACGATTCCTCCCACGACCTGACGACCATCTCCCGTCGCACCGCTCTCGCCGCAGGTGGCGCGGGGTTGCTAGCCGCAGTGGGTGCGACCGTACTCGGCACCCCTGCCACCGCCTGGGCCCAGCCCGCCCGGCCGGTCGCCGACGATCTCGACGTCTATGTGATCGTCACCGACGGCATGAACCCCGGTGAGCTCAATCCCGCTCAGGCCCCGACGCTCAACCGCTGGGCCGACCACGGGACCCGATACACCTCGGCGCAGGCGCACATGATCGCGGAGACCCTGCCGAACCACACCGCGATGATGACGGGCGTGTTCCCCGACCGCAACGGTGTGCCCTCGAACAGCATCTGGGATCACGCCGCCGGTGAGGACCGGACGATGGACAGGGCCGACGACATCACGTACCCGACGGTTCTCGAGCGGGTCCGTGTCGAGACCGGGCTGACCACGGCGAGCGTGCTGAGCAAGGACTACCTGCACGGAATCTTCGGGGGCAAGGCCTCCGTGCAGTGGGCGCCGTTCCCGCTGGTCCCCATCACAGACCACTCCCTCGACGAGTTCACCGTCGAGGCGCTCAAGCGGACGGTCACCGATCACAATCCGCGGTTCACGTTCGTCAATCTCGGGGACATGGACCGGTTCGGCCACATGGATCTGACCGGCTACTCCCTGCGTGCCGCCCGTAACCAGGCGGTGTGGAACTCCGACCACAAGCTGTTCCAGTTCGAGCAGTTCCTCCGGGACACCGGTCGCTGGGAGCACTCCGTGATCATCGTTCTCTCCGACCACTCCATGGACTGGTCGGTGCCGGAGAACCTCATCAGCGCCCAAAGTGCACTCGACGCCGATCCGGCCCTGCGTGGCCGTTTCGGGATCGCCCAGAACGGTGGCGCCGACACGTTCACGTTCATCGGGAACCCGGCCGAGCGGGACGCCGCACTCGCCCGCCTTCGTGAGGTCGTCGCCGCACTGCCGGGCGTCCGCAGCCTCTACACCCCGGAGGAGTTGCGCCTCGGCGACCGCGCCGGCGACCTGGTCGCGACGGCGCACCAGGGGTGGCGGTTCTCCGATCCCACGCCGGTCTCCAACCCGATCCCGGGCAACCACGGGCATGAGGTGACCCTGCCGATCCCGTTCTTCATTTCCGGTGGCCACCGGATCGTGCGGCACGGACAGGTGATCGACCGGCCGGTGACCACTCGTGACGTGGCGCCCACCGTCGCCCATCTCTTCGGCCTGACCCACGACGACATGGACGGCTCCCCCGCCGTCGAAGCGTTCCACCTGTAGTCGCGGGTCGCCGCCCTTAGAGAGCGCGCGGATAGGTGCAGACGTCTTTGGGCTGAGAGCAGGTGCTCACTGATAGGGTTCGAGGCATGTCAGGCGCTTCGTCCTCGGCCGCTTGCGCGGCAGTGACCTGGTCGTCCCGCTAGCGGCGGGACGACCAGGTCGTAGCAACACTTCTTTTGGAACGTCCAGCCGCTTCGTGAACCAGTCCGGAGCGGCCCCTTGTGCTGCTCAGTAACTCTTCAGAGCGACGGAGCACTCGATGCTTTCAGGCATTTCTCCTACTTCTCGCGGGCAAAGTCCCGCCCCTGTACGCGTATGGCTCGTGTTGTGTGCGATGTCTATGCTGCAGTTCTTCATCGCGGTCGACGTGACCGTGGTCAACATCGCGCTGCCCTCGATCGGTGCGGAATACGGCGTTGGCGGACACTCCCTGACCTGGGTCGTGATCGGTTACACGATTACCGGTGGTGGGTTGCTGATGCTCGGCGGCCGGCTCGGCGACTTGGTTGGCCGCCGCCGTACTCTCCTGGCAGGCACGACCCTGTTCGGCGCGGCGTCCCTTCTGGCAGGCCTGGCCCCCTCATTCCAAGTACTGGTAGTAGCTCGTCTCCTGCAGGGTGCCGGTGAGGCCGTCGCGCTGCCCGCGGCGATGGCGACCATCGTGCTGCTGTTCCCCGAGGGGCGCCGCCGTTCCCGCGCCTTGAGCGTGTGGGCGGCCGTGGCTAGCTGCGGGTTGGTGCTCGGTTTCGCGCTATCCGGGATCATCACCGCTTACCTGGGGTGGCGCTGGATCTTTCTGATCTCGGTGCCGTTCATCGTGGTCGTGGTCGTGGCTGCGCTTTTACTAGTGCCGGCTGACCGATCCGTACCCAGGGGGCAAGTTCGGTTGGACTTGCCCGGTTCGTTCCTGCTTACGGCGGGCCCGCTGCTCTTCGTGTACGCCGTGGTCGAGGCCGGGGAGCCCGGTGCAAACCCGTGGCTGATCCTGGGCGCGCTTGCCGGCGCGGTGGCGGCCGCAGCCGGGTTCGTGCGGGTCGAGTCGAGGTCGCAGAACCCGCTGGTCCCGATGGCCTTTTTCGCTGACCGGTCCCGGGTACGGGCGAACTTGACCACGATGGTGCTCAGCGGAGCGCTGTCGACCTCGTTCCTACTGTTCACCTTCTATCTCCAGGACCGATTAGGCATCGGGCCGCTCGGGGCAGGGTTGACTATGTTGCCGCTGGCGGTGGCGCTGATAGCGGCCTCGATGCTCGTGCCGCACCTGCTGGAACTCTGGGGTGCGCGTGTGTGCGTGATGATCGGGCTCGCCTGCGCCGCAGGCGCGATGGTCGCGGTCGCTGTCGTCACCGTCCTCGGTGGTGGGGCGGCATGGTTACTCCCGGCGATGCTGCTGATCGCGGCGGGTATGGGTTTCGGTCTCGTCGGCCTGCAGTACATCGCAGTCAGCGGAACTACTGACGAAGACGCCGGGATCGCCTCGGGCGTCCAGCGCGCGGCCGACCAACTCGGGGGCGCGACCGGTGTGGCCGTCTATGTGGGAATCGGGTTCGCACCGACTCTGCACGCTGGCGATCCGTTCCTCGTCGCTGCGGTGCTGGCTATCGCAGGGCTTGTCGTAGGTGCGGTGGTCATCGGCCGGTCTCCGGCGCCTGTCAAGGCCGACGCATAGATCGAACATCACGACGCTCGCCTCTGTCCCATTCGCCTGTCTGCCACAGGGGCGGGCGTGCCTGTTCCTTTGCCGCCAACACGCAGAAGATGCCGTGCCTGTCCTTCCAAGCTTCATCACCGACCCGTTGTGGGACCAGTTCCGAACGCTGCTTCCCGAACGAACCATCACTCATCCTCTGGGGTGCCACCGCCCTCGCATCCCCGACCGGGTCGTGTTCGACAAACTCCTTGCCCGCCTCGTCCTGGGAGGCTCCTACCAACAACACGCGGATGCGAACTGCTCGGCGACCACGATGCGTGCTCGACGCGACGAATGGATCCGCGCTGGCGTTTTCGACGCGATCCACCGGCTCGCGCTTGGCGCCTATGACCAGGCGGTCGGTCTCGACCTTGACGACCTCGTGGTTGATGGATGCATCGTCAAGGCACCGTGCGGGGGCGAGAACACAGGCCGCAGCCCTGTTGACCGAGGAAAGTCAGGTCTAAAACGATCACTGCTCGTGGAAGGTGGCGGCATCCCAATCGGATGGGTGCTGGCCGGAGCTAACCAGAACGATTCTCCTCTTCTACGTCCCACGCTCGAGAAACTCGACGTCTTTGGCTGCCATCTACCGCAGAACATCACCGTTCATTTGGATGCAGGCTACGACTCCATGACCACTCGAAGTCTCCTAGAGGAGCTGGGATGCGATCGGCGAATCAGCCCAAAAGGCGCGTTCGTGCCGATCAACCACACCCGCCGGTGGGTAGTCGAACGCACGAACGCTTGGCATAACCGAGGATTCGCGGCCCTAGCGAAGGTGACCGACCGGAGAGCGCTAGTCCAGGATGCGTGGATCGCGTTAGCCAGCGCGATCATCATCATCCGCCGTCTGGTCCGTCGAGCATGGTCCATCTACAGATGGGATACACGACCCGCCCGCAGCCCGTGACTCATGCCCTATCCGCGCGATCCCTTAGAAAAAGGGGGACGACGACGAGCCGCCCGCCACCCGGTGATCGGGTGACGGGCGGCTCGGCTTTTCCCGGTTGGTCAGGCCTTCGCCGAGTCTGCGGCCTCGGCAGCCGACTCGGCCCCGGCCGCAGCATCCGCCTTGGTCTGCGGGCCCCGCGGCGCCGGCTTGGCGTCGATGCCTGACTCCTTGCGCTGCTGGGCCGTGATCGCGGCGGGCGCATCCGTCAGCGGGTCCACGCCGCCACCGGACTTGGGGAACGCGATGACGTCGCGGATCGACTCGGTGCCCGCGAGCAGTGCGCAGATCCGGTCCCAGCCGAAGGCGATGCCGCCGTGCGGCGGGGCGCCGTAGGAGAAGGCGTCGAGCAGGAAGCCGAACTTCTCCTGTGCCTCCTCCTGCGTGATGCCCATGACGCCGAACACGCGCTCCTGGATGTCCTTGCGGTGGATACGGATCGAGCCGCCGCCGATCTCGTTGCCGTTGCACACGATGTCGTACGCGTATGCCAGGGCCGAGCCCGGGTCGCTGTCGAAGGTGTCGAGGTGCTCGGGCTTGGGCGAGGTGAACGCGTGGTGCACGGCGGTCCAGGCACCGGAACCGACGGCCACGTCGCCGGCAGCGGTCGCGTCATCGGCGGGCTCGAACATCGGGGCGTCGACGACCCAGGTGAACGCCCACTTGGTGGGATCGACCAGACCGAGCTTCTCGGCGATCTCACCACGGGCGGCGCCCAGCAGCGCGCGAGTGGTCTTGACCGCGCCGGCACCGAAGAAGATGCAGTCTCCCGGCTCGGCGCCGACGTGGGCGGCGATGCCCTCGCGCTCGGCGTCCGAGAGGTTCTTGGCCACGGGGCCGCCGAGCTCGCCGTCCTCACCGACGAGGATGTACGCGAGCCCCTTGGCGCCGCGCTGCTTGGCCCACTCCTGCCACGCGTCGAGCTGACGGCGCGGCTGCGACGCGCCGCCCTTCATCACCACGGCGCCGACATACGGGGCCTTGAAGACCCGGAACGGGGTGTCCGCGAAGAACTCGGTGCACTCGACGAGCTCGATGTCGAACCGCAGGTCCGGCTTGTCGGAGCCGTAGCGACGCATCGCCTCCTCGTAGGTCATCCGAGGGATCGGCGTGGAGATCTCGAATCCGGCGGCGGCCCACACGTCGGTGAGGATCTCCTCGGCCAGTGAGATCACGTCGTCCTGGTCGACGAAGCTCATCTCCACGTCGAGCTGGGTGAACTCCGGCTGCCGGTCGGCCCGGAAGTCCTCGTCGCGGTAGCACCGGGCGAGCTGGTAGTACTTCTCCATCCCGGCCACCATGAGCAGCTGCTTGAACAGCTGCGGCGACTGCGGAAGGGCGTAGAAGGTGCCCGGCTGCAGGCGCGCGGGGACGAGGAAATCTCGCGCGCCCTCGGGCGTGGAGCGGGTGAGCGTGGGCGTCTCGATCTCCACGAAGTCGTGGCGGGCCATGACGCCACGCGCGGCGGCGTTGACCTTGGAGCGCAGGCGCAGGGCGGCGCCGGGGGCCTCGCGTCGCAGGTCGAGGTAGCGGTGGCGCAGGCGCGCCTCCTCGCCCACCTCGTCGTCGAGCTGGAACGGCAGCGCGGCGGCCTCGCCGAGGACCTCGAATGAGGTCACGTCGATCTCGATCTCACCGGAGTCGAGGTTGGGGTTCTCCGACCCCTCGGGGCGCCGGTCGACCACGCCGGTGACGGCCACGCAGAACTCGTTGCGGAGACGGTGGGCGCGCTCGGCCACGTCCTCGTTGCGGAAGACCACCTGACAGACGCCGGTGGAATCGCGGAGGTCGACGAAGATGACCCCGCCGTGGTCCCGGCGGCGCGCCACCCACCCGGCCAGGGTGATGGTGGCCCCTGCATCGGCGGCTCGGAGCTGGCCGGCGGAATGGGTGCGCAGCACTGCGGTGGTCCTCTCGTCGGGGGAAGTGATGTGTGTAGGGACGTGATGTCGGTAGGTCGGGCGAGGTGTGTTGGTGGTGGTGAAAATAAATCGACGACGACGACAACGACCGTTCACCACCAGCCCAGACCCCGGCCAGTCTACGTCCACCCGCCGGATCGGCCTGTGTCGGCCACACGGTGGGTGTACCGCGCAATACTGTAGCCCTGACAGTGCGGGCCCAGCGTTCACCCGGATACCGGGCGACCCGCACACGGGAGGGGCAGGGGACATGACGTTCAGGCAGAGCGGCCAACTCGACACCAGTGGCGTCTCCGGCGGCGGCCGGGGAGGCCGCGGAGGACGTCGAGGGGTAGCCGTGGGCGGCGGTGTCGGTGGCCTCGTCGTCGTCGTCATCGCACTTTTCCTCGGCGTGGACCCCGGCCAGCTCGGCCTGACCGACGGCGGCGCGGGGGGCCAGGGCGGGTACTCCGACACGGCGGAGCAGTTCCAGACCCACATCGACCAGTGCGACCTCGCCCAGGCCAATTCCGACACCATCTGCCGGATCGTCGCCACCACCGAGAGCCTCGAGGACGTCTGGACCGCCGAGTTACCCTCCCAGGTGGGCATGGACTGGGTGCAGCCCCACACCAACATCTTCACCGGGCAGATCAGTACCGGCTGCGGGGCCGGCTCCTCCGACATCGGGCCGTTCTACTGCCCGGCGGACCAGGAGGTCTACATCGACCCTGCGTTCTTCGACGACGTCCTGGTCGGTCGACTCGGCGGATCCCCCGACGGCGCGGCCCAGATGTACGTCGTGGCGCACGAGTTCGGCCACCACCTCCAGACCATGCTCGGCGACATCCGGCGCTCCCAGCAGGACCCGCGCGGCCCCTCCTCCGGCGCCGTCCGCGTCGAACTGCAGGCCGACTGCTACGCCGGACTGTGGGCGCATTACGCCACCACCACGCCGGCGCCCGGCGGCCAGGCGCCGCTGCTGGAGAGCCTGACCGAGCAGGACGTGGACGCGATCATCCAGACCGCCGAAGCGATCGGTGACGACCACATCCAGAAGGCCGGCGGCGCCCGCGTCGACCCCAACTCGTGGACGCACGGCTCCTCCGAGATGCGTCGGCAGTGGTTCCTCATCGGCTACGAGCAGGGCTCCGTGTCCGCCTGCGACACGTTCGCCGCGCAGCTCTGACCCGCCACCTCTGTTCCGACCCCTCTGTCCCGCCCCCTCTGGCAGAGAACGCCGCCTGTCCGATCACGTCGATCGAACAGGCGGCGCTCGGTGGCCTGCTGCGGTTGCTCAGCGCTCGAGCAGCCCACGGACGTGGTCGACGACGGAGTCCAGCGGAACCGCGTGCTGCTCCCCCGTCGCCATGGTCTTGATCACGGCGGTCCCCGCCTCGAGTTCGTCCTCGCCCACGACGATCGTCACCGCGGCACCGGACCTGTCGGCGGCCTTGAAGGCACCCTTCATCCCCCGGTCCCCGTAGGCCATGTCGGCACGGAGGCCCGCCCGGCGGAACTGCGCGAGGACGGGGACCATCGCGGCCTTTGCCCGGGCGCCGAGGGCGACGCCGTACACGTCGACCCGGCCCGTCGCGGACGGATCGATCCCCTCGGCCTGCAATGCCAGCATGGTGCGGTCCACGCCGATCCCGAACCCGATTCCGGACAGGTCCTGGCCGCCGAGCTGGGCCATCAGCCCGTCGTAGCGGCCGCCGCCGCCGATCCCGGACTGCGCGCCCAGGCCGTCGTGGACGAACTCGAAGGTGGTCTTGGTGTAGTAGTCCAGGCCGCGGACCATCCGGGGGTTGACGACGTACGGAACGCCGAGCGCATCGAGGTGCGCGCGCACCGCGGCGAAGTGCTCCGCGCTGGCCTCCGACAGGTGGTCGATCATGAGCGGCGCATCTTCGAGCTGGGCACGCACCTCGGGGCGTTTGTCGTCCAGCACCCGCAGCGGGTTGATCCTGGCCCGCTCGCGCGTGGCCTCGTCTAGGTCCAGACCGGCGAGGAACTCCTGCAGGCGCTCCCGGTACTGCGGCCGGCAGGTCTCATCGCCCAGCGAGGTCAGCTCGAGCCGGAACCCGGACATGCCCAGCGACCGGAACGCCTCGTCGGCCACCGCGATCACCTCGGCGTCCAGCGCCGGATCGTCCACGCCGATGGCCTCGATCCCCACCTGCTGCAGCTGCCGGTACCGACCGGCCTGGGGGCGCTCGTAGCGGAAGAACGGGCCCGCGTAGCAGAGCTTGACCGGGAGTTGGCCGCGATCGAGCCCGTGCTCGATCACCGCGCGCATCACACCGGCCGTGCCCTCAGGGCGCAGGGTCACGCTCCTGCCGCCCCGGTCCTCGAACGTGTACATCTCCTTCGAGACGACGTCCGTCGACTCCCCCACTCCCCGCGCGAACAGGGTGGTCTCCTCGAAGATCGGCAGCTCGATATGCCCGTAGCCCGCCCGCCGAGCCGAATGCGTGATGGCGTCCCGCACCGCGACGAACGCGGCCGAGGCCGGGGGCGCGTAGTCGGGCACGCCCTTGGGCGCCTTGATGACGGTCTTCTTCTGGCTACCGGTCACGGGTCGGCTTTCCTCGGTTCTCTCGGGGTACGGATGGATCTGGTGGCTACAGGTCGCGCAGGAACGGGTTGGATCGCCGCTCCCGGCCGATCGTCGTGGACGGTCCGTGTCCGGGCAGGACCACCGCGTCGTCCTCGAGCACCAGGAACTTCTTGGCGATGGATTGCATGAGTACCTCCGTGTCCCCCGCGGGCAGGTCGGTACGACCGACGCCGTCCTGGAAGAGCACATCGCCGCCCAGGACCACCATCCGTGGTCCCTGCTCGGTCTCCACCATGATGCGGAAGGACACCGAGCCGGGGCTGTGACCGGGCACGTGGTCAACGTCGAACACCATCGAGCCGAAGGTGAGCGTGTCACCGTCGAAGACCTCGATCACCTCGGCCGGTTCGCTGAACTCCGCGCCCTTGAGCATGGCCGACAGGTCCAGCGACAGTCCTTTCGCGGGATCGGCCAGCATCTGTCGGTCCTCCGGGTGGATGTACGCGGCCACGCCGTAGTGATCGGCGACCTGCTGGGCGTTCCAGATGTGATCGAGATGCCCGTGGGTCAGCAGCACCGCTCGTGGCCGCAGACCGGCCTCGGACACCTGGCGCCGGACCTGGGCTTCAGCGTCCTGGCCCGGGTCGACGATCACACAGTCCCCGGACTCGTCAGAAACGATGTAGCAGTTGGTCTGGAACATTCCGGCGGGAAAACCGACGATCTGCACGTCACGTACTCCTGTTCTTTTCCAAAACTCACGACGTTTGACGCGGCGCGTCGACCCAAGGGCCCGTCACACCGGAGTGGTGTTCGGCCAACTCGGCCCGACCTGGTAGACAAGGACCCTGGGCTGGAGCGTCTCGGGACCCACTGGGAACCTACCAATGACGATCCGGCCCACTGTTCCAGCCTAGTCCAGGTACCCAGGAGGGTCTGTGTCCACCAACCAGGAACGCCGAGCGGAGGCTCGTCAGCGCCTCCGCGAACAGATGGAAGCCCAGGCGCGCCGCGAGAAGCAGCTCAAGATCGCTGCTGCCGCCGTGGTCGTGGTGGTTCTCGCCGGCATCATCGGTGTCGTGGTCTGGAACAAGGCCGAAGAGGCGCGCGCCGAGGAGTACGCCGCCAACTGGCTCACCTGTGAATACCCCGAGGACACCGCCACCCCGGAGAAGGTCGACCCCGCGCAGTACGAGCAAGAGGGTCCCGAAGTGCTCGCCGAGATCGAGCGTTTCAACAAGCAGGTCGAAGAGATCGCGGACTCCAAGCGCGACGGCGAGGCCCCGACCGGAGATCAGCCACGCCGAGGCACCGCGCAGGTCGACATCACCACCAACAGTGGCGATATCCCGCTCACCCTTGATCGCGAGGGCGCGCCCTGCAATGTCGCCAGCTTCGTCAACCTCGCCGAGCAGGGCTACTTCGACGACACCGAATGCCACCGACTGACGGTTGCCGAGGACGGCGCACAGCTGTCCGTTCTGCAGTGTGGCGACCCCACCGGCACGGGCTTGTCCGGCCCGGGCTACTCGATTATCGATGAGCCCCCCACCGACCTGGCGGTTGCCGAGGACGGATCGGGCATGTCGGTGTACCCGCGCGGTACCGTCGCCATGGCCAAGTCCCAGAACCCGAACAGTGCCGGGAGCCAGTTCTTCCTCGTCTACGAGGACTCGATGCTTCCGCCCGATTACACGGTGATGGGCACGATCAGTGAGGCCGGTCTCAAGGTCTTGGACAAGATCACCGACGCCGGCGTCAAGAGCAACGACCAGTCCGACCCTGATTTCCAGCAGCCGAAGAACCCCGTGGAGATCGAGAAGGTCACCGTCAGCGCCCAGGAGGGCCTGCCGGAGAAGTAACCCCAGAGCCCGATCCGAGAACGGCCCCCGCCCTGCAGGGCGGGGGCCGTTCACCGTCTCAACGACTGACTGCTGCTATTGATTCGACGTCATCCGGCTCACGTCGAACACTCCCTCCACTCGCCTGACGGACTTGAGAACGTGACCCAGGTGTTTGGGATCGGCCATCTCGAAGGTGAACCGGGATATCGCCACACGATCGTCGCCGGCGGTCTGCACGGACGCGGACAGGATGTTCACCTTCTCGTCCGCCAGGACCTTGGTGACGTCCGAAAGCAGGCGGTGTCGGTCCAAGGCCTCGACCTGGATCGCCACGAGGAAGACCGACCCCGGTTGTGGCGCCCAGTCCACCTTGACCAACCGTTCGGGCTCGCGGTGAAGATCTGAGGCATTGGTGCAGTCGGTGCGGTGCACACTGACCGTGCCACCGCGGGTGATAAAGCCGAGGACCTCGTCACCCGGAACGGGCATGCAGCAACGCGCCAGCTTGGCGTGGACGTCCTCCACGCCACCGACAAGGACGCCCGCACCGGCCGGAGAGGTTCGGTGAGGCGTGACTGTTTTATCACGGGAGCGGTCCGCCAACTCCTCGCTAACCTCGTCCACGCCACCGTGCGCCGCGACGAGACGGTTGATGACGGCCTTGGCCGAGACGTGGTTCTCTCCGATCGCGGTATAGAGCGCTGTCACATCCGCGAATCCGAGCTCGCCCGCGACCCCGGCGATGGTCTCGTTGGAGAACACCCGGTGGACCGGGACTCCTCCGCGGCGCACCTCACGGGTGATGAGGTCCTTACCCCGCTCCAGAGCTTCCTCGCGACGCTCCTTGGCGAACCATTGTCGGATCGAGCTCTTGGCGCGACCCGAGACCACGAACTTCTGCCAGTCCAGGCTCGGTCCGGCGTTGGGGTCCTTGGAGGTGAACACCTCCACGACCTCACCGTTCTCCAGTGGCCGTTCAAGGGCGACGAGCTTGCCGTTGACCCGCGCACCGATACACCGATGTCCGACTTCGGTGTGGACCGCGTACGCGAAATCGACCGGGGTGGCTCCGACGGGAAGATTGACCACGTCTCCCTTCGGCGTGAAGACGAAGATCTCCTTGCTGGTCATCTCAAACCGGAGCGAGTCCAGGAACTCGCCGGGGTCAGCGGCCTCCCGTTGCCAGCTCAGGAGCTGACGCATCCAGGCCATGTCATCGAGTTCCGCCTGGTCACCGTGGTGCTTGCCCTTGGTCTCCTTGTACCGCCAGTGAGCGGCGATGCCGTACTCGGCATTGCGGTGCATCTCATGGGTGCGGATCTGGATCTCGAGGGGTTTGCCGTCCGGCCCGATCACGGTGGTGTGAAGTGACCGATAGACACCGAAGCGCGGCTGGGCGATGTAGTCCTTGAACCGGCCGGGCATCGGTTTCCACGTGGAGTGGACGACGCCGATTGCTGCATAGCAGTCGCGGACGTCCTCACACAGGACACGGATTCCCACCAGGTCGTGGATCTCGTCGAACTCGCGGCCGCGCACGATCATCTTCTGATAGATGGACCAGTAGTGCTTTGGTCGGCCCTCGACGGTGGCCTGGATGTGGGCCTTCTCCAACTCCGCGTTGACCCGGCCGATGACGGTACCCAGGTAGACATCGCGGCTCGGTGCACGGTCGGCGACCAGTCGGACGATCTCCTGGTATTTCTTCGGCTCCAGGATGGCGAACGCGAGATCCTCGAGTTCCCACTTGATCGTGGCCATGCCGAGGCGATGTGCGAGTGGCGCGATGACTTCGAGGGTTTCCCGGGCCTTTTTTGCCTGCTTCTCCGGTGGGAGGAAACGCATCGTCCGCATGTTGTGGAGACGGTCCCCGACCTTGATCACCAGCACGCGCGGATCGTGTGCCATCGCGATGATCATCTTGCGGATGGTTTCGGCTTCGGCTGCTTCGCCGAAGTCGACTTTGTCGAGTTTGGTGACGCCGTCGACGAGATGCGCGACCTCGCCTCCGAAGTCCTCGGCGAGTTGCTCGAGAGAGTAGTCCGTGTCCTCCACGGTGTCGTGCAGGAGTGCGGCGACCAGAGTGGTGGTGTCCATCCCCATCTCGGCGCAGATCGTCGCGACTGCGAGCGGATGGGTGATGTAGGGATCCCCAGATTTCCGATACACGCCGGCATGCTGCTTCTCCGCCAACGCATACGCGCGGGCCAGGAGCCCGACGTCGGCCTTGGGATGGTGGATCCGGTGTACGCGTACCAGCGGTTCGAGTACCGCAGGGGTCGAGGTGATGGTCAGACCAGAAGTGAGCCGCCGCGCCCAACGTGCCCGAACACGGCGACCAGCTGAGGGTTTGGTCCCCGGGATGACGGGCAATGGCTGCGTGGTGGGCTGTTGAGGCGCAGTGGGATTGCCGGGCGTTTCGGCATTGTGTCCACCGGCGGACTCAGGTCGTTGGGTCATGCCCCACTCCTCCCTGCGCCTCGGATGCCGCGACCTGCGGCCGTTCTACGCGACCGTCAGGCAGGTCAGCGGTGTGCCGGACAGTCTATCCCTACCGCCCAGGCCCGGGACCTCGAGGACGACCGAAAGGCCAGCGACGATGGCACCGCAGTCGTCGAGGAGACCAACCGCAGCACCGAGCGTCCCGCCCGTCGCGAGGACGTCGTCGACGACGAGGACACGCTTGCCCTCCAGATCGAGTCCATCGGCGGGCAGCTCGAGCGTCGCCGCTCCGTATTCCAGCTCGTACGAGCGTGAGTGCACCGGAGGCGGGAGCTTTCCGGCCTTGCGAATTGCGAGGACCCCGGTGTGCAGCCTCATCGCCACCGCGCCCGCGAGCAGAAAGCCGCGTGCATCCAACCCGGCGACGTAGTCGACAGTGCCGACCTCGTGTCCGGCACACAGGCCGGTCACGACCGCATCGAAGCCCTCCGAATCGGCCAGCACCGGGGTGAGATCACAGAACTGGACGCCTGCGGAGGGGAAATCCTCGACCCGGCGCATGAGGCGTTCGACCGACGAGGCGATTGCCGGGGCAACTGATGTCAGGGAGGACTCGGTCATGCTCTCGCCTCTGCCTTTTCACGTCGGGCCAGAACCTTGGCGGTTTGGCGTTTGATCTCGGGAGAGCGCTCCTTGAGCGTCACCAGAAGCGGTGTCGCGAGGAATACCGAGGAGAATGTGCCGGTGACGATGCCGACCATCTGGACGAGCGCCAGATCCATGAGAGTACCGACGCCGAGGATCCACACGGCGATGATGACCAGCGCGAGTAGCGGGAGGATGCCGATCACGGTCGTGTGGATCGACCTCATCAGAGTCTGATTGACACCGAGGTTGGCTTCTTCCGCATAGGTGCGACTGGTCGTGTTTGCTATTCCGCGGGTGTTCTCCTCCACCTTGTCGAACACGATCACCGTGTCGTAGAGGGAGAAGCCAAGGATCGTCAACAGACCGATCACCGTTGCCGGTGTCACCTCGAAACCGACCAGGGAGTACACCCCGGCAGTGGTGATCACATCAAAGAACAAGGCGACGATCGCCGCAGTTGCCATCTGCCACTCGAAACGGAAGGCGATGTAACCGAAGACGATGACCATGAACACGGCGAGGGCGATGAGGGCCTTCTCGGTGACCTGGCCGCCCCAGCTCTCGCTTCGCGCCGAATCTCCGATTGCCTCGACCGAAGCCTCTCCCGACGCCGAGACGGGCTGGAACTCCTCGAAAAGCGCGTTCTTGGTGTCGACGATCTCGTCCGTCGTGAGGAATCGGGTCTCGACCTCGACGATCCGCGCGTTGCCGGCTCCGACGATCTGGACAGTCTGGGGCTCTTCGCCGACGACTTCCTCGACCACCATGGACACCTGATCTTCGTCGACGTCGCCGGCGGGCATCGTGAGCTTCGTGCCGCCCGTGAAGTCGATCCCGAAGGAGAAACCCCGGAGCAGAATGCTTGCGAGGCACACCGCGACGATCACCAGGGTCAGGATGTAGAACTTGCGCCGGTTTGCGACGATCCCGAAGGCGCCGGTCCCGGTGTACAGCCGTGTGAACAGGCTGTCGCCGGATCCTGCGGGGGTCGATGCGCCCTTGTCCGGGACGGCTGTGTCGGGCGTGCTCATCGGCCTTCCTCCTCATCGGTTCCGGGACGGATACGTGTCTGGGTTACCGACGATCCGTCGGGGCCCTGGATGGTGGCGGTGACGCCGGGTGCGCGTCCCTGCTCGGTGGCCTTTTCTTCCTCCCGTTCGAGGCGCCGACGTTCTGCGGCGGCTGCCTGGAGGTTTGCCATGCGGCCCATACCGTTGGCCCACGTATTGGAGAAGACGGCCTTGGTCGAGGCCAGGTAGACCAGCGGCCACGTCACTGTGAAGGCGACGAAGATGTCCATGACTGTGGTCAAGCCCAGGGTGAAGGCGAATCCGCGGACCTCGCCGCTGGCGAGAAGGTAGAGGACGACTGCGCCGATGAGGCTCACCATATTTCCGGTGACGATCGTGCGGCTCGCACTCTTCCAGGCCCGTGGCACCGCGGATCTGAATCTGTGGCCTTCACGGACCTCGTCCTTGATGCGCTCGAAGAACACGACGTAGGAGTCCGCGGTCATGCCGATGCCGATGACGAGACCTGCGATTCCGGCGAGGTCCAGGCTGTAGTCAACCGTGTATCCGAGGAACACCAGCATCCCATAGGTGAGCAGGTAGGACAGTGCTAGCGAGATGAACGCCAGTACGCCGAGCAGTCGGTAGAAGACGACAGAGTAGATCAGCACCAGCAGGAAGCCGATGGCACCGGCGATCAGACCGGCCTGGAGAGAAGCGAGACCGAGTGATGCCGGAACATTGTCGACGTTGGGATCCTCAAAGGAGATGGGCAGCGCGCCGTAACGAAGGTTTCCGGCGAGTGTCGAGGCCTCATCCATCGAGAAGTCACCGGTAATCGAGGTGGCTGACCCGACCGGAGTGACCCCCTGAACGACAGGCGCGCTGATTACCTCGCCATCCAGGAGAATCGCGATCTGCTTCTGGAGATTCTCCTGGGTCAGACGCGACCAGGTGGCACTCCCCTGTTCGCCCGGACCGGCATTGAATCGGAACGAGACCTCGTTCTGGCCGGCCTGCTGGCTGAACCCGGAGCTGACGGAATCCTTGACGATCTGCTGGCCGTCGAGTCGCTGACCGTCCTCTTCCTCCCCGACCAAAAGTGGCACGGGACCGAGAACGTACTTTGCGTTCTCGCCGCAGGCAATAAGGGCCTTGGACGGATCGTCGAAGCCTGCAAGAACATCTCGTTCGGGACAACGGAAGGTCGCGAAAGTCTCGGTGAGCTCTTGCGGTTCGCCCTGTCGAAGCTCCTGCGCTTCGGCCACTTCCTTGGCCACGGCTTCACGATCGCCCTTCTCGGCAGGAACAGGCTCCCGATCATCGGGCGACACCGGCTGGGTCTGCAGGACCGGACGAATGGTGAGTTGCGACGTGGTGCCCAGGTCGCGGGCCTGGCTCGAGTCCTCACCAGGAACGGTCAGGACGATGTTGCTGCCCTCGATCACGACGGTGGTACCGGCCACACCGAGACCGTCCACGCGCTCCCGGATGATCTGCTGCGCCAACTGAAGGTCGGCTTCAGCCGGCTGGCCCTTAGGGATGAGGGTGACCCGAGTCCCGCCCTGGAGATCGATTCCCAGTTTAGGTGTCATGCCCCGGTCCGCGACCGCGAAGGCAGCCGTGAAGATGATGAACAGTGCCAGGAAGAACAGGGCGAGGTTCCGCCATGGTCTCGGCCTCGCGTCCGCGCGCCGGGAACGTACTGGTGTCACGGGGTACTTCCTCGCTTAGCTATTTCGGGGCCGACTACAGACTGGACGACCCTACTACCCTACTGCCGGGTAGCGGCCTACAGGGAACGCGAGCCGTCGGAACCCGATTCAGGCGTCGTACCGCTTGTGGCATCCGCGTCAAGTTTTTCCCGGATCACTCGTCGATCCCACACAGTCTTGACACCGGGGGCAATCTCGAGACCAACAGTGTCCTCGTTGACCGCGTAGATAGTGGCGTGAACACCAGAGGTCGTGAGAACCCGGTCTCCTACGGTGAGGGACTCCTGCATTTCGCGGAGCGCCTTGAGCGCCTTGCGCTGCTTGGAGGACTGCAGGAACATCAGCACGATCAGCACGATGATCATCAATGGCAGAAGCAGTTCAAGTCCCATTGGGGTCCTCCAGATGCGGACCCGACAATCGCGCAGGTCCTACTAGTACTGGTCCGATAACCGGACGGTCCCGTCCGAGGATGCCAGCCCGGGCCTCATCAAGGCGAGTCGGGTCCCCCGTCGAGCTCCACCTGCAGCATTGGCTGGCCATTACCGCGATCCGGCCTGGAGAGTCCCATGTGCTCCCAGGCCGCGGCAGTGGCCACGCGCCCGCGTGGAGTCCGTGCAAGCAGACCTGCTCGGACGAGAAAGGGCTCGCACACCTCCTCGAGCGTTGTGGATTCCTCTCCGACAGCAACTGCCAACGTGCTCAACCCGACGGGTCCGCCCTCGTGTTGGACCAGTAGTGCGCGCAGCACCGCACGGTCCAGCCGGTCCAGGCCGAGTTCGTCGACTTCATACACCGCGAGAGCTGCCTGAGCCACAGGCACCGTGATTTTTCCGTCGGCACGGACCTCGGCGAAGTCCCGGACGCGACGCAACAATCGGTTGGCGATACGTGGGGTTCCCCGAGAACGGCTGGCCACTTCCAGCGCCGCGTCCGGTTCTACCGGTATCGCGAGGATGTCTGCCGCTCGTGTGACGATGCGGGCGAGATCCTGGTCCGAGTAGAAGTCCATGTGGGCGGTGAAGCCGAAGCGATCCCGCAGCGGACCGGTCAATGCCCCGGATCGGGTGGTGGCTCCGACAAGCGTGAATGGGGCGATCTCGAGTGGTATCGAGGTGGCTCCAGGCCCCTTCCCCACCATGATGTCGATCCGGAAGTCCTCCATCGCGAGATAGAGCATTTCCTCAGCCGGCCGGGCGATGCGGTGGATCTCATCGATGAACAGCACGTCCCCTTCGATGAGGTTGGACAGCATCGCCGCCAGGTCACCCGGCCGTTCGAGCGCCGGGCCGGAGGTGATACGTAATGAGCCTCCGAGTTCTGCGGCGACGATCATCGCGAGGCTGGTCTTTCCCAGGCCGGGGGGCCCGGAGAACAGGAGATGGTCCGGCACGACTCCCCGGCGTGTCGCAGCGGTCAGAACCAGGTCAAGCTGTTCCCGGACTGTCTCCTGCCCGATGAACTCGGCCAGATTCTGCGGACGAAGTGCGCCTTCTACATCTGTATCGAACGGGGTGAGAGTCGCAGACAATTCCTGCGCCGAGGTGTCGGCGCTCTCGTCACGAGGTTCTGACATCAGCGCTTACCCAGGGACTTCAGCGCGAGCCGCAGTGCCTCGGCGGAACTGAGCGCCGGATCGGATTCCAACACCGCAGACGCGGTCTTCTCTGCCTCCGCCGCTGAGAAGCCGAGTCCTTCAAGTGCCTCAGCAACCTCTGCAGTGGCGTGTGTGATCGTTGCTGCGCCCGTGTGCTGCTCGTCTGACACACCGGGTACCGGGCCGACCTTGTCCTTGAGTTCGAGCACCATTCGTTCCGCCGTGCGCTTTCCGACGCCCGGTACACGGGTGAGAGCCTTGACGTCTCCGGTACCCAGCGCGCGGACGAGTTCGTGCGGCTCGAGGGTGGCCAGAATTGCCAACGCGAGTCGCGGACCCACACCGGAGACCGTCTGCACGGTGAGGAAGAGCCCGCGCGCGTCTACGGAATCGAACCCATACAAGGTCAGGGAGTCCTCGCGAACCACGAGTTCCGTGTGCAGCATTCCCTCGCTTCCACGGCGCAATCCGGCGAGCGCTGCCGGCGTGGCATGGACCAACACCCCGACGCCACCGGTCTCCACGACGCACCGATCCAGGCCGATCTCGGACACCGTTCCCCGAATGGACGCGATCACCAGCGGACTCCCTTCACTCGACCCATCGCCCGGGCCGCAGCCCGGGCTCGTTCCTGATCCGCCGCGGCGGCGCCCTCCCCGGCTCGTCGCGCAGCGGCGGACTCCCTTGCCGATGCGACCTTAGCCTCGAAACCGGCGCGGGATCGCGCCACATGAGCGTCATGTGCTGCGACACGTCCCTGCATGGGTGCTCGCCAACTGTGGCAGACGGCGAGTGCCAGGGCATCGGCGGCGTCCGCCGGGCTTGGCGGCTTCTGAAGTCCCAGGATCCGGGTGATCATCAGCGTCATCTGCTTTTTGTCCGCGCGACCACTTCCGGTGATCGCGGCCTTCACTTCAGACGGCGTGTGGAAGGCGACAGGGATTTCACGGTAGGCGGCTGCAAGCGCCACGACCCCCGCAGCTTGCGCGGTCCCCATGGCGGTGGACACCTGGTTCTGGGCAAACACCCGCTCAATAGCGACGACGTCCGGTGCGTGGATCTCCATCCATTCGTCGGCAACGGCATGTACCGCCTTGAGTCGGTGTTCCAGCGATTCATCCGCGGTCGTGCGCACCACGTCCACGTCCAACGCCGTGACAGAGCGACCCGGTGCCGTCTCGATCAGTGCGAGACCACACCGGGTCAAACCCGGGTCCACTCCCATGACGCGCATCGCGCCCCCTTGCCGACAGTCGGTAGAACCTACGTTCGAGACCCTACCAGCGTTCGGCGATTACGCGTCGAGGGCGGCCAGCACGTCGTCGGGTACATCGATGTTGGTGTAGACGTTCTGCACGTCATCTGAGTCCTCGAGCGCGTCGATGAGCTTGAAGACCTTGCCCGCCCCGTCCTCGTCGACGGTCACCTCGACCGACGCGCGGAAGCCGGATTCTGCTGATTCGTAGTCGATCCCCGCCTCCTGAAGCGCAGACCGCACCTCAACGAGATCAGTGGGTTCGCACACCACCTCGAACTGTTCGCCGAGGTCGTTGACCTCCTCGGCGCCGGCCTCGAGAACGGCCATCAGCACGTCATCCTCGGTGAGCTCACCCTTGTCCAGCACGATCTCGCCTTTACGGGTGAACAGGTATGCGACGGACCCGGGATCAGCAAGGTTGCCACCGTTACGGGTCATGGCGGTCCGTACTTCACCCGCCGCCCGGTTGCGGTTGTCAGTCAGACATTCGATGAGCATGGCCACACCATTCGGGCCGTAACCCTCGTACATGATTGTTTCCCACTCGGCGCCACCTGCCTCTTCGCCGGCGCCCCGCTTGCGAGCACGCTCGACGTTGTCCGCGGGCACAGAATTCTTCTTGGCCTTCTGTATCGCGTCGTAGAGTGTGGGATTGCCGGCTGGGTCACCGCCGCCGGTGCGGGCCGCCACCTCGATGTTCTTGACGAGCTTGGCGAAGAGCTTGCCGCGCTTGGCGTCGATCGCCGCCTTCTTGTGCTTGGTGGTGGCCCACTTGGAATGGCCTGCCATGTGATGTTCCGCCCTCCGGGGGTGTTTGGGTCCGGGGCGCTCGCATAGGCGAACCCCGGCGCGAGGTCTCGCTGACCGACCAGTCTACGAGGTTGCACCCCGCACCATGTCGACGAAGTACCGGTGAACTCGTATATCGGACGTGACTTCGGGATGGAACGAGGTGGCAAGTGCGGTCCCCTGGCGCACTGCGACCGCGTGGTCGCGGCCATCGGGCGCATGAACTCGGGCAAGCACCGTAACGTCGGGTCCGACGTCCTCCACCCACGGGGCGCGGATGAACACTGTCCGTAGGGGTTCGGGACCAAGTCCATCGACGAGGAGATCGGCCTCGAACGAATCGACCTGCCTCCCGAACGCATTGCGCCGGACCGTCATGTCGATCGCAGAGAACCAGGTGGCGTCCGGTCGCGTGTCAACTACCTCTGAGGCGAGCAGGATCATCCCGGCGCAGGATCCATAAACCGGCATTCCGGCCTGAATCTTCTCGGCTACAGGCTCATACATCTCGTACACGTCGAGAAGACGGCTCATCGTGGTGGATTCGCCACCAGGCAGGACGAGACCGGACACGGACTCCAGCTCCTCCGGCCTCCGCACCGGCACAACCTTCGCGCCGGCGGCCTCGAGGTGTCGTGTGTGTTCAGCGACGTCGCCCTGCAGTGCCAGTATGCCGATAGTGGGTGATGCCGCGGTCATTCGGCGCTGGACTTCTGGCCGGCGTCAGTGCCGTGCTTCTCGTCGGAGCCGGACTCGCCGGACAGGTCTACCGGGAAGGACTGAGCGCCCGGACGGAGTCGACGGGACAGACCCTCCTGTGTGACCGCTGCGACGAGCCGGCCCGAGCGGTCGAAAATCCTGCCCTGGGTGAGCGCTCGACCGCCGGAGGCGGATGGGGAGGTCTGATCGTAGAGGAGCCAATCGTCGGCGCGGAACGGGCGGATGAACCACATGGCGTGGTCGAGTGAGGCGTCCTGTGTCGGCTCGTCTGGGTGCGGAATCTTGGCTGAGCTCAGAAGAGTCATGTCCGACATGTACGCCAGGGTGCAGACGTGGAAGTTGGGATCGTCCGGCAGATTGTCTACGCACCGGAACCAAACCCGTTGCTGTGCAGCCAGCGACGACAGGGTCTCGAGCCGGTCCCGAGGGACGATTCGAATGTCCCACTGTGCCCATTCCTCGACGAACACCCGGTGGGCCTCGTCCAGGTCCTCGATGGCCGGAACGGGAATCTCCTCAGGGGGAATCACCCGCGGCATCCTGTCCTGGTGCTCGATCCCCTCCTGGTTGATCAGGTGGAACGAGGCCGACATCGAGAAGATGGCCTCACCCTCCTGGATCGCGGTGACGCGCCTGGTGGCAAAGCTGCGTCCGTCACGCAACCTGTCCACCTGAAAGACGGTCGGCACATCAGGGATGCCGGGTCGGATGAAGTACCCGTGGAGCGAGTGCACATGCTTGTCGTCGTCCACCGTCCGGACCGCTGCGGTGAGCGTCTGTCCCGCGACCTGTCCGCCAAAAGTTCGTTGGAGGTGTGTGGTGATGGTAGGACCGCGGTAGAGGTCACGGTCGATTCGCTCGATGTCGAGAATGTCCTCGATCCGGTTCATCGCGGGTCACCGCCACTTTCGGGTCTGGGCGGGCCCGAGGCCGGGAACCGCGAGGTGTCGTTCGTGCATGGATCAATCGTAGACCCGCCCGACCGACGTCTTGTCGACAGCGGGCAAGACGTCACTCCTCAAGGAGCAGAAGCGCCCGGGCCGCCCTCCGAATCTTCGGAAGGCGGCCCGGGCGACGGCAGCAAGGACGGGGCGCATCGGCCCCGCGAGTGACCGGCGTCAGATCACCAGCCGCGCTCGGCGAGACGGTGCGGCTCGGGGATCTCGTCGACGTTGATGCCGACCATGGCCTCTCCGAGACCGCGGGAGATCTGGGCGAGCTGGTCCGGGTCGTCGTGGAAGGTGGTGGCCTTGACGATCGCGCGGGCACGCTCTGCGGGGTTGCCGGACTTGAAGATGCCCGAACCCACGAACACGCCCTCGGCACCGAGCTGCATCATCATCGCGGCGTCGGCGGGGGTGGCGATGCCGCCGGCGGTGAACATCACGACGGGCAGCTTGCCTGCCTCGGCGACCTCCTTGACGAGCTCGTAGGGCGCCTGGAGTTCCTTGGCCGCAACGTACAGCTCGTCGGCGGGCAGCGACTGCAGGCGGCGGATCTCACCGCGGATGGTGCGCATGTGGGTGGTGGCGTTAGAGACGTCACCGGTGCCGGCCTCGCCCTTGGAGCGGATCATCGCGGCGCCCTCGGTGATGCGGCGCAGGGCCTCGCCGAGGTTGGTGGCGCCACAGACGAACGGCACGGTGAAGTCGAACTTGTCGATGTGGTTGGCGTAATCGGCAGGCGTCAGGACCTCGGACTCGTCGACGAAGTCCACGCCGAGCGACTGCAGGATCTGCGCCTCGACAAAGTGCCCGATACGGGCCTTTGCCATGACCGGGATCGAGACGGCCTCGATGATGCCGTCGATCAGATCCGGATCGCTCATCCGCGCCACGCCGCCCTGCGCACGGATGTCGGCGGGAACACGCTCGAGTGCCATCACGGCCACGGCACCGGCGTCCTCGGCGATCTTGGCCTGCTCGGCGGTGACGACGTCCATGATGACGCCACCCTTGAGCATCTCGGCCATACCTCGCTTGACGCGTGCGGTTCCGGTGGTGTTCTCGCTCGACTTCGGCTCGCTCACGAATAGGCCTTCCTGGCTCAGACGACGTGTGATAGGTCCCCAGTGTAGGTCGCCCTCATCTCGACTCCCCAACCGCCGCCCCACCTGGCGGTTTCACACCCCCGTGTGGTGGCGTCCACCAGCATCCGGACACGCGGTCGGGCAGGCGCCTCCGGCAGGTGGTCAGCTTGTCGCGGCCGGTGGGTCCACGAGCTCGACATAGTCCGGCATCTGTGCGCGGCCCGCCAGACGCAGGGCTCGCACGAGGGATTTCTCGCGCAGTGCCCGAGTGTCGCGAACGGCGTCGTTGTAGAAGCGTCGAGCCATGGACACGCGGTCGGTGACGTCGTCAATCTCGTCGGCGAGGTCCCGGGGCAGGGTCGTCAGGTCGACTCCTGCGAGGAGCACGCCGAGTCGGTTCTCGGCCTGTTCAGCATCCGGTGCATCATCGCCGCGGCCCGCCTCCCCGCGGTCGGGTCTGGGACGCGTGGGGGCCGGCGTGGGGTCGATCCCGGCGACCGCGTCCGGTGAGTGGGAGCGGGCGTCGGACAGTGCGTGTGTCAGTTGCGCCGCTGTGTCCGGGTCGCGTTCGGAGAGGTATCGGGCGACCGCCGCGGCAACGGTGTGTCGGCGTTCCAGGAGACCGGCGAGGGAGGCGCGGGCAAGATCGGTTCGGATGTGGAGCCGGTCGAGACGGTGCGCGGTCAGGTAGGCGCCGAGCAGGGCCGCGAGGACAAAAATGATGACGACGACGACGACAACAAGAGCCACGATTTCACCGGACACGGATCGTCTCCCCCTGACCGCGAATCGTCTCGTACACCCGCACCACTCGGTCTGTCACCACGGACCAGTCGTACTCACGGACCGCAGCGGTGCCGTTGGCTTCGATGTGCGCGCGACGATCGGGGTCGACGAGGACCCGGATCAGAGCGGACGCGAGCGCTTCGGGGTCGCCCACCGCCGCGAGTTCGCCACAGTCGCCGTCGCGGAGCACCCGACGGAATGCATCGAGGTCGGAGGCTACCACGGCGGTCCCGGCCGCCATCGCTTCCACCAGAACGATCCCGAAACTCTCGCCACCGGTGTTCGGTGCACAGTAGACATCCGCGGCGGCGAGTACCGCGGCCTTGCGGGTGTCGTCCACGCGACCGAGGAAGTCCACATCCATATCTCGGGGCAGGCGGTTGCGCAGCGCCTCGGCGTCCCCGTCCCCCATGATGCGCAATCGCAGGTTCGGCACGGATTCCAGTACGCGTGGCAATGCCCTGACCAACACGTCCATTCCCTTACGGGATTCGTCGTAGCGGCCGAGGAACGCGATGGTCGGGGTCTCGGAGCGTTCCGACGTGGCGTCGACTCCGGAGAAGGCGGCGACGTCGACCCCGTTGGGGATCTCCACCGCGTCTGAGCCCAGCGCTTCGATCTGCCAGCGGCGGGCCAGCGCAGACACCGCGATCCGGCCACGGATCTTTTCGAGCAGCGGTGCGAGGACACCGTCGGAGGCCTCGAGAATCATCGAGCTGGTCGTGGACGTGTGGAAGGTGGCCGCAATGGGGCCCGACGACATGGCGAGCGCGAACATCCCGACCGAGGGGGCATTGGGTTCGTGGATATGCAGCACGTCCAGAGGAGCGGCCCGCAGCCAAGTACGCGTTGCGCGCCACGTGGCCGGGCCAAAGCTTAGCCGGGCGACCGAGCCGTTATATGGGATGGCGACTCCGGGACCGGTGAGCGTCATGCCCGGAATCGGGGCGTTCTCGGGGCGGCCCGGGGCGAGGATCCGTACATCGTGCCCGCGTCGACGAAGTTCCTGCGAGAGGTCCACCACGTGGGCCTGGACGCCGCCGGGCGCGTCGAAGGAGTACGGGCAGATCATGCCGATGCGCACGGCCGGATCAGCCCTCGAGCCTCGCCCGGCGTTCCGCGGGCAGGTCGTCGATCCACAGCGGCTGGAGCATGTGCCAGTCATCCGGGTTGCGGGCGATGCATTCGGCGAACGTGTCCGCCATCGCCTGCACTGCGCTCTCCAGGCCTTCGGAGACATCGATCGGCGGATGCACCCGAACCCGCATCGAGTCCTCGTCCGGGTACCAGAATTCGGCGACCAGCAGCGGCGCCCCGGTGTCGATCGCGAGCTTGGCCGCGCCCGCGGGCATCCGTGTCTGCGCCCCGAAGAAGGTGACAGGAACGCCCGTGTGGCGTAGATCCCGCTCCCCGGGCAGGCAGACGATCCCGCCGCCTGCGAGTTCTTCCCGAAGCGCCTCGAACGGCGGTACCGATCCGCCTGTCAGCGGGTAGATGGTGAAGCCCAGGCTCTCGCGGTACGCCAGGAATCGCCGGTAGAGGGACTCCGGTTTGAGACGCTCAGCAACGGTGGCAAAGCCCCCGTACCGCCGCGCCAGCCAGGTTCCGCCGAGATCCCAGTTGGCGGAGTGCGGCAGAACCACCACCACCCCCCGCCCCTCGGCGAGAGCCGCATCGAGGTTGTCGACACCCTCGATGGTGCGATCCATCTCCAGCGCGACTGCCTCACGGTCCATCGAGGGCAGCCGGAACGCCTCGCGCCAATAGCGGGCGTAGGAACGCATCGAGTCACGCATCAGTTCGTCCGGAACCTGATCGACGCTCACACCCAGGACCCGGGCGAGGTTCTTGCGGAGCTGAGAATCCGGTGACTGTCGACGCGCCGCGAAATCCGCTCCGCCCCGGAACAAGGCGCGTGCGACCCCCTCCGGGAGACCGCGGACGACGGCCCAGCCGGCGGCGTACCCGAGGTCGGTGAGTCGCTCCCCCATCGCGCTCATCGGTCGCCGACCGTTGCCGTGTTCTCCTGCGCCACCCGGGAGAAGTAGTCGGCACGGCCACCCCATACTCGTTGGACGACCGTGACCAAGCTGCCCACCGCGACCACGGTCACGGCCACTTCGAGGGCCCAGGGCACCCCGAGACCCTCCAGGCCCGCACCGACCAGGATGAGAACCAGCCGATCAGCACGTTCCATCAGACCTCCGGGCGTCTCCAGACCGCCGGCGTCCGCCCGAGCCTTGGAGTAGGAGACGACCTGCGACAGAACCATGCACGCCAAGAGCATGACGAGCACGAAGCGATTGTCGGGTTCGGTTTCCACCACCCACCACACCAGCGCACCGAGGATCACCCCGTCCGCCACACGATCGGATACGGCATCGACGAGTGCCCCGTAGGGTGAGCCACCGTCGCTGGCTCTCGCGACGGCCCCGTCCACGAGATCGAGCAGCGTGCACAGTCCGATCACGATCGCACCCACCAGCAACTGGCCGGTTCCGAAGAACCACACGGCCGCGGCGCACGTCAGCAGTAACCCGGTGAGGGTGATGCCGTTGGCTGTGACGCCGAGGCGGACGAGGAAGGTGGCGAACGGATGCGCCACCTTGGTCACCCCGGACCGTCCGTACTCGCTGAGCATGTCTCTCCCCGCTGGTCAGGTGTGTTCGGGCGCGGTCTGATCTGGCGCGGTCCCATCGGCCCCGGTCTTCTCGGACGCCGACTGTGTGGGCCGGGTGGGCGTGGCGGACCACGCGTCGGCGAGCAACTGCCTCGTCTGCCCGAGCAGTTGCGGCAATACCTTGGTATCACCGATCACCGTCATGAAGTTGGCGTCCCCGATCCAGCGGGGCACCACATGTTGATGGAGGTGATCGGACAGAGAGCCCCCGGCAGCGCTGCCCAGGTTCAGGCCGACGTTGAACGAGTCCGGATTGGACACCCCCTTGATGACGCGCAACAGATGTTGAGTGAACGACATCAGCTCGCGGGCCTCGTCGTCGTCAAGATCTTCGAGGTTTGCCACCTTGCGGTACGGCACCACCATCGCGTGCCCCGGGTTGTACGGGAAAAGGTTCAGGACCACGTACACGTGGTCGCCACGGGCGACCACCAGCCCGTCCTCATCACTCATCCTCGGGATGTCGAGGAACGGTTCCCCGGTCATCCCCTCTGCGGGCGCGGATCGGGTCTCGGCGATGTAGGACATCCGGTAGGGCGCCCACAACAATTCGAGTCGGTCCTCTCCGACGCCGAACTGCTGGTGGGTTGCCGTCGGGGCCGGACCACCACCCGCCGCGGGTGCCCCGCCCGCCGTCACAGACGCTCCGCCGTGGGCGCGTCGTTACGCTGCGAACGGATCCACTGCTGGATCTTGTCCATTGCGGCGTTCCGGGACACGCCGTTGAGCTGCGTGCCGTCCGGGAACCGGAAGCTGACCGCTCCGGCCTCGACGTCGCGATCACCGGCCAACAGCATGAACGGGACCTTGCCGGTGGTGTGGTTGCGGATCTTCTTCTGCATGCGGTCGTCGGCGAGATCGAGTTCGGCCCGGATCCCCCGGCCGCGCAGTTCGTCGATGACGTCCTCGAGGTGCTTCTCGTGGGCCTCCGCCACCGGGATGCCCACCACCTGCACGGGCGAGAGCCAAGCCGGGAACAGGCCCGCGTAGTGCTCGAGAAGGACCGCGAAGAATCGCTCGATCGAACCGAAGAGGGCGCGGTGGATCATCACGGGGCGCTTCTTGGTGCCGTCAGCCGCGTTGTAGGTCAGGTCGAACAGCTCGGGCAGGTTGAAGTCCAGCTGGACCGTGGACATCTGCCAGGTACGGCCGATCGCGTCCCGGGCCTGAACCGAGATCTTGGGGCCGTAGAAGGCCGCGCCGCCCGGATCCGGAACCAGCTCGAGGCCGGAGTTCGTCGCAACGCGTCGCAGTGTCTCGGTGGCGCGCTCCCAGAGTTCGTCTCCGCCCACGTACTTCTCGGGGTCCTTGGTGGACAGTTCCAGATAAAAATCGTTCAGCCCGTAGTCCCGCAACAGGGAGATGATGAACGAGAGCACCGAGGCGATCTCACCCTCCATCTGCTCCTCGGTGCAGTAGATGTGCGCATCATCCTGGGTGAAGCCGCGGGCACGGGTGAGCCCGTGGATCACGCCGGACTTCTCGTAGCGGTACACCGTGCCGAACTCGAACATCCGCAGCGGCAACTCGCGGTACGAACGGCCCCGGGAGTCAAAGACGAGATTGTGCATCGGGCAGTTCATGGGCTTGACGTAGTAGTCCTGGCCCGGCTTGGTCTCGTTTCCGTCCGCGTCGTACTCCGCGTCCACGATCATGGGCGGGAACATGCCCTCGGCGTACCAGCTGAGGTGCTGGGACTTGCGGAACAGGTCGCCCTTGGTCATGTGCGGGGTGTTGACCAGTGAGTAGCCGGCGGCCAGGTGACGTCGCAGGGAATGCTGTTCCATCTCGTTGCGGACGATTCCACCGCGCGGATGGAAGACCGGGAATCCCGAGCCGATCTCGTCCGGGAAGCTGAACAGGTCCAGTTCGGTCCCCAGCCGGCGGTGGTCGCGCTTCTCGGCCTCCGCCAGACGATCGAGGTAGGCGTCCATCGCCTCGGTGCTCTCCCACGCGGTGCCGTAGATGCGCTGCAGCCCGGCATTGGCCTGGTCACCGCGCCAATAGGCGGCCGATGACCGGGTCAGGGTGAATGCGGGGATGAACTTGGTGGTGGGCGTGTGCGGGCCGCGGCACAGGTCGGACCAGATGACCTCGCCCGTGCGCGGGTTCAGGTTGTCGTAGGCGGTCAGCGCGCCGGCACCGACCTCCATGATCTCGGAGTCTTCGAGCGCCTGTGCGCCACCGGCGTCCCCGGCGTCAGCACGACCCTTTTCCTCGACCAGTTCGAGCTTGTAGGGCTCGTTCGCGAGCTCGGCGCGAGCCTCGTCGAGCGAGGCGTACTCGCGGCGGGAGAATCGCTGACCCGACTTGATGATTTTCTTCATCCGCTTCTCGAGGTCCTTGAGGTCCTCGGGGGTGAAGGGCTCCGCCACATCGAAGTCGTAGTAGAAGCCGTTGTCGATCGGCGGGCCGATCCCGAGCTTGGCCTCCGGGAACTTGTCCTGCACCGCCTGCGCCAGCACGTGGGCACACGAATGCCGGATCACGGATCGGCCGTCTTCGGAGTCGGCGCGGACGAGCTCGACTTCCGTGTCGGCCTCCGGCGCCCAGGACAGGTCTCGGAGCCCGCCTTCGGGATCACGGACCACGACGATCGTCTCGGGGCCACTGCGGGACTGCAGCTCACGTTCGGCGAGGATCTTCCCGGCGGGCTCCCCTGCCGGGATGACGGTGGTCACGGTGGCCGCACCCGTCACGTCGACATCGGTTTCCGGCATGCGGTTCTCGGACACGGGCTGCAGTCTCCTCGGGGCGTGGACGCCGGGCAACGGCTGTCGCCCGGATTGGCATCCCGGAACGCGGACGGACCGGGGCCGGTCCATGCTACCCGGGCGGCCACGGAATTCCGGATCACCCTGGGGTGTTGCACCCGTTATGCGAATTGATATCTGGTCCGACGTCATGTGCCCCTTCTGCTGGATCGGCAAACGTCACCTCGAGGAGGCCCTGGAGACTTTTCGGGCTGATCACCCAGAGGTTCCGGTCGAGGTGGTCTGGCGGGCGTACCAGCTCGACCCCACCGCGCCCAAGGTGTCCGGTGAGGACCGGGGCCAGAGCAGCGCCGAGATGCTCGCGAGCAAGTACGGGATGTCTCGCGCAGACGCCGAGGCCGGGCAGGAGCAGATGGCGGCGCGATTCGCGGAACTCGGATTGGAGTACGACTGGCGGTCGTCCCAGGTCTGTTCGTCATTCGATGCCCATCGGTTGGCAGCCCTGGCCACCGAGCACGGCAAGTCTGATGAGGTCGACGAGGCGCTGCGTCGGGCGCACTTCACCGACGGGCTGGCGATCTCCGACCCGGAGGTACTGCGTCAGATCGGCTCAGGGGCCGGGCTGCCCGCAGAGGCCGTCGACGATCTGCTCGCCGGGGACGATTTCACCGATTCCGTGGAACAGGATGTCGAGATCGCGCGAGGCATCGGCGTCAAGGGGGTGCCGTTCTTCGTTTTCGAGGGCAGGCTCGCGGTCAGTGGCGCACAGCCCGTCGAGGTGTTCAACCAGGCACTCGAACAGGCGCAAGCTGGCGTCGAGGCGTGAGAGCACAGGCTCAGGCAAGACCTGCGCCCCCGGCGAACCAATGACGAGCACCCATTGAACGAGAGAATCCCTCCCGGCCGCCCGGGAGGGATTCTGCATTCAGCGTGGTCCTAACTGGGTTCGAACCAGTGACCTCTCCGGTGTGAACGGAGCGCTCTTCCGCTGAGCTATAGGACCTAACCGCGCCGAGGCGTTCCCGCCTTGGCACTCGAACACTGTAGCAAGCAGAATCCCGGTCCCCAATTCGGGTCCCGACCTGCCCCCTTCGCCCAGGACACACCGGCACTGCGGGGGCGGTGGCCAGGTCGGGGTTCGGCGGACAGCCCACCGGGCGTCCCGCGACGCCGAGGTAGATCCGGGCGGGACAACCACCGTCGCCCACCACACGTACAACCCCCGTTTACGCAGATGACACGCCATTTTCGACCCCCGATTTGTGTTCTCACTTCGGGGTCGGCTAATGTTCTTTCTCGCAGCCCGGAGAGCCCAGAGCGAACCGGAACGCAGTGCGGATGTGGCGCAGCTGGTAGCGCATCACCTTGCCAAGGTGAGGGTCGCGGGTTCGAATCCCGTCATCCGCTCGGAGGGATCGAGGAGTCAGGTTGTCCTCACCAGGCTCGATACCTTTAGCGGTGGAGTGGCCGAGTGGTGAGGCAGCGGCCTGCAAAGCCGTCAACACGGGTTCGATTCCCGTCTCCACCTCCACGCCGGATCGACCCGGTCGGAGACCCCCGCGCGATTAGCTCAGCGGGAGAGCGCTTCCCTGACACGGAAGAGGTCACTGGTTCAATCCCAGTATCGCGCACCACAGATACCGCTCCCCGGCTTCAGGCCGGGGGGCGGCTGTCGTTTCGCCATCACTTGCCGCGGGAGCCCGCGCTTTCAGCTCTCGCCAACCGCCACCACTGCTCGGCAGCTCCGCCCTGCCGATCCAGGTCATGCCTCGGTGAGTGCCTCCACCATCGCCGGGAGCGTGTGGCCGATGTCGTGCTCTGTCCGCGCCCGCGCCCGTGCCGTCTCGGCAATCTGGTCCCGGCGCTCCGGGTCCGCCAGAAGCGCAGAGATCGCTTCGGCGAGCGAGTGGGGGTCGCCCGGGGGCACAAGAACTCCAGCGCCACCTGACAGATACTCCGCCGCTCCCCCGTGGTCCGTTGCAATGACCGGCAGCCCGGCGGCCATGCACTCGAGCACACCCAACGGTCCGGCCTCCGGTAGCACGGACGCCGAGACCGCGATCGCCCAGCGACCGAGTACCTCAGTCCTGTCTACGTGACCCAGGAAGCGGACCCGACCCCGCAGGTCGTCCCGGTCCGCCCGCTCGTGAAGGTCCCTGGAGTACGCCTCCTCCCCCGGCAGCGCGCCCCCGGCGATCTCCATCGTAGCCCCGGGGCACCGTGCGATCGCCTCGAGAAGGATGTCCTGCCCCTTCCACGGTGTGAGCGCGGCGAGGATCCCCACCGTGGGAGCACGGTCGGCGGTGCCGGTCACGTCGTGAGGGATGGACACCCCGTTGGGGCGGACCACCACCTCAGGAACCCGGGACCGGATGGCCGAGGCGGTCACCTCGGACACCGCGACGGCTCGCCGTAGCCTCGCCGCCCCGGCGGCAACCGCGACGTGCTGCTTACGGCTGACGACCGTGTCGTGGACCAGCCAGGTGGTCACGCCGGATCGCCGCGCCCGGGGGAACGCCGCGCGTAGGGCGGGAAGGGCGAAAAGAGAATTGACGACGACGACGTCGTCGTCACCGGTAACCGAGCTCAGGATGCGCCCGGCACGAATCCAGCGGGTGAGTACGCGGGCGATCCCAACCAGTCGACCGACACCACCCCGGCCCTCGAGCCCGAGAGTGGGGATGGAGACATGACGGGTGCGGGCAGGAAAGGCGTCCACGAGCGGGCCCGGTGGACTGACCAGGATGATGTCGCGTCCGGCGGTGTCGAGGCTGTGGGCCACATCGACGAGCACGTTCTCGGCGCCCGACCGGATTCCCGTCGCATTCACGAGGACGATCGATCCGGTACTCATGGCGTGCTCATCCTCCCGACAAGAGTGAGTCGTACACAGACAGGGTCTCCCCTGCGACATGCGACCACGTCCGCTTGCCGACCACTTCCTCGGAGGCGCGGCGGAGCTCGGATCGCCGGCCTGAGTCCTCGACCAGCTCCCGGAGCACCGATGTCCAGCTCTCTACTGTGTCACGACCCACCACAACAGCGCCGTCGCCGACAGACTCGGGAATCCCTCCGACCGCACTGGCGGCCACCACAGCACCACACGCCATAGCCTCGAGTGGCGGTAGTCCAAAGCCCTCGTAGCGGGAAGCGTAGGCCACGACGGTGGCCGCGCGATAGAGGGCGGGGACGTCAGCCCCGTCGACGTACCCGAGCCCGATCGAGCCCGACGGCCGGTCTGGTCCATCGGTGCCGACGCCACCGAGGACCATCGGAATTCCGATCTTCCGGGCCGCCTCGGCCACCACGTGCGGATTCTTTCTCGGTTCAAGGGTGCCGAGCTGCAGGATGAACCTCTCGGGGAGACCGTACTTCGCCCGAACCGCGTCGACCTCGTGGTCCTCGGGGACCCGCACCCATCCCGCCGGCGCCAGAGTCGTGACCGTGGCGTGCCGGCCCGTCAAAGCCAGCACTCGCTCCGCAGTGAACTGTGACACCGCGATCACCACGTCCGCTCGCCGGATCGATCGACGAAGCAGCGCACGCTCGCCCCTGGCCCGTACCGCCCCGAATGCCCAGGGGGTGTCGAAGACCGACATGTCGTGGACTGTGCTCACCGTCGCGCCGCGCTGACCGAGTGGTAGGTCAACATCGAGGGAATGAAAGACATCGGCGCCGGTGACAGCTCGCAGCCCGTGCATCGCACGCGCCGCCCCACTGCTGACCGGTCTCCGGATCGCGGCAACCGCACCGGGGAGCTCATCCACCGCATCGGCCTGCACGACCGCGGCGAACCGCCGTCCGGTAGGCAGAGCGGAGGTGGCGTGGATGAGCTCGCGCTGGTAGGTCTGGACTCCGCTCCCGCCCGGCCGGAGCGCCAGGGCGCCCCACACCACGGTCCGGCCGCGTCCGGTCACTTACCAGTGCCCTTGATCACGACCAGCAATGTCAGCAGGATCGACCGGATATCCATCCAGGGCGACCAGTTCTCGATGTAGAAATTGTCGAACATCACCCGATCGGCGATGCTCGTGTCGCCGCGGAGGCCGTTGATCGCCGCCCATCCCGTGAGTCCCACCGGAACCCGGTGCCGAGCGGCGTAGCCGCGGTATTCGCCGCTGAAACGTTCGACGAAGTGCGGCCGCTCCGGGCGCGGTCCCACCAGGGCCATGTCGCCGCGGAAGACGTTATAGATCTGGGGGATCTCATCCAGGGACGACTTACGGAGGAACGCGCCGAGCGGCGAGATTCGCGGGTCACCGGCGATGTTCCAGCGGGTCTGGGACTCGTTCTCGTCCGCGGGACGCATTGACCGGAACTTCAGCAGCTCGAACTCGCGTCCGCCCTCTCCGATACGGATCTGTCGGAACAGGACGGGAGCAGTCGGGTCATCGAGCTTGACTGCGAGAGCAATGGCCAGGAACAGCGGTGAGAGCAGGACAAGTGCCAGACCACTCAGCAGTACGTCCATGGGCCGCTTGAACTTCCACCACACCGAGCGGTGAGCCGTCCGCTTTACGCGGATCAGTGGGAGCGCGTTGATGCGATCCATCCGGCCCTCGACATTCAGGTAGTCGAACAGCCGCGGGACGATGAACACCTCCGCGTCCTCGTGGTCGCACTCGGTCAGCATCTTCAGCAGTTCGCGATCGTCATAGGCACCGAAGCCGATGATGACGGTGCGTACGCGATGGCGACGGATCACCTCGACCAGACCGGCGCTCGGATTCTCGAGCGGAATACCCATCTCGAAGGCCGTGCGCGTCGCGGAAGCAGTCCGGTCAGCATCGACAAGTGCGACCGGAGAAAGACCGAATTCAGGACGTTCCCGGAGCGTGCGGGCCAGGTCCAGCGAGGTGGAACCGGTTCCGACAATGATGGTGCGATGGCGGAATGCTCTGTAGTGCCGCCGACTCCACCGCAACAGTGGCGCCACGACCATGCGCGTGATGACGAGGGCCGTCACCACCACTGCCGTGAAGTACATGAGGCTGAACAGGTTCATCCCGCCGTTCGAGACGACCGCGCCGAACACGGACAGGACCGTACCAACCACCACGACCCGGGGCAGATCGTCGAGGACGGAGACGGTAAGGCGATGTCTATAGAGCGTGGGCGAGAACATGATCGCGACGATCAGCGCCGACGCGGTCAACCACGGGCGTTCCGGAAGAAACAACAAGGCGATGACGACGATGGCGATCGCGTCCGCGAGTCGGTGCCACACGTCGAAGCGGTAGCGCGGGGTGACGAGCAGGAACCGAATCCGACGAACCCACGGTGAGCGATGCGTGACGGTCGCCCGCGCGTGGTCGGCCGTGGCATCGACACCCCATGTGGAGTCGCGTAGTGGTGCGGAGTCGGTTGCTCGATCAGGAGCGCCTACTCGCGTGTCTGCGTCCTCACGGGAGTCAGCCAGGGCACGGGTAGGGGCGGGAACGCTCATGCGAGGTCCTTCAGGGCTTCGACCATCGACCCGATACTGGAAAAGGTGGCCTTATTTAGACGATCGTCAGGGAACTCGACGTCAAACTCGTCTTCAAGTGCGAGCATCACCTGCACGGTTTGATGGGACGTCATTCCCGCATCGAAGAGATTGTCGGACGCGCTAAGTCCGCTGACATCAACTTTCCCGGCCAGAGCGGTATCAAGAGCCCCCCGGACCCGGTCCTCGGCTTCCTGCAGATCGTTCATGCCCTCCCCTTTGGCCCGTCGACACTGTTTAGTAATAGTGCATATGGACGGTTTTGTTACCCGCCAGTAAGGGTAAGAAGACTCACACCGCGCTCATCGGGCTCTGCGCCGGGAATCACGACTGCGTCGCGAGGTGCTGCCGGACGATCAGATTTTCGCCGACAAGCCGTTGTCGACAGCGCATCTCGGTGGCGCACACGCGCACTTGCCACAGCGAATCCCACTCAGAAACCGGCTGCCAACACCGGACCTTGTGACCAAAACCATATCGGCTAACTCACAGGACCGAGACGATGATCACCAGTTGGGTAGCATCCCCTGCGGGCATACGGGTGAGTCAACGACCCTCCCGGCATCGCACGAGCAGTTCGTGGGTGGCCTCAGCCCGGACACGAGAGGTGGATTGCGCGTTCATGACCTCGATCGACACGCTTCACGATCAGTTCAGGCGGGAACTCGTCGAGGCCGGGCTGCTCTTCGACACCGGACTGGACGGCCTCTACGCCCGCGGTGCCGAGTTTGAGCGCATCCTCGACGCGGTGGATCACCTGATCACTCGAGATGGACACGCTGCCAGCGACCTGACTCCTGCGGGTAGTGGATACCGACTGTATCGATTTCCCCCGGTGTTCCCTCGCGACGTGTACGACAAGACCGACTACATCGAGTCCTTCCCGGATCTCACCGGGCTCGTCCACACGTTCACCGGGTCGAGCTCGGATCACCGGGCGCTGTTGGCCCGGCGGGCAGCCGACGAATCCTGGGATCACCACCTGACCCCGGGCGACACCGTCATGGTCTCCTCTGCGTGTCACCCGCTCTACGGGGCGATCCCACAGCAGCTTCCCGAGGGCGGAATCGCGGCCGAGGTGAACGGATACTGCTTCCGCCACGAACCGTCGCCGGACCCGATGCGCATGCAGGCGTTCCGGATGCACGAGTTCGTGCGGATCGGCACCCCCTCGGAGGCTGCAGAGTTCCGGACAGCCTGGGTCGGGCGGGCCCAAGGACTGCTGTCCGGTCTGGGGCTCGAAGTGGAGGCCGTCGCCGCCAACGATCCGTTCTTCGGACGTGCGGGCAAGCTCCTGGCCAACGAACAGCTCTCGAACAACCTCAAGACCGAGCTCGTCGTGCATGTCTACGGGGACGACCATCCCGCCGACGCGATCGCCTCGTGCAATCTCGCGGAGGACCACTTCGGGCGGAACTTCTCCCTGACCCTGCCGGACGGGTCGACCGCGCACAGCGCGTGTGTCGGCTTCGGTTTGGAGCGGATCACCCTTGCCCTCCTGTCGGTTCACGGCACAGACCCGGCACAGTGGCCGGCTACTGTGCGGGAGACCCTGTTCCCGTGACGGGTGCGTCCACATCGCAGGCCACCTGGTTCGGCCCGGGCGATGCCTCCCTGTTCGGGGTCCTCGAGTACCCCACCGATCGTCGTATCCGAGCCGGTGTCGTGGTGGTTGCCTCCCTCGGCATCGAGCAGATCACCACGTACCGCGGTGCACGCGCGCTCACGGGCCGGCTCGCCCGCGAGGGATTCGCCACCTTGCGGTACGACCATCCGGGGACGGGCTCGTCGACCGGGGACCAGCTGTCGGACACCGCGTGGGACGAATGGCGTGACGGCCTCGCGACAGCCGTAGAGTTCCTCCGGAACCAGGGGGCGTCGCACGTCATCGTGCTCGGCATTCGGGCGGGCGCACTCATCGCCGCATCGGCGATCGCCTCCGGCGCCGTGACGGGGACGTCCCTCGCACTGTGGGACCCGCCGCTGACGGGCCGTCGATTTCTCCGGGAGCAGACTACCAAGTACCGTCTGATCGTGGGCGAGGACCCGACCGACCCCGGGGTGTCCGTCCCCGGCGGCCACTTCTCTGTAGCCACAGCCAAACAAATCAAGTCCGCCGCCTGGCCTACGGAAGTCGGGGTAGACCTCCTCGCCGCACGGACCGGCGACCTGTCCACCCCGACACTCGAGCAGCTCACAGGTCCCGACACCCGGACGGTGAAGCTCGCCCAGAGTGAGCTGTTCGTCGCACCGCTGGCCTTCATCCACCACGTGCCCGAGCCTGACATCGACCTCCTCGTCAACCACCTCTCCGCCCTCGCTGACCGCACCGACCTGCCTCATCTCCCCGCCGATTCGTATTCGGACTTCGTCCCCGACATCCGCCTGACGGCGGTCGTGGGTCATCGACCGGACGGTTCGGTGATCGAGGAGGAACTGTCGACCCTCACCCCGTCCGGGCTTCCGCTGGTGACGACCCGGGTCCGGGGCGAGCCCACACGTGGCGGCGTCGTGTTCCAGTCCACCGCCAACGAGCCCTCATGGGGTCCCACACGGGCCTGGGTGGAGGCAGCCCGGGAGAACGCCGGCAACGGGCTGGCCTGCTTCCGGTTCGACAAGACCGGCGGAGGCGAGGCCGGCGCGGTCGTCCCCGGCGAGATCGCGGTGCTCTACTCGCACGCTTCCCGTGAGGAAGCCGTGAATGCGCTGCATGCCCTCGGCCTACCGAGACGAGCCCTGATGGTGGTCGGACTGTGCTCTGGTGCCTGGATGTCCGCCGAGTCGGCGATCCGGGCCGGAGCCGGGACCGCCCTGCTGTTCGGAATGATCCAGTGGTCACGGGTCCGTGAGCCCGTGACCAAGGAGTTCCTCCTCCGGCACGGATACGACCTCGAGAACCAGATCCCCCCGGCCACCGAATCCGGGACCTCGCGCCTCAAACCACTGGCCCGTCGCCTCCTGCCGTATCCGGCATGGCGAGAACTCGGGCGACGGGGCCTCACCCAGGTCCCCGGTCCCCTCCTGTCCGACCTGCACTCCGCCGGCGTCCGCACGGTCGTTGCGCTGACCCCAGAGGACGATGACCACTTCACGATCCAACGCGGCGACGCCGAGCTGCGCCGGCTACGACGGCGCGGCTTCGACGGTCGAATCGAGCGCATCCCTTCCCCTCAGGGGGATCACAACCTATACCGCCCGGACACCCGCCGGTCCGCGGTCCGCCTGATCCGGCAGGAGGCCGACGCGCTGCGCGCCAGGCTGGGACTGCGAATCGAGGACAAACCGGTTCGGCCGCTACGGGCGTTGTTCGTCAACGAGAACATCGGAGGCCACGCGACCGTTCACCATGCGCTACGCCGCGTTCTGGCCGCCCGCCCGGATATCGAGGCGGAGTTCCTCGACGCTCATGGGCCAGGCCTGCCCGGCCGACTGCTCCGGGCTCCGATACCGGGGCTCGACCGGCTCGATCTCGATCTCCAGCCGCTCCGCGGCCAGCTCGTCCACTCGTGGTCCGTCACCAAACGTGTCCGACGCCGTCTGCGCCGGGGCGACATCGACGCCGTTCACCTCTACACGCAGAACTGCATGCTCGGAGGTGCCCGAATCCTGAAGTCGGTCCCGACCGTCATCACGACCGACAGCACCGGACTGCGCAACGCCTACAGCATCCCCTACCGCACCCCGTCCCGCTTCACCCCACTGAGCAGCCGGGCCATCCTGCCGTTTGAACGCCCGGTTTTGCACGCGGCCCATCACATCCTGGCCAATGCGGTCCCCGTCGTGGACTCGCTCACGTCGCCCGACTACTCGGTGCCGCCGGAGTCGGTCTCACTCCTGCGGATGGGGATCTGGTCGCCCCACCTCATCGACGGGCTTCCTGACCGCCCGGAAGATCGTCGTCCCACCATCGTCTTTCTCGGGACATCGATGGACCGAAAAGGGGGATCCCTCCTCCTGGACGTGTGGCGGAACTCCTTCCGCGAGCGGGCGGACCTTCTGCTGGTCACGCTCGACCCCGTCCCCGAAGAACCGGGATTGCAGGTCGTGAACGACCTGACGCCGGGCGACGACCGACTGTGGGACCTACTCGCCGGGTCGGACATCATGTGCTTTCCGTCGACGATTGATCAGGCACCCAACGTCGTCCTCGAGGCCTCCGCCGCCGGACTGCCCGTCATCGCCCACCCCGGCGGCGCCATTCCCGAGATGGTCCGGGACGGGATCAGCGGACTCCTCGTCGATGGCGCCGACCGCGACGCGGTCGCGTCAGCTCTGGACACGCTGGTCTCAGCCCCGGCCCTGCGCCGCCGCATGGGCGAGGCGGGTTTCGAGCACGTGCGCGACAACTACAGCATGGTCCATTCCGCCGACCGGATCGTCCGGGCACTGCAGGAGGCCACCGCCACGCGAATCACGGAGTCGATCTCATGACATTTGACCTCCGTACATCCGTTGATGAGCAGCTGCGGGCCGACTGGGCCGAACTCGCCGAACAGGTCGGGACCAGGTTCGCTTCCCGTCCCAGCTACGGACTGTCCTGGCACCGACATCTCGCCCGCGGTCCGCTTCGGATCGCCACCGTGCACCGTGATGGCCGTTTGGTCGCCCTCCTCCCGCTGCACGAACGCCGCCGATTCGGGGTTACGGTCCTGCGACTTCTCGGCCATGGCCTGGGTACTGTCTCCGAGGCGTTGGCAACCGACGAACAGGCCCTGACGGACCTGGTCGCCGGACTCGCCACCACCGGCTCGGTGATCGAGCTGACCCACCTCCCGGCCTCATCGCCGCTGGTCACCGCGGTGCACCGTGATCCGGGTTGGGACTCCACCTTCGATCCGGATGATCATTGTCCGGTGATCGAGCTGCCGGTCGGCACCCGCGCCGCGGACCTGCGCAGCAAATCCACCCTCTCCCGCGCGGCGTCCACCCGGCGCAAGCTGGAACGTGAAGGAGCCGGTCTGCAGGTGGAGACGGTCCGAACTCCTGCAGAACTCGATGCGCGGTGGGACGACATCGTCGCCACCGCAGCGGCCGCCCAGAACGATGAGGGGGACGACCGGCTCAATCTGTGCGCTCCCCCACATGACCAGTTCACCAGAGAGTTTCTCCGTCAGGAGGCCGCTGACGGACATCTCCTGCTGTGGGGTGGCACCTTTGGCGGCATCTGGGGCGCCCACTTCGCCACGCTGCGCACCGGCCACACGTCCGAACTGTGGTTCACCCGGTTCGATCCCGACCGGGGCCGGTCCCGCCCCGGCCACCTGCTCATCGAAGCGGTATGTGACCAGCACGACGACGTCGATGTGACCCGAGTGGATCTCCTCATCGGCCGGAGCAGGTACAAGAGGGACTGGCAGAGCCACGAGTACGCGGTCGGCACACTGACCGCCGTTCCCGCCGGAAACCGGACCGCACGGTCACGCATGGCTGCGGCAGAGCACTCGGTGCGGATCCTCAGGGCTGTCGCGGAACGGGCCAGGCGCCCGTGACCGAACCGAGCCTGGAGAGGCCGGCTCAGCACGCACAGAGCCGGTCGCTGGTGACCAACTCCTCCGTCCTGGTCGTCAGCAGGATCATCACGGCGGTGTTCGGCTGGGCCGGCACTGTCGTGATCGCCCGGACGCTGTCCCCGGAGGACTGGGGACAGTACGCATTCATCTTCGGGTTGCTGGGGATCATGGCGCTGATCACCGATCTCGGGGTGGGACGCGTCGTCCTCGCCAGGCTCGCCGCGGACGACCACGATGAGGCGCGCCAGGTGGCAGGATCGTTCATCCTGCTCCGGGGACTTCTCGGCACGCTCGGGTTCGCCGTCGCCATCGCCTACGCAGCACTGACCGGGCTGTCGGTCACCATGGTCGCCGTGGTCGCCTTTGCTGCCACGAGCGTCATCCTCGCCACCCCCGCCAACGCCCTGCTGGTCCTGTACCAGGCGCGACTTCGACTCGTCCCGGTGGCTCTGTGGGACATCGTGGCGCAGCTCGTGCAGTTCGCCCTCGTCCTGGTGGTCGCCTGGGCATCGCCGAGCCTGGCGTGGTTCATCATCCCTGCGATCGCCAAAGAGTTGGTGGTCCTGGTGGCCCGGACAACCGGGGTCCTGCGCGGATCGCTCGGTTCGGTGCCCGACTTCTCCGCCGGGACCAAATACTGGGGCGAGATGCTGCGCGAAGCGATTCCGATCTCCATCGGGTTCGCGCTCATCATGCTGCTGACCAAGGTCGACATCCTCATTCTCCAGCGTCTGGACACCTACGACGCGGTCGGCATGTACGCGATCGGATACAAATTTTCTGACCTCGTGATCATGGTGACCGTGACCATCTCGGTGCCCATCACAACAGTGCTCGTGTGGTCATGGCCCGACGACCCCGAGACATTCCGTCACCGAACCCGGCAGGCGATGGTCGTGGCCGGTGGGCTCGGGGCTCTGGCATCTATCGGCTTCTGGCCGACCGCCGACTTCTTCGTGGGCCTGCTCTATGGAGAAACCTTCGTCCCCGCCTCCCATGCCGCCCGGATCCTGGTGGTCTCGAGCGCGATCAGCGGTGTGACTAACATCGGGCTCGTGGCACTGGTCGCCGCGCGCAAGCTCTCCGTCTTCCCTTGGGTAGCCGGCGCCGGCGTCTTGCTCAATGTGGGCCTGAACTATCTCGCGATCCCTCGGTGGTCCTACGACGGGGCGGCAGTGGCCACCCTGATCACCGAAGTGGTGATGTTCGTGGCCTGCTTGATCGTCGTCCAGGCCAGCCTGCGGATTCGAGGCAGCGTGCCCTGGGGTCCATTGATCCGTCAGATCCTGCTCGCCGCATCCGTGATCGCTCCCGCGGCAGTGCTCATCGGATTCTCCGGGTGGCCGTGGCCACCGGTTATCATCGTGGCTCTCGTACTCTTCGTGGCGTTGGTCGAATACAGCGGGTCACTCGAGGACGTCACTCTGCTCGGACGAATCCCCGCGAGGATCCGCCGCGGACGGAAGGACCACTGATGGCAGTCCGGCAGCCGTCCCGCGCGCTCCGCGACGCCACTGCGGGTCTGCGCCCTGGTCGTTCCGGAGTGGTATTGGCCTATCACGACATCATCTCGGACACGGCCGAGGTCTACCCCTACGCCGTCACCGAATCGACGTTCCTGCACCAACTCGACCTGGTCGAGGCAGCAGGACTACGACCGGTCACGCTCTCCCACTTCACCGATCGCCTCGCCGCTGGCGATGCGTCCGGGCTCGCCGCAATCGTCTTTGACGACGCCCTGGTCGGGGTACACCAGCACGCGCTACCCCGCCTGGCCGATCGGGGTCTCCCGTGGACGCTTCTGCCGGTGACCGAACGCACGGGTGTCCGTCCACAGTGGTGGCCCGAAGCGTCGCGGACCATGAACAGAACCGAGATCGACGACGCCCTGTCCGCCGGGGCGACGCTGTGCGCACACACCACTACCCACGCCTCGCTTCCCGGGATGTCCACCGCAGACGCACTCGACGACCTCCGCCGGTCCCGGGACACACTGTCCGACTGGGCGGGCACCGACATCCGCGAGCTGTGTTACCCGTTCGGGCACCAGAACGCGCGGATCCGGGCGGTGGCGTCCGACGCGGGTTACCGGGTGGGGTTCACCTTCACCAACGGGCGCAGCGATCCCCGGACAGACATGTACGCCCAACCCCGGTTGGCGATGCACGAGAACCTTCGGTCCGCGAAATGGCTGGCCACGCTCCTGCGTCCGGGACGGAGCTGGCCCCCGGTCCGCGACCTGGGCGTCGACGATCCCGGAGATGCGTCATGATCGCCGGAATCACGGTGGCCCTGGCGGTCTGCGTGGTGCTCTTCGGGCTCTCGGTCAGACGACCCCAGTGGGGCGTGCTCGCCATGACAGCCCTCATGCCCTTCCACGGGCTCCTTCTGATCTACCCGGTCACCGTGTCGTTCTGGAAGGAGGCGGCGGTTCTCGCCATTCTCGTGGCGTGCCTTTTCGCCCGGCGTATGCCGAGAAATCGCACGGTCGTCGCGCCGTGGCTGCTCCCGTTGTTCGTGCTCGTTCCCCTGGGGGTCATCTCCGCACTGATCGTCCACGGTGCGGATGCCTTCTTCCCCCTGAAGATCGCCTTCTTCTATATCCCCCTCGCGGTGGTGGCGGTGATGTTCCCGTTCACCCGACGAGACAAGGACGTGTTTGTCTCGATACTGATCGTGACCGGGGTCCTGTCCTCGCTGTACGGGATCTGGCAGCAGTTCGCCGGGCCATTCGCCCTCGCCGACATGGGTTACGAATGGAATGAACACATCCGGAGTGCGGGCCCACTGCTGCGCAGTTTCGGCACCTTCAACCAGCCGTTCCCGTTCGGGCTCTTCCTCATGCTCGTGATCATCGTCGGGACGGCCACGGCTCTCGCCGAGCCGCATCGGCTACGCTCGCGGCTTTTCCTGCTCGCATTCCCCGTCCTCGGGCTCGGCATGGTCCTGTCGGTCGTGCGGGCGAGTTACGTCGGCGTCGTGGTAGGCCTCATCCTCATCGGGGTCCTCCTCTACCGCCGTTTCCTCGGATGGCTGGGAGTCGCTGCCGCCGGCGGCGTCCTGGCACTCGCGGCAACCGCCGCGGTGTTCGGCTCCGCCGTGGTGTCGACGTTCTTCTCCAGCAGCAGCCTGGAGGACCGCGGTGGACACTGGACGACCAACGTGCCCCTCATCCTCACCCAACCGTTCGGTCAGGGACTCGGAACCACCGGGTCGTCCGCGGCCAAGGTCTCCGACGGGTGGGACCCGGCGGCGCCGCTCTACCAACCCGACAGCAACATCATCAAGATCCTGCTGGAGCTGGGCCCGCTCGGTTTCGCCTTGTATGTCGCGGTCGTCCTGCTCATGGTCATCCCGTTGACGCGGATGATCCCGCTGACCACTGATCCACTGGAGCGAGGACTCCTGGGCGGGGTGGTCGCCGCGACCCTGGCCGCATGCGTCGCCGCACTGTTCTCGACCTATCTCGAGATCTTCCCCATGGACGCCTACTTCTGGCTGTTCCCCGCCGTCGCCGGAAGCACGAGTCTCACCGTGCGGAATCAGATCTCCGGTCGACTACGGCTTCCCCGGCCGACGATCCTGACCACTCACACGACACGGTCCACGACGGCCGCGATCCGTTCCCGGAACGCCGCCTCGGAGAATCCCTCGGCGAACCGGGTCAATTCCGAGACCGAGTAAGCCGAATCATCCCAGTCGCGCATCGCCTCGGCGAAAGCGGCAACGATGTCGTCGTCGTCACACTCTCCACCCACCAACTGACCAGACACGCCCGGCACCACGGTATCCACCGCACCACCCCGACCCAGGGCCAGAACCGGCGTACCTGCGGCGATGGCCTCAACCGGCACAATCCCGAAGTCCTCCTCGCCGGGCATGACCAGTGCACGGGCGCCACGAACGAGGTCGCGCATCTCCTCCCGCGGGAGGCGGCCGAGGAACTCCACGCCGGGGCCGGATCGGGCGACGCACCGCTCCATGTCCCGCCCCTCACCCACGACGAGGAGACGGACGCCGGCCTTGACGGCCGCGGCGACGGCCCTGTCGACCCGTTTGTAGGGCACCAGGCGACCGACGGAGATGAAATAGTCACCCCGTGGCACATCACCCGGAGTGAAGTAGGTGGTGTCCACGGGCGGATGCACCACCCGGGCATCCCGGCCCCACCACTGACGGATCCGTTCCCGCACCGCCGTCGAATTGGCGACGATCTCGTTCGGCGCGGGCGACCAGCGCTTCTCATTGGCTTTCGCCCGCGCGGCGAGCACGCCCAGTGCCGCTCGGCCCGCCGCCGAGTCCGTCTCCCCGTGGCGAAAGCCCGGATCCCACGCCCAGCGGGCGGGACTATGGACATACGCCACCGACGGCACGTCGATCGCCGCTGCGGCGATCGCGAACGCATGGTGGCTGATCACCACCGCATCCGTCTCGGCGGGAGTGATCTCCGCCCGGCGCAGCGCCCACGGCACCAGAGGCAGAAGCGGCGCGTAGGACCGCCTTCCGATCAGGTCGTAGGTCCGCTGTAGCGGGCCCGTGGCCACCCGGTGGGCCAATCCGGCCGGGATTCCCTCCGGGCGCGCGAACGGAACGTGGATCCGGGCCTCCGGCCACGTGCGGGCCATCTGCTCGACCACGTGCTCGCTGCCCGCGATATCGGTGAGCCGCTCGTGCACGAGGGCAACCCGGGGCTGACGCGACCCCACTGGATGCTCCCGCCTACCCGCGGCGGTCACTTCACTGTTTCTTGCAACCGCACCGCCACCCGGGCGGGCACACCGACCTCGGCGAACGAGGCGAGAGCGGCCTCCGCCGCCTTACCGTCCGCGGAACGGTTGTCAACCACAACTATCCCGAGATCCACGTCGGTTGCGGGCACCTCGCGCCACCACGGATCATCGAAGGACGCGCCCACCGACCGTCCCTCCTGGGCTCCGGAGGCCCGGGGCGCCTCGACCGGGTCCACATCGCCCAGGACGACGACGGTGCCGCCGGCGGAGAGCACAGCGGTCACTGCGGCCTCGGTCAGAGGCGGGAACCCCGTGCGCGACGACTGGTCGATGTCAACGGTGGCCGAGTGGCGATGGCCAGCGGAACGAGCCCAGATGGAATCGGTCCGCCGGCCCCTACGCAGCCGCGCCAAGCCCAGGACCAGGACAGCCAGTGCCGTCGTGGCGAGACCCGCGACGAGGCCCGTTTGGAACGGCTTCGGCCAGCTCGGTCCAGTGCCTCCGGACTGCGCGACGATGGTGGCCACGGGATAGGCAGTCCGGAGTTGTTCCGCACCCGCTCGAGCCTCGTAGATGAGGGCGAGAAGATCAGAGGTGTCCGCCTGGCGATCCAGACGACGACGGACATCGATCTGCTCATTGAGACGGTCGACCTCTTTTTGAGCCGCCTCGGAGACGGGCTCCAGGATCTGCTCCCGCGCTTCGACAGACCGCAAGTTCATGGCCTCGACCGCCAGATCACCCATCTTCGCCGCGTTCAGCGGTCCGGACTGCGACCTGGTGTTGACCTCGAGGAGACCCGGGATCTTGGAGGTGGTGACCGTGACCGACGGCCTCAGTCCGTACAGGGTCACGGGCTCCCCCACGCCCTCCTCGATAAAAAATCGCGCCCTCTCGTCCGTCACATACTCGGACATCCCGGCGGCAAGGGCTTCCATCGTGGCCGCGTCCCGCTCCTCGCGGCCGGGCGTGGCGACATTCACGGTGGTGGTGGCGGTGTACTCATCCCGGAACGTCGATGCGACGATTCCGGCCAACACTCCCACGACCAGACCGATCACGATCGCCGCGGGCAGAGACCTCACAAGCGAGGAGATCACCAGGCCCAGATCGAGAACCGGTGGACGGTCCCCTCGGGTGCCCGCCTGGGTACCGCGCCCGTCAGTGCTAGCCGTCTCCATTGATGGAGTCCCTCCAGTCGACAAAGGTGGGTGCCGGAACCCCGCCGCATTCGGGACACTCCGAGTACCGCGCGATCATATCGCCCGATACCACCGGATGAGGACACCTCCCGACTGTGAGACCGAGCACCTGCTCGTGTCTCCGAACTGCCGGTAGCATGCGCGACGAACGCCCTGGCGACCTCGGACCAGGGCCCCGACCATCGTAGGTACTCATGACCGACACTTCCTCGCCGCGTCTGCCCCTCATGCCTTCACAGACCGGGATGCGTGACGGACATCTCCAAGATCCAGAAAATTCCGCCTACTCCGTTGCCCAGATCGTCTGGTTTTCCGGAGAGGAACTCGACGAACAGATGGTGATCGACGCGGTGGAAACCGGCGTCCGAGACACACGTTCCATCCTCATGACAGCCTCATTTGACGAGGACGGTCAGTGGTACCAGCAGCTCAACTCGAGCGTTGATATACCTGTGCACCGCGTCGACCTCACCACGGCGCCCGATCCGCGTCAGGCCGCCCGTGATCTCGCCTTCCGGGAGGTTCGACGTTCACTTCCGATCAGCGGCCCGGGCCTGCCTTTCAGGTCCTACGTCCTCACACTCGGACCTCACTCATTCGCGTGGTTCGGCATCTGTCACCACATGTTCATCGACGGCTACGGGGCGACGCTGCTTCGAGCCCGGGTTGGTCAGGCTCTCGGGGCACTCGCCGCCGGCCAGCCGGTGCCCGAGAGCCCGTTCGGCGACATCGTCGACCTGATCCCGGCCACACCGGATCCCGATCCGGCTGACCTGGAGTTCTGGAAGTCCCACGTGGCCGACGCGCCGGAGGTGATCGGGTTCACCGATCGTGTGGCACCGCCGGCACCCCTGTACGAGATGCTCGATTTCCGCACGCCCGGATTCGCCACCAGAATCGCCGAAGCCCTCGACGGCGTGAACTGGGCACACGTCGCGGCCGCCGCGGCGATCTCCTACTCCTCGGTGATTCTTGAGAATCCGGTCGTGGTGGTGGGACTGCCCGTGACGGGGCGCTTCACGCCAGAGGAGAAGTCCACCCCCTCCCAGTCGATGGGGGCGCTCCCGCTCAAGATCGAGGTCAACCACGAGGCTGATCTGCCTACGCTGGTCGCCACGTTCCGGCAGACGGTCCGCAGTACCAAGGATCACCAGAGGCAGGCACCGGATGCGCTTCGGGCTGAACTCCCCGTGGCATGGCGTACCGGGCGGATGTACGGACCGATGGTCAACATCATCCCGTTCGAGATGCCGTCGATGGCCGGAGCTCTGGAGACCGGGCTCGAGGTGATCAGCCACGGTCCGTGCGACGACATCTCCTTCACCGTCACCCCCGGCCCCGAGGGCGGGATCCGCACCGAGATGCTCTTCAATCCCTCCCTGTACGGGCGGACCGTTCGTGCGGCCCACACAGCCCGTTTCCAGCGCTGGTTGGAGCAGATTGCCGACCGGCCGGACTCGCCCCTGTCCGACCTTGTCTGCCTCACCCCCGAAGAGCAGGCTGCGCACGCCGACCTCGCGGGCACCCCGGCGACAGGCGCCCCCCAGCCGTTGGTCTGGGGCACGTCATGCACCGTCGCGGATCTCGCTGAGCGGGCCGAAGAATCCGAGGTAACGGGTATCGCCGTGCATTCGGACCTGGGCAGGCCCGCCGTCTTCGGCAGACCCGGAAGGGTTGTCTTCCATACCCCGGCCGGCCCCCGGGAGTCCGGACTGCTCGTCGCACTGGGTTCAAGCGGGCTCGAGTACCGGGGAACGGTGGACGACCGGGTGGTCGTCAACGGGAACCAGGTCGAGCTCGAAGCCGTTCGCCTTGCGGTCACGCGCGATCCCCGGCACGCCGATGCCGAGATCTCTGCTTCCGGCAGACGGATCACCGTCCGACTCGGGCCCGAAGCCGATCAATCCGAGCGGGACGAGGTCTCCCTTCGCGTGGCAGAGGTCACCGCAGCCCCTGTTGTCGTGCGATGATCCGCTCCGACCTGAGGGTCCTCCACCTCGTCAACGAGGTGGTGGACACCGGCAACGGGATCGTCAACGTCACCGTGGATTTGGCGATCGACGCGCACGCACGTGGTCACGAGGTCGCCGTCGCCTCGTCCGGCGGCGGATTCGTGGACCTCCTGCGCTCATCCGGGGTGGCCCATCACCGCATCGACTTCCGCGGGGAGCCGTTGCGTTCCTTCTCGAAATTGCGCGCGCTTATCGCCGACTTCCAGCCCGACATCGTGCACGCCCACACCGTCGCACCCTGCGTCCTGGCCGCAGCGGTCCGCGCAGTGCCGGGCGGACCCGATTTCACACTGGTCGCCACCATGCATAACGTGTACCAGCGCTCGTCGTTACTCATGGCGTCCGCGGACATGACGGTGGGAGTGGCGCAGTCCGTCTCCGACGTGGTCGGTAGTCGCCGAATCCGGTCCCCCCTTCTCGCCACCGTGGTCAACGGCGTGGTCAACTCCCCGCGGCGTGGGCGGACCGACCCCGTGGCCAGAGGGCTGGGACCCCGCTCGATCGTGGCGGTCGGCGCTGTCTCACACCGCAAAGGAGTGGACGTACTCCTCGCTGCCTTCGAGATTCTGGCCACCACCCGCCGGGATCTGCACCTCTGGTTTATCGGCAACAAGGACTGGGAGGAGTTCGTCCACGAGGCTGAATCCTCCGTCCATGCCGACCGTGTCCATCTGATTGGCTTGGCCGACGACCCGACCGCGTTCCTGGGCGAAGCCACGGTGGTCGCTCTGGCTTCACGACGCGAGGGACTCGCGTTATCCCTGCTGGAGGCCCGAGAGGCCGGCGCGGCCATCGTCGCCACGGAAACCGACGGCGCTCGCGAAGGCCTTGACGCCGGTGAGGCCGGCCTCCTCGTCCCCGTCGACGATCCCGATGCGCTGGCAACGGCGCTCGCCCGGGTCATCGACGATCGCGAGTGCCGGGACGACCTCCGTCGGCGCTCGGCGAACGGTCTGGACCGGTTCAGCGTGACCAGGATGGCACGTGAGTACGAAGAGGTATATCGACGAGCGATCGCTCACCGTCACACCTGATCGGCCTCGGTCAGGAACCGAAACCTCCGCCGCTTCCTCCGGACGTCGGTTGCCCGATAATGGGAGCTTCGGCACCGA
>DHCFJ07801__coassemble_1554_pt1 | contig 107375 bp, 93 predicted proteins | sample DHCFJ07801__metabat2_low_PE_010 | metagenome-assembled genome bin DHCFJ07801
CGGGCGCACAGTCGTCGCTGCCGACCGACTCACTCGGTGGCAGCCTCGGCGGTGACACCTGTGGCACCGAGGTCGTGACCCCGGAGAACCAGGAGGCTTCCGGTTGGTCCAGCCCCGGCGATGAGAACTCGGCCGTGATCGCCGCAGTTGAGGACGCGCCCGAGCACATCGGCGACGCGGCCCTGACTTTCGAGACTGACGGCACCGGTACGTCGCTGTACAAGAACGCCGACAGGGCGCCGCTCGCCGAACTCCTCCGCGACGGCGAGGACCTCGCGCCGCTCAGCTTCGACTACACCTCGAGCGACCAGGCACCGGCGCTGCAGATCCGCCTACATGAGGCCAGCTTGGCGGATACGGAAGAAGGCGCGGCCGGATACGATGTCGGCTTCGCCACGATCGTCTGGAGCCCACCGGCAGCCGAGGGCTGGACGACAGCCGATCCGGCCGATGACGACGGGGAGTTCTGGGTAACTCGTGCGATCGAGGGTGAGGACGGTAAGACCATTCCTCGTTCCACCAAGATGACGCTCGATCAGATCATCGATCTCAACCCCGATGCGGTGGTCACCGACTACGGCGTACAGAAGACGCGCGACAACACGGCTACGAATGTCGCGGTCGACAACTTCACGCTCGGCTGTGAGGTCACCAACTTCGAGCTCGAGGCCGAGCCCGAAGGCAGCCTTGAGGACCCGCTCGGCAGCCTGACCGACATGTTGCCCTCCTGATCACTTCAGCATCGTTGTAATCGACGCTGAAGGTACCGCCTGGGCGGAGCCCGATGTGGCTCCGCCCACGGCGCGTGTCTGGGCGTGGACAGGCGGAAGGCATGACGACGCCGCGCACATCACGAGAAGAGAGCTGGGTGGGAACGAGCCGGCCTGTAAGCCGGATCCTGTGCCCTCCTCGAAAGGGAGGGCGACGACCATCCATCTGGGCACTCCGTCGCCGGGTACCTCAAGCGGTCCACCCGCGGACTCGGGCGAGCAGCCCTTCCATGCATCACTGCACGTCATCCGCGCAAACGCACCGCAAGCGGTGCGATCTTCAACCTTGCTCCGGGCGGGGTTTACCTAGCCACCCCGGTCACCCGGGGTGCTGGTGCGCTCTTACCGCACCGTTTCACCCTTACCGCGCCTCAATGGGCGTGGCGGTCTGTTTTCTGTGGCACTGATCCCGCGGGTCACCCCGGGTTGCCGTTAGCAACCACCCTGCTCTGTGGAGTCCGGACTTTCCTCGGGAATGCGGGCCTGTCGCCTGGTGGCGATGGTCCCCGTCCCGCGGCCGTCCGGCCGGCTCGTTCGCCCGCCAGTCTAATCCCCCGGGCCCTGCAGCCCTCAGTCGAGATGCGAGGTGTCGTTGACCAGGTGAACCGAGGTCGGCCCGTCCGGATAGAACCGAACATCCGACACCGACGCCAGATCGAGGTGCAGCCGGAACAGTAGGTCGTCGCCGGCGTTCAAGCCCGCCCGGATCGCCATCTTGATGGGCGTGACGTGACTGACCACCGCGACGATCCCACCCGGGCGCTCGGAGACGATCCGATGCAGGCCACGCTCGACCCGCTCGCGCACGGCTGCGAAACTCTCGCCGCCAGGGGGCGTGACAGTGGTGTCGCCGAGCCACTGCGAATGCACATCCGGGTCTCGCTCGGCGGCCTCACGGAAGGTCAGGCCCTCCCACTCGCCGAAATCCGTTTCGATGAGGTCCTCATCCACGACCAACGGAACACCGGCGGCCTCCGCGGCGCGTTCGGCGGTGGCCAGGCACCGACCCAGCGGCGAGGAGACGACCGCGGCCAGGTGCGGCTGCGCCGCGAGTCGTGCAGCGGTGCGTTCGGCCTGCCCCACACCGAGCTCGGTGAGCTGCGGATCGCCCTGCCCGGAATAGCGTCGGTCCACCGACAGTGGCGTCTGTCCGTGCCGCGCCAGAAGGATGCGCGTCGGCCGACCGGTGGCGCCGGTCCAGCCGGGGCTCGAACTCATGAGTTCGCGGTGCGTACGACGATCACTCCGCACTCCGGGCAGGTCAGCACGTCCTCCGCGGGTGCGGCGCGAAACGCCGACACGGTGCTGCGGTCCAGATCCATGGCGCAGGCCGAGCAGCGGTTGCCGTTGAGGATTGCCGCGCCCACCCCCGCCGACTCGGCACTACGGGCGTAGAGTTCGAGGAGTTCCGCCGGAACCGCCTCGGCCTCACGGGCACGCTCGGCGATGGTGGCGGTCACCGAGTCCTCGAGTTCGGCGAGCGCGGTGTCCCGGACGGTGGTGGCCATACCGATCTGCGCCTCCAGATCGGTGACCACGGCACCGGAGTGCCGCACGTCGGAATCCATCGCCTCGCGACGCTCGACGAGTTCGGCCACCTCCGCCTCGAGGGTCTCCTGTCGCCGGGCCAGCGACCGCAGCTCATACTCCAACTCGGTGCCCTGCCGCTCCGAGACCCCGCCCGAGGCGAGCAGGTCCGCGTCATTGGAGCGCCGACGCTTCACCGCATCCAGGTCCGAACGCAGCTTGGCGATCGCCCGATCCAGGTCCTCCACGTGGATTCCCGCACGGGCGGCCGACTCGACCGCCGCCCGACGCTGCGCCTGAAGGTCGTCGAGCGCCGCCTGCTCCGGAAGTTCGGTGCGGCGGTGCGTGAGCCCTGCCAGTCGCAGGTCAAGATCGGCGAGGTCGACGAGTCGACGCTGGAGGTGTGAATCGGCCTTCATGGGTGCCAACATTACCGCCGCTGCCCGCCGTCTCCCCCCGCGGAGACCGTCCACGGGTCGGTGCGTTCGTCACACACCGTCGCCGTGACGCCGACCCGCTCGGCCAGCAGGGCCGCCGCCTGGGCACACCACGGGAACTCAAGCGCCCAGTGCGCCGCGTCGACGAGCATCGGCCCGCCCTCGCGGAGGTGCTCGTCGGCGACGTGATGGCGCAGATCCCCCGTGAGATAGACGTCAGCGCCGACGGCCCGTGCGGCACCGAGAAGCGAGTCACCCGAGCCACCGCACAGGGCCACGCGTCGGATCTCCGCGTCCGGATCGCCGGCCGCCCGGACGCCCCACGAGGTGACGGGCAGCCGCTCGGCCACGAGCTCGGTGAACCGCGCCAGGGTCATGGGCTCGGCGAGTTCGCACACCCTCCCCAGGCCGGTGTCCTCGGCGCTCGGCGCGGGGCCGGCATGGTTGACCAGGACATCCATGGCGGGGACCTCGTACGGGTGCCCCTCGATGACCGCCCGGCGCACCGCCGACCGCAACTCCGGGGGCGCCACGAACTCCACCCGGAGTTCGGTGACCTCCTCGGGCTCGCCCACCGTGCCGATCGTGGGATCAGTGCCGTCGCCCGGGCGGAATCGTCCGGTGCCCAGAACGGAGAAGGAGCATTCGGTGTAGCCACTCATCCGGCCCGCACCCGCGGCGAACACCGTCTGCATGAGGGTGTCGACGTCGCCCTCCGGCACGGTCACGACCCAGCGGTCGACGGTGCCGTTACTGGTCGGCACGAGCGGCCGGTCGGGGGTCAAACCCAGCACCTCGGCGAGAGCGTCGTTGACACCGGGCCGCGCGGAGTCGGCGTTGGTGTGCGCCGCGAACAACGCGCAACCGCCGGCGATGAGCTTGTGCAGCAGCCGCCCCTTGGGGGTGTCGGTGGCCACCGAATGCACCCCCTTCATCAGCGGCGGGTGGTGGACCAGGAGCAGGTCGGCGCCGACCGCCAGCGCGTGATCGACCACCGCGTCCGTGGCGTCGACGGCCACCACGACCCGGCTCACGGGGGCGGACCTGTCCCCCGCCACCAGTCCGACGCGGTCCCACTGCTCGGCCAGCCGGGGCGGGTAGGCCTCCTCGAGTACCGCGATGACCTCGCCGAGAGTCGTCGTTCCACCGGTCACAGTGCTTCCCCTTTCGCCTCCGCCCGTCATGCACGGGCGCTCACGCCCACCATCGTGCCGGGCGCGGGCGGTGTTGTCGTCGTCGTCATATCTTTGGTCTTTTTCTTGTGTCTTGTCTCGGCGGCCCGTCATCCGTCGGCGCTCGGGGCACCCACCGGCGTTCTCTGGGAGGATGGCGGCATGCCCGACCGACCGATTCTGCTCGTCGACCTCGACGGCACCATCACCGATTCCCTCGACGGGATCTCCCGCTCCCTCCACCACGCCCTCGACGCCGTGGGCGGCCGGTGGGACACGACGCGCGACATCCGCTCCATCGCGGGCCCCCCGATGACCGAGACCCTGGCCTCGCTCGGACTGGACGGCGCCGACCTCGACCGGGCGTTGGCCGCCTACCGCGAGCGGTACGACGAGGTGGGCTGGCGCGAGAACGCCGTGTTCGCCGGCATGGACACGCTCCTGAACCGACTCGCGACCGACGGTTACCGGATGGCCGTGGCCACCAGCAAGGACCAGGACGCCGCGCGGCGGATTCTCGCGCACTTTGACCTGACGGCGCCGTTCGAGTTCATCGGCGGCGCGGACATCCGCGTGGGGCGACTGGCCAAGGCCGACGTGATCGCGCACTCACTCGACGCGCTCGGGATCCCGGTGGTTCCTGCGGCCGAGGGCGGGACGTCGGGGGCGCTCATGATCGGCGACCGGGAACATGACGTCGACGGCGCACGCCTGTACGGGATCGACACCGCGCTGGTGAAGTGGGGCTACGGGCGGCCGCACGAGTGGGACGACGCGCGGTGGTCGGTGACGGACACGGCCGAGTTGGAGGCGATCATCCGTGAGCAGTGATCCGGTCGTGGGCCCGCGCGGCGCCCGGCGCGTGCGGGTCGTGTTCGTGTGCACCGGCAACATCTGCCGGTCCCCCATGGCCGAGTCGATGGCGCGGCGCGCGTTCGCGGACGCGGGGCTCGGCGAGCAGGTGACGGTCTCCAGCGTAGGCACCGGCGGCTGGCACGTCGGCGACGGCATGGACCCGCGCGCCGCGGCCGAGCTCGAGACCCATGGCTTCGACACCGCGCACGCCGCGGCCCAGCTCTCCACGACGGACCACGACGCCGACCTGGTGGTGGCCCTCGACAGTGGCCACCGCGACCATCTCCTGGCCGCGGGCGTGGGCCCGGGCCGGGTGCGGCTGCTGCGCGGGTACGAGCCCGACGCCGACGGCACCGACGTGGCCGACCCCTACTACGGCGACCACAGCGGCTTCACGCGCACGCGGCTCCAGATCGACGCGGCCCTGCCGGGTCTGCTCGCCGAGGTGCGCGAGCTGCTGGGCTTGTAGCCCGGCCCCGGCCCCGGCCCGGCCCAACGAGCCGCCAGCCGCCAGCCCCGACGGCCGCGCCCGAACCCGGCGGATACTCTGGACCCATGCAGAATCTTCGGCGATTCCTGACCCCGGGCTGGGTGATGGGTGTATTGGCCGTGATCCTGTTCGCCTGGGCGTGCTTCGCGGTCCTCGCGCCGTGGCAGCTCGGCAAGAGCGACGATCTGGATGCGCGCAACGCCAGGCTGGCCGAGTCGGTGGAGGCGGCGCCGGCGCCCCTGGGCGAGGTCGTGACGGACCCCGCAGACTTCGCGGAGCGCGAGTGGCGGCTGGTCACCCTCGACGGCGAGTGGGTGCCGGACGCCGAGGCGCTGCTGCGGCTGCGCTCGGTCGACGGTGAGCCCGTCTACCAGGTGCTGACCGTCTTTTCCGCCGACGACGGCCGCGAGTTCCTGGTCAACCGCGGCCACATCCCCGTCGGGGAGAACAACACCGTGCCCGAGTACGAGGCCGCCCCCGCCGGCGAGGTGGAGATCACCGCCAGGCTGCGCGCCGCCGAGTCCGGCCAGGCCGAGCCCGTCACCGTCGACGGGCTGCCCGCGGTCCGGATCATCGATCCGGTGGTTCTGGGCGAGACCCTGGGCCAGCCCGTGGACACCGACGGCTACCTCCAGCTGACCGGCGAGCAGCCCGGCTCGCTCACCCCCGCGCCGATCCCGTCGATCGAGGCCGGGCCCTACCTCTCGTACGGCCTGCAGTGGCTCGCCTTCGGCATCCTGGCCCCCGTCGCGCTCGGGTACTTCGCCTTCGCGGAGTTCCGCGCCCGGCGGCGCGACGCCCAGGAGGCCGCCGAGCTCCAGGCCTCGGCCCCGGGCACCGCAGGCGGTGGTGACGGCGACGAAACCACAAACAGGGACGACGACGACAACGCCGCATCCACCGACGGCCCGGGCACCGGCGCAGCGCCCGTGTCAGACTCTGTCCCGGCCGGTGACGATGCGGCCGGAGGCCGCGGCGCTGCCGCCACCACATCGACTTCCCCGGGGCCGGCCGATGACGTCATCGCCGCCCGCGAACGCGCGATGCGGGACCGCTACGGCACCCGGGACGACGCGGAGAAGCGCCGCGCGCTCCGGCGGGCGGACCGACTCCGCAGCTGACCTGACGCCGTGAACCGCGGAAACGTCCCTCGATCTCGGTGCGCGGGGCCAGAATCGTTGCATGCCAACCCTGCTGCGCGTGCTCGGCGCCACGACCGCCCTCGGCGTGGCCCTCGGCGGACTCTCGTCCTGCTCCGCCGCAGACCGCGCCGTGCTCACCGCACCGCGCTGCTCTGACGCCTCGGCCGCCCCCGCCCCCGATCGCAATGCCCCAGGTCAGGCCGTCCTCATGGCCCCCACCGTGCGGGGCACCCTGCCCGTCGGTCCGGTGCGTGGCTGGGAGCAGGTCGTCTCGGTGGCCGACGGCGGCGTCTCCCTGGCGGCCGTGCATCCGGACGGCACGGTGTCCGTCCTCGGAATCGACCACGAGAACTCCCTCGCCGGCACCGCCCGGGATGGGGAGGAGGTCTCGGCGCCGCGGAAGGTCCCCGGGGTGGTCGACGCGGTCTCCGTCGCTGCGGTGGGCGCCAGTTTCCTGGTCACTCATTCCGACGGCACGGTCACGGGATGGGGAGACCCCCTCATCGCCGACGGCGGAGTGCGTCACAACGACGTCGACGGCCTCGGCCCCACGCGTCTCGGCGATGTCACAGATGTGGTCACGATCGCGGATGGCGCCCTCAACGTGCTCGCTCTGCGCGGTGACGGCGGTGTCACCGGGTGGGGCATCAATCTCACCGACAGTCTCGGGGAACCGAACGGCACCCGGGTACGAGAGATCGAGGATGTCCCCGGCTCGGTGAGTGTCGCCAACCCGGGTGATGCCGCGATCGTGGCCACGGGGGCAGGCGAGGTCTGCGCGTGGGGCAATAATGCGAACGGCCTTCTCGGACTGGAGCCCCGGGGCGGCCAGACCACTACCCCCGTTCGGGTGGGTAACCTGCAGGGGATCACGGAGGTTGCGGGCGGGCTCGATTTCGCCCTCGCCCTCGACTCCGAGGGGCGCGTGTGGGCGTGGGGCCGAACGGTGTCGGGGGTGCTCGGCGACGGCTCGACCGACGACACCTCGATCACCACCGCCCGGCAGGTTGTCGGCATTCCGCCGCTGGAGCGGATCTTCGCCGCGGACTCCGCCTCATACGGGATCGACCCCGACGGCGGCCTGTGGGCCTGGGGCGGGAACCGTCGGACCGGCCCGTTCGAGACGCAGGGGCGCCTGCCTCAGCTGGTGCCGCTGCCCGGACCGGCCCGGGAGGTCTCCGGCAACGTTGTGTTGCTGGGTCCGCCGAACTGATTCGGGGCCACGCCTGCCGCCAGTTTCCCTGCCGCCGGTTATTCCTGCAGTGCGTCCCCTATGGGAGCTGGAAATCGTCCCCGGACGCGGTGACTATCCCCCGCTCGACGAGGTCGTCGAGATGTTTGACGCACACGGCCCGCTCCATGGGGTCACCGAACATCGGGCGCGCCCCCGGCCGGTAGAGGACTCCTCGGCCCACCATGTCGTCGACCTGCGACACCCCGGAGCCGAGCAGCTCGAGAATTCGGGATTCGCGGACGTCGATCATCGAGGCGTATCCCTCGAGTGCGGCCAGGTACTCGGCCCGCTCGAAGAACGGCCCCTTGTGGTGGAACGCGGCGTAGCTGTCCGCCTCGATCCGTCGGCAGAGTTCGACCGTGCGCCGCATGTCACCGAGGTCGGCGCTGCGATCACTGTAGAGCGGACCGAAACTGGACAGATCGACGTCGGCCAGAAAAAGCACTCCATCTGGTTCGATGAGGAACCCACAGTGCCCAGCCGTGTGTCCGGGCATCGGGATGACCGTCGCCGTCACGCCTCCACCGAGGTCGAGCACCCGGTCGTCGGTGAAGGTCTCGACGTCCGGGATCGGAGCCCAGTCGAACTGCTCGATGATTTCTGCTTCCCACTCGCCGCGGGCGAAGCCCATCTCGGCGACGAAGTGCTCCCAGTCGCGGACCGGGTCGGCGTCGTTCTCGTGCACCATCACCGGTCCGGTGCGGCGTCCCGCCCCGACCGTGTGGTCCTCGTGGAAATGGCTGAGCACCAGCAGGTCAGCCGACGTGGGATCGAGATGGAGTGCGGAGTCGAGGAGCACGACGCTCTCCCCCGCCCGGATCTCCAGCGGGTTTCCGTCCGGGTAGCGGCCGCTGTGCGGCCCGACCAGTTGGTCGACGTTCGGCCCGAGACGGATCCGTCGGGTGTTCACGGGGAAGCCTCCGCTCGGGCGTGACAACCAGCGCTCAGTACTTCTCAGCGCAGGGCGGGATGTGGTGCGCGCGGAGGGAATCGAACCCCCGACCGCTGGTGTGTAAAACCAGAGCTCTAACCGCTGAGCTACGCGCGCGTTCCACCGATGCGATGAGCGCACCGGTGCAGGTGAGAGTAGCGCACCCGAGCCGTCAGCCGATCGCCGCCCCTCCACCGCGGGCGGCAGGTCGGCACCGGTGTCGGGCTCGCCCGAGGCCGCTCTCCGGCCCCGGGAAACGTACTTACTTCCGAGGCGCGCTGTTCTTGCGCAGGGTGAGCCGGCTGCCCGCCCACTCGCCGAGCGCGGCGGTACGGGTCTGCAGCATCCCCGCGGTCTGGGCGGATTCCGCGATGACCGCGGGTTCAACGTGTCCGTCCAGCCCTGTCTTGGGGGTGAGGACCCACACGGAACCGTCATCGGTCAGTGGGGTGACGGCATCCATCAGCCGGTCCACGAGGTCACCATCGCCGGCGCGCCACCAGAGCAGCACTGCGTCGACCACCTCGTCGGTGTCCTCCTCCAGCAACTCTGATCCGACGGCGTCCTCGATAGCCTCGCTGATCGACTCGTCACAGTCGGAATCCCATCCGACCTCCTGTACGAGCATGCCCTCCGCCAGTTCGAGCTGACCAGAAACCTGGTCCGCTGCGTCCTGCTGGTTCGCCGCGGCGACCACCGTGGTGTTCCTCCCTCATATCCGGGTTGATGTTCTCGGTTCTTTGCTGACTTGAAACAGTACCCGCGTGCGGTCACGGAAGAAACGACTACCGCCGATTTTGCGAGTCTGACGCTGCTCACGTGTCGCCCGTCACGCTTTGGGGCACAATCGAATTTGTGGCCTGACTAACGGCACACGCCCGGCACATCGACGAACCGCCCCACACCCGCGGGAGGTGCGCCGAAGCCGGGCACTGCACCACGACATGGGTGGTGACCCCACCGGGTCACCACGTTTTGAACCGCAGAAGTGAGGACGAGATCGTATGACTCCCCAAGCTGGGTCCAGGGATGGCTCCGCACCCACCAACGTGCCTGTCCTCCGCGAGGGGGTTGCCTCCTACCTCGCGGATACGGATCCCGAGGAAACCCAGGAGTGGATGGATTCTCTCGACGGACTCCTCGCCGAGGCCGGCCCGGAGCGAGCCCGCTATCTGATGCTGCGACTTCTCGAGCGCGCCTCCAAGCAGCGGGTGCCGCTTCCGGCCCTCACCTCGACCGACTACGTCAACACGATTCCCACCAGTCTCGAGCCGCAGTTCCCCGGTGACGAGTCGGTGGAGCGCACCTATCGGCGCTGGATCCGGTGGAACGCCGCGATCATGGTGCACCGGGCCCAGCGTCCCGGCATCGGCGTTGGTGGTCACATTTCGACCTACGCGGGTGCCGCGCCGCTCTACGAGGTGGGCTACAACCACTTCTTCCGCGGCAAGGACCATCCGGGTGGAGGCGACCACATCTTCTTCCAGGGCCACGCCTCACCGGGAATGTACGCCCGCGCCTACCTCGAGGGCCGACTGCGCGAGCATGACCTAGACGGTTTCCGCCAGGAGAAGAGCCACCCCGGCCGGTCACTGCCCTCCTACCCGCACCCGCGGTGCCTACCGGAGTTCTGGGAGTTCCCCACTGTGTCGATGGGGCTGGGCCCCCTCAACGCGATCTTCCAGGCCCGGTTCAACCGGTACCTGCACAACCGTGGGATCACGGACACCTCCCAGCAACACGTCTGGGCATTCCTCGGTGACGGCGAGATGGACGAGGTCGAGTCACGGGGCGCGCTGCAGGTCGCGGCCAACGACGGCCTGGACAACCTCACGTTCGTCATCAACTGCAACCTGCAGCGACTCGACGGTCCGGTGCGCGGCAACGGCCAGATCCTGCAGGAGCTCGAGTCCTACTTCAGTGGTGCCGGCTGGAACGTCATCAAGGTGGTCTGGGGCCGCGAGTGGGACAAGCTCTTCGAGAAGGACACCGAGGGCGCGCTCGTCTCCCTGATGAACTCTGTCTCCGACGGTGACTACCAGACGTTCCGCGCCAACGACGGCGCGTGGATCCGTGAACACTTCTTCGGTCGCGACCCACGCACCGCGAAGCTCGTCGAGGACATGACCGACGAGGAGATCTGGGCGCTGCGCCGCGGCGGCCACGACTACCGGAAGATCCACGCCGCCTACAAGGCCGCCCTGGAGCACACCGGGCAGCCGACGGTGATCCTGGCCCACACCATCAAGGGGTTCGGTCTCGGTCAGAACTTCGAGGGCCGCAACGCGACCCACCAGATGAAGAAGCTGACCCTGGATGACCTGAAGCAGTTCCGCGACACGCAGAAGATCCCCATCACCGATGAGGAACTCGAGGCGGATCCGACGCAGCCTCCGTACTACAACCCCGGCCCGAATTCGCCCGAGATCCGCTACATGCTCGAGCGTCGCTCGGCACTCGGCGGGCACGTGCCCGAACGCCGACAGACGTTCACCCCCTTGCATGTCCCGGATCTCGACAAGCTGAAGTCACTTCGCAAGGGATCGGGCAAGCAGTCCGTGGCCACGACGATGGCGTTGGTGCGGACTGTCAAGGAACTCATGCGCGAGGAGGGACTGAAGGACCGCTTCGTCCCGATCATCCCCGACGAGGCCCGTACCTTCGGCATGGACTCGTGGTTCCCGACACTGAAGATCTACAACCCGCACGGGCAGAACTACACGTCGGTCGACCACGACCTCATGCTGAGCTACAAAGAGGCCAAGAACGGCCAGATCATGCATGAGGGGATCAGCGAGGCCGGTTCCGTGGCGGAGTTCACCGCTGCGGGTTCTTCCTACGCCACACACGGCGAGCCCATGATCCCGCTGTACATCTTCTATTCGATGTTCGGCTTCCAGCGCACCGGCGACGGCATCTGGGCCGCCTCCGACCAGTTGTCCCGCGGGTTCCTTCTGGGCGCGACCGCAGGCCGCACGACCCTCACCGGTGAGGGGCTGCAGCACATGGACGGCCACTCCCCTCTGCTGGCCGCCACCAACCCGGGGATCATCTCCTACGACCCGGCCTGGGGCTACGAGGTCGCGCACATCATCCGTGCCGGCATCGAGCGCATGTACGGTCCCGGGGCTGCACACGAGACCGAGACCGACGGAATCGACCGCAACGTCTCGTACTACATCACCCTGTACAACGAGCCCGTCCCGCAGCCGGCCGAGCCCGAGGACCTGGACGCCGATGCACTGCTGCGGGGCCTGTACCGCTTCAGCAAGGCCAAGAGCGGCACGCACAAGGCGTCGATTCTCGCCTCCGGTGTGGCAATGTACGCGGCGGTGGAAGCCCAGAAGATCCTTGCCGAGAAGTGGGATGTCGCCGCCGAGTTGTGGTCTGCGACGTCCTGGACCGAACTCGCGCGGGACGGGTTCGAATGCGAGCGACACGAACTGCGCCACCCGGATCAGCAGCCGCGTGTCCCGTTTGTCACCGCTGCGCTGGCAGACTCTCAGGGCCCGAAGGTCGCGGTGAGTGATTTCCAGAAGGCGGTGCCGGATCAGATCCGCGCCTGGGTGCCCGGCGACTTCACCGTGCTGGGCTGCGACGGCTTCGGATTCTCCGACACCCGGCCCGCGGCCCGTCGCTTCTTCAACACCGACACCGAGTCGATCATCGTCGCCGTCCTCGCCGGCCTGGCCCGTGAGGGCACCATCGACAAGCGGACGCTGCTGGAGGCCGCCCGGCTCTACCAGATCGACGACGTGATGGCGGCCCCCGAGCCGACGACAGATCCCGGAGTGGCGTGACCGAGACGACCGACCCCACGCCCGGGGCGCAGGAGAACCAGACGATCCGGCGGCGGGCCGCCACGCCGCCGGATCAGCGCCCCGTGTCGGACGCGCTCCTCAAGCGCATCACCCGGTATTCGGGAACGCTGTCCACCGAAGCGGTCCGTGCACTCGAGGTGGAATTGCCGTTCTTCGCCGAGTTGTCCGCGGACCAGCGGGCCGAGATCCAGTTGATCATCCAGAGCGCGGTCCGGGACTTCGTCACCTGGATGCGCAATCCGGAGGCCCAGCACACCGATACGATCGCCGGATTCAAGCTGCTGCCCAAAGGCCTCGGGCAGGGTTTGACCCTGCAGCAGACCGTGCAGTTGGTCCGTTCGACACTCGAGTACTTCGAGCTGGTGATGCCGCGCATCACGCACAACGAACGGCAACGTGGATTGATGATCGCCGCCGTGCTGAAGTTCGGGCGGGAATTGGGCTTCACCGCGGCATCGGTGTACGCGGCGGCCGCCGAGAACCGTGGTGCCTGGGACACCCGCATGGAGGCGATGATCGTCGACGCGGTCGTCCGCGGCGACCAGTACGCGGACCTGACCTCCGGCGCCTCTGCCCTGAACTGGGACCCGACGACCGCCGCGACGGTCATCATCGGCACACCGAGAGATGATCTGGGGCTGGCCTCGGTGACATCGGTGCACAAGGCGGCGATAGCGTCCGGCCGCCACGCTCTGGCCGTCGTTCAGGGTGCGCGCCTCGTCGTCATCCTCTCCGGCGAACCCGAGGGCTCCGTCGTCGTACCGCAGGCCGTGCTCGACGCGTTCTCCCCGGATGGCCCCGTCGTCCACGGACACACCGTGGGAACCCTGGTCGAGGCACCCGGCAGTGCAGCCGAGGCCCTGTCGGGTGCGTCGGCGGTCAGCGGGTGGCCCGGCGCACCCCGCCCGGTCGCGGCGATCGACCTCTTGCCCGAGCGGGTCCTCGGCGGCGACCGAGGAGCCGCCACCACTCTCGTGGAGCGCGTGGTGACACCTCTGCGGGGTGCCGACCAGTCGGTCGAAACCACCCTGCGGGCGTATCTCGACTCCGGCGGGCACGTCGAGAAATGTGCCCGCGAGTTGTATGTCCATCCCAATACCGTGCGCTACCGCTTGAAAAGAGTGAGCCAAATCACTGACTTCGACCCACTCAATGCCAGAGACGCATTTGTGCTCAGAATCGCCCTGGTTCTCGGGAAGTTCGCTGATGGCGGATCACAGGAAACCTAAATAATCACTCTCGTCACATCGTGTAACGAAACAGACTTCGCGACAGATGGCATGCCAGTCAGCTTGGCTTTTGTAGGAACTCTACAAAATCTTGATTCTGTTTCTGGCTTGGAGAACATCAGTGGAACCGGTCCTGGACGTGTTGTCTGATATCCGTGCTTTGCCTTACTGCTCCCGGACAAGGGTCCCAGAAGGCCGGGATGCTCGCCCCCTGGCTCGAGCTTCCCGGCGCCCGCCGCCGTATCGATGAGTGGTCCGCTTCCAGTGGACTCGACCTCGAGCGGCTGGGCACCACTGCGACCCTGCAGGACATCACCGACACCGCGGTGACCCAGCCACTCGTCGTGGCCTCCGCGCTCCTTGGTGCCGCAGAGCTCCGTCGCCGCGGTCAGATCCCCGCGGACACGGTCGTCGCGGGCCATTCGATTGGCGAGGTCGCAGCCCTTGCGATCGCCGGCGTCATCTCTGAATCGGATGCTCTGCACCTCGCCGCCGTACGTGGTGCCGCGATGTCACGGGCATGCGCGGACCGGCCCACCGGAATGATCGCGGTTCTCGGCGGAGTCGAGGCCGATGTGCTCCTAGCCCTGGAGAATGCCGGACTGACGCCCGCGAACCGCAATGGTGCGGGACAGATCGTCGCCGCCGGCCCTCTCGAGGCCTGCGATGCCCTGGAGCAGAATCCGCCGAGCCGCGCGCGTCTGCGGCGCCTTGAGGTGGCCGGCGCGTTCCATACCCAGTTCATGGCGTCGGCCGTGGATGAGGTCAGCGAGCTCGCCGCCTCGATCGAGGTGAACGATCCGGAGATGACCCTGCTGTCCAATGCGGACGGCATTGCGGTCCCCACCGGTCGCGAGGCACTTGATCGAGTGGTCTCCCAGATCACGAGCCCGGTCCGCTGGGACCTGTGCACGCAGACCATGCTCAAGCTCGGGGTCGACACGTTCGTCGAGCTGCCACCTTCGGGCGCACTCGTCGGGCTGGCCAAGCGGATGATGCGCGAAGTCCCCCGCTACGGACTCACCAGCCCCGAGGATCTCGAGCAGACGCTCGACTCCGTTCCCGCCCTCAGCGGCGCATAGACCACACCCACCTACCCCCGCGGGAGTCGGCACCAGCCGGCGATCGCGCCTGTCGTTCGTCGCGTCCACCCGACACGTCGCAACCCAACCGAAAGGACACCACATGGCACGCACCGAGGCCGAGATCATCGCAGGACTGGCAGAGATCGTCGAGGAGGTCACCGGAATTGAACCCTCCGAGGTGACCCCGGAGAAGTCCTTTGTCGATGACCTCGACATCGATTCGCTCTCCATGGTGGAGATCGCCGTGCAGACCGAGGACCGCTACGGGGTGGAGATCCCCGACGAGGACCTCGCGAAGTTGCGTACCGTGCAGGATGCGGTCGACTACATCCAGAAGATCGACCAGGCCTGATATCCGGCTCCGCAGGAATGTGGGGACGCGCTCAGGGCCGAAAGGTGCGGTCGGTGCACCACGTCGAGCCCGCGTCCCCGCCTTCTTCGGGGCACACCACTTCAACAAGGCCCGCCACGTGCGGGCCACCGGGTAGAACGACCCGGACCGGGACGGGGGTCCCGATCCGAGGTCTCCACCCACCAGCCAGTCCGGGGGTCCGTTTAAGGCGCACTCTCCCTCACCGGGACGTGCGCCAAGGAAAGGACTGCACTCATGACCATCACCAGCACCGTGAACCAGAACACTGAGATAGACCCGCGCGACCCCGTCGCCCGACTTGAGAATCTCTTCGATCCCGCTTCGCTGGAATTCATCACCGAGCCCGACGCCTCGGGTGCACTCGCCGCGCGCGGGCTCATCGACGGCGTCGCCACCATCGCCTACGCCACTGACGCCACCGTCATGGGCGGCGCCATGGGCTTGGACGGGTGCCGCCACATCGTCCGCGCCATCGACGTCGCCATCGACGAGGACCTGCCCGTCGTGGGTGTATGGCACTCGGGTGGAGCCCGCCTGGCCGAGGGCGTCGAGGCGCTGCATGCCGTGGGCACCGTCTTTGAGGCCATGGTCCGCGCCTCGGGTCGCGTTCCGCAGATCTCGGTCGTCCTCGGGCCCGCCGCCGGCGGTGCCGCCTACGGCCCGGCCCTGACCGACGTCGTGATCATGGCTCCGGACGGAAAGGTGTTCGTCACCGGCCCCGCCGTGGTCCGTGATGTCACCGGCGAGCAGGTCGACATGGATGGCCTGGGCGGCCAGGACGTGCACCACCGCAAGTCGGGCGTGTGCCACATCGCGGCGGATGACGAGCGGGACGCCCTGCACCGGGCCCGTCGCCTCGTGACGCTGCTGTCGGCGCAGGGAGAGTTCGACCAGCGCGCGCTCGAGTCCGATCACACGGACCTGGCGGGGCTGCTGCCCGAGTCCCCCAAGCGCGCCTACGACGTGCGTCCGCTCGTCCACGGCGTTCTCGACTCCTCCGAACTCGACGGCAGCACGACGTTCGAGGAACTCCAGGCCAAGTGGGCCCCCAGCATCGTGGTCGGATTCGGCCGGATCGCCGGCCGCACGGTCGGCGTGATCGCCAACAACCCGCTTCGGCTGGGCGGCTGCCTGAACTCCGAGTCGGCCGAAAAGGCCTCGCGCTTCGTCCGTCTCTGCAACGCCTTCGGTGTTCCGCTGGTGGTGATCGTGGATGTCCCCGGTTACCTGCCCGGTGTCTCGCAGGAGTGGGAGGGCGTCGTCCGCCGCGGCGCCAAGCTCCTGCACGCGTTCGCGGAAGCTTCGGTCGCGCGAGTCACCCTGGTGACCCGCAAGATCTACGGTGGCGCCTACATCGCGATGAATTCGCGCGCCCTGGGCGCCTCGGCCGTGTTCGCGTGGCCGGACGCGGAGGTGGCCGTGATGGGCGCCAAGGCTGCGGTCGGCATCCTGCACAAGCGCACCCTGGCCGCCGCGCCCGAGGATGAGCGCGAGGAGCTCCACGAGCGCCTGGCCGAGGAGCACGCCGCCATCGCCGGTGGCGTCGGGCGTGCGGTGTCGATCGGCGTGGTGGACGAGGTCATCGAGCCCACCGACACCCGTCGTCGTCTCGCCGAGGCGCTGGACGCCGCTGCGCACACCCGCGGCGAGCACAAGAACATCCCGCTGTGATCTGAGATTGTCGCCCCCTGGCCTCTGGGCTCGGGGGCGACAGCGCTGCCCGCCCGTCCCCCGGGCGGGCCGCAGTCACAAGAAAACGCCCGCCCCCGGAAAGTCTTTTCCGGGGGCGGGCGTTTGGCGTCGTGAGTGCGGTAGCGCCTGTCGGCTCAGCCGACGCGCGAGAGCCAGGTGACCTCGGCCATGACGGGGTGGCCACGGAGCGGCTCGAGCGCGCGGTCCCAGGCGCCACCCAGTTCGGCGTCAACGGCGGCATGGAACGCCGCGGGTCCACCCGCCATGAGGTGCCGCAGGCGGTTCTCGCCGAGCACGACGTCGCCGCTGGCGCCCGTCTGCCCGCGCCACATACCCAACTCGGGTGTGTGCGAGAAGCGTTCGCCGTCGACGAGGTCGCTCGGGTCCTCGGTGACCTCGAAGGCCAGCATGGACCACTTGGCCAATGCGTCGGCCAGGCGTGCGCCGGTACCGACCGGGCCGATCCAGTCCACGATCGCCTTGCGGGCGCCTGGCTGGGCCGGCTGGTCTTCCCAGCGCATGGCCGATGTCGCGTCGAGAATGCTCGCGAGAGCCCACTCGACGTGTGGACACAACGCGGTAGGCGCGGCGTGGATGAACACCACGCCGGTTGTCGTATCCGCGAAATGGTTATGGTCAGACATCACTTCACTCCCGACTCACTGAGGGACGTCTTCCCCAACGACCTCATGAAATCGTGTGAATGATGTTGCTTGTGTTGTTGTTGTTTACCACTGTGCCTCAAGTGAATGACTTACACCAGTGACACTTCTGGATTCTCAGCAAAGTTACAGCACCGTGATTCCGCGGATCCGTCCGCACCGCGGCGTGTCGCGAGGTCCGCCGTCAACCGGCAGCACGGCACAGCCCTACTGCAATGCCAGATCTTCAACACCCGCCCGCGGGAACGAGACGTGCCGACGAATCCGCGCGGAAAAACCGCGCGGCGCGGTCCCCCACCGGGAGGTCAGCCCCCGAGCGCGTCCCCGTGGTTCGTCCGCGCGGTGACGGCGTCGACGACCCGGTCGGACAGCGCCGGCCAGAGCGGCTTGGCCCAGTCCCCGAAGTCGCGGTCGGTGAGCACGACCAGCCCGGTCGCGATCTCCGGCTGGACCCACAGCAGCGTGCCGGACTGTCCGAAATGCCCGAACGTCGCCGGCGAGTTGTGCTGACCGGTCCAGTGCGGGTGCTTGGCCCCGCGCAGTTCGAAACCCAGCCCCCATTCGCAGGGCTTGTGCATCCCGTACCCGGGCACGAGGCCGTCGAGTCCGACGAACTGTTCGGTCACGGCCTCGGCGAGCGTCTCGGACGCCAGCAACCGCGGCGAGACGAGCTCGCGCGTGAACGCCACGAGATCGGACAGGCTGCCGGAGGCGCCGTGGCCGGCGGAGCCCTCGAGCGTCGTGGAGCTCATCCCCAGCGGCTGGCACACCGCCTCGTCCAGGTAGTCGGTGAACGCGATACCGGTGGCGTCCGCGATGTGGTCGACGAGGACCTCGAAGCCGGCGGAGGAATAGATGCGTCGCTCCCCCGGCCCGGTCCGGACCTTGTCGCGGTCAGCGAAGTCCAGGCCCGAGGCGTGCGCGAGCAGGTGCCGTACCGTCGATCCCTCCGGTCCCGCCGGGTCGTCGAGGGTGATGGCCTCCTCCTCGACCGCCAGCAGTGCCGCCAGGGCGACGATCGGCTTGGTGACCGAGGCGAGCCTGTAGACGCGCTCGTCGTCGCCGTGTGTGGCCAGCACGCCGTCCGGCCCCACCACCGCCGCCGAGACGTTGTCCACCGGCCAGTCCTCGACGGTGGCGAGCGCCTTCACGAGCTGGTCCTGCGTCATCGGTGCCTCCCTGACGTTCGTGCAATGCGGTAGTGACCGCCAGTCTGTCAGGTGCGCGGCACGTCCCGCCGCCGGAATCCCACGAGTCCCGCGGCCACGAGCGCGAGGGTCACCGCGAGCAGCACCACCACGCCCGTGGTGTCGACGGGACCTGACGGTGCGTCGCCCACCGCGCCGAACGGGGACAGGCGCATCTGGGCGTCGGTGAGTTGGAGGGTGGGACCCATGAAGGAGACGACGACGGCGACGACGAACACCGCCCACGCCAGGGTCTGCAGCCGCGGGGCGAGCCCGAACAGCCCGACGGACAGGGCCGCGAACACCAGAACGGCGGGCAACTGCCACAGCCCGGCGGCAGCGATCGAACCGAATCGCGCGGGCTCGTCGAGCGCCATGACGGTGGTGGCCGCGTAGGCGAGCGAGCCGGCAGCCACCACCACGACCGCGCCGGCGGCCACGACCACCGCGTGGCCGGCGAGCCAGGAGATCCGCGGCCGCTGCGTGGACAGTTCCAACTCGAGGCGCGCGGAGGTCTCCTCGCCGCGCAGTCCGGCCAGCGACTGCAGCGCGAATCCGGCGCCGAGGAAGCCGGTGAACACGACCAGCATCTGCACGACCTGGTCCACGACCATCCCGGTGTCGGCGAGGAACATCGCGAGATCCGGGTTGGAGGTGATCGCCTCGAGCACCACGTTCATCAGGCTGCCGTAGAGCGACATCAGGGCCACCACGCCGATCGTCCACCCGATCACTGCGCCGAGGTGCTGGTGCACCGTCACGCCGGCGCGGGAGGCGCGCCAGGTGGTGGCGCGGGCGGGGCCGGGGCGGGAGTCGATCATGCCGTCCCCGACGTCGCGTCGTCCGGCGAGCCAGACCGCCAGCGCGCCGAGCACGATCGCCGCGGCGATAGACAGAAGTAGAGGAGCGATCCGCGGGTCTCCGAACGGTCGGACGAGTCCGTGCCAGCCGAGCGGAGACGCCCAGGTCAGTGCGTTTTCGCGGGTGTCGCCGATCCCCCTGGTCACGAGAGTGAGTCCGGCCAGTGCCAGCGCGAACGCCCACACGGTGCGGGTGTGGGAGAAGGCCTGGGCGAGTACGGCGGTGCCGGCGGCGTAGACGCAGCCGGTGGCGGCGATGGACGCCGCGTACAGTGCGGCGCCGCCTCTGTCGATGTCGAGGGTGAAGGTCGCCGCCCACAGCGCCAGGGCGAGCAAAGAGAAAATTCCCACGACGACGACGAGGCCTGCGGTCACCGGGGCGAGGCGACCAACGCGAGCGGACAACAGGAGTTCGGTCCGACCGGTCTCCTCCTCTTTGCGGGTGGCGGCGCAGGTCAGGGCGATGGCCATGATCGGGATCGCGAACGAGACGATGAACGCGAATTCGTTCATCATCACCCCGCCGAGGGTGTCGAGTCCGGCCACCCGTCCGGTGAGCATCACCATCGCGTCGCCCAGTGAGGCGGAGTAGGTGGCGAGCTTGGCCGGGGTGTCGTACAGCGCGCCGAGGGACTGTCCGGTCGCGAGGAACAGTGCGACGAGGCCGATCACCCACGCGGCGGCGGACCGCCAGCCGGTTCGCAGTGCGATCCGGGCGAGCAGTGTCGTGCCGGCCAGTGGCGAGGTCATCCTGCGGTTCCCGCGTCGTTGCCGGTTCCCGGGTTGGTACCGGGGCCCGAGTGGGTGCCGGTTCCCGAGTAGGCATCCAGAAAGAGGTCATCGAGACTCGGCGGGGTGGCGGTGAAGGTGTGGATCCCCGCGGCGTGGAGGATCCCCGTCACCTCACCCAGCCGGGTTGCCGCGACGTGGGCGCGCACCTCGTACCGGCCGTCCACCTCGGCGATCCGCAGCCCCTCATCCTCCAGGCCCTCTGGCCGGGTGTCGGTCACCGCATGGACCTCGGTTGTGGTGTGACGTCGAAGCTCCGCGAGCGTTCCCGAGCTGACGGTCTGCCCGTCGCGGATGATGCTGACACGATCAGCCAGCGCTTCGACCTCCCCCATGATGTGGCTGGACAGCAACACGGTGGTACCGGTGTCGACGGCCTCGCGGACGCACTCCTGGAACACCTGCTCCATGAGCGGGTCCAGGCCCGAGGTCGGCTCGTCCAGGATGAGGAGGTCGGGATCGGAGGCCAGCGCCGCGATGAGGGACACCTTCTGCCGGTTTCCCTTGGAATAGTCACGGGTGCGTTTGGTGGGGTCGAGTCGAAAGCGCTCGATCAGGTCTTCACGGCGCCCCTGCTCGAGTCCGCCGAGCGCCCGGCCCAGCAGATCGATCGCCTGCCCGCCGGTGAGCCTGGGCCAGAGGGTCACGTCTCCCGGCACGTAGGCGAGCCGGGCGTGTAATTCCACCGCATCCCGCCACGGGTCCCGGCCGAACAGTTGGACCCGACCCTCATCCGCGCGCATGAGGCCGAGAAGGATTCGGATGGTCGTCGACTTACCGGCGCCGTTCGGTCCGAGGAAGCCGTGGACCTCCCCGCTACGGACGTCCAGGTCGAGCCCGTCGAGGGCGCGGGCCTTCCCGAAGATCTTGACCAATCCTTCGATCCGGATCACGGTCTCGGAATCTGGACGCATGACCAGCCCCTTCGTCGGTTCGCGACATTCGGTGGTGCGATGTCCACCACATTTGCGCCTTCCCACGCCACACTAGGTCAATGCGTACCTCGATGTCGGGCCACAGAGCCTTCGTTCCGACCACCACCGACCGACTCGTGAAGGCGGCCATGACCACGGCGGGTCGACTTCCCGGCGGACTGATCCAGCTCATCGCCGGCCGGCCTCGTCACGTGGATGGTCAGACCCTCGACCCGCACTTCCAGGCCGGCGTCAAGGTGATGTCGCTGTTGTCCAAAGGTGAGTACGAGGACATGCCCGTCGAGGAGGCACGCCTCACGCTCGATCGGTCGGCCTACACGGTGTCTGGCGACCCGATCCCCCTGGCGGTGGTCAGGGACATCGTCCTTCCGCTGGCCGGTGACGATCCCGGGAGCGCTGACCTTCCCGCGCGCGTCTACTCACTCGTCGAGACCGACGAACCCCAGCCGACGCTCATCTACTTCCACGGCGGCGGATGGACCCTAGGCAGCATCGAATCCCACGACGCGACGTGCCGGTACATCGCCCGGATGGGCGGCGTGAAGGTCATCAGCGTGGACTACCGACTCGCCCCCGAGTTCAAGTTCCCCACCCCGGTCAACGACGTACTCGCGGCGTTCCGATACGTGCGTGACAACGCAGAGGAAGTCGGCGTGGACCCCACCCGTATCGCGGTGGGCGGCGACAGCGCGGGCGCAAACCTCGCGGCGGTCGTGTGCCAGCAGACTCGCGATGCCGGCGAGACGATGCCGGCCTTCCAGTTGCTGTTCGTACCCGCCACCAACATGTCCGCCCGCACGCAGTCCTACGAGACCTTCCGGGAGGGCTACTTCCTCACCAAGGCCAATATGGACTGGTACGAGGAGAACTACATCCGGTCCGACGACGACCGCACCGACCCGCGAGCATCTCCCCTGCTCGCCACGGACTTCTCGGGGCTGCCCCCGGCCCACGTGGCCACCGGCGGATTCGACCCGCTTCGTGACGAGGGCGAAGCGTACGCGCGCAAGATGGCCGAGGCGGGGGTGGCGGTGTCTCTCCGTCGGCACTCGACGATGGTCCACCCGTTCGTCAACGCGGTCGGTGCGACCCCACTGGCCCGGGCCGCTCTGTCCGAAGCGGTGGGAGCACTCCGGATGGGCCTCGCGTACTGAGTGTCCCCGCCTGCCGCCGCTCGCCGGCGGCAGGCGCCCCGCCCCCTAAGGGGGCGTCAGTCCTTGGTGTCCCGGACGTCGATTCCGTGCTCGGCGAACGCCTTGAAGTCCTGCAGGTGCCGTCGCGACTGCTTGGTGAAGGAGCTGCGCATCACCGGTGCGAGCAGCTTCATCGCGCCAGTGAAGCGGTACTCCTCGTCGCTGGTCCAGATGGTCCTGCTCGGCGAGGATTCATACAGCCTGTCCAGCGTCACGCTCTCCATGCCGTCGGCGACGATCTTCCGCTCGAAGAGGACGTCGGTTTCCGTCGAGATCTCGTCCAGGGTGTCCGGTTCACGCCGGGTGATGGTCTCTGTGCACTCCATCGTCTGCTTACCCGTCTGGAACACCACGCGGGACGTTGTGCCGGGCTGCCCGTCTGAACCGCTGAGAGGTTCATGAAGCACCAACCCCCTGAGCCATTGCGGCCGCAGGGTCGGATCCGACAGAAGACGGACGACTTCCGTTCTCGGAATCGAGATCTCGATCGAGTTTGTGTACTTCATGGCGGTGTCCTCGCAGCTGTTCTCGGCAATGCCATGGGTGGGGCCAGCGGGGCTCGAACCCGCGACCAGCGGATTATGAGTCCGCGGCTCTAACCAACTGAGCTATAGCCCCTGATGCGAGCGACGAGGATCGGCCCGACGCGCGCTGGGCAATCCTAGCAAGCAGTCAATCCTGGGTTTCGGGCCACCAGACCTGACGCACCGCGGACAGTCCGTCCTCCAACTCCTCGGGTGGGTCGTCCCACGCCATGACCTTGCGGTGCCCCTGCTCGTAGTCCCCGAACCCCGGGTCGCCCTCGACGATGAAGTCGACCCACGAGTCATGCATCGCCTCCACCAGCGCTGCCGGAGCGGGGGCTCCCAGGTAGCGCTCGGCGTTCTCGCCGTCCGGGACGGCCCAGAAGAACGGCAGGTCCGCGCAGTGCCGCGCCCCGTTGCCGCCTTCCCAACGGAAGTCGTACACCCAGGTCGGATCGCCGGCCGCGAGCCGGGTCTCGGCAGTGCGGGCGACGGTGGAATGGATCGCGGCGGCATCGATGACCGAGCCCACGCTGCGTCGCAGGGAGCGGCCGTTGGATTGTCGGGCGAGCGCGCGCAGTCCCGCCCGCGGAATCTGTTGCGACAGGGCGATGAGGGCGGCGCCCGGCAGCAGTGCGGGACCGGGAAGCTTGTCGGCGATGGCTTCGAACTCCGTGGCCGTGGAGCCGATCATCAGCGGGACCTCACCCGCCTTGCCTCCGGCCACGGCCTCCAGCGGGGGAACCGGAACCAATTCCCCGCCGACCACCGGCCGGAACGGCAACGTGAACTGGTTGTCCTTGCGGAATTTCCGGTGGAACTCATCGACCGCGCCCTTGCCGCCGGCCGCCAGGGACGCGGCGGTGACCCCCTCGGGTGCCGGGGTCGACGGAGCACGCAGCACGGCAGGCGATGACGCGATAGCCCGGTGAAACAGTCCGGTGGCAGCCGGAGAACCGAGCAAGACCAGCACCGCACCGCCGCCGGCCGACTGCCCAGAGACCGTGACCCGGTCCGGATCCCCGCCGAACGCGGGGATCTCGCGCTGGACCCACTCGAGAGCGGCAATCCAGTCGAGTAGACCGCGATTGTCCGGGGCGTCGGGAAAGGGGGTGAACCCCTCGACCCCGAGGCGGTAGCCGACCGACACCACGACGATGCCCCGGCGGGCGAACGTGGAGCCGTCGAACCACGGTTGGTTGGAGGATCCGGATTCCCATCCGCCACCATGGATCCACACCATCACCGGATGCCCGCCATCGGCTCCGGAGCTTCTTCGCCCGGAATCACCCGCGGGATCGTGCTGATCGATGTCCTCTACGGGTGTCCAGACATCGACGTGCAGCACGTCCGTCCCGGCGATGATCGGTTCGGGGATCGCCGGATCAGGGTCGAAGCGCAGCCGCTGTGCGGTGGCAGCCGGCCGGGTGGCGTGCCGGACCCCGTCCCATGACGAGCGCCGGACGGGTGCGGCGAATCGCAGATCGCCGACCGGGTCCTCCGCGTACGGGATGCCGAGGAATAGGGCCACGCCGTCGCGTGCACTCCCCCGCACCCAGCCGGTGGACAACTCGACATCGACATCGGTCATGAGCACAGAGTAGCCAGAGCGGACGCCGCCCACGCTCGGAGTTGTCCGAGCGTGGGCGGCGGGGCGAGACGTGGCCGACGCCCAATGTTTGAGGGGCGCGGGGGCCGGGGAACTACTACCGGGGAACTACTACAGGTCGTCCTTGCGGAGCTGCTCGGGGCTCTTCGGCGAGAGCAGACCAGGCGCCACGTCGAAGACGGTGTGTGCGCCGACCTGACCACTGGCGCTGAGGCGGTGCACTGCACGCGCGTAGGCCACCAGGACGCTCGCGGTGAACTCCGGGTTGCTGCCGAGGGTGAGGCTGTACTCGACGACCTGCGAGTTGCCCTCGCCGGTCTCGCCGGAACGGATGACGAACCCGCCGTGCGGCATCGCACGATGGTCGCGCGCCAGCTCCTCGGCCGTGATGAACGTGACCGTGGTGTCGTACGGCTCGAAGTAGTCCGGCATCGTCACGATCGCCTCGCGGACCGTGTCGGCGTCGGCGCCCTCCTCCAGGACCACGAAGCACTCGCGGACGTGCTTGTCGCGCGTGGGCAGCTCCGGCCGGTCACCGGAGCGGACCGCCGCGATCGCGGTCTCGCTCGGCACCGTGTACTGCACACCGGCGGCCACTCCGGGGACCCGGCGGACCGCATCCGAATGGCCCTGGCTCAGTCCGCGACCCCAGAAGGTGTAGGTGTCGCCCGCGGGCAGTAGCGCCTCGCCCACGATGCGGTTGATGGAGAACATTCCGGGATCCCAGCCCGAGGAGATGAGCGCGGTGGTTCCGGCTTCCCGGGCAGGCGCATCGACGGCGGCGAAGTGTTCGGGGATGCGGGCGTGGGTGTCGAAGCTGTCCACGATGTTGAAGCGGGCCGCGAGCTCCGGGGACTGGACCGGCAGGTCCGACTTGGAGCCGCCGCACAGGATGAGGACGTCGATCTCGCCGTTGTTGGAGGACAACGCCTCGTACGGGTACACCGGGGTCTCCGGGCTCAGCGTGGCCACGTCCTCAGGGGCACGACGGGTGTAGACACCCACGAGGGTCATATCGGGGTTCTGCGCGAGCGCGGCCTCCACGCCGCGGCCGAGGTTTCCGTAGCCGGCGATGCCGATCCGAATCTGTGTGGTCATGTACTGCTTCTCCTGACGCTGGTTGAGCCGGTGCTCAGCGTATCGAAAGCCGGGAACGCGGCCGGGCGTGCGCCTCGGGCGCTGCCCACCCCGCCTCAATGGAGCTCGAGGCCAGGGGTAGTCCTCGGCGATGGGTCGGCAGCGATCGTCGCCGCCCCGGAGGCGCTACTGGAGGTGGACCGTTGCCGAACCGCACGCCGCGGAATGCAGATGGCGCACCTCTGACACCGCTAGATTGGACGGCACGATCCCCGCCATCACGACGACAGCCTCTGGCGGAACCCCGGGACGGAAGGTGCCGACATGTACTCCCCTACGATCCCGAATACCCGCGACTCCCGCGTCGGTCGACGGCGCACCCATATCGGCCGCCTGGCCGCGATCGTGGGCGCCACGTCAGTGGTGCTCGCTGGCTGTTCCGGTGCCCAGTCAAGCGAGGAGGCAACTGGGACCCCGGCACCGAAGACCGTCACGGTGACCGCCGAATCCAGCGCCGCGGCGACCCCTGAGTCGAGTACCGCGACCACGACCGTGACCGCGGAGCAGTCACCGTCGCCGACACAGGTCGACTGCTCCCCGTCGTCGGTCCCCGTGGCCTCTGACGCGGCTGGGATCGCGCCACCGCTCCCAGGCGAGACGTGGTCCGTCTGGCAGACCGGGAATCTCTGCGGAACGCTCGGCTATGCCGAACTCGCGACGACCGGCGGCACCGGATCGTCGCCCACACAACTACTGCTCTACAACAACGGAAAATTCCTCGGTACGGGCATCAAGTGCAACGCCCTCGGCCAGGTCTCCGGCTCCACCGACGAGTCGGTCACGGTGCAGTACCGCTGGCCGCAGGGCATGGACAGCAACGCCAACATGACCGGCCGGGCCTCGGTCACGTTCGCGTGGAACGGATCGTCGGTCGACATGCTCGGGAATCTTCCCGCGGAGGCCACGCCCGGCTGCTGACCATCGCGTTGCGTGTGCCGTGCCGTGCATGTGCATATGCCTGTGCAGTGCATGTGCACTGCAGGAGCGGCGGGCGTGAATCAGGCGCGACCCGCGGGACGTAAGCGGTGACGGTCTGGCGGGGTAAACGGTGACCAAACGGTCACTGCCGCCGAAATGCGAAAAGCAGGTCAGAGGTTCATAGCCTCTGACCTGCCTTTTTGCTCCCCCAACTGGACTCGAACCAGTAACCCTTCGATTAACAGTCGAATGCTCTGCCAATTGAGCTATGGGGGATCATCCGTGGTGCCCTGCGGTCTCGCCGGATACCGAGGACTAACCATAGTGCGTTCCCACGTACCGGACCAAATCGCCTGGTCAGGCAATATCCGGGGTGGCCCCCACCGCCTGCTCCAGCAGGCCGCGGCGGTACTCCTCCAGCGCCACGAGATCCCCGAATAGCGCGGAATACCCATCCGGATCCTCGGCGGGGCTCATCCGCTGCACCCGGGACTTCAGGTCCGCGATCTGACCGGACACCCACACCTCCTGCAGACGCGCGAGCACACCCGAGATGTAGCGCGGCATCGCCTCTTCGGACGCGCGCAGCGTCTCCACCGCGAGCGCGCCGACCAACCGGGCCAGCCCCTCGTCCCGCGGCCCGGCATCCCGCACACCGGCCGAGACCTCGCTGACCCAGTTCGCGCCGCTCTTGCCGGCCACGCACCCACCGGCACCGGACAGGGCATCGGCGATCGCCGAATACGCCGGATGCGTGAAGCACTCCTCGGGCAGGGAGTCGAAAAGCGGACCAGCCAGGCCAGGGTACTGCAGGGCAGCCTTGATGGCCTCCCTCTGCGGCCACAACACCGGATCGGCGGGCGACGGCAGGGGAACCCCCGGACGGTCCGGCGGCGACTGCGGGCTGTCCGGGGAAGCGACGGCGTCGTCGTCGTACCCTCCACCTCCACGTGGGGCACGATCCCGTTCCGGACCTGCTCCCCCACGGGGACCACCGGGGCCGCTCGGACCACCGGGACCCCGGCGCCGAACGCCCGGGCCCGACGACGGACGGCCGCGCCCCTTCTTGCGCGACTCCTCGCGGACGCGACGCACCACCAACGCCGGATCGTCCCAGCCCACCCAGCCGGCGAGCTGGCGGGCGTACTCGTCCCGCAGCGACGAATCGCGGATGTCGGCGACCACCGGCACGGTGCGGCGGAGGGCGTCGACGCGGCCCTCGGCGTGGTCCAGATCGTGCTCGGCGAGCATCGAACGGATCGCGAACTCGAACATCGGCACCCGCGCCGACACCAGGTCACGCACCGCGGCGTCCCCACGCTGCTGGCGGAGGTCGCACGGATCCTGGCCGGGCGGGGCCACCGCGACGAACGTCTTGCCGGAGAACTGCTGGTCCCCCGCGAACGCCCGCAGGGCGGCCTTCTTGCCGGCCTCGTCACCGTCGAAGGTGTAGATGATCTCGCCGCGGAAATAATTGTCATCGAGCATCAGGCGCCGCAGCGTCGACAGGTGGTCCTCGCCGAACGCGGTGCCACACGCGGCCACGGCGGTCGTGACCCCGGCGGCGTGCATGGCCATGACATCTGTATAGCCCTCGACCACCACCGCGCGACGCTGGGCGGCGATGTCCCGCTTGGCCAGATCCAGACCGAACAGCACCTGGGACTTCTTGTAGAGCATCGTCTCGGGCGTGTTCATGTACTTGCCCAGCTTGTCGTCCTCGAACAACTTTCGTGCGCCGAAGCCGATAACCTCGCCGGCCAGGTTGCGGATGGGCCACAGCAGGCGGCGATGGAAACGGTCGATGAGGGTGCCGCGGGAGCTGGTCTTGGACAGGCCCGCCGACTCGAGTTCCTTGGCCTCGAAGCCCTGGCGCATGAGGTGCTTGCTCATGGTGTCCCAGCCGGCGGGCGCGTAGCCGCACCCGAAATGCGCGGCCTGGGACATGTCGAAGCCGCGCTCGGTGAGGAAATCGCGGGCGGTCTGCGCCTCCGGGTCCTCCTGCAGCCGCTCGGCGTAGAACTTCTGGGCCGCCGCGTTGGCCTGCGCGAGCCTCGACCGGGTCCCGCGGTCACGCTGGACGATCTGGCCGCCGCCCTCGTACGAGATGCGGTAGCCGATCCGGTCCGCCAACTGCTCGACGGCCTCGACGAACCCGATGTGCTCCATCTTCATGAGGAAGGCGAAGACATCCCCGCCCTCGCCCGTGGAGAAGCAGTGGAAATAGCCGTGCTGCGGGCGCACGTGGAACGACGGGGTCTTCTCGTCCTTGAACGGCGACAAACCCTTGAGCGAATCCGCGCCGCCGGGTTTGAGCGCGACGTACTCGCCGACGATCTCCTCGATACGGGTGCGCTCGCGGATCGCGGCGATGTCCTGCTCCGGAATCCGCCCTGCCATGTCGCCCAGAGTAGCGGCCCGCGCCGGACCTCGCCGCCCCGCCGGGGTCGGGCCGATACGCTGGGCGCATGACCGTCTTCTCACACTTGACCGGTACCGCCGGACGACACCGGACCCCGGCCGCGCCGGCCCTGGCGCTGGTCGTCGCGCTCCTGTCGTCACTGCTGCTCTGGGCCGCACCGGGGGCCTCCGCCGAGCCGCCGACGCGGCTCCAGCAGCAGGTCACCGACTCCGCGGGCGTCCTGGGCGGGCGTACCGGCGAGGTGGAGGCCCGGATCGCCGAGCTGCGCTCGACCGATTCCATCAAGCTGTGGGTGACCTACGTCAACACCCTCGATGGGATCCCGGTCCGCCAGTGGGCCGAGCAGACCGGACAGATGTCCGACCTGGGGATGAATGACGCGCTGCTCGTCGTGGCGGTCCAGGACACGGCCTACTGGTTCGAGTTCGCCGATGAGACCGGCTCGACCAGTGCCAATCAGCGCGAGGCGCAGCGGATCGCCGCAGACGACATCGAGCCCGCGCTGGTCAGCCGGGACTGGGCCGGTGCCGCGATCGGGGCCGCCGACGGCCTCGAGGCCCAGGGCTCCGGATCGGAGGTCTCGCCGGTGGCGATGCTGGTGGGGATCGTCGTGGTGATCCTGCTCGTGGTGGCCCTGCTGGTCTTCACCTCCAGGCGTCGCAAGGCGCGCACCTCCAAGCAGGTCGAGGCCGCCGACGACATCCCGGGCGATGACACCGCGCGCATGTCGGCTCTGCCGACCGAGGTGCTCGATGCCCGCGCCCGCGCCGGACTGGGCGAGGCCGATCAGGCGGTCGAGGCCTCGGCCACGGCCCTGGCCACCGCCACCGGCGAGTTCGGCGAACTGCGCACCCGCCCCTTCCGGCAGGCACTGGAGGCCGCCCGGGCCGAGGTCACCGCAGCGCACGCGCTGGTGCAGCGACTGGACGACGACATCCCCGAGACCCCCGACCAGCGCAAGGCCATGCTGCTCGAGGTGGCGGCCCGGGCCGAGCGCGCCGAGCGCGGGCTCGAGGGCCAGGCCAGCGCGTTCGCCGAGATGCGGGACCTGCTGATCAACGGTGCCGCGACCCTGGACGCCCTCACCCGGCGCGCGATCAGCCTGCGCGCCCGGCTCCCCGAGGCCGAGAAGACCATGGCGAGCCTGCAGGAGCAATTCCCGCCGGCCGTGCTGTCCTCGATCTCCGACAACGTCACCCTGGCGGCCCGGCTGCTCGACGAAGCCGACTCCGAGGCGGCCCGGGCACGACAGGAACTGGCCCGCCCCGTGGGCCAACAGGGCTCGGCGGTCGACGCGATCGAATCCGCCGAAGACGGGATCCTGCAGGCCGAGAAGCTCATCACCAGCGTGGACCATGCCTCGGACGACATCGCGACCGCTCGCCGGGACCTCGACGCGCTGATCACCGAGGTCGACGAGGAACTGGCCATCGCCGGCCGGCTGCTGGCCTCCACCGACGTCAGCGACTCCACGAGCCGCTCCCTCTCGGCCGTCGCCACCGACGCGCGCACGGCCGTCGACGAGGCCCGCCGCGGCGGCGAGACGGATCCGCTGGGGACGTTCTCCCGGCTCATCGACGTGGACCGCGAACTCGACGAGGCACTCGCCGCCGCCGGTCACGAGGCCGAGGCGGCGAACCGGGCCCGCGCCGCCCGGCAGGCCGCTCTGCACCGCGCCCGGGGCGCCGTCCGCGAGGCCGAGGACTACATCGGCAGCCGTGGATACGTCATCGGTCAGGCCGCCCGGACCCGACTCTCGGCGGCCAAGGACTCGCTGGCCACCGCCGAGGCGACCGAGGGACCGGCCGCGTTCCCCGCCGCCGATCGCGCGTTGAGCCTCGCCCGCGAGGCACTACGCCAGGCCCAGTCCGATGCCTCCCGGCCCCAGTACGGCGGCGGGCCCTACAACCGTGGCGGTCGCGGTGGCCGGGGCGGCCGCGGCGGCTCCAGTACCGGCGCGATGGTGGGCGGCATGATCGCTGGCGCGCTCATCCAGGGCATGGCCCGCAGCGCCGGCTCCAGCTTCGGGCGCAGCCGCCGGGGCGGCCTCGGCGGCATCAGCTTCGGCGGCGGTGGCGGAGGTTTCAGCGGCGGCGGCTTCGGCGGCGGTGGAGGCGGCTGGGGCGGCGGCGGCGCGGGCGGAAGATTCTGACCGATGAGACTGCGTCGAATCCTGCTCTGGGCCGTCCTGGTCATCGTGATCCTCGTGGTGGTCGCGGTCGCCGTGGCCGCCTACCTCTACCGGCCCATGCTGCGCACCGGCACCGGCTACGCGGCCCACAATGCGTGCGCCCTCACCTTCCTCGCCGATCGCACCGAACCGGAGACCGATCTCCCGCCCAACCCGCTCGTGCCGTACCTGCGCACGAGCATCGATGAGGCCGAGGGCACGGCCTCCGTGTCGCTCCTCGGGATAGCGTTCCGGCAGACCGCGTACGTCTCCGAGCACGGCTGCGCGCTCGGCGACCGCGCCGAAGGCGCGCAGCACACCTTTCCGCCCCCGCCACTCCTCGAGGGCGGCCCGGAAGGAATTGACCTCCCGATCGCCGACAGTCCGGAGGGGCTCGGGGCCGCGCTCGACGAGGCTGCGACACGGGACGGGACGCGTGGTGTCGTCGTCGTCCATAACGGACAGATCATCGGCGAGCGGTACGCCGAGGGCTTCGGCCCCGACACCCGCCAGCTCGGGTGGTCCATGGGCAAGAGCGTGGCCTCCACCCTCGTCGGCCGGGCGCAGGTCGAGTTCCCGGACGCCGACCTCGACCCCGCCGCCACCGCCCTGCGCCCCGAATGGTCCGACGACCGCGCGGACATCTCCCTCGACGACCTCATGCGCATGACCACGGGCCTGGAATGGGACGAGGAATACGACCTCGGCACCCCCATCACCGAGATGCTCTTCGACCAGCCCGACATGGCCGCGTTCGCCGCCTCCCAGCCGCTGGCGCACGAACCCGGAACCTTCCGCCAGTACTCCTCGGGCACCACCAACATCCTGTGCGACCTCCTGCACGAACGCACCGGACTGGGACCCGAGATGGCCGAGGAACTACTGTTCCGGCCGCTGGGGATGCGCAGCGCGGTCCTCGAGGCCGACGCCTCCGGACGCTCCGTCTGCAGCTCGTACCTGTGGGCGACCCCGCGCGACTTCGCCCGCCTCGGGCAGTTCGTCCTGGACGGCGGCGAGGTGGACGGCGAGCAGCTCTTGCCCCGGGGGTGGATGGACTACGCCACCACCGTCGTGCCCGCCGACGGCGAACCCGAACCGTACGGCGCCCAGTGGTGGACCAACTCCGCCGGCGACGGCTCCCCCACCCACCTGCCGATGCCCGAGGACGCCTACTGGGCCTCCGGGCACGACGGCCAGTACATCGTGGTGGTGCCCTCGGCCGACCTGGTGGTGGTGCGCACCGGATTCACGCCCGGCGCCACGATCGGCGGGCTCGACATCGACCGGCTCGTCAACGCCGCGGTGGAGTCCGTGAACTGACCATGCCCACCCACCTGTTCACCCGGATCTTGCACGCCATCGGCGCCCACGACCCCGCCCGCGAGCGGCTGCGCAAGACCCTGTCGATCACCGGCGGGATCTTCGTCAGCGTGCTGTGGGGGTGGGGCGTGGTGCATTTCCTGCACGCCGACACCGGGATGCTGGCCATGTCGGTGTTCCTGTCGATGATGACCGGCGTGTTCGTCAAGGACTCAACCGCGCCGGCACGCGTGGTGACCGCCGCCCTGCTCATCCCCACGGTCGTGCTGATCCCGACCCTCGCCACGCTTTTGTCCGGCAACCGCACCGTCCTGCTGGTCTGCTTCGTGCTGCTGTCCGGCGTCGCCGTGTGGATCCGCCGGTGGGGTCCGCGCGCCACCACCCTGGGCACGCTGAGCTTCTTCGCGTACTTCTTCACCCTGTTCATGCGCCCCACCCTCGAGGACCTGCCCCCGTTTCTGCTGATCGCGGCCGGGGCGGCCACCACGCAGCTGGGGGTGAAGCTGATCATGTGGGTCAGCCGGCACCCCGAGCGGGAACTGGGGACCCTCCTCCACGAACTACGAATCGCGACCGCTGCGGCCATCGATGCGGCGGCGACTCCGGATCACGATCGCGCCCAGCAAGCCCGGCTCGGGCGCGTCGATGCGATGTGGCGCGCCATCACCGGCTGGACCAAGGATTTCCGCACCGAGTCGTTCTCGGATTGGGACGCCGAGACCCTGGCCCTGCGGGTGATGGACGTGTGCGTGCACACCGAGGAGGCCTGCCACGAGCTGATCGTCGGGCATTCCACCGGTGCCGACCTGCGCACCGCCCTCGGCCATGTCTCCGCGGCCCTCGACGAGCACGCCCCCGCGCCGCGCCTGGCCGACGCCGAGTCGTGGGCCCGGCAGGTGGTGGCCGAGGTCGAGGCCGCTGCGGGGCTCGACGCCGCGACCCACGCGGACGTGTGTACCTACCGGCTCGCCGAGTGCGTCCTGGCGCACGCCCGCCTCAAGGAGATCAGGCTGCACCGCCGAAGCGCCCCACCGGCGACGGCGGATGATCCGACGACGGCGGGTGGTCCGGGGTCCGCGGACGGTGCGCCGTCGGTGGGTGGTCCTGACACCACCGCGACGACGACACCAGCGCTCGCCTCCACCGACCCGGGACCGGACGCCCCGCACGCTGCTCCCGCGGCCGTCGAGGACACCGGTGACCCGAAGCGATTCCGGTGGATCGCCTGGCGTGACTGGACCCCCACCAGCCGGCTCGCGATCCAGGCCATGACCGCCACCGCCATCGCGTCGGTGGTGGGCGAGCTCATCTCCGCGACCCGCTGGTACTGGGCGGTGCTCACGGCGTTCCTCGTCTTCCTGAGCACCACGACCCGCAGCGGCATCCTCACCCGCGCCTACCGGCGTGTGCTGGGGACCGTGATCGGTCTGGTCGCCGGCGTTGCCCTGACCTACCTCGCGCACGACAACACGGCGGCGCTGGTGGCCATCGGACTGGTGGGGATCATGGGCATGATCTACTTCGCCCCGCTCAACTACATGTACGCCGCGAGTTTCATCACGGTCATGCTCGTGGCGCTGTACGACATGCTCGGGGTGCTGCACGGTCACCTGCTCGCCCTGCGCCTCGAGGAAACCCTGGCGGGGGCCCTGTGCGGCGTGGTCTGCGCCTATCTCCTCCTGTCGACCACCTCCAGGCCCTCGCTGCTCAAGGAGGTCGACGCGTACTTCGACGCCATCGATGACGTGCTCGCCGAGGGCGCGGCCGTCGCCACCGACCGGACGAGGATCCCGGCCCTTCTGGACGCGGTCCACACGGTGGAGGCGGCCCAGGCCGATGTCGACGACACCATCTCGGCGATGAGCGCCGCGTTTCTCATCATCGGCCACGACCGTGTGGACTCCGCACGCGATCTGACCGCGTACGGGACCCGCTCCTCGGTGCGATTCGCCCAGGTGCTCGTGGACGCGGGCACCCCCGAGACCGCCGCCGCGCTGAGCCGCGAGAGCGATGCGCTCGGCACCGGGGTGGCGCGGGCCCGCGCGGCCGCCTCGCAGGCGCGGGAGCAGGTCCACCACGTCACCACCCTGCCCGGCCGCAGGCACCTCGAGCCCGGCCCTCCGCACTCGGCCGAGGTCGCCGACGACCACGACGCTGACAACGCTGACGACGGCCAGCTCACCACCGGCAGTGACCCGGCCGTGCACACGGCTCTGATGGCACTCAGCCGGCTCACCTGGGTGATGAATCACCTCAGCGAAGTGCTCACCCCGTCCGACGACACCGCGCTGAACCGGCTCCGGGCACACGCCCTGTAGGTGCGCGAACTCCGTGCCGCCGCGGTCTGGCCTAACCCCAGGTCTGGCCTACCCCCAGGCGGCCTGGATCCCGGCGCTGGCCCTGTCGATGCGCTCGAGCCTGCTCTCGGTGTACAACGCGACCTGGTCGACGATCACCCGCATGCGGGCCGCGTCGTCCGGTGCCGCGTCCCACAACGGGCGTAGCACCGGGTCCAGCCCGGCCGGGGCGGAGTGTGCGAGGTACTCGGCGACGCGGTGGATCCGGTCGCGCTGACGGTCCTGTCTGACCCGATGTCCCGGATCGCTCATGACGTAGCGCACTGCCATCGTCTTGAGCATCACCACTTCGGCCTCGACCTCGTCCGGGACCTCCAGCTGCGCACTGTATCGACCGTGCGGGACGGCGCCGTGGATCTCGCGGGTGGTGTGGATCGCCGGCATGACGAACCGGCCCACGAGCTCACTGGTCAGCGCCTTGAGCGCGACCATGCCGCGAAAGCCCGGGTCGAATGGTTGCACCGCGCGGACCACCTCGAGCGAGGCCAGTCGCGCCGCGGCCTCGGCCAACTGGTCCCGACCTGGTCCACGGAACTCCGAGGCCCCGAGTTCCGCCAGCGCAGCGACTTCGGAGTCATCCGACAGCGAACGCAGGTCGAGACGGCCGGCGACGATCGCGTCCTCCACGTCGTGGACCGAGTAGGCCACATCGTCGGAGAAGTCCATGATCTGTGCCTCCAGCGACCGGGTGTCGCCGGGGGCGCCCTGCCGGATCCACTGCAGGATCTCGGCGTCCTCGGTGTAGGCCCCGAACTTGCTGGTGCCCTCGCGGGGCAGCCACGGGTACTTGGTGGCCGCGTCCAGGGCGGCACGGGTGAGGTTGAGGCCCACTCCCCTGCCCTGCGCGTCGACCACCTTCGGTTCCAGCCGGGACAGGATGCGGATGGTCTGCGCATTGCCCTCGTAGCCGCCGCAGCCGCGCGCCACCTCGTCCAGTGCGCGTTCACCGTTGTGTCCGTACGGCGGATGGCCGATGTCGTGGCTCAGGCCGGCCAGGTCCGCCAGGTCCTGGTCGCAGCCCAGGCCGGCGGCGATACTGCGCGAGATCTGCGCGACCTCGAGCGAATGGGTGAGGCGGGTCCGCGGGGTGTCCCCGTCACCGGGTCCCACGACCTGGGTCTTGTCCGCCAGACGTCGCAGGGCGGCAGAGTGCAGTACCCGCGCGCGATCACGCTCGAACGGACTGCGTTCGCTCGCCGACGCCCGCGGCCGTCCGGGGTTCTCGTCGACACGGCGCTGGCCGTCCGCCTCGTCGTAGGCGTAACCCGTCATGGGCGTCTCTCCTAATCCGGGAAGTCCACGTTGGTGCCGGCAAGGCGTTGATACTGGTACCAGAGCACCGCCCCGGTCTCCCGGATGATGCTCATGATCTGATTCTCCCTGGTCCACACCGCCGGCCCGTGGCGTGTGGGCGAAGTCCACGCCTGCAGGCCCACATCGTGCGCCATCATCCGGGAACGGTACGAATGCGTGGGATCGCTCACCAGGACCACCGATTCGCCGCCCTGATCCCACACGGTCTGAGCGACGGCTTCCAGACTGCCGACCGTGTTGGTCCCGGTCTCCACGGCGAGGATCGCCTCGGCGGGCACGCCCAACTGGGTCAGGTATGCGCGGCCCGAGCCCGCCTCCGTGTACAGATCGCCGGGCTGACTTCCGCCAACGGTGATGATCTGCGGGGCCACTCCCTCCTCGAAGAGGGTGGCGGCGTGCTCGAGCCTGGCCTGGAAGACCGGGGTCGGGACGCCGTTGTACTGGGCGGCACCCAGCACCACGATCGCATCCGCGGGAGTTCGGTTGTCGACGCGCGCCACGTGCCAGACGCGGAACGCGATGAAACCGGGGATGATCAGGCAAAGCAGTAGCGCGATGACCAGGAACCATCCAAAGGCCCTGGTCACTGCGCGACGTGGGGACCGGGATCTACTCACCCGACCAGTGTGCCAGCCGAGGCTGTCAGCACCCTGTGAGGCGCTGGGCGAGGTAACCCTCCACCTGGTCGATGGCGACCCGCTCCTGCTCCATGGTGTCGCGCTCGCGGATGGTCACCGCCTGGTCCTCGAGCGTGTCGAAGTCGACGGTGATGCAGAACGGGGTGCCGATCTCGTCGTGGCGGCGGTATCGGCGTCCGATCGCCTGCGCGTCGTCGAAGTCCACGTTCCAGCTCTTGCGCAGCTGCGCCGCCAGGTCGCGCGCCTTCGGCGACAGGTCGGCATTGCGCGACAGCGGCAGCACCGCGGCCTTGAACGGCGCGAGACGACGGTCGAGCTTGAGCACCGTGCGGGTGTCGACACCGCCCTTGGAGTTGGGTGCCTCGTCCTCGGTGTAGGCGTCCACGAGGAACGCCATCAGCGAACGGGTCAGGCCGAAGCTGGGCTCGATGACGTACGGGATGAACTTCTCGCCCGTGGCCTGGTCGAAGTACTGGAGGTCCTCACCGGAGTGCTTCTGGTGCTGCGACAGGTCGTAGTCCGTGCGGTTGGCGATACCCATGAGCTCGCCCCACTCACTGCCCGCGAAGCCGAACTTGTACTCGAAATCGATGGTGCGGGCCGAGTAGTGGGCACGCTCGCCGTCCGGCACGTCGAAGCGACGCAGATTGTCCGGGTCGATGCCCAGATCGACGAACCAGTTCCAGCATTCCTCGACCCAGCGGTCGAACCAGTCGGGTGCCTCGTCGGGCTTGGTGAAGAACTCGATCTCCATCTGCTCGAACTCGCGGGTGCGGAAGATGAAGTTGCCGGGCGTGATCTCGTTGCGGAACGCCTTGCCGATCTGGCCGATGCCGAACGGCGGCTTACGACGCGCGGTGGTCATCACGTTCTTGTAGTTGACGAAGATGCCCTGCGCGGTCTCGGGCCGCAGGTAGTGCAGCCCCTCCTCGTTGTCGACCGGACCGAGGTAGGTCTTCACTAGGCCGGAGAACAGCTGCGGATCGGTCCACTTGCCCTTGTTCCCACAGTTCGGGCAGGCGATCTCCGACATCGGGGCGTCCGCCGGATCGTCCAGCTTCTTCTTGGCCGCGTAGGCCTCCTGAAGGTGGTCGTGCCGCAGGCGGGTGTGGCAGTTCATGCACTCGACCAGCGGGTCGGTGAACGTCTCGACGTGGCCGGAGGCCTCCCACACCTTGCGCGGCAGGATGATCGAGGAGTCCAGGCCCACCATGTCTTCGCGGGCGGTGACGAACGTCCGCCACCACTGCCGCTTGATGTTCTCCTTGAGCTCCGCTCCGAGCGGACCGTAGTCCCAGGCCGAGCGGGTACCGCCGTAGATCTCGCCGCTCTGGTACACCAGGCCCCGGCGCTTGCAGAGGTTGACGACGGTGTCGAGGACGGAAGCTGAGGCTGCCACGTCGGGGGTTCTCCCTTTGGTGAGTCGGTGGGCGGAGGTGTCGGGGTGGATCACCTCGGCCCGGGCTGGCGCCCGGGCACTTGTCCCCAGGGTATCCGGTGAGTGGATCGGGTCTGGGATACTGGGGTCCCCTGCCCGCAACGCCACGGGCTGTGAGCTGCCCGACACCGGCGCCGGAAGGAGGAGTAGATGACCCCCGGATCACCCTCGGCACCCGGTGGAGCACCGTCCGCGGCCACGGATGCCGACTCCTCCGATCATCACTCGGGTCTCCACGCCGCTCCGGTGCCACTCCCGCCCGCACCGGTCGTCTCGGCGGCCGGCGACCTCCTGCGTGCACTCTCGGCGCCCCTACGGATCGCCATCGTCCTCCAGCTTCGCGACGGTCCGCGCTGTGTCCACGAACTCGTGGACGCGCTCGAGGTCACCCAGCCGCTGGTGAGCCAGCACCTCAGGGTGCTCAAGTCCTCCGGGGTCGTCTCCGCCCACCGTCAGGGGAGGGAGATGCGGTATGAACTGCTCGACCAACACCTTCTGCGTATCGTCGAGGCCGCAGTCGACCACGCCGGGGAGGAATGATCGTCCAGTGACAACCCCGGATAAGCCCATCGGCGTGCGCTCGACCAGGCAGCGCAGCGCGATCTCGGCCCTGCTGGACGAATCCAAGGGATTCCGTTCCGCCCAGGACCTGCATGCGGAATTGCGCGACAAGGGTGACACGATCGGCCTGACCACCGTGTACCGGACTCTGCAGTCGATGTCCGATGCCGGCGCCGTGGACGTGCTGCGCACCGACTCCGGCGAACTGATCTTCCGCAAATGTTCTGACTCCCACCACCATCACCTGGTGTGCCGGGTGTGTGGCTTCACCGTCGAGGTGGAAGATCCCAAGGTCGAGGTGTGGGCACGCAGTGCCGGCCAGGCGCACGGGTTCACCGAGGTCACCCACTCGGTGGAGCTGTTCGGAGTGTGCGCCGAGTGCGCCGGAACAGCTGACTGACCTCCCCGTCAGACTCCCTCGCACCCCCGGCCGGTGCCGGACTCAGGGCGGGGTGACCCCGCCGAATCGCCGGTCCCGCTCGGCGTACTCCAGGCACGCCGCCCACAGGTCACGGCGGTCGAAGTCCGGGAACAGGGTGTCCTGGAAGACGAACTCGGCGTAGGCGCTCTGCCAGAGCAGGAAGTTGGATGTACGCAGTTCGCCGGAGGGCCGCAGGAACAGGTCGACGTCCGGCATGTCCGGCTCGTCGAGGTACTGCGCGAAATCGTCCTCGGAGAGGTCGTCGGGCGAGACCTCGCCGGCGGCGACCCTGCGCGCGAAGGCCTGCGCCGCGTCGACGATCTCCGCGCGACCGCCGTAGTTGACGCACATCGCCAGGGTCATGACCGTGTTGTCCCGGGTGAGTTCCTCGGCCTCTTCCAGTTCGGAGATGACCGACTTCCACAGGCGCGGCCGTCGACCGGCCCACCGCACCCGCACCCCGAGCGCGTTCATCTCATCACGACGTCGCCGGAGCACGTCGCGGTTGAAGCCCATGAGGAAGCGCACCTCCTCGGGGCTGCGCTTCCAGTTCTCGGTGGAGAAGGCATACGCAGACAGGTACGGGATCCCCATCTCGATGCAGCCCTGGACGACGTCCATGAGCACGGCTTCACCGCGCTTGTGCCCCTCGGTGCGGGGAAGCCCACGCTCCTGTGCCCAGCGGCCATTTCCGTCCATCACCAACGCGACGTGCTTGGGCACGAACTCTGAGGGGATGGCCGGGGCCACGGCACCGGACGGGTGCGGTGTGGGCGGCCGGATGGCCGGGCGCTCCCCCGCGGTCGCCGCGGACGCGCCCGGGGTGCGGGCACCCGGGGCGGTGGAGCGCTTACGAAATCTGGGCAGTCCGGGCACTGGACTCCTCCCTGAGGTCACGGGTGGTCACGGTCGGCGCGGGCTGGCCCACACCACGGTCGATGAGGGGCAGGCTGCGCAGGTCGCGTTCGAGATGCCACTGCAGGTGCGCGGCGGCGATCCCGGAGGCCTGGCGGGCCACGGCGGGCGAGGACACCGCGACGGCGTCCCACTGCCCGGCCATCAGCGCCGCGAGATGTTCGGCGACGCCGGGCGAGAGCATGGCGCACCCCTGCGGTCGGCAGTGCACGCACACGGTGCCGCCGGAGGGCACGTGGAAGGCCCGGTGCGGACCCACCACACCGCACCGCACGCAGCAGTGCAGGACCGGTTCCCAGCCGGAGGCGGCCATGGCGCGCAGGAGGAAGGCGTCGGAAACCAGTCCGGGGGGACGTCGCTGTTCGGCGAGGGACCGAAGGGCGCCGACGGCGAGGCCGAGCAGTCGGGGGGTCGGAGCCCCCTCCTCGCCCGCGAGTCGCTCCGCGGTCTCCAGGACCACACACCCCGAGGTGTACGAGGGGTAGTCGGCCACGAGCGGACGGGCCAGAGACTCGCGACTTGAGGCCTGGCGGATCGTTCCGAGCCCACTGCGGCCGCGGCCCGGCGCGATCTGCACCTCCACCACGGCGAACGGTTCGAGGCTCGCGCCCATACGGGACCGGGTGCGGCGCACCGCCCGGGCCACCGCGCGGACCAGCCCGTGCTGCTGAGTGAGCAGCGTGACGATCCGGTCGGCCTCCCCCAGGTCGTAGGTGCGCACGACGAGGCCGGTGTCGGTGAAGGGATGCATCCCGGCCTCCTCACGATGTGGGCGATCTCGACCGCATCGGTGTGCGGATCGGGGTGTGTACGTGTGGTGTCCTCACGTGCGAGGGTTCATCATCCCACCACGGGGCGACAGCCGCGAGCACAGCGCGCGGCGGGTCACGGGGACCGGCCCGCTGACGACGCGCGAGCGACGCGGCACCAGCGCGCCGACGATGCGCCCCCTAGAAACCGAGCCGACCCAGCATCTTGGGATCGCGCTGCCACTCCTTGAGTACCTTGACGTGCAGGTCCAGGTAGACCCTGGTGCCGAGCAGCTTCTCGATCCCCGCGCGCGCCTGGGTGCCGACGTCGCGCATGCGGGCGCCCTTGGGGCCCAGCACGATCGCCTTCTGGCTCTGCCTCTCCACGTATACGGTCGCGTGGACGTCCACCATGTCGTCGCGCCCCTCGTGCGGCAAGACCTCCTCGATGGTCACCGCGATGGAGTGCGGCAGTTCGTCTCGCACACCCTCCAGTGCCGCCTCGCGGATGAGTTCGGCCATCCGCGACTCGTCGGTCTCCTCGGTGATGATGTCGTCCGGGTAGAACTGCGGCCCCTCCGGCAGCAGCGAGGCGATCACCTCGGCCACCACGTCGACCTGCTCCCCCGAGACCGCCGAGACCGGCACCACCTCGGCGTCCGGTCCCAGGAACTTCGACACGGCCACGAGCTGCTCCATGACCTTCTGTTTGGAGACCGAGTCGATCTTGGTCACCAGACCCATCACCGGGGTGCCCGGACACAGGGAGCGGACCTGCTCGAGGATCCACTTGTCGCCGGGGCCGATCCGATCGCCTGCGGGGAAACACATCCCGATCAGGTCGACGTCGGAGAAGGTCTCCTCCACCAGGGCGTTGAGCCGCTCACCCAGCAGGGTGCGGGGGCGGTGCAGGCCGGGGGTGTCCACGAGGATGATCTGGGAGTCCTCACGGTGCACGATGCCGCGGATGGCGTGCCGGGTGGTCTGGGGCCGCGAGGAGGTGATCGCGATCTTCTCCCCCACCAGCGCGTTGGTCAGCGTCGATTTTCCGGTGTTGGGACGGCCGACGAAACTGACGAAACCACTGCGGAACCCCTCGGGCGTGCTCATCTGTTCTCCTCGTCGGCGTTGTCGTCGTCGTCATCTCCGGACCGTTCCACGGCGGCGCGTTCGGCCACCACCGTCACCACCTTCACGCGTCCCCGCCGGTCGTGCCCGCCCTCGGCGCGCAGGTCCAGACCCGTGGAGACCACCCGTGCGCCCGGCAGGGGGACGCGGCCGAGTTCCAGGGCGAGCAGGCCGCCGAGGGTCTCGACCTCCTCGGTGATCTCGTCGGGGAATTCCATGTCGAACAGGTCGGCCACCTCGTCCAGGCCGAGCCGCGCCGACAGTCGGTAGCGACCCTCGCCGATCTCCACCACGGGCGGTACCTCGGTGGTGTCGTACTCGTCGACGATCTCGCCGACGATTTCCTCGAGGATGTCCTCGATCGACACCAGTCCCGCGGTCCCGCCGTACTCGTCCACAAGCAGCGCCATGTGGTTGTGGTCGCGCTGCATCTCGGCGAGCAGGTCGTCGATCCGCTTGGCGTCGGGCACGAACACCGCGGGCCGCATGACCTCGGCGACCGGGGCGGCGCGGCCGTCCGGGTCGTCCAGGCGGGCCACGATGTCGCGCAGGTACACCACGCCCACCACGTCGTCGGCGTTCTCGGTGTCCACCACCGGGATCCGCGAGTAGCCGGACTTGACCGTCAGCCGCGCGGCCTGGCCCACGGTCTTGTCGGACTCGATCCACACCATCTCGGTACGCGGCGTCATCACCTCACGCGCGGTGGTGTCGCCGAGTTCGAAGACGGACTGGATCATGCGCGACTCGTCGTCGGCCACCACGCCGCGCTCACGCGCCATGTCGACGATCTCGAGCAGTTCGATCTCCGTGGCGAACGGACCGTTGCGGAACCCACCGCCGGGGGTGACGGCGTTGCCGACGCCGACCAGGAGGCGGGCCAGGGGACTCAGGACGATCCCGATCACCGTCAGCGGCATCGCCGAGGCCAGCGCGATCGTGTAGGCGTGCTGCCGGCCCAGGGTGCGCGGTCCGACGCCGGCCACCACGTAGCCGGAGACCGTCGTCACCGCCGCGGCGGTGACCAGGGCCCAGGCCGCCGAGTCGATGAGGTCGTTGAACACCACGGTGAACAGGACCGCGGTGGCGACCAGGCTCATCACGTGGAGCAGCACCACGACGTTGATGTAGCGGGGCCGGTTCTGCAGCATCCGGGACAGGCGCGGCGCCCCGTATCGGCCGTCCTTGGCCATCTCCTCCACGCGCGCCACGGAGACGGTGCTCAGGGCGGCGTCCAGCGCGGAGAACACGCCGGCGAGCAGGAGGAGCAGTACGGCGCCGACGGCCGCGAAGATGGTCTCGTCCACGACTCAGGCGTCCTCCGCCGGGCGTTCGTCCCGGTGGTCGTACCACTCGGCGAGCAGCTCGTTCTGCAGGCCGAACATCTCGCGTTCCTCGGCGGGCTCGGCGTGGTCATAGCCGAGCAGGTGCAGGCAGCCGTGCACGGTCAGCAGGGCCAGCTCGTGCGCGAGCGGGTGCCCGGAGCTGGCGGCCTGGTCGGCGGCGAAGGCCGGGCACAGCACGATGTCGCCGAGCATCGCCGGCCCCGGCTCGGGCAGGTCCGGCCGGCCGCCGGGGGTGAGCTCGTCCATGGGAAAGCTCATGACGTCGGTCGGTCCGGGCAGGTTCATCCACGTCACGTGGAGGTCGGCCATGGTGTCCTTGTCGACGAGCGTGATGGACAGCTCGGCGGCGGGGTGGACATCCATGCGGGCGATCACGAACGCGGCCACGTCGATCAGCTCGGCCTCGTCGACCTCCACCCCCGACTCGTTGGCGACCTCGATACTCATCGGCGGCGCTGCTCCCTGTTCTTGTGCGTCTCGGCGTGCTTGTGCGTGTCGGCGTTCTTGCGCGATTCGGTGTTCGTGGCGGACTTCTCCATGCGGGCCTCGAGCTTGGCCTCGTGCTTGGCGTAGGCGTCGACGATCCGCCCGACCAGCGCGTGCCGCACGACGTCCTTGGACGTGAGCTCCGAGAAGTGGATGCCCTCGACCCCGGTGAGGATCTCCCGCACCACCTTCAGCCCGGAGCGCTGCCCGCCGGGCAGGTCGATCTGGGTGATGTCGCCGGTCACGACGATCTTGGAGCCGAAGCCCAGGCGCGTGAGGAACATCTTCATCTGCTCGGGCGTGGTGTTCTGCGCCTCGTCCAGCACGATGAACGAGTCATTGAGCGTGCGCCCGCGCATGTACGCCAGCGGTGCCACCTCGATCACCCCGGCGGCCATGAGCTTGGGGATGGTCTCGGGGTCCATCATGTCGTGCAGCGAGTCGAACAACGGCCGCAGGTACGGGTCGATCTTCTCGTGCAGCGTGCCGGGCAGATAGCCCAGCCGCTCGCCGGCCTCCACCGCGGGCCGGGTGAGGATGATGCGGCTGACCTCCTTGGCGCGCAGGGCGGCCACCGCCTTGGCCATCGCGAGATAGGTCTTGCCCGTGCCGGCGGGTCCGAGGCCGAAGGAGATGGTGTGCTCGTCGATCGCGTCGACGTACCGCTTCTGCCCGAGCGTCTTGGGCCGGATCATGCCGCCGCGGCGCGAGAGCACGTCGGTGCCCAGCACCTCCTCGGCCGTCAGCGGCCCGGAACCGGCGAGGATCTCCACCGAACGGCGCACGGAGGCGGGGGTGATCTCCACGCCCTTGCGCGCCTGGCGGAGCAGGTCGGAGACGACGCGGGAGGCGGTGTCGACGGCCTCGGGGTCGCCGGCCACGGTCATGGTGCCGCCGCGCACGTGCAGGTCGGCGTCGAGGAGGTCCTCGAGGGCGCGAAGGTTGGTGTCGGCGGTGCCGAGCACCGCCATCGCCAGGTCGGGGTCGAGTTGTACCGCCGTACGGACGGTGTCACTGTCTGGGGTGCTTACGTGGATCACTTCCCGTGTTCTGGTGCGGTGGGTCCGAGTGTAGTACCCGCGCCGGCCCACCTCGGGGTGAGAACGCCGAGCGCCCCCAGCGCCACCGCGGCCGCGGTGGACGTGCGCAGGACCTCCGGCCCCAGGACGACGGTGCGGGCGCCGGCGCCGGTCAGTGCGTCCAGCTCGGCGTCGGAGACGCCGCCCTCAGGACCTACGACGACGACGACGTGGCTCATCCGCCCCTTCGCGTCGGCATCGGGCCCGGCGTCCGGTCTGATCGACCCCTCGGAGCCATCGGCGGGCAGGGCAACGGTCTCCGCGGTCGGCGATCCCAGGGGCCCACCATCAGTCGGACCCGCGGTCACGGCGTCGGCGAACGGGATCGCGCCGTCCTCGTGCAGGACCAGCACGCGCGCCCCGGCGGCGGTCTCGGTCTCGACGAGCCGGGCCAGGGCGGCCGAGTCCAGCAGGTCGCCGATCTCGGGTTCGTGGGCCCGACGCGACTGCTTGGCGGCGGCCCGCGCGGCGTTGGCCCACTTGGTGCGGCCCTTGTCGACCTTGGGCCCGGTCCAGCGGCTGACGCAGCGCTCGGCCTGCCACGGGATGATCCGGTCCGCGCCGGCCTCCGTCGCCAGTTCCACCGCCAACTCCGAGCGTTCGGACTTGGGCAGACCCTGCACGATTGTCACCTGCGGGAAGGAGCGTGGAACGTCGGTCCGGGTGGTGACCTCGGCCTCGACGACGCCCGACGTCGTCGTCGTCACCACACACTCGGCAACCACGCCCCGACCGTCACCGACGCGGATCTCCTCCCCCGGGCGGACCCGCAGGGCATTGCCGGCGTGGCGGCCCTCGGCGCCGTCGAGGACCACCGTGGCACCCACGGCGGGGACGGTCGCCACCCGGAACAACGACGGGGTCATGGGGCGCGTCAGTGACCGGCGACGGCGTCGCGCAGGCGGGAGAACAGTCCCCCGCGGCGGGCGGTGTCCTCGTTGACGATCTCGGGTGCGTCGTTGTTCATGCCCCGCAGCTTCTCGACGAGGTCGCGGCGCTTGCGGTCGAGCTTCTCGGGGATGACGACCTCCATGTGCACGGTGAGGTCGCCGGCGCCGCCGCCACGCACGCGCGGCATGCCGCGGCCGTTCAGGGTGACCGTGTGGCCGGGCTGCGTGCCGGACGGGATCTCGATGTCGATCGTCTCCCCCAGCACCGTCTCGAGCGCCACCGTGCCGCCGAGCATCGCGTCCGCCACCGGGACGCGGACGGTGCAGTGCAGGTCCTCGCCGTCACGCACGAACACCGGGTGCGTGCGCTCGTTGACCTCGATGTACAGGTCGCCCGCCGGGCCGCCGCCGGGGCCGACCTCGCCCTGGCCCGACAGCCGGATCCGCATGCCACCGCCCACGCCGGCGGGGATCTTCGCGGAGACGGTGCGGCGCTTGCGGACGCGGCCCTGGCCGGTGCACTCGCCACACGGGTCGGTGATGATCTCGCCGGTGCCCGCGCAGGTCGGGCACGGGCGGCTGGTCATGATGTTGCCCAGCAGCGAGCGCTGCACGGACTGGATCTCGCCCTGGCCCTGGCACATGCCGCAGGTCGCCGGCGGCGTATCGGTGGCCGAACCCTTGCCGTGACAGACCTCGCACAGCACGGCCGTGTCGACGGTGATCTCCTTGGTGACGCCGGTCGCGCACTCGTCCAGGGTCAGGTTGACGCGGATGAGGGCGTCCGAGCCGGGCTGGACGCGGCTGCGCGGGCCACGTCCGCCACCTCCGCCGCCACCGCCGAAGAAGGCCTCGAACACATCGCCCAGGCCGCCGCTGCCGAACCCTCCGCCGAAGCCGCCGCCGTAGCCGCCACCGCCGCCGCCGGAATCGAGCGGGTCGCCGCCCATGTCGACGATGCGACGCTTCTCCGGGTCGGTGAGGACCTCGTAGATCGCGGTGATCTCGCTGAACCGCTCACGCGCCTCGTCGGACGGGTTGACGTCAGGGTGGAGCTCGCGGGCGAGCTTGCGGTAGGCGCGCTTGATCTCGGACTCCGAGGCGCCCCTATCGACCCCGAGGGTCCCGTAGTAGTCGCGTGACACGTCTGACCTTTCGTTAATGCGTTCTCTTCCGGCACCCGGGTGCCGGATGTCCTTACTGGGCTCACGGCGTCACCTGCACCGCGTGCGGTGCCCCGGCTGCCTGCGCCCTGGTTCCTGACGAGCGTACGGGTGTCAGCGCCCGCCGAGAATCTCGCCCACGTAGTGGGCAACAGCGGCGACCGACGCGATTGTTCCCGGATAGTCCATCCGGGTGGGGCCCAGCACCCCCATCCCGCCTAACGCGTGGCCTTCCGCGCCGTACTGCGAGGACACCACCGAGGCCCCGCGGATCTCGGACGCCTGGGTCTCGGCGCCGATCTGCACCGTGACCCCGCCCGTCCCGCCACTGCCGACGGTCTGCGCTGACGTGAGCAGCCGCAGGATCACGACCTGCTCCTCCAGCGCCTCCAGGACCGACCGCAGCGAGCCGTCGAAATCGGCCGCGCTGCGGGTGAGGTTGGCGGTGCCGCCGAGCACGATTCGGTCGTCCGGGTGCTCGACCAGCGTGTCGACGAGCACGGTGACGCAGCGTTCCACCGCATCGCGGTACTCGGGCCGGGCCCGCTCCCCGATGGCCGCGAGCTCCGCGGAGGCGTCGGCGAGCTTTCTGTCCGCGACGGTCTCCGACAGCAGGGTGCGGACCTCAGCGAGGTGCTCCTCGCTGAGCGGAGCCGTGAGCTCGACCGTCCGTTGATCCACGCGCCCGGTGTCGGTGATGAGCACCAGCAATAGCCGGGTCGGTGTCAGGCTCACCACCTCGAGGTGGCGCACCGTGGAGCGATCAAGGACCGGGTACTGGACCACCGCGACCTGCCGGGTGAGCTGCGAGAGCAGTCGTACGGCCCGCCGGAGCACGTCGTCCAGATCGACGGCTCCCTCCAGGAATGCGCGGATCGCCCTGCGCTCGGCCCGCGACAGCGGCGTGATCTCCTCGATGGAGTCGACGAAATGGCGGTAGCCCTTCTCCGTGGGCACCCGCCCCGAGCTGGTGTGGGGCTGGACGATGAAGCCCTCGGCCTCGAGCACCGCCATGTCGTTGCGGATGGTCGCGCTGGACACTCCCAGCGAGTGCCGGTCGACGAGGGCCTTGGAGCCGACCGGTTCCTGGGAGGCGATGTAGTCCGCGACGATGGCGCGCAGGACATCGGTCCTACGGTCTGACGCGCTCGACATGGACCGCCCCCTCCTTCCGGTGATCGCCGTGTCTCTCGGTACCTGTGCCGGTCTTGTTCTTTGCCCCGGGTCTGGTTGGTCGCCCGGGTCTGTGTCGTCGCCCGGGTTCAGTGCCCGATTCTAGGCCAGTCCGGGCCTGCTCTCCTCACAGGAGGATGTCGCGGACCACGCCGTCGGCCAGCAGCCTGCCCTTCTCGGTCAGTGCGTATCCCGGCCCTCCGGGGTGGCCCGGGTCGCGGTGGCGCAGGAGCCCGGCCGCGACCTGCTCGTCCGCTCGCCGCTGTTCGGTATCGGTGAACGCGTCGAGGCCCAGGCCTTCGGCGAGCCTGAGGGCGGTCATGATCAGCTCGATGTGCCGGTCCTCGTCGCTGAGCCTTTCCCCGCCGTCGACGGGCAGGTCACCGGCATCGCAGGCGGCCGCGTAGCGGGCTGGGTGTTTGACGTTCCACCAGCGGGCGCCGCCCACGTGGGAGTGGGCGCCCGGCCCGACACCCCACCAGTCCCCGCCCCGCCAGTAGCCGAGGTTGTGGCGACAGTACCCGGACTCGTCGGTCGCGAAGTTGGAGACCTCGTACCAGTGGAATCCGGCCCTCGAGAGTCGTTCGCTCACCTGCTCGTACCTGTCGGCCAGGACGTCGTCGACCGTGCCGGGCAGTTCACCCCGGCGGATGCGGCGCGCGAGTGCGGTGCCGTCCTCGACGATCAGCGAGTAGGCGGAGACGTGGTCCACGCCGGCGTCGACGACCGCGTCCAGGGTCCGGGCGAGGTCGTCCTCGCGTTCGCCGGGGGTTCCGTAGATCACGTCGAGGTTGACGTGCTCGAATCCGGCGGCGACGGCCTCGGCGACCGCCTCCTGCGGGCGTCCCGGGGTGTGCGCTCGATCGAGGATCTTGAGCACGCGCGCCGACGTGGACTGCATGCCCAGCGAGATCCGGGTGAACCCGCCTTCGCGGAGCGTGGCGAAGAATTCCGGCGAGGTGGACTCGGGATTGCTCTCTGTCGTCACTTCGGCGCCGGGTGCGAGGCCGAACGCCGAATCGATGCGCTGCAGGAGGCCCACGAGGACGTCGGCGCCGACGAGCGACGGGGTGCCTCCGCCCACGAACACGGTGTCCACCTTCGGCGCCGAGCCGGATCGGGCGAGCACTTCGGCCGCGCGGTCGATCTCTATCGCCGCGGCCCGCTCCCAGTCGAGGGGCGATGTGGCCGACCCCAGCTCGCCGGCGGTGTAGGTGTTGAAGTCGCAGTACCCACACCGGGTCGAGCAGAACGGGACGTGGAGGTAGATCCCGAAGGGCGACGAGGGCTCGCGCTCAGGCGGATTGAGCGCGAGCCGTGTCGAATCGTTGATGTCCGTGGTCACGCCTGACCGGTGTCGGGGGTCGAGCCGGTCTCATCGCGCGACTCGGGCCGGGGCGCTGTCGTGGACGAGGTGCCCGCCGCCGTAGCCGGAGACGAAGCAGACGGTGCCACACCGGTGGGCTTGGAACCGGTCGGCTTCGACGCAGCATCTGTAGAGGTGGTCGCTGACGCGGACGCCGCGGCCGGTGCGGGCTTCGTAGCCGCCGGTCGGGTGTCGGAGGCGGGCTTGGAGGCGACCGGCTTACTGGCGACGGGCTTCTGCGCCGTCGACGCGGCCGTGGTGGCCTTCTTCGCAGGGGCCTTCTTGGCCGGGGCCGTGGCCGCGGCGGGCTTCTTGGCCGCAGCCTTCTTGGCGGGCGCCTTCTGAGCGGCAGTCTTCTTCGCGGGCGCCTTATTCGCCGGAGTCTTATTGGCGGCGGCCTTCTTCGCAGGAGCCTTCTTGGCGGGAGCCTTTGCCGGGGTCGCGGTAGACGACGACTCCGTCACGGTCTCGGTCGACGCCGCGGGCACGGCCTTACGGGCCGGAGCCTTCTTCGCGGGGGCCTTCTTCGCTGGCGCCTTCTTCGCGGGGGCCTTCTTGGCCGGAGCCTTCTTCGCCGGAGCCTTCGCGGCGGACTTCTCGCCCGAGCCGGCCGACTTGCCCGACTCCTTGGCCGTCAGCTTGGCAGCCTTACGCTGCGCGCGACGCTCTGCGGCCAGCTCGCTAGCCGTCTTGCGCACCACGGCGGGCGCGCCACTGCGATCGCGCTCAGCTGCTGCCTCCACGTACTCCGCGAGAGCCTCGTCAACGGCGTCGGCCAGGGGCCACGGGTCGGGCACCGAACGCTTACAGGCGATGAACCCGAAGTGCAGCTTGCCGTCCATCGACATGACCGTGGCGTTCAGGCCGGCGCCGTGGAAGACCGGGCCCAGCGGCAGCATCCGCTCGATGCGGCCGCCGAGGAAGTAGAGCGGGATGTTGGGACCCGGCACGTTCGAGATGACGAGGTTGTGCACGACCGGGTGGCGCTCGGACAGCCGCAGGCGCGAGTACATGCGCACCGCGGAACCGAACACAGAGGGCGCGGTGAACTGCGCCCAGTCGGTCAGCAGGTTCGCGTCGAGTCCATTGGTGTGGTCCTTGGCGACGATATTGGCGTCGCGGATCGCCTCGAGCCGTTCGACCGGATCATCGATGTCGGTGGACAGCGACATGAACATCCCCGAAACCCGGTTGGTGCCCGGCCGCGACTCCTCCGCGTGAACCGACATCGGGACCATCGCGATGAGCGGCTTGGTCGGCAACGCATCCAGGCCGTCGAGGTACTTGCGCAGCGCGGTCGAGCAGACGGCGAGCACCACGTCGTTGACGGTGGTACCGAACGCGTTCTTGACCCGCTTGATGTCCTCGAGTTCCACGCTCGTGAACGAGAGGGTGCGATGACCGGTGATCGTGCCGTTGAACGGGGTGCGCGGCGCGGTGAACGGAGCCGGCATGGCCAGGCCCTTGCGGGCTCGACTGATCCAGGACGGCAGCACGCCGAGCGTCCCGGGCAGCAGTGAGGCGAGCCGCCACGGGGTGGCCAGGCGCGAGAGTGCTCCGCCGACCGCGAGCTCCAGGGCGCCGGAGCCACCGGCGGTCTCCTTCACCAGTTCCTCGTCCAGCGTCGGATCGTCCGGGGTGAGCGTGCACAGCTGCGACATCATGTTGGCGCCCGTGACGCCATCGACGGTCGAGTGGTGCATCTTGGCGAAGACGGCGACCCGGCCGCCCTGAAGGCCTTCCACGACGTACATCTGCCACAGCGGCATCGACCGGTCGATCGGCTGGCTCGCGAGGTGCGCGGTCAGTTCGGCGAGCGTCTTGTCGTCCCGCGGCTCGGGCAGGGCTACCCGGTGGAGGTGATTGTCGACATCGAACTCCTCGTCCTCGACCCACACCGGGTGGTCGACGTTGAGCATCGAGTCGTGGAGCTTGCGCCGGAACGACGGCATCCCGGTGATCCGGCGGGCGAGCTCGCTCCGAAGACCATCGAACGTGTACCCGCCGGGCATCTCGGAGACATCCAGGACGATCAGCCCACACACATGGAGAAGCTGAGACCGAGTCTCGAAGTACAAGAAACTGGCGTCAAGTCCACTCAAGCGCTGCATGAGAGGAGTGTACTTCCGGAGTCTGCTCCACGGTGTCCGTCCGTCTGACTGCGCACAGCACTATTTTCCGGCGTGCGATTCGGGTCAGAGTACCTCGATGAGGAGCCATGCGACGACGACGAATGCAATCAGCAGGATCAGAGCGAGAGTGACACGTGACCGGGGCATCAGCGGACCTCCTTCCCGGTCTCGGCGGGCCGGGAGGCAACGAGCACCCGGAAGCGGTCCACCATGATATTTGCGACCTTCTCGACCACTACTGCGACGGCCAGGAACAGGGGGATCCCCATCGCCAGCATGATCACCACCTGCACCGGGAAGGGCAGGGTGACGAGCCAGAGTTCGAGGCGATCCCAGAACTGCAGGATGGAGGACACTGGCGGACCCTATGACCGACCGGCGGGAACGGATTCCCGGCCACCGACCACCGAGGAGTCCAACCCCCGGCGACGCAGCAGGGCTTCCGGATTCGGCTCGCTTCCACGCATGCTCCGGTAGGCGTCCAGGAAGTCGATGGCCCCGCCGCGTGAGAGAACCTCGCGGCGCATCGCGTCACCGGAGGACCGCTGCAGTCCCCCGCCTTCGACGAACCATTCCGCGGCATCGGCGTCAAGGACCTCTGCCCAAAAGTAGGAGTAGTACGCGGCGGAGTAGCCGCCGGCGAACACATGCTGGAAGTAGCGCGAACGGTAGCGGGGTTCGATCCCCGGCACATCGAGTCCCGCGTCGGCGAGCACTCGTGCCTCGAACTCGTCGACATCGGTGACAGCCAGCGCTTCGTCAAGGGTCAACGAATGCCACGCCAGGTCGAGCAGGGCGGCGGCGAGGTATTCGACCGTGGCCTGTCCCTCACCGAACTTCTCCGCCTCGCGCATCCGCTCCACCAGTTCTGTCGCTATGGGTTCGCCGGTCTCGCGATGCCGTGCGTAGTGGGCGAGCATCTCCGGTCGGCGGGCCCACATCTCGTTGACCTGCGAGGGGAACTCGACGAAGTCGCGCGGAACCGAGGTGCCGGAGAACACGGGGTACTGCACGTCGGAGAGCAGTCCGTGCAGCGCGTGTCCGAACTCATGGAACATCGTGGTGACCTCGTCCATGGTCAACAGGGTCGGCTCCCCCGCGGCCGGGCGGCTGAGGTTCATGACGTTGACAACAACGGGCCGGGAATCGAGGAGTCGCGACTGGTCCCGGAACGAGGTCATCCATGCCCCGCCGCGCTTGGTCGGCCGGGCGTAGTAGTCGAGCAGCAGCAGGCCGATGCCCGCGTCGGGCTCGGAGCGGTGCTCGTCGAACACCTCGATGACGCGGACGTCGGGCAGGTAGCCGGACAGGTCGGTGCGCTCGACGAAGCGCAGTCCGTACAGGTTCTCGGCGGAGTACATGACCGCATCGCGCAGCACGGTCTCCAGCTCGAAGTAGGGGCGCACAGTCGCGTCGTCCACGTCGAACCGTGTGGCACGCAGTCGTTCGGACTTCCACGCCCAGTCCGCCGGATCGAGTTCGCGGTCCTCGCCCCCGAGTAGGTCCTTGGCCTCATTGCGCGCATTGGTCACCGCCGCGTCCACGACGTCCATGAGCAGCCCGCGTGCCGCCTCCGGGGTTTCCGCGGTCTCCACCGCGAGCACGTGCTCCGCGTGACTGCGCAATCCCAACAGCTGCGCACGCTCGGCCCGGAGCCGGACGATCTCCAGCACGATCGGGGTGTTGTCGTGCCCGGGCGTCGAGCCGCGTCGCAGCGATGCCGCCATGACCCGGCCGCGCAGCCCGGCGTCGTCGAGCCAGGTGGTGATCGGCTGCACCGTGGGAAGACCCAGCGGGATCAACCAGCCATCACGCCCGGCCTGGCGTGCGGAGTCCGCGAGCGAGGCGCGCATGGACTCCGGCAGGCCGGCGAGTTCGGCCTCGTCGGTGACCGGCACCGCCAGTTCCGTGGTGGAGGCCAGCAGGTTCTCGCCGAACCGAGTGGTGAGTTCGGCCAAGCGGGTGTCGATCGCGGTGAGCCGGGCACGCGCGTCATCGTCGAGGGCGGCGCCTGCTCGCAGCAGGTCGCGGTGATGCCGACGGATGAGGCGATCGGTCTCGTCGTCCACCTCGAGCTGTCCGGCCTCCAGGGCGGAGAAGACCGCCCCTACACGGGCGTAGAGGACCGGATCGGTCATCATCGCCGAGTGGTGGGCGGCCAACAGTGGCGACACCACCCGGTCCACGTCCAGGCGCGCCGGCGTCGCGTCCGGCCCGAGCAGTCCGTAGAACACGGACAGCACCCGGTGCAGTGCCTGCCCGGAGCACTCCAGCGCGATCACCGTGTTCTCCACCGTCGGGTCGTCCGGGTTGGAGGTGATGGCGGCGATCTCGGCGGCGTGGTCGTCGATAGCGGTCCGGATGGCCGGCTCCAGGTCCTCGTCCCGTACGGTCGCGAAATCCGGCAGTCCGTACGGCAGCGGGGACTCGTCGAGAAGCGGGTGACGCTCGGTGTCGGGGTTCGGGGTGGTCATGGCGGCGAGTCTACGGACGCCGCGGGTGTGACTTACACCCACATGGAGACCGTGTCCCACGCGAGCCTCGCCGCCAAGATTGTGATGACCAGCAGGAACACCCTGCGGATGAACTCGTTGCCGTGCCGCATCGCCATCCGCGCCCCGATGAAGCCGCCGGCGAGGTTCGCCACCGCCATGCAGCCGCCGATCATCCACAGCAGTTCACCGTGCAGCCCGAACACCAGGATGGAAGCGATGTTGGTGGTGAGGTTGGCGAGCTTGGCCGCGACGGTGCCCTGCAGGAAACCGAAGCCCAGGAACGCCACGATGGCGATGACGAAGAATGACCCGGTGCCCGGCCCGAGGATGCCGTCGTAGAACCCCACGACAAGCCCGATCAGCGCTGACCGCCAGGCCCGTGACCAGCCGACATAGCGTTCCTCGTGGGTTCGCCCCAGGTTCGGTTTGAGCCAGGTGTAGGCGCCCACCACGATGACCGCCACCAACACGATCGGGGTGAGCAACTCCTTGGGGATGAAGCGGGCGATCGAGGATCCGGCGGCCGACCCCGCGAACGCCGCCGCGATGAGCGGCGCGACCATCGCCACCGGGACCCGGATCTTGCGCAGGTAGGTCAGGGTCGCCACGAACGTGCCCGCGACCGACGAGAGCTTGTTGGTCCCCAGCACCTCCGGGGTCGTGGCGTCGGACGGCAGCGCGATGACCAGAGCGGGCAGCTGGATCAGTCCGCCGCCGCCGACCACCGAATCAACCCAGCCCGCGACGAAGGCCGCCACGACGAGCGCGGCCAGGACCCAGACCGAGATACCGAGCGCCGGAGAGGCCGCGAGCTGAGCGAAGGTCTGGGGCATGCCCATCACTGTGCTGTAATCGGTTTGTGTATATCAACCCTTACGGCGCTGATCCGGTCACCCTGGCCGCCGACCTGAGCAACCGCCGCCCCCGAACCGTCGGCGAACTGGTGGATCGCTGCCGGGAGGCGGGTGTGACCATCGATCGGGATGCCCATGACGGGGACCTGGCGGAGGTCGACGCGTTCCTTAACGGGTGGCTCGTCGTCGTCGACACCTCCGACCCCCGGGGCCGCGCCGAGGCCCTCAACACCCTCCTCGCCGAGCACGCGGGGCCGCCCCGCCTGACCGACCACGACGGGCGCTGGCACGTCCACTACCGCGCCGACGACGTGAGTTTCGCCCGCCTGCTCACCGCCATGTTCTCCGTCGGCACCGCGCTACATCTCACCGAGCGCGGCATCGACCGACTCGCCCGCTGCGCCGCCGACGACTGCCGGCAGGTCTTCGCCGACACCACCCGCAACGGCCGCAAGGCCTACTGCTCGCCGCGGTGCAACAACCGATCGGCGGTGCGACGGCACCGCGCGAAAGCATGACCGCGGGCGCGGGCTGTCACAGCCAGGCCGTCGTCCGCTACTTCTTATCCGGTCCGCCATCTGCCGACAGCGCCGCCACGAAGGCCTCCTGCGGCACGTCGACCCGACCGATCGACTTCATGCGCTTCTTGCCCTCCTTCTGCTTCTCGAGCAGCTTGCGCTTACGGCTGATGTCGCCGCCGTAACACTTGGAGAGCACGTCCTTGCGGATCGCGCGGATGTTCTCGCGGGCGATGATCTTGGAGCCGATCGCGGCCTGCACCGGCACCTCGTACTGCTGGCGCGGGATGAGCTCCTTGAGCTTGACGGTCATCTTGTTGCCGTAGCCCTGCGCGTAATCGCGGTGCACGATGGCGCTGAACGCGTCCACCGCCTCGCCCTGCAGGAGGATGTCGACCTTGACCAGGTCCGCCAGCTGCTCGCCGGCCTCCTCGTAGTCCATCGACGCATAGCCCTTGGTGCGGGACTTGAGGGAGTCGAAGAAGTCGAAGATGATCTCGCCCATCGGCAGGACGTACCGCAGCTCGACGCGGGTCTCCGACAGGTAGTCCATGCCCTGCATGTCGCCACGCTTGGACTGGCACAGCTCCATGGTGGTGCCCACGAACTCGCTCGGCACGATGATCGTGCACTTGACGATCGGCTCGTAGATCTCGCGGTGCTTGCCCTCGGGCCAGTAGGACGGGTTGGTCACCTGATGCTCGGTGCCGTCCTCGGCGATCACCCGGTAGACCACGTTCGGCGCGGTGGAGATGAGGTCGAGGTTAAACTCCCGCTCCAGCCGGTCGCGGGTGATCTCCATGTGCAGCAGGCCCAGGAAGCCGCAGCGGAAACCGAAACCCAGAGCCACGGAGGTCTCCGGCTCGTAATCCAGCGAGGCGTCGTTGAGGCGCAGCTTGTCCAGCGCGTCACGCAGCACCGGGTAGTCCGAACCGTCGATCGGGTACAGGCCGGAGAACACCATCGGATTGGGCTCGGCGTAACCGGGCAGCGGCTCCGTCGCACCGCCGCGGGCGCTGGTCACCGTGTCACCGACCTTGGACTGGCGGACGTCCTTCACACCGGTGATGAGGTATCCAACCTCGCCGGGGCCGAGACCGTTGGTGGCCTTGGGCTCGGGTGAGATGACACCGATCTCAAGCAGCTCGTGGTTGGTGCCGGTCGACATCATGGTCAGCTTCTCGCGCGGCTTGAGCGAGCCGTCGACCACACGCACGTAGGTCACGACGCCGCGGTAGGTGTCGTACACCGAGTCGAAGATCATCGCGCGCGCCGGTGCGTCCGGGTCCCCCACGGGCGCCGGGATGGTGTCGACGAGCTTGTCCAGGAGTTCCTCGACGCCCACGCCCGTCTTGCCGGATACGCGCAGCACGTCCTCGGGCTCGCAGCCCACGATGTGGGCGATCTCGTCGGCGAACCGGTCGGGGTCGGCGGCCGGCAGGTCGATCTTGTTGAGGACCGGGATGATCTCGAGATCGTTCTCCATGGCCAGGTACAGGTTGGCCAGGGTCTGCGCCTCGATACCCTGTGCGGCGTCCACCAGCAGGATCGCGCCCTCACACGCCTCCAGCGCGCGCGAGACCTCGTAGGTGAAGTCCACGTGGCCGGGGGTGTCGATCATGTGCAGGACGATCTCCTCGCCCGCGTGCGCGCCGGTGCGCGGCACCCAGGGCAGGCGCACGTTCTGCGCCTTGATGGTGATCCCGCGTTCGCGCTCGATGTCCATCCGGTCGAGGTACTGGGCGCGCATGAGGCGCTCCTCGACCACACCGGTGAGCTGCAGCATGCGGTCGGCCAGCGTCGACTTGCCGTGGTCGATGTGGGCGATGATGCAGAAGTTCCTGATCCTGGCCGGATCGGTGAACGTCGTCTCTGCGAAGTTGGGAATCTCGATCACTCCTGGAGGCGGGCCCGGGTGCGGCTGGATTGCGGTACGTCCGGACGATCACCCCATTGTCACACGACCGGGCCGCGAACACTCATCACGTATCGGCCCGTGGGCACCGCATCGACGGTCCCCTGGTCGAGGAAACGGGCGGTCGAAGTGGCCATGGCGCGGACATTCGCCGCCATTCTGTCCTCGCTGCCACGCGAATCGAAGAACACCCCGAGGTCACGAGCGGCCTCGATCGGAAAGATCTCCTCGACGATCCCGTCGATCACCGGCGCGTCCTCGGTGAGGGCGCGCACGACCACATGCTGGGTGTAGCCGGTGGTGGACTGGGTGTCGATCGCGACCCGGGTGTGGTCTTCGAGCCAGATGCGCAGCCACTCGTCCCGCCCGATCCGTTCCGGCCGTCGCAGGAATGCCAGGTTGGCCATGCCCGCACTGCGACGGGCCCTCGCGTGCGCACCTCCAGGGGCTCCGCCCGGTGCCGCGCCCACCTCGCCGGCCACCCTTTCGACGGGCAGCGGCTCGGAGGCCGTCACCGACCACGCGGACACCGGGCCGAGCGCGCCCAACGCCTCGATCACCTCAGCGCACGCCGCGGCGGAGGCGGCCGGGACCCGCACACGCACGGCGGCAAGGACCGGGAGCGGCGTGACCTGCACGTCGATCATCGCGCCGGCGACCTGCTCGTCCCGCACGTTGACGAGGTATTCGGTAACCCCGAGTCCGGCCAGCGGCGCGTCAACCGCGGCCGCCACCGCCTCGATCAACGCGCCGGAGTCCGCCTGAGCGGCACCCCCTGCCCGGCCGTCCGACCACACCACCACCATGAGTACGTCCACGAGTGCCGATAGTACGGGCGTTACGCTTGTCCGCATGGCAATCGACTGGGCCCGGATGGGCCGCAAGGCAATGCACATGGGCCGGAAGTACGGACCAACAGTCGTCCAGGCGGTACGCAAGCAACTCGACGACGGCGGCAACTCCCCCGCCCTGTCGCCGCACAACAGCGGCGACGGGCGTCCGGCGACCACCCACACCGCCCCGACGTCGAGTCGCGCACGCACCCTGGTCTACGCCCCTGACCTGGATGGTCACGCCGATCCGGGCGAGGTCGTGTGGACCTGGGTGGCGTTCGAGGAGAACGACGGCCGCGGCAAGGACCGCCCGGTCCTCGTGGTCGGCCGGGACGGGGATCGCCTGCTCGGTCTCCAGATGTCCTCCCAGGAAAAGAGGGACGACGACGGCTGGCTCGGGCTCGGTAGCGGACCATGGGACTCGGAGGGACGTCCTAGCTGGGTTCGTCTGGACCGTGTGCTGGATGTTCCGGAGCAGGGCATCCGCCGCGAGGGCGCGATCTGCCCCAAGCCGAAGTTCGACACCGTCGCAGACCGCCTCCGGCGCGACTACGGCTGGAACTGATCACAGCGGCGCCTGCCGCCGAAGCGCCGGTCACGCGTTTTGGACGGTGTCCGGCCCGCTGGTAAAGTGGGCCGTCGGTGTCCACCGGACGACGTTTCACGTACCCGGTCGGACAAATGACAGTGAAGACATCCGATCGGCGGGATCCACTTGTGGAGCCGTCGACACCCGACCTGAAGGTGTGACGAGTGGCCAACATCAAGTCCCAGATCAAGCGGAACCGCACCAACGAGCGCAACCGCCTCCGTAACCAGTCGACCAAGTCGTCGCTGCGTACCGCTATCCGCAACCTCCGCGCCGCCACCGAGGCCGGCGACAAGGAGAAGGCCGGCGCCCTGCTCGTCGCGACCTCGCGTCAGCTCGACAAGGCCGCCAGCAAGGGTGTCATCCACCAGAACCAGGCCGCCAACAAGAAGTCGGCGCTCGCCAAGGCTGTCAACCAGCTCTGAGGCACCCGCGCTCTCCGCAGGTGAGAGACGCACAGCCCCGCGTCTGCGCGAACTGACGCGACGTGGCTCCGAGGGCCCACCATCATTCGTCCGAATGAGTGGTGGGCCCTCGTCGTGCATCGGGGCGACTCCAGACCGCGGTCAGGTGGCAGAGGCCAGCGTGCCGACCTCCCGCACCGCCCGCTCCAACGCGTACGACGAATCCTCGGCCATGCCCTTGACCTCACCGTTGAGGCGAGCGACCACCTGCAGCGCGGTCCCCAGGGTGTCGATGGACCAGTACCGGGTCTGGGCCTGGACCTTCTTGGCCTTCCACGGCGGGATCCCCTGCTTGGCCAGCTCGCCGGGCGCCACGCCCCGCTGGGTGCCGACCAGCGCCAGCGAATTGACGGCATCGGCCAACGCATCGGCCAGGACCACGTGCGGTACCCCGGTGTGCATCGCCCACTCCAGTGCTTCAATCGCACCGGCGACGTCTCCGGTCACCGCCCGCTCGGCCACGGTGAACCCGCTGACGCCGACAACCCCGGAGTGGTACTTGCGCACCGCCTCCACATCGACCTTGCCGCCGGTGTCCGCGACGAGCTGATCGCACGCGGACGCCAACGAGCGCAGGTCCGTGCCCACCGCCTCGACGAGCGCCTCGCATGCCTCCGGCGCGACCCGGACGTTCAGCCCCCGGAACTCCGACCGGACAAAGCCCACGACCTCGGTGTGCCGGGTGATCTTCCCCGCAGTGTGCTCCTCCGCTCCGGCCTTGCGCAGGTCGGCGACGAGTGTCTTGGCCCGGCCGCCACCGGTGTGCTGCACGATCAGCACGGTCTCCGCCGGCAGGTCGCGAGCCGCATCGAGCACCGCCGCGACCGCATCCTTACCCAGCTCCGCGGCGCCGGTGATCACCACGATCCGCGCCTCCCCGAACAGTGACGGCGAGAGCAACTCGAACAACTGCGCCGCCGTGACCTCCGGCCCGCCCAGGCGCGAGACGACCGGCGGGTCCTCCCCTGCAGGCGTAGAGGCTCGAACAGACGAGACGACACCCGTGGTGGCGCGCTCGGTGAGGAACTCGTCCTCGCCGAGTACGAGATGAAGCGGAGCCGGTGTGGGGCCCGTCGCCATGGGTGAACTCCTCGTCGTCGTCGTCCAGGTCGTTGACCCGGTCCCCACCTTCGCGGCCTGGCGGGACCCACCAACATGTACCCCGACATCGTGCCATGCGCCTCCGACATGCGACGGCCGACGCCGGGTCGTGCCGCCGCGCGCCGGTCCCGCCCCGATCGCCGCCGCCTCAATCGTCGTCGCCTTAATCGTCGTTGCCATAATGCGGCGAACCCGGAAGCCCCGCGGCGACCTCGGCGACCAGGTCCAACCACCACAACGCCGGGGCACACGCGGCCGCGAGCAGCACGGCCCCCTCCTCCCAAACCGGCCCCACAGCAGCCGCGAGCGTGCCCAGGACGGTCACCAGCGGAACCACCGGCGCCACCGCGATGTTCGCTGGCAACGCCCAGGGTCCCGCCTCCAAGCCCGTCGCAGCGAGCACCGGCAACGTCGCCACGTGCGCGACCAGGCACACCGCCAGGACATCGGCGACCCGACCCGGAATCCACGGTCTGCGCAGCCACTCCGCGACCGGGCGGGCGGCGAGCACCAGCGCGGCGGTCGCCGTCACCGACAACACGAACCCGGCGCCCGTCGCCGTGGTGGGGTCGAGGACGGCCACCAACAGCACCACCGCCGCCAGCGCCGCCAGCGGGCGCCCCGTACGATGACAGGCCAGCGCGGCGAGGCCGATAGCCCCGGTCCCGGCAGCGCGAAGCACCGCCGGCTCCGGCCCCACCACCGCGACGAACCCGGCCAGCCCCACCCCGGCCGCCACGGTCCGGCCCCGCCGCCCCACGCCGATCCCGGCCGCCACGAGCAGGATCGCTCCCACTACATACGTAGTGTTGGCTCCGGAGACCGCCGCGAGGTGCGACAGACCGGCGGCCCGGAAGTCATCGCGGGTCTCCGTCGACACACCGCCCTCGTCCCCCAACACGAACGACGGCAACAACCCCTCCGCCTCGCCCTCCAGCGCCCGCGCCGAGACCCTCCGCAGCCTCTCCCGCACCGCCGCGGGAAACGTGCCCGCCAGCCCCGGCTGGCCGACCACCCGGGGTGGGGTCAGGGCCCGCAGCGCCGGCGGATCCCCGGGCGAGAGCGGCTCGAGAACCGCCACGGACATCCGCACCCGCGTGCCCGGCGCAAGCCCGTGCCACGCCTTGTCGCCGAGTACCACCACGTCCAGACCGGCCTGCCGCGCCTGCCTCCCCGAGCCGGTCACCTCGACGCGGACCGGCACCATCACCCCGCCCGAACGCACCGGACGGTCGAACCCGGTCACCTCCGCTTCCACACTCGTACGCTCACCGACGGCAGCCGGCAGCGGATGGGCGGTCAAGGCGTGCGACCGTGCCGCCTGGACGCCCGCGGCGATCGCCCCCACCGCGCACACGATCGCCAGCACGCCGAGAGTCGGACGATCGATCCCGCGCCGTGCACCCTCGGTACCCGACCACAGCGCCGACACGGCGGCACCGGCCACCAGCACCACCGCAACCGCGATAGCCACCTCCGGTCGCGATCCCACCGTGCCGGCGGTGACCGCGAACACCGCGACCGTCGGCAGGACTAGTCGCAGGTCTCTGATCGCCGGCACCCGCGGCTGCGACGGGCCATCCACCGTCTGGTGTGGGTGGCGCGGAGTGTTTGGTGGTTGCACGGCCGGCTCAGACCGTCACAAGGGGACGGAGTTTGGCCAGCGTCGCGGGCCCGATGCCGTCCACCTCCGCAAGCTGGTCGACGTTGGCGAAGGGCCCGTTGGTCGTGCGCCAGGACAGTATTGCCCCGGCCGTCACCGGCCCGACGCCGGGCAGTTCATCGAGGGCAGCCACGTCCGCGGTGTTGAGGTTCACCAGGCCGGGCTCTCCCCCGCTGCCGCCGGAGGCACCGGAACCGGTCGACCCACCCGCCCCGGCTGCCGAGGGTGCCCCGCCGCCGGTCGGGTTCGGCGCGTCCGACCCCGGCCCGAGGATGGCGCTGCGCGGTCCCGCCGGCCCCTCCGGCCCGGGCGCCACACCGACCAGAATCTGCTCCCCGTCCTCGACTTTGCGCGCAAGATTGAGACCGTCCCGATCCCCACCGTCCAACACGCCCCCGGCCCGATCAAGTGCATCGGCGACGCGAGAGCCCGGCGGCAGTGTGACCAGACCGCTGCGGGCGACCATGCCGACGACGGAGACCACGATCTCGGCGTCTGCCGCCGGTGTGGGCGACGCCGCTGCAGCCCCCTCCACGCCCGATGCCTCGGTGGGCGCAGTCTCGGCCGGGGCGGCCGAGCCGTCCGCGGACACGGTGACCCCCGGGGTGGCCAGCGGCAACTCGGGCACCGGCGCGACCTCCGGCACTGTCGACAACAGTCGGTGAACCGAAAACGCCCCGAGCCCCAGCACAAGCACCACCAGCGCGATTCCCGCGATTCGATCGGGCGCCCACCGGATTCGTCGCCACCAGGGCGGATCAGCCCACGCCGACAGGTCCACCTCGTCCGGTGGGATGCGCTCGGGGCGTTGTCCGTCGGGGTCGGGCACCGCCCACGGGGCGATGGGGGTCGCGGACGGCCGGCTTGAAGGTTCGGCGGGTGTCGCTATAGACGGCGGAGCCGGTGGCGGCGCAGCCGGTGACGGCGCGGTGGCCGCCTCCGGGTGGGCGACGGCGGCCAGTCGCGCCAGCGCCGCTGCCCGCGTGGGGTCCCGTCCCGCGTCGACGGGCGCGCCGTGGCCGGCCGAGATGTCGGATCGCATGGCGCCGACGTTAGGCCGCCGCCTGGCCCGTACCCGCTCGAGAACGGTGCGTCAGTCGTCAGCCTGTGGAGAAGGAGCGAGGATGGGGAATTCCGGGTCGAAAAGCTCCGTCACCGACACACCCACAGTTCCGGGGCCCAGATGCCACGCCAGCACCTCGTCGAATTCGACGATAATCACCCGCTCGGGGAACTGGGTTTCCTTACGGATCTCGGTGGCCATCTCCTCGGCCCGTTCGGGTGCTTCATGATGGTGAACCACGACCAGCACGTCCGTGCGGTCGGTCTCTTCACGCGCGAGTGCCCGGAGCCGCTGGTGCGCCTTGGTAGTCGTCCGCGCCTTGGCGGCCAGCTCCACCGAACCCTTGCGCAGGATGATCACCGGCCGCATGGCGAGCGCGCTGCCGAAGATGGCGGCGATCGCACTGATCCGGCCGCCACGACGGAGGCTGTCAAGCGACTCCACCGCCGCGTACGTCAGCGCTCCCCGACTGAGCCGTTCCGCGAGGTCGTACACGCCCGACAGCCCGAGACCGTTCTGCGCCGCCCACGCGCACTGCGCGACGGCCGCACCGAACGCCATCCCCGCGCACTGCGAGTCCGACACCAGCACACGGCCGCCGAACCGCGTGGCCGCGTCCGCCGCCGACTCCCACGTCCGGGACAGCTGGCGGGACAGGTGCACCGACACCACGCCGGTGCACTCCGGGTCCGCCAGCAGCTCTTCGTAGACCGCGGCCAGCTCTTCAGGACCGACAGCTGCCGTCGAGACTGCTCGCTGTTCCTCCTCGACCACGTGTAAGTCGACGACCGTGATGCCGAACTCACGGATCCATGTCTCGGGAAGGTCTGACGCGGAGTCGGTGACCAGACGGATGGTCACTGCGCCGCCTCCGGAGGTGTGACCCCGGCATTCCACTGGTCCAGACGCCAGAGCAGGCCGCGGGCCGTGTCATTTCCGGGGGGCACGTCGAGGTCTCCCGACGGGCCGTCGGAGTCGTGGGGGCGACGATGCGCGGAAAGCTGCACCCAACAAGTGTTCCCCAGACCGTTGAAGATCGGGTACTGCTCCACCGGAAGTTCAATAAGTGCCGCGGTCAACGCGGCGATTGCGCCGCCGTGGGCGACGACCACAGCAGGGTGTTCGTTCCACTCCGGTTGGTCCCGGACCAGCTCGTCGACGACCGCGCGGGTGCGGCGCGCGACATCGATCCGGCTCTCTCCCTCCGGCGGGGCCCAGCGCGGACTGCTGCGCCAATTGAGGCGAGCGTCCGGCCACTGCTCATCCACCTCGGAATGGCTCATCCCCTGCCAGGTGCCCAGGTGCGTCTCCCGCAACCGCGCATCGGTGCGGACCTCCAGCCCTACCTCGGTGGCCAGTGCTGCTGCGGTGTCGCGAGCACGACGCAGGTCGGACGACAGGATCGTCCACGGGCGGCGCGGCGAGAGGACCCGACCGACCGTATGCGCCTGCCGGACACCGAGCTCACTGAGTTCGGTGTCCAGCTGACCCTGCATACGGAACGACGCGTTGTAGTGCGTCTGCCCGTGGCGCAGGAGGATGAGACGACGGGTCACCTCGGGTCAGAGCTCCTGATCCCGACGCGGCTCCTCCGGTGCCAGCGCGTCATCGGCACTGTCCGCCGAATCGGCGCCACTGCGGCCGGCACCGGTCTGAACTCCGTCGATCTCCACGACGGGGCAGTCCTTCCACAGCCGGTCGAGAGAATAGTAGTCGCGTTCATCCACGTGCTGGACGTGGACAACCAGCTCGTTGTAGTCGAGCAGTGCCCAGCGGCCCTCCCGGGTGCCCTCGCGACGCAGCGGCTTGTGGCCGGCCTCGCGGAGCTTGTCCTCGATCTCCTCGACAACCGAGTTGACCTGTCGTTCGGTATCGGCGGACGCCAGCACGAAGCAGTCCGTGATGACGAGTTGATCGGAAACGTCGAGCACGACGACGTCTGTCGCCAGCTTGTCATCGGCGGCGCGGGCCGCGATGGCGGCCATGTCCATGGCCTCGGGGCTTGCGGTCACTGGGGGAACTCCTCGGGGTGGGGGTCGATGGGGTCGATGGGACCGGATTCTCGGTGTACCGGGGCCGTCACTGCCGGTGTGCCGTCGAGGCGGGTGGAGCCCTCCGGTCGGTACAGGTTTCGTTTGGCGATGTACTGCACCACTCCGTCGGGTACGAGGTACCAGACGGGTGCGCCGGCTGCGGCGCGGCGGCGGCATTCGGTCGACGAGATCGCCAGTGCCGGGATCTCGAGCAGGTGGACGCGGCCGTCGTGGATCTCGGCCAGGTGGGTGTCCGATAGTTCGAACCCCGGCCGGGAGACACCCACGAAGGTCGCCAGGCCGAACATCTCCTCCCACCCCCGCCAGGTGAGGATCTTCTCCAGCGCATCGGCACCGGTGATGAAGAACAGTTCGGAATCCGGGTGCTGACGAAGCAGATCCTTGAGTGTGTCGACCGTGTAGGTGGGGCCCGCTCGCTCGATGTCGACGCGACTGACCGAGAAACGCGGGTTGGAGGCTGTCGCGATGACGGTCATCAGGTAGCGGTCCTCGGCTGGCGAGACCTTGCGAGTGTCCTTCTGCCACGGCTCCCCGGTGGGGACGAAGACCACATCGTCGAGATCGAACCGGTGGGCCACCTCGCTGGCCGCGACGAGGTGCCCGTGGTGGATGGGATCAAAGGTCCCGCCCATCACGCCGATACGGCGACGTGCGCCTGCGGCGGCTCCGGTCGTGGTCATGATGCGTGAGTCTATCGGGCGACTCTCAGGCTCGGTCGTCACCCGCACCGCCTCCGGTCGTCATACCGGAAGCAGACCCGCGACAACCGCGGTGAGCTGTTCGACGTTGCGGCACTCGTGCATCGGAACGTACTGCGAGTAGAGCTTGGCGGCGGAGTCCCCTGTACCCCACTGACGCTTCGGTTCGGGATTGAGCCAGTGGGTGTGTCCCACACGCTCGCTGACGAACTCGAGCGACTCCACGGCCGGGTTCCGGTAATTGTTTCGACCGTCGCCGAGGATCAGCAGTGAGCCGGTTCGCGTGAGGGTGTGGGCGTAGCGATCCGCGAAACCGGACAGCGCGTGCCCGTAGTCGGAATGACCGTCGTAGGTGACGATCTCGGCCTCCCGGACCATGCGCGCCATCGCCGAACCCAGGTCCGATCCGGCCTCGAAGAACGAGGTGACCTCGTCGGTGGTGTCGACAAAGGCGAACACCCGCACTCGGGAGAACTGTTCGCGCAGCGAATGGACCAGCTGCAGGGTGAAGTGGCTGAATCCAGCGACCGACCCGGAAACATCGCACAGCACCACGAGCTCCGGGCGCGCAGGACGTGGTTTGCGCAGCACGAGGTCGACGGGCACCCCGCCGGTCGACATCGACTTGCGCATGGTCTTGCGCATGTCGATCGCCCCGTGCCGGTGGCGGCGCCGGCGAGCGGCGAGGCGGCTACCGAGCTGGCGGGCCAGCGGGCCGACCTTGCGCCGTAGAGCCTGCAGGTCCTGGTCGTTGGCGCGGAGGAAATCAACCTGCTCGGCGGCCTGACCGACCGCGTACTGCGCGACCCTGTCGCGCCCCACGGTCTCAGCGGTGCGCCGGCGGGTCTCGTCGGCGACCTCGCGCAGGAATCCGCGCACCATGTCGGCCGCGGAGTTAGCGGCGGCGGTCTTCTCGGCGTGCCGCTTGGAACCGTCCGGATCGAACGGGTCCGCACCGAGAAGGCCATCGAGCACCTTCTGCATGATGGCGCTGGTGTCGAGAGGGCTGAGCGCCTGGTAGGCGGAGAAGCGTTGGCCGCCCGCCGAATCGTAGGAGCCGAGCTGATCCACCAGCATCTCGGCCAGGGCCCGGGCCTTCGCTCGAGATTCCTCGGTGTCCTCAAGCAGGAGCGAGGCGATCAACTCGTTGAGCGCCTCCGGGTCGACCCTGCCGTCCTCATCGGTGGGGATCTCCACCTCAAGGGTCGTCGCGTCCCCTGGCAACTTCTCCCCGACCGCGACCGGGAACCAGAGATCAAAAAGCTGGTCGAACACGCCACGGTGGGTGGGCTTGTGCAGGATCGTCGCGGCGAGGGCCTCCCGGAGTGCGGGACGGTCGAGCAGGTCGATGTGCACCATCGCCGACGCGGCGTCGACCGCTTCACTGGGCCCGACTGGGATGCCCTTGCGGCGCAGCGCATCGACGAAGTCCACGAGATGGCCGGAAAGCCCGCCCGGAGACTTCTGGATTGTCGTGCCGTCGCTCATGGCTCCCGCCTCCCGATCTGTCTGTGTGGTCTACGGCTTAGTTGAGCCGCAGCTCGGCGGCCGCCCGCAGCTGGTCGGACTGGTGCTTGAGGACGACGCCGAGGGTCTGCAGAACCGTGTCATCGTCGATGGTGTCCAGCCCCAGTGCCACGAGGGTGCGTCCCCAGTCGATCGTCTCGGACACGCTGGGGACCTTCTTCAGAGCCATGGCCCGCAGGACGCCGACTACCCGGACGAGTTGCTCGGCAAGGCGGTCGTCGAGCTCGGGGACACGGGAGGCGAGAATCTTGCGCTCGAGCTCGGGGGTCGGGAAATCGAGGTGGAGGTAGAGGCAGCGACGCTTGAGTGCCTCGGACAGTTCGCGGGCCGCGTTGGAGGTGAGCACCGCGAACGGGCGTCGGGTGGCCTCGATGGTTCCCAGCTCGGGGATGGTCACGGCGAAATCGCTGAGCACCTCGAGCAGGAGGCCCTCGATCTCGATGTCCGCCTTGTCGACCTCGTCCACGAGCAGCACGGTGGGTTCGCTGCGACGGATGGCGGTGAGCAGCGGCCGGGACAGCAGGAACTCCTCGGAGAACACGTCGTCCCGGGTGGAGTCCCAGCCCTCGCCCTGGCCGGCCTGGATGCGCAGGATCTGCTTGGCGTGGTTCCACTCGTACAGCGCGCGGGCCTCGTCGACGCCCTCGTAGCACTGCAGGCGAATGAGCTCGGCCTCGGTGGCCGAGGCGACGGCCTTGGCGAGCTCGGTCTTGCCGACGCCCGCGGGTCCTTCGATGAGCAGTGGCTTTCCCAGCCGGTCGGCAAGGTAAACGACCGTCGCGGTGGACCGGTCGGCCAGGTAACCCTGCTCGCCGAGCGCCTCGATCACGTGGTCGATGCTCTGGAATGCGGGGAGCTGGCCGGTACGGGCTCGGTCCATGGGATGGATCCTTTCGGGCTGGGTGGTGCGCGTGTCGTGTACTGCGTGGGGAGGGCCTTCAGCGCGGCCCCGGGCCGCGGGCCGGGTTATGGACGCACGTGCCCCTTACCGTTGGCGATCCACTTGGTACTGGTCAGTTCCTCGAGCCCCATGGGACCGCGGGCGTGGAGCTTCTGGGTGGAGATACCGATCTCGGCACCGAAGCCGAACATCTCGCCGTCCGTCCACGCGGTGGAGGCGTTGACCATCACCGCCGCGGCGTCGACCTGTGCGGTGAACTTCTCGGCCACATCGATGCTGCGGGTGGCGACGGCCTCGGTGTGCCCCGAGGACCAGCGGGCAATGTGTTCGATGGCCTCATCGACGCCGTCGACGACCTTGAGCGCGATGTCCATGCTGAGGTACTCCTCGCCCCAGTCAACGTCATCGGCAGGGATGAGACCGTCGCGGTCACCGTGGATCACCACACCGGCGGCCTGCAGGGCACCGATCACGCGGTCAACGGCGGCATCCCCGAGCGCGGAGTCGAGCAGGACCGTCTCCGTGGCGTTGCAGACGCTACAGCGGCGGGTCTTGCCGTTGAGCAGCAACTCGATCGCCTCGTCGAGATCCGCGTCTCCATGGATGTAGAGATGGCAGTTGCCGGTGCCGGTCTCGATGGCGGGCACCTTGGCGTTCTCCACGACCGCCTGGATGAGGCCGGCGCCGCCGCGCGGGATCACCACGTCGACCAGGCCGCGGGCCTGGATGAGGTGGGTCACCGACGAGCGGTCCTCCGACGGCAGCAACTGCGCGGCGTCGACGGGAAGTCCATGCCCGGCGAGTACTCCGCGCAGAACCTCGACGAGGGCCACATTGGAATTGCGGGCCGAACGGGAGCCACGAAGCAGTGCGGCGTTGCCGGATTTGAACGCCAGACCGAACGCGTCGACGGTGACGTTGGGTCGGCCCTCGTAGATCATGCCGACGACGCCCAGCGGGACCCGGACCTGCCGCAGTTGCAGCCCGTTGGGCCGGGTCGAGCCACGGGTAACCGTGCCGATCGGGTCAGGCAGCCCCGCGACCTGACGAAGTCCGCCGGCGATGCCGTCGATCCGCTCGACCGTCAACCGGAGCCGATCGAGCATGGCCTCACCGGTGCCCTCTGCGGCCTGGTCGGCAATGTCGCGCTCATTGGCCTCGAGGATCTGCGGCGCGGCGGCCACCAGTGCGTCGGCGGCGGCGAGCAGCGCCGCATTCTTGGCGTCGGTGGTCAGCAATGAAAGCTGCCGCGATGCGGTGCGGGCTCGGCCTGCCGCCTCGCGAACCGCATCGCGGACCGGGTCCGCGGCGGCCGGGTCGGCGCTGGCGAGTTCGGTGCGTGCGGGGGTGTCGAGATGGCTGGAGGTCATGGGGGCCAGCTTACCTGGGGAATCTCGGGCGGATAGCGCGGCCGTCGCTGCTGGTGGGGCGCCCCCGAGGCGACCGCCGACGTGCACATGCGACCGCGGCACGGTACTCATGCGGCCACGGCCGGGGTGCCGGGCGGAATCCACCGGGGCCTGCCCGGATTGGCCGGGTCCGCAACGGTCCGCCACGAGTTCGGCCCCTCACCCACCCATCCGTGATGGATGGGGCAGGCCAGTGCCAGGTTGGCGATCGTCGTGCGGCCACCCCGAGACCATTCCTCCACGTGGTGGGCCTGGCAGCCTGCCGCCGATCTCTCGCATCCGGGATGCGTACATCCCCCATGGGCGGCGTAGAGGACGAGCCTCTGGATGGCGCTGGCCAGGCGTCGGTCGCGACCCCGGTCGATGTCGATGCGTCTCAGTTCCTCGTGACCGTCGCGCAGGGCGGACAGGAACCAGGAGCGGCGACCCGCCAACGACACGGCCTGGGCCGCGGTGAGCTGGGTGCCTGCGTCGGTCTCGACCAGGCCGCCCTGCTCGCCCGCCTCGACCGCGTCCAGCTGTTCGGGGGTCATCCGGACCACGATCGCGGCGACACCGCGTGTGGCTGCGGGCTCGACCGACAGACCGAGCGAGAGCACGTGGCACAGCGCGTCGTAGGCCCGCTGGCCCGCGGTGCGTGTGTCGTCCGCGGCGGATAAATCAGGGCCATCCGGGCCGTCGGCAGTGGCGGCAGCAGCGGGGCCGGCCGCGGGGTCGGACGTGGGGTCGGACGTGGGGTTGGACGTGGGGTCGGACGTGGGGTCCGCGGTGACACCGATGCATTGGCCCGGCGCGCCGAAGCGAGCGGTGACCGCGGCCAGGAGCGCCTGGAGACGCGGCTCGCACGTGATCCCGACGCTAGCGAGACCGTCGAGCCCTGCCCGGTGGGCTCGGAGCTCGCGGCTGCGCTGCTGCTTCTCCTCCAGCCGTTCGAGGCGACCCGGGTCGGCCTCGACGAGCTCGCGCGCGGCGGCCGCGGTGATGGCCCGGGTGCTCGCGCCGAACTCGGCAAGCTCGGTCAGGTGATGCGAGAAATCGCGGCGGGCCTCCTCCGGTGTGCCCTCGGGCAGCTCGGCCACGGCCTCACCGATGGCCCGCTCCTGCGCCGCGGTGATCCTGCCCTGCCGGTGCGCCTCCATCGCCGGGGTGCCCTCGCGGCGTCCGGCATCTATCCGCGACCGGCACTGCCCTGTGGTCAGCCCCAGATCCTGGCCCAGCTTGGTGGCCGCGGACGTGACGGACTTGCCCGCCCGTTCGGCCCGCGCGGCAGCCTCGGCCGCCCCGGCAGCGTTGATGGCATCCAGCCGCCGCGAGAGCTCCTCGAGTTGCCGCAGAGTCCGGGGGAGCTCCGATTCGGGCACCTCGGACCAGCTCACGTGGGATAGCTCGGACACCCTCGTCGTCGTCGCCCTCATCAGGTCCTCGATCATGACCTCATTCTACCGGTGGGCTAGAACGTTTTTTCGAACATAGGGTTCCGATCAGATAACCTACTTAGGTCACCTACCAGTACTTATGCAACCACAACGCACCTACGCGTCGTCTTTGCGCACCAGAACCGCGATCTGGAAGCCGTCGTCGTCGGTGAACGGCCGCAGGTCCCAGGTGGACCACCGCTGCTCGACGCGCAGCCCGGCACGGTCGGCCTCGGTATCGAACTCCTCGCGCGTCCACCCGCGGTCCAGCCCGAAGCCCACGACGAGCCGTCCCGACGCACCGTCGGCCCCCTCCCCCGCCGGCGCGATCCGCGCGGCGAGGTTGGCCAGCACCTTCCCGCGGTCGGCGGGATCGACGAACGCGAGCACGTTGCCCGCCGACACCAACAGGTCGAAGGGTCCGGAGGCCCACCCATCGTCGGCGAGGTCTGCGACCTCCCACGTCGCCCCGGGACAGGCCTCGCGCGCCCGCTCGATGAGGTAGGGATCCAGGTCCACACCGGTGACCTGGTGGCCACGTTCGTGCAAGTAGATACCCATCCGGCCCTGACCACAGCCGACATCGAGGATCCGGGCACCACGCGGGGCCATGGCGTCGACAAGGCGTGCCTCGCCGTCGATATCCACGCCGTCGGCGACCATGTCTTCCCAGCGCTGGGCGTAACTGCGCGAGTGGTCGGGATTGGCGGCCACGATGCTCTTCCAGGTCATAGTCATGTCGCCAGTATGGACCCGCGCGACGGCCCGGCGACGGCGACTCCAACCACCGGCCGGCACGACGATGTCGTAGGTCTGAGGCACCATGGCGCCATGACCTCTCCCGCCGCCCCCGCCGGACTGGACCGCACCGCCCTACGCGGCCGCGCCGATGAACTTCTGACCGCGCTCGCCGGACCCGGCGCCGCGCTGCGCGAGGACCAGTGGACCGCGATCGAGGCGCTGGTCGTGGACCGTCGACGCGCGTTGGTCGTGCAGCGCACGGGTTGGGGAAAATCGGCGGTGTATTTCATCGCGGCCCGACTGCTGCGAGAACTCGGATCCGGGCCGACGGTGATCGTCTCCCCGCTCCTGGCGCTCATGCGTAACCAGGTCGAATCCGCTGCGCGGGCGGGCGTGCGCGCGGCCACCATCAACTCGGCCAACATGACCGAGTGGGATGAGGTGCGCGCGTCGGTGAGGGATGGCGACGTCGATGTTCTGCTGGTGAGCCCCGAGCGGCTGAACAACCCCGACTTCCGGGACACCGTCCTGCCGGCACTGGCCGCCGACGCCGGGCTCGTGGTGGTGGACGAGGCGCACTGCGTGTCCGACTGGGGGCACGATTTCCGGCCCGACTACCGGCGCATCCGGACGCTCCTGGCAGATCTGCCCGAGGGCGTGCCGGTGCTCGCCACCACCGCTACCGCGAATGACCGGGTGGTGCGGGATGTCGCGGAGCAGTTGGGAGTGGGAATGCACGCGGCGGCGCCCGGCGCCGAGCCCGATCCCGTGGGCGACACCCTCGTGCTACGCGGCGGCCTGGACCGCGAATCTCTACATCTGTCGGTGGTTTCGATCGACGATTCGGAGAAGCGGGCCGCCTGGCTGGTCGAGAACCTCGAGTCGCTGCCCGGGTCCGGGATCGTCTACTGCCTGACCGTCGCTGCGGCCGAGGACATGGCCGAGCTACTCACCTCCGCCGGGCACCGCGTCAGCGCCTACACCGGACGCACCGATGCGGGAGAACGCGAGGAGTTAGAACGCGCCCTGCTGGACAACGAGGTCAAGGCACTCGTCGCGACTTCCGCTCTCGGAATGGGATTCGACAAACCCGACCTCGGATTCGTGGTTCACCTGGGCGCCCCGGCATCGCCGATCTCCTACTACCAGCAGATCGGCCGCGCCGGACGCGCCGCCGAACGCGCCGACGTGGTGCTCGTCCCGGGTCCTGAGGACCGCGCGATCTGGAACTACTTCGCCTCGCTCGCCTTTCCTCCCGAGGATGTGGTCCGGCGCGTACTCGACGCGCTGCTGCCGGACCGGCCCCAGTCGACGCAGGCCCTCGAACCCGCCGTGGACCTGGGACGGACACGGTTGGAGATGGTGCTCAAAGTCCTCGACGTGGACGGTGCGGTCCAGCGCGTGCGCGGAGGCTGGGTGTCCACCGGGCAGCCCTGGGAGTACGACACGGAGCGCTATGCGGGTCTCGCACAGGCGCGGCAGTCCGAGCAGCAGACGATGCTCGAGTACATCCGTACCGACGGCTGCCGCATGGACTTCCTGCGCGCCGAGCTCGACGACCCGACGCTCGATTCAGCGGCGGGAGGATGCGGTCGCTGCGACAACTGCACCGGCGAGCGTCGCTCGACCGCCGTCGACGAGGGCGCGCTGACCCGGGCGAAGGAGGCCCTTGAAAGGCCAGGCATCGTGCTGCCGCCGCGCAAGCAGTGGCCGACCGGCCTGGCGAAGCTCGACATCCCGCTCAAGGGCAAGATCGCCGACGGCCCCGCCGAGGGCCGTGCGCTCGCCCGCATGACCGACCTCGGTCTGGGTCAGAAGCTCCGCGCACTACTGGCCGAACCGGATCAGGAGGCCCCGGAGTGGCTTGCGCGGGCGTGCATCCCGGTGCTTCGCGAGTGGGGTTGGCAGGAGCGACCGACCGGGGTCGTGGCGCTGCTCACCGGTGACCATCCTCAACTGGTGTCGAGCCTTGCCCGAGCCCTTGCGCAGATGGGGCGGATGGACGATCTGGGCACGATCACCCGGACCGAGTCTCTGCCCCCGGTGACCGCGCAGAACTCGGCCTATCGCGTCGCGCAACTCTGGGGCACGCTCGCCGGACCGGCCACCGCGTCGGAGGGTCCGGTCCTGCTCGTGACGGACGTTCTCGGCACGGGGTGGACCGTCACCGAGGCCGCACGGCATCTCCGCGAGGGCGGGGTTTCGGCAGTTCTTCCGCTGGCCGTGGCCTCGGAGAGCTGAACCGGAAAAAATTGTGAGGCCAGATGTCGATTCGGGGCCAGGTGAATCGTCATCACCCGAATCGGCCGAGAGGCGGCCGATCACGAGGAAGGATCGCACCATGCGCTACTCACTGGTTTTCCACGCCCCGGAGCTCGACGAGGCGGGCCCGCGTCCGACCGACGAGCAGATCGCCGAGATGCAGCGGCTCATGAACGATTACGTCGCCGCACTCGTCGACGCGGGCGTCCTGGTGACCGCCGAGATGCTCGAACCGTCGGCGTCCACGACCACGGTCAGCAGGCGAACAGGGTCCACCGTGATCGAAGACGGGCCGTTCGTCGAGGCCCGTGAGTCCCTGGCCGGGGTCTTTGTCCTGGAAGTGGACACCCATGATGCCGCGCTGGCCTGGGCGGAAAAGTTTCCCGGCGGCTCCTACGGAGTCGTCGAGGTACGCCGCGTGGCCGTCTACGCTGATGAGACCGGATGGCAGACGCCCTGCACCCCGGAATGATCGATCGTGTCGTCCGCGACGCCCGACCCAGGCTCGTCGCGCTGTTGGCGGCGCCGGACGGCGACCTCGACGCCGCAGAGGATGCGTTCTCGGACGCCGTGGAGACGGCGATGCGGTCCTGGCCGGAGAACGGCGAGCCCCGCAATCCCGAGGCATGGTTGTTCACCGTCGCCAGGAACCGGCGACGCGACCGGTGGCGAGCCGACAGGCGCAGCACCGCGTTCGATGAGGACCACACCTCGGGAGATGGCCGTGTCATCGGCGCCCTGGCTACAACTTCTGTAGAGGAGTCGGCACTGGAGATTCCTGACCGGCGGCTCGCGCTGCTGGCCGCGGCCGCGCATCCCGAGGTGGACCCGACCGCCCGCACCCCGCTCATGCTCAACGCGGTTTTGGGACTCAGTGCCGAGAAGATCGGGGCGCTGCTCCTCGTCCCCACCGCGACCATGGCCGCCCGACTGACGAGGGCCCGCAAACGGATCCGAGCAGCGGACATCCCGTTCGAGACGCCAGGCATCGACGAACTCCCGGGCAGGCTCGAGGCGATCCGCGACGCGATCTACGGCGCGTATTCCGTGGACTGGACCTTCTCGGCGGAGTCGGCGCGGGACGGGCTCGCCGGCGAGGCGCTGTACCTGGCGGAACTACTGTGCGAGCTGGTCCCGGACGATCCCGAGTCCCACGGCCTAGCCGCCCTGCTGTGCCTGTCCTCGGCCAGGGCGGCCGCGCGGACCGACATCAACGACGAGTTCGTACCACTCGAACTCCAGGACACCCGCAGGTGGAACGCCACCCTTCTCGAACGGGGCGAGGAGCACCTGAGGGCGGCGGGGACGGATACGCCGCCGGGCCCGTATCGACTGCAGGCGGCCATCCAAGCAGTGCACTGTGCTCGGCGACGCACGGGAGCGACCGACTGGGAGTCGATTCGAAAGCTCCATACCGGACTCCATGCGCTGTCCCCCACAGCGGGCGGAGCGGTGGCGCTGGCGGTGGCCACCGCCCGATGCGACGGCCCGGCAGCCGGGTTGGAACTGCTCGACCGCCTAGGTGAGCGAGCCGACCGATTTCAGCCTGCGCTCGCCGCCCGCGCCGCGATGCTGGACGAGGCGGGCCGTACCGCCGAAGCCGTGACAGCGTATGACCGGACGATCACCCTGACCACCGATACCGCCGCCCGGCGGCACCTCGAGCGGGCACGCAGTCGTGTCGGCCTTACTACCGGCGCCGGAAGTTCTTCCGCATCCACCGCGCCGCCACCAACAGGGCGGCCAGCAGCGCCAGCGCCCCCATCGTCAGGAATGGACGCGACAGTGCAGCCGGACCGAGAGCGAGAATCGTGACGAGCGGCCCACGGGGTGGAGCGGGCTCGCCCAGCGCCGTCTCGACGAGCTCCCGTCCGCTCGGTACCTGTCCGGACTGCCATTCCTGCCCGCCCTGTACGGACGCCCGGACAGACAGGCACGCATCGGCATACCAGGGCCCGAGACCGCCGGGCACGCGGATGGCACCTCGATCGGTGACCAACACCAACTGCTGCCGATCCAACTCGAATCCCGCTCCGCACGCAGCGCTTGACGAGGGGGTGGAGACCAAGACCCGTGAACCGATGTCGCCGGCGAACACCTCGCTCACGGTGAATTCGTATGTCGTGGTGCCACCGACGGAGAGCCTGCGGACCGCCGTGCCGGTGAATGCACCGGAGACGGACCGGAGGCTTTCCAGCGCGTCGTCCACGGACTGCTGGGCGACACACGAGCAGGCCGACGCGGTAGGTGCATCCGCGATCCCGGTCAGCCCGGATAGGGCGAACACCCCCACCACGAGGCCGACCCGGAACCGGGACACGGTCGGCTCAGACCTCGCGGGCCATCGCGCGACCGGCCTTCATCCCCGAGAAGATGCAGCCGCCGAGGAAGGTTCCCTCCAGCGCGTTGTAGCCGTGGACACCGCCGCCGCCGAATCCGGCGACCTCGCCGGCGGCGTACAGGCCCGGGAAGGGCTCGCCGTCGGGGGTGAGGCACTGGGAGTCGAGCGTGGTCTGGATGCCGCCGAGCGTCTTGCGGGTCATCAGGTGCACCTTCACCCCGATCAGCGGGCCGCCCGAACCGGCGGCGGATCCCTTGCCGGGACCGGAATCGGCGAGCAGCTTGTGCGGCTTGGCCAACCGGGTGAGCTTGTCGGTGAGCACACGGCGCGCGTTGTGGATGGCCTGGACCTGCGCGTCCTTGGCGAACGAGTTGTCCATCTGGCCGTCCATGGCCAACACGAACTCGCGGACCTTCTCCAGCTCCAGCGCCGGCTCACCCTCACGGAGCAGCCCGTTGAGCCCGTCGACCAGTTCCTCGATCGTGTCTGCCACCACCCAGTCCACGCCCTGCTCGGTGAAGTCGGTGATCGACGGCGGCAGGCCGCTGCCGGCCTTGGAGGCGAACTTCTTCAGGCTCTTGTCGGTCAGCTCCGGGTTCTGCTCGGACCCGGAGAGGATGAATTCCTTGCCGGCGATCGCCGAATCGAGGATGAACCACGAATGGTCGTGCCCGGCGTCGCGGATCGCCTCGACGGAGGCCGTGGTGTGGAAGCCGGGGAACAGAGGCACCGGCATGCGGTCGCCGTTGCCGTCCAGCCACAGCGTCGACGGGCCGGGGATGATGCGGATCGCGTGCGAGGGCCAGACGGGCGCGAAGTTGGACACGCCCTCGGTGTAGTGCCACATGCGGTCGCGGTTGATCAGGTTCGCGCCCGCGGACTCGGAGATCTTCAGCATCCGTCCGTCGACGTGCTCGGGCACGCCCACGATGAGGTGCTCGGGCGCCGCGCCGAGACGGTCCGTGGGCCAGTACTGGCGGACCAGGTCGGGGTTGCCGCCGATGCCGCCGGAGGAAATGAGCACGGCACTCGCGCGGAATTCAAACGTCCCGGTCTCCTCGCGGGGCGAGGCCACACCGCGGTCGAGGTCGCACGGCACAAGAGTGGCGCCCCGCACGCCGACGGCGCGGCCGCCCGACACCACGATCTCGTCGACCCGGTGCCGGACGGCGAAGCGCACCAGACCCTTGCGGGCGGCGTCCAGGACGGGCTCCTCGAAGACGCGCACGACCTCGGGGCCGGTCCCCCACGTCACGTGGAAACGCGGCACGGAGTTGCCGTGGCCCTCGACGTCGCCGCCGCCGCGCTCGGCCCAGCCCACGGTCGGGACGATCCGCAGTCCCAGGTCGTGCAGGTACTGTCGCTTCTCGCCCGCCGCGAACTCGACGTAGGCGCGCGCCCATTCGCGCGGCAACTCGTCCTCGGGCCGATCGAATCCGGCGGAGCCGAGCCAGTCCCGCCAGGCCAGGTCGAGCGAGTCCTTGATACCGATCCGACGCTGCTCGGGGGTGTCCACCAGGAAGAGCCCGCCGAGCGACCAGAAGGCCTGCCCGCCGAGGTTCTTCTCGTTTTCCTGGTCCACCACGAGGACCTTCTTGCCGGCCTTGGTGGCCTCGTACGTGGCGACCAGTCCCGCGAGCCCGTGCCCCACGACGATCACGTCCGGCTCGAACCCCGGCTCCGGCGCGGGCAGCGGCCCCGTGTTGGCCGCGTGCGAGGTCGACGGCGGCTGCCACGAGGGGTAGACGGGGTGAACGGGCCTGGCCTTGCCCGTGGTCCTGCCGGGGCGGGAAGGGGAATTGGTCATGGGTCCATTGTGCCCCCTCACTCCATCAGATACCGCAGGTATCTCTGGGGCGCCTCGAGGAATTTGCGGTACCCGTCGACCATCTCCAGGTGTTCCCACCGCGTCTCGCGAATGCCGGAATCCGAGAGTTCGAGGAGCGTGGCCCCGGGCACGGACGCGAGGATCGGCGAGTGGGTGGCCATGAGTACCTGCGCGCCCCGCCGGTCCGCCAACTCGATGAGCAACGCGACCAGCCGGAGCTGGGCGTCGAACGACAGGCCCGCCTCGGGCTCGTCCAGGACGAACAGGCCACCGCCGTCGAACCGCGAGGTTCCCAGGATCTCCCACAGGGCCTCGCCGTGACTGCGGGAGTGAAAGTCCCGCTCGGGCCCGCTGGACTGCAGGAACGTGAACATGCCGTGCATGGTCTCGGCGCGCAAGAAGTATCCCCATTTCAACGCCGCCGCGCCCCGCTGCAGCCGCAGGAACTCGTGCAGCGGCGACTCCGACGCCCAGGTGCTGTCGCGCCCGTGGACGGATCCGCCCTCCGCGCCCAGTCCGTATGCCATGGCCACCGCCTCGACGATGGTCGATTTGCCGGTGCCGTTCTCGCCCACCAGCACCGTGAGGTCGGCGAGTTCCAGCCCGTCGCGGAGCAGCTACCCGACCGAGGGGATCGAGAACGGCCAGCCCTCCGCCGGGAGCGGCAGGTCCGTGTCGCGGCGGAGGGCGACGACTGGTCGGGGGTCCAGCACGGGTTCGTGGCGCACGCGGGTCACGGTACCTTCGACGGCATGCGGATCCACCAGCTCAACTGCGGCACCATGACCGGCGGCATCCCCACGCGGGTCCTGCTCGTGGAGGCCCCAGACCATCTCGTGCTGGTCGATACCGGAATCGGTCTCCGGGACATCGCGGATCCGGCCACGCGGTTGGGGCCGGGGCGGCACCTGCTGCGCCCGAAGCTGGACGAGGCCGAGACCGCGGTGCGGCGCATCGAGGCGCTGGGCCTCGACCCGCGCGACGTGCGGCACATCGTGCTGACGCATTTCGACCTGGATCACGTCGGCGGGCTCGCCGATTTTCCCGACGCGACCGTGCACGTCACCACGCAGGGACTGACCTGGGCGGTGCGGTTGCCGAGGTTCCTGGAGCGGCGCCGGTACCGCCGGGCGCAGTTGGCGCACCGCCCGCGGTACGCCGAGTACGAGTACCAGACCGACAGGTGGGAGGGGTTCCGCGTGGTGCCGCTGGACCACGTGGTCCCGGGGATGATGGTGGTGGACCTGCCGGGCCACACCGTGGGTCACGCCGGTGTGTTCGTGCCGGGCGGTGGAACAAACCGAAAAAGGGACGACGACGACAACACCAGCCGCGACATCCTGCACGCCGGTGACGCCTTCTACCACCGCGGGCAGATCGACCCGACGATCCACGTGCCCGCCTCGATCGGGGTCCAGGAGCGGGCGCTGGCACTCGAGCCGGATGCGATCGCGCTGACCCACTCCGGGTTGGCCGCACTCGCTGCGCGGCGGGCCGACACCCTGGACGTGGTGTGTGCGCACGACCCCACGGGCCCCGGCGGAACCGCTCCGGCATCACAGGGGCCGCACTGATGGTCAGGGTTCGCGAGACCGCCTGGACGCCCGCCGAACGCACCGAGCCGGACCCAGACGTCGCCGAACGCGCCGCCGCGCTGGCCGATCTGATGCGCGGGCGGCGCACCGTGATCCTCACCGGCGCGGGGATCTCGACGCCCTCGGGGATCCCCGACTACCGCGGGCCGGATTCCCCCGGCCGCACCCCGATGACCTTCCAGCAGTTCGTCGGCGATCCCGGCTTCCGCCGCCACTACTGGGCCCGCAATCACCTGGGCTGGCGCCACATGGAGGCGGCCCGCCCCAACGCGGCGCATCTCCTGCTAGCCGACTGGGAACGCCGCGGACTGGTCAACGGCGTGATCACCCAGAATGTGGATCTTTTGCACCTCAAGGCGGGCAGTCGCCAGATCGTCGACCTGCACGGAACGTACGGCGTGGTCACCTGCCTGGACTGCGGGCAGCGCCGGAGCCGGTGGGCACTCCACGAGGACCTCGAGGCCCTCAACCCCGAATTCGCGCAGCGCGTCGCCTCGCGCGGCGCGATCGAGGTTGCGCCCGATGCCGACGCGGTCCTGCACGACACCGCCGACTTCCGCATGGTCGATTGCCACGGATGCGACGGCATGCTCAAACCGGACATCGTCTACTTCGGTGAGAACGTCCCGGCCGCGCGCGTGGCAGCGGCCAACGCGCTGGTGGATGATGCCGACGTCGTCGTCGTCGTGGGATCGTCTCTCACGGTGCGCTCCGGATACCGGTTCGTGCGCAGGGCGGTGACCACCGGCACGCCCGTCGCGGTAGTCAACCGCGGCCGCACGCGCGCGCACGACGAGGCGACGGTGACCATCGACGGGGACTGCGTGGAGGTGCTCGGACTGGCCGACGCCGCGCTGTGAGGATCGTCGGTGAGACCCGGCTGCGCCGTGCGGCCACTCGGTGAGACCCGGCGGCGGCGCGGGGATTCGGGGACCCGCCCGCACGCGGCCCGGACCCGCAGGAGCATTATCGACTCATGGGAAAAACACCGGAGACCGCACTGACCCGACTCCTGGACGGCAACGCCCGCTACGTGGCCGGGCAGAGCCGCCATGAACACCAGGACCCGTCGCGTCGTGCCGAGCTGACCGGCAACCAGGAGCCGTTCGCGCAGGTATTCGGCTGCTCCGACTCGCGCGTGCCGGCCGAGGTCGTCTTTGACCAGGGGCTCGGCGACCTGTTCGTCATCCGCAACGCCGGCCACATCCTCGACCCGTCGATCCTCGGCTCGCTCGAGTTCGGCGTCGAGGTTCTGGGCATCCGACTCACGATGGTGCTCGGACACACCTCGTGCGGCGCGGTCGGCGCGACGATCAACGCGATCGACACCCACACCACCCCGGCCGGGTTCCTGCGCGACGTCGTGGAGCGCATCTCGCCGTCGGTGTTCGAGGCGCGGCGGGACCCGAACGCCGGGTACGAGGACATCATCGTGGAGAACGTGCGGCACGCCGCCGCGGTGATCCGTGAGAAGTCGGCGGTGATCGACCGGGCGATCAACGAGGGGCGCACCGCGATCGTCGGCGCGCTCTACAACCTCGAAGAGGGCACGGTCACGCCGGTGCACACCGAGGGCGAGGTCACGCTCGAGGGCTGAGCACGTGCAGGTTGCGGGTTATGCACTCTTGAGGTCGACTGAGCCAACCTTATGCGGCAGATCGGCGACCTGAGTGCCGCATACCCTGCGGAGGGTACCGCGGGCAGGGTCGGCTCAGACCGCGACGAGGTCGTCGGCGTGCACCAGCGGGCGGCCCTGGCCGACCGCGGTTCCGGCCGCACGCCGGGCCTCCCGCTCGGCGAGCCGCTCACGCACCTCGACTGAGTCGTACTGCGCGATCCCCCGGGCCACCGTGCGGCCGGACGGGTCGTGCATCTCGATGACGTCGCCGAAGTGGAACAGGCCCTCAACCCCGGTCACGCCGGCCAGCAGCAGCGAGCGGCGTGAACCGGTGATCGCGCGGACCGCCCCGTCATCCAAAACGACGGAGCCGCTGGTTTCCGCGGCGTGACGCACCCAGAAGCGGCGGGCCGACATCCGCTCGGGGCGCGGCGCGAACACCGTTCCCACGTCCGGCTCGGCGGCGAGCGCCTCGGCGGCACGCTCGGCGGCGGTGAGCAGGACCGGCACCCCGGCGTCCGCGGCGAGGCGGGCCGCGGCGAGCTTGGACGCCATCCCGCCGGTACCCAACGCGCCACCGGGTCCGGCGATCACCCCGTCGAGGTCGCCGTCGCCGCCGACCATGGTCACGGCGGTGGCGTTGCCCTTGCGCGGATCCGAGTCGTACAGCGCGTCCACGTCCGACAGCAGGATGAGGGCGTCCGCGCTGATGAGGTGCGCGACCAGGGCGGCGAGCCGGTCGTTGTCGCCGAACCGGATCTCGTTGGTGGCAACCGTGTCGTTCTCGTTGATCACCGGGACCGCGGCCAGGGACCGAAGTCGATCGAGGGTGCGCTGGGCATTGGCGGCGCTGTCCCGGCGCCCGATGTCGGCGGCGGTGAGCAGCACCTGCCCCACCACCCGGTCATAGCGGGCGAACGAGTCTCCCCAGGCGCGGGCGAGCTCGAGCTGGCCGACGCTCGCGGCGGCCTGCTTGGACGACAGGGTCGAGGGGCGCGCGGTCATCCCCAGCGGCGCCATGCCCGCGCCGATCGCGCCGGAGGACACGACGAACACGTCCGAGCCGGCGGCCATGCGGGACTGGCACACGTCGGCGAGTGCGTCGAGCTCGGCGCGCCGGATCCCGCCGTGGAAACTGGTGATGGCGGACGAGCCGATCTTCACCACCACACGGCGAGCGGTCCCGACTCGGCGGCGGAGTTCCGCCTCGACGGTCACTCGGGGAGCTCCTCGTCCGGGTCGATCAGACCGCGACGGACGTGCTTGCGGTACTTGCGCTCGGCGGCACCGGCACGCTCGGAGGACTCGAAACGCATGTCGGTTCCGCGGCCGATCCGCATGAGGTCGACACCGGCGGGGGTCTGCGGCTCCCACTCGAACGAGACGTCGCCGATGGTGACCGCGCAGCCTTCCTCGGCGCCGGCCTTGATGAGCGCTTCCTCCACGCCGAGGCGGGCGAGCCTGTCGGCGAGGAAGCCCACCGCCTCGTCGTTGGCGAAGTCGGTCTGGCGGACCCACCGCTCGGGCTTGACGCCGGAGACGATGTAGCCGCCCGGCTCGTCCGGGTCGCGACGGATCTCGAACTGGTCGGCGTCCACGGCCTTGGGCCGGATGACGATCCGCTCCGGCGCGGCCGGCGGGTTGGCCTTGCGGTGAGCCTTGACCAGCTCATACAGGCCGTATTTGAGCTCGTCGAGCCCCTTGTGTGCCACCGCGGAGATCGCGAAGACGGGCCAGCCACGGTCCTCGAAGTGGCCCCGCACCATCTCCGCCATGTCGGCGGCGTCGGGCACGTCGATCTTGTTGAGCACCACCACGCGGGGACGATCCGCGAGGTCGCCCATTCCGGCATCGGCCAGCTCGGACTGGTAGGCGGCGAGCTCGGCCTCGAGCGCGTCCACGTCCGAGATCGGGTCGCGGCCGGACTCCAGGTTCGCGCAGTCCACGACGTGCGCCAGGACGGCGGTGCGTTCGATGTGGCGCAGGAAGTCCAGCCCGAGTCCGCGACCGTCGCTGGCGCCGGGGATGAGGCCGGGCACGTCGGCGACGGTGATGGTGTCATCTCCCACCGAGACCACACCGAGGTTGGGCGCCAGGGTGGTGAACGGGTAGTCGGCGATCTTGGGCTTGGCCGCCGAGATCACCGAGATCAGCGACGACTTTCCCGCGGACGGGAAGCCGACCAGACCGACGTCGGCCATCGACTTGAGTTCGAGGGTGACGTCATAGATGTCGCCGGGCTCGCCCAGCAGCGAGAAGCCGGGGGCCTTGCGTGAGCGCGAGGCGAGTGCGGCGTTGCCCAGTCCACCCTTGCCGCCCTGGGCCACGACGAACCGGGTGCCCGCACCGACCATGTCGGCGATCGGCTCGCCGTCGGGGCCGATTACGACGGTGCCCGGCGGAACCGACAGCACGAGGTCGTCGCCGTTGGCACCGTTGCGGTTGCCGCCCATTCCGGGCTGGCCCTTGCCCGCGCGGGCGTGGGGTCGGAAGTGGAAGTCGAGAAGCGTGTGTACCTGGGGGTCGACCACCAGGACGACGTCGCCGCCGCGGCCGCCGTTGCCGCCGTCGGGGCCGCCGAGCGGCTTGAACTTCTCGCGGTGCACCGAGGTGCAGCCGTTGCCGCCGTCTCCTGCCGCGAGGTGGAGGACGACGCGGTCGATGAATCTCGACATGGTGTGGATTCCTCCCGGTGGTGAACGGACGGTGTGTCAGGCGGTGATCGTGTGTATTGATTCTGCCCAACAAATGCTCTCGGGGGCCGGGTGTGGGGTCATCAGACCCCGCCCGGCCCCCGAGGGCGAATGTGACTGTGGGTGGCTACCGGGTCAGGCCTCGGCGCCGGCAGGCACGATGTTGACGGTCTTGCGGCCGCGCTTGGTGCCGAACTCCACCGCACCGGCGGAGAGAGCGAACAGCGTGTCGTCGCCGCCACGGCCGACGCCCACGCCCGGGTGGAACTTGGTGCCGCGCTGGCGGACCAGGATCTCGCCGGCGTTGACTTCCTGGCCGCCGAAGCGCTTCACGCCGAGGCGCTGCGCGTTGGAGTCACGACCGTTACGGGTGCTGGATGCGCCCTTCTTACTTGCCATGTCAGTCCCTCCTTCAGGGAATACGCCCGAAGGCGCTGAGCTGGTGGCCTGCAGGCGGCCGAGACGGAATTACTTGATACCGGTGATCTTGACGACCGTCAGCTTCTGACGGTGGCCCTGACGCTTGTGGTAGCGGGTCTTGTTCTTGAACTTGTGGATCCGGATCTTGGGACCCTTGGTCTGCTCGACGATCTCGGCGGAGACGGTGACCTTGGCCAGGGCGTCCGAATCGGAGGTGACCGAAGCACCATCGACGACGAGGATCGGGGACAGCGACACGGAGGTTCCGGCCTCGCCCTCGATCTTCTCGACCTTGACGTGGTCCCCTTCGGCGACCTTGTACTGCTTGCCGCCGGTCTTGACGATCGCGTACATGGAGGGCTTCCCCTTGCTTCTCGGGTGTGTGGCCGCGCATGACGACCACACCGTGTGTGCGGTGTTCTTACTTGCTCGCCGACTCTCATCGGCCTGGTTCGTGAGGCCCCGATCCCTGAAAGGGACCGGCCCACGACTCATTGCGCGGCGATATAGCGCCGCGACGAGCGACTTGTCAAGGTTACGGCCCGGCGGCACAGCAGGTCAAACCGGCCCCGCCGCCGGACCCGTAACCGTGGGTCTCAGGCTTCCTCGGGCGCGGTGGTGGACCGTGTCGCACGACGGCGTTCTGGCCGCTTACGCGGCTCAGCGACCACTGCGGTCGGCGCCTCTGCCAGCGCCGTGGCCTCGACCTTGGGGGCCGGGGCCTCGGGCGCTGCCTGCGATGCGGCGGTCGCGGCGGTGTCGGCCGCCCCGGCCTCGCGGCGAACGGACCGACGACGCGGGCGCCGCCCCGACGTTCCGCTCGGCCCGGCCGCAGCGGCACCAGCGGCACCAGCGGTAGCCGACTCGACCTCGTCCACGACCGTCGTCGCCTCGGCCACGACAGCGGACTCCTGCCCGGCGCTCTCCGCGACCTCGGAGGCCGCCGCATCGTCCGCGGCAACAGCCGGAGCCGGCGCCGCAGAGGCGGACCTGCGGCTCGCACGGCGGCGACGCGGCGGGCGGGTCGAACCGGCGGCGTCCGAGGACTCTGCGGCGGACGAGTCGTCGCCCTCACCCGTCTGGCCGACTGCCGTAGCCGTGTGCTCTGCACTCGACTGCGCGGACTTGTCGGCCACAGCCTTCTCGGCCCCGGCCTTCACGTCGGCGACCTTCGCGTCAGCCGCCTCCGCGGCCTTCGCCTCACCAGACGCCGCAGCCCCCGCTGCCCCCGCTGCCTTCGCGTCACCGGACTCCGCCGCGTCAGACTCCGCCGCGTGCCGCCCCATGGCCAGTGCCGCGGGGTGCGCGGACGGCGCCGGGCCGTCCTTACGCGGTGCCTGCTTGGTCGCGCCGTTGCCGTCCGAGGAGGACGCGGAGGACGACGACGAGGACGAGTCCCCGCCCTTACCGCCCCGACGGCGACCCCGGCGCGAGCCGGGCTCGTCGGCATTATGCGACTCGGTGTGAATCGGGTCGGCGTGGACGATCAGCCCGCGACCGTGGCAGTGCTCGCACGGGGTGGAGAACGCCTCGACGAGCCCGGTGCCGAGCTTCTTGCGGGTCAGCTGGACCAGGCCGAGCGAGGTGACCTCGGAGACCTGGTGACGGGTGCGGTCCCGGCCGAGCGCCTCGGTCAGGCGCCGCAGCACGAGGTCGCGGTTGCCCTCAAGCACCATGTCGATGAAGTCGATGATCACCATGCCGCCGACGTCACGCAGCCGCAGCTGCCGCACGATCTCCTCGGCCGCCTCGAGGTTGTTCTTGGTGACGGTCTCCTCGAGGTTGCCGCCGGAGCCGGTGTACTTGCCGGTGTTGACGTCGACGACCGTCATGGCCTCGGTGCGGTCGATCACCAGCGAACCACCGGAGGGCAGCCACACCTTGCGTTCGAGCGCCTTGGCGAGCTGCTCGTCCACGCGGTGGGTGGCGAACACGTCCACCTCGGGATTGTCGTACCGCTCGAGCCGCTCGACCATCTCGGGCGCGACGCGCATGACGTAGTCGTGCACCGTGTTCCACGAGGTCTCGCCCTGGATGACGAGCTTGGTGAAGTCCTCGTTGAACAGGTCGCGCACGACCTTGACCAGCAGGTCGGGCTCCTCGTACAGCGCGACGGGGGTGCCGGAGCCGGACCCCTTGCGCTTGTCGGCGGCCTCGGAGATCTCGGTCCACTGCGTGGCGAGCCGCTCGACGTCGCGGCCGATCTCCTCCTCGGACACGCCCTCGGCGGCGGTGCGGATGATCACGCCGGACCCCTCGGGCACGACGTCCTTGAGGATGGCCTTGAGCCGACGCCGCTCGGTGTCGGGCAGCTTGCGGGAAATGCCGGCGGAGTTGCCGTCCGGCACGTACACGAGGAATCGACCGGCGAGCGAGATCTGCGTGGACAGCCGGGCGCCCTTCTGCCCGATGGGGTCCTTGGTGACCTGCACCAGCACCATGTCGCCGGGCTTGAGCGCCTGCTCGATGCGCCGGGCCTTGCCGCCCAGTCCGGCGGCCTCCCAGTTGACCTCGCCGGCGTACAGCACGCCGTTGCGGCCGCGGCCGATGTCGACGAACGCCGCCTCCATGCTGGGCAGCACGTTCTGCACGCGACCGAGGTAGACATTGCCGACCATGGAGCGCGCGGATTCGGTGGTGACGAAGTGCTCGACCAGCACCTTGTCCTCGAGCACGCCGACCTGGGTCATGATGCCCTTGCCGTCCTCGCGCTGCTTCTCGCGCACCACCATGACGCGGTCCACGGATTCGCGCCGGGCGAGGAACTCGGACTCGGACAGGATCGGCTGGCGGCGACGGCCGGCCTCGCGACCGTCCCGTCGACGCTGACGCTTGGCCTCCAGGCGGGTGGAGCCGGTGATGCCCTGCACCTCATCGCCGGACGTGCCGGAGCCGGAGCCCCCACGTCCGGAGCGACGGCGCCCGTCGCGCTCATGGATCTCCGTGTTGGGCGGGTCGTCGTTCGAGCCCTGGTTGTCGTCGGAGCCGGAGCCGCCACTGCGACGACGACGACGTCGACGCCTGCGCGAGCCCGACGGCGTCGAATCCGACCCGTCCGAATCCTCCCCGGAGGTGTTCTCGGTCGAACCGCTGCCATCTGACTCGGTTCCGCCATCCTGGTTGTCGCCGGTTCCGGTGGCGTCGCCGGCGGAGTCGGCAGCGCGGCCCGAGCCGGAATGATCGTCTACTCCCCTGCCGGAGCCGGAATCGTCCCCGGAGCGGCTGTCGCCGTTGGCGGAGGCGTCGTTGTCGTCGTCGTTCTGGTTCTGGTTCTGGTCGTCTCCACCCTCGCCGCGGCCACGGCCACGACCGCGGCGACCACGGCGGCGTCGACGGTTGCCGCCCTCGCCCTGGCCGGACTGATCGCCCGACTGGTCGCCGGACTGCTGTCCGTCCTGCTGGCCCTGCTGGCCATCCTTATCCGAATCCTGGCTCGAATCCTGGTCCGCGTCGGTGTCCGGCGACAGGAACAGTGGGGAGAACGACGGGCTGGCCGACGAGCGCCGGCGGCGGTTCCCGGAGTCCGCCGCGCCGACCTCACCGGTGACGATCGCGATCTCCGGCAGCTCCGGGCGCGACTGGGACCGGGACGACGCGCGAGAGGTGTCGGCGGCCGCTCCCCGACCGTCGGCCTGCTCGGCGCCCTGATCACTGCCCGAGGCGGACTGCTCGGTCTGCTGGGACTGCTCGGCTTCTGCGGCCTTCTGCGCCGCCGTCTTGCGGGGGGTGCGCTTGCGCGCGGGGGTCTTCTTGGCAGGCGCGGCGGCGGTGTCGCCGGTGGAGGCGGTGGCCTCGGCGTCATCCGTCGTGACAGCGCCCGCGCCGGCGCCGGTGTCGGCAGTACCCTCGGCGGGATCCTCAGCCGGGGCCTGCGCCCGCGTGGACTTGCGGGCCGGGGCCTTCTTCTCCGGTGAGTTCTCTGGCGTCTTCTTTGCCGGGGTCTTCTTCGCGGCAGCCTTCTTGGCCGGGGCCTTCTCCTGCTCCGCCGACTGCCCGGCCGACTGCCCGGCCGCGGGGGCCTCAGCGGCCGGCGCGGCCGAGGCCTCGCCCCCGCCACGACCCTCGAACCAGGTCAACAGCACCTCGCGGGTCACGCCGGACTGGGCGCTCTTGATCTCCACGCCGATCCCGGACATGGCGGCGAGGAACTCCTTGCTGGTCATGCCCACGGCCTTGGCGGCCGCGTGTGCGCGCATCCTCTCGGGTAGCGCGTTGAGATCGTCGATTGTCAGGTTCGGATCCGACACGTGTCTCCTCTGGCCGGACTCCGGGCGCGATCACGTCACCGTCTCCGGTGACCCACGCCGCCGCACGGGGTCGGGCGTTTCTGGTCTCGGCCCCGCCTGAGCGGGGGCAATGTCTTATAGTCCGCGGAACCGATCTTGATCGGCCACGGGTGGCGGGCGCCCGTTCCGGGGTGGACTGGTAGACCACGCGCCAGGATGAGCTCCGGCCATTCTCCCACATCTGGGGTCCGAACGTCGTCGCGCGGGCACCACGAACACAGAACGCGCCCGCCGGTAGGAGAAACCGGCGGGCGCGTCAGGCGTTCGGAGCGTGAAGCCGCCCCGTGGGAACTACGGGATCAGGCCAGGCCCGGGAACCAGAGTGCGATCTCGCGGGCCGCGGACTCCTCGGAGTCCGAACCGTGCACGAGGTTGAACTGCGTCTCGAGGCCGAAGTCGCCACGGATCGAGCCCGGCGCGGCCTTCTCGACCGGGTCGGTGCCGCCGGCGAGCTGACGCCACGCGGCGATCGCGCGGGGGCCCTCCAGGACACCGGCGACGACCGGGCCGGAGGTGATGAACTCGAGCAGGTCGCCGTAGAACGGACGCTCGGCGTGCTCGGCGTAGTGCTCGGCCGCGGTCTCCCGCGGCACCTGCCGCAGATCCATGGCGGAGATCGTGAGGCCCTTGGCCTCGATGCGGGCGAGGATGGTGCCGGTCAGGCCACGCTCCACGCCGTCGGGCTTGATGAGGAAGAAGGTTCTCTCGGTCACGAGCACAATGCTACAAGCTGACGGCGCCCCGGCTCGGCCGGGTCGAGATCAGTCGTGCTGGCTGGGCAGGAAGCCGCCGGCGATCCGCTTACTCAGGTCCCGCCGCAGGTACAGGATGTAGCCCCACACTGCCGCGAACATCAGTCCGCACACGCCCATCGACCAGTGGACGATCCAGCCGGGGAAGACGGCCAATCCCGCCAGGACCACGTTCATCGGGATCGCCCAGGGCCGCCGCTGCAGACCCGCCGCGACCAGCATCGCGATCGCGAGCAGGCTGACGAACCACACCTTCCAGGTCTGGAAGTGGTCGCCCCCATCGAGGCGGGCGATGACCGTGAGCACCAGACCGATCACGATGGCCTCGAGGAAGAGGGTGCCGGCCATGATGCCGCGAAGCCCCTTCCACGGATCCACCGACGGAGCGTGCGCCGCTGCCGGATCGGTCTCGGGGCCGGCGCCGGCGCCGGTCTCGGGGTTGGTCACTGTGCGTCCTTTCCGAACAGGCTTCGTGCGGCCCCGGCGGTCACCACGGAACCGGTGACGAGGACGCCGACACCGGAGACGTCGTCATCGGCCGTCGGGTCGGGCACCCCCACCAGGTCCAGCGCGGCGCTGACCGCATCCGGCAGCGTCTCCACCACGTGGACGCGCTGGGCGGTGAACCGCTCCTCGGCGATCCGCGCGAGCTCGGCGAGCTCCATCGCGCGCGCCGAGGCGGTACGGGTGACGACGACCTCCTCCACGACCGGCTCGAGCGCGGCCAGGAACGCATCGGCGTCCTTGCCGTCGAGCATCGCCACCACCGCGACCAGCCGCTTGAAGTCGAACTCGGAGGTGATGGACTGCGCGAGGGCTCGCCCGCCGTGCCCGTTGTGCGCGGCGTCCACGATCACGGTCGGACTCGAACTGAGGCGCTCGAGCCTGCCGGGGTTGTCCACGGCGGCGAACCCGGCGCGGATGAGCTCGGGGTCCAGCATGCGGTCGGGTCCGGCACCGAAGAACGCCTCGACGGCGGCCAGTGCAGTGGCGGCGTTCTCGGCCTGGTGCTCGCCGAACAGCGGGAGGAACACGTCCGTGTACTCGCCGCCGAGGCCGCGGAGGGTGAGCTGCTGGCCGCCGACGGCCAGCTTGCGGTCGACCACGTCGAACTCCGAGCCCAGGCGTGCCACGACGGCACCCACCTCGACGGCCTGCCGTAGCAGCACCTCCATCGCCTCGGGTTCCTGCCGGCCGATCACCGCGACGGGGTCGCGGGGCAACAGGTCGTCCGTGGGTGCCGGTTGGATGATCCCGGCCTTCTCCCCCGCGATCTGCGCAAGGTTGTCGCCCAGGTAGTCGGTGTGGTCCAGGCCGACGGGGGTGACGACGGCGACGGTCGGCCGCACCACGTTGGTCGCGTCCCACGTGCCACCCATTCCGGTTTCCACCACGGCCACATCGACCGGTGCGTCGGCGAACGCCGCGAAGGCCATCCCTGTGAGTACCTCGAAGTAGCTCATCCGCGGGCCGCCGGCCTCCTCGGAGCGCTGGTCGACCATCTCCAGGTAGGGCTGCAGTTCGCGGTAGGTGTCCACGAAGGTCCGGGCGGTGATCGGCTCACCGTCGAGGGCGATGCGCTCGGTGACGCTCTGCAGGTGCGGGCTCGAGTTCCGTCCCGTCCGCTGGTGCAGGGCGCGCAGGAGGGCGTCGATCATGCGGGTGACCGACGTCTTGCCGTTGGTGCCGGCCACGTGGACGACCGGGTACGCGTGCTGGGGGTCGCCGAGGACGGACATCAGCTCGGCGATCCGGTCCAGACTCGGCTCGAGCTTGGACTCCGGCCACCGGGTGGTGAGCTCCTCCTCGACCGCGGCCAACTCGGCGGTATCGGCCTGCCACTCCGGGCTGCCGACCTCGGGGATCGGTCGGGGCGGCAGATGGTCGTCGCCGTCGTCGTCCTCGTCCCCGGGCAGGGGCCCACCCAGGGAGACCCCGGCCACGAGGCCGTCCTCGCCGAGCAGGTCGGCGACGTCCTCCTCGGTCGGGGTGTCCCACCCCTCCTCGGGGTCGTGCGGCGGGAGCCATTTCCGATCACTCACGCCGATCAGCTCCCGGCCGGCATGGCCTCGAGGCGGGCGCTGATGCGCTCCACCTCGGCCTCGGCCAGGTCTCGCCGTCCGCGGATCTTCTCCACCACGTGATCGGGGGCCTTGCCGAGGAACGCCTCGTTGCCCAGCTTCGCTCCGGTGGTCTCCAGTTCCTTACGCGCCGACGCGAGGTCCTTCTCCAGGCGGCGACGCTCGGCGGCCAGGTCGATGGTGCCGGAGGTGTCGATCTCCACGCCCACCGTCGACAGCCCCAGCCGGACCTCGAGCGAGGCCGTCGCGGTGAAGTCCTCCTCGGCCGGCGTCAGCCGCGCCAGGGAGGTGACCTGCTCGAGCAGGTCGGCGGGCAGGTCCGCGTCGTCGGTGCGGGTCAGTCGAGCGGGGACCCGCTGGCCGGGCTTGAGCCCCTGGTCGGAGCGGAACCGGCGGATCTCGGTGACGAGATTCTGCGCATCCGACACGCGTCGGACCGACACCTCGACGTCCGCCGAGGGGGCGACGTCGGTGGGCCAGTCGGCGACGACGAGCGACTCACGCCCGGTCAGCGCCACCCACAGGGTTTCGGTGACGAACGGGACCACCGGGTGCAGCATGCGCAGCACCACGTCGAGGACGTGGCCCAGGACGAGTCGCGTGTAGCCGGCCCGATCGGAGGAGCGGGCCTCGTCGTCGCCACCGAACTGGACCTTGGCCAGCTCCAGGTACCAGTCACAGACCTCGTCCCACGCGAAGTGATAGAGCGTCTCGCACGCCTTGGAGAACTCGTACCGCTCCAGCGCGTCGTCGACCGACACGCGGACCTCGCCGAGTCGGTGCAGGATCCAGCGGTCGGCGTCGGTGAGTTCGGAGGAGGTCGGCAGCGTCCCCACGGTGGCGCCGTTCATCAGGGCGAAGCGGGTGGCGTTGAACAGCTTCGTGGCGAAGTTGCGGGAGGCCTGGGCGGAGTCGTCGCCCACGGACAGGTCGCCGCCGGGATTGGCGCCGCGGGCCAGTGTGAAGCGCAGGGCGTCGGCGCCGAAGCGGTCCACCCAGTCCAGCGGGTCGATGCCGTTGCCCTTGGACTTGGACATCTTCTGGCCGTGCTCGTCGCGGACCAGGCCGTGGAGGAAGACGTCGGTGAACGGGACCTTGCCCGGTGCGGCCTTCTCGCCGGTGAGGGTCTGTCCCACGAAGGTGCCGAACATCATCATCCGCGCGACCCAGAAGAACAGGATGTCGTAGCCGGTGACCAGCACGGACGTGGGATAGAACCGCTCCAGGTCCGTCGTCTGCTCCGGCCAGCCCATGGTCGAGAACGGCCACAGCGCCGAGGAGAACCACGTGTCGAGGACGTCGGTTTCCTGGGTGTAGCCGGCCGGTGCCTCCTCGTCCGGTCCGACGCAGACGACCTCTCCCTCGGGTCCGTACCAGATCGGGATCCGGTGCCCCCACCACAGCTGGCGGGAGATGGTCCAGTCGTGCATGTCGTCGACCCAGTCGAACCAGCGCGGCTCCTGGCTCTTGGGGTGGATCACGGTGTCGCCGTCGCGCACCGCGTCGCCGGCCATCCTGGCAAGTTCTTCGACGCGGACCCACCACTGCAGGGACAGTCGCGGCTCGATCGGCTCGCCGGAACGCTCGGAGTGGCCCACCGAATGTAGGTACGGGCGCACCTCCTTGACGATCCGCCCCTGCGCGGCCAGGTCCTCACGGACGGCCTTGCGTGCCTCGAAGCGATCCATGCCGTCGAAGCGGGTGCCCGTATCGGCGATGTGGCCGGTGGCGTCCATGATCGTGGGCATCTCGAGCCCGTGACGCTGGCCGATCGCGAAGTCGTTCGGGTCGTGGGCGGGCGTGACCTTGACGGCACCGGTGCCGAACTCGGGGTCGACATGCTCGTCGGCCACCACTCGCATGGTCCAGCCCTCGCGGAACGGGTGCGGCAGTTCGGTGCCGACGAGGCTGGCGTAGCGCTCGTCGTCCGGGTGCACCGCGATCGCGGTGTCGCCGAGCATCGTCTCGAGGCGGGTGGTGGCCACCACCAGGTGCGGCTCGGAGTCGTCCATCGAGCCGTAGCGGAAGCTTACGAGCTCCCCCTCGACGTCCGCGTACTTGACCTCGATGTCCGAGATGGCGGTCTGGAGGGTGGGTGACCAGTTGACGAGCCGCTCGGCCCGGTAAATCAGGCCCTTGTCGAAGAGCTCCTTGAAGATGGTCTGCACCGCGCGCGACAGGCCCTCGTCGAGGGTGAACCGCTCGCGGGACCAGTCCACCCCGTCACCGAGTCGGCGCATCTGCTCGCCGATCGTGCCGCCGGACTCGGCCTTCCACTCCCAGACCTTGTCGATAAAGGCCTCGCGACCGATCTCGTGTCGGTCGATTCCCTGCTCGCGGAGCTTGCGATCCACGAGGGTCTGCGTGGCGATGCCGGCATGGTCCATGCCCGGCAGCCACAGCACCTCGAAGCCCTGCATCCTCTTCCGGCGCGTGAGCACGTCCATCAGGGTGTGGTCGAGCGCGTGGCCCATGTGCAGGCTGCCGGTCACGTTCGGCGGCGGCAGCACCACGGAGTAGGCCGGCTTGTCGCTGGAGGCGTCGGCTTCGAAGAAGCCGGCGTCCACCCAGCGTTGATACAACTCCGCCTCTACCTCACCTGGATTCCAGGAGGCGGGCAGGGCGTCCGCGCGGTCTGTGTTCGGGGCGGGAGATGCTGGAGTCGTCACCCGCCCATCGTAGGCCGTGAGCGCGCGGGCTCGACACACGCCGTGGTCTCCGGCTCCACCCCCACCGCTGGGCCGACCGTGCCGACTCGGCCAGGCAGCGTCAGTCGACCAGTCCCAGCGCGTGGACCTGGTCACGCTCGTCGACGAGTTCGGCCACCGACGCGTCGATCCGTGGCCGCTGGAACTCGTCGATCTCCAGGCCCTCGACGACCTCCCACTCCCCGCCGTCACTGCGGCACGGCAGTCCGGTGACGACACCCGGGACCGTCCCGTACTCGCCCTTGGACGGCAGGGCAACGGTGGTCCAGCTGTTGTCGGGGGTGCCGCGGACCCAGTCGCGCATGTGGACGATGGACGCCCCGGCTGCCGAGGCCGCCGACGAGGAGCCCCGGACCTCGATGATCTCCGAGCCCCGCTTGGCGACGCGCGGGATGAACTCGTCGGTGAGCCACTGCTGGTCGAGCCCCTCGGTGACGGGGACACCGCCGCGGGTGAGGTAGCTGACATCCGGGAACTGGGTGGCCGAATGGTTTCCCCACACCACGACGCGGTCCAGCTCGCCCACCGGCGCGCCCAGGCGGGTCGCGAGCTGGCTCAGTGCCCGGTTGTGGTCCAGACGCATCAGGGCGGTGAACCTCTCGGCGGGGACGTCGGGGGCGTGACGCTGGGCGATGTAGGCGTTCGTGTTGGCGGGATTGCCCACCACCAGGACGCGCACGTCATCGGCCGCGTGATTATTAATGGCGCGGCCCTGCCCACGGAAGATCGCCCCGTTGGCGGTGAGGAGGTCGGCGCGCTCCATCCCCGCACCGCGGGGGCGTGCCCCCACGAGGATCGCGGCGCTCGCGCCGTCGAAGCCAACGACGGGGTCATCCGTGATGTCGATGGAGGCCAGCGCGGGGAACGCGCAGTCCTCGAGTTCCATGGCCACTCCCTCGGCCGCGCCGGTGGCGGCGGTGACCTCGAGCAGTCGCAAACGGATCGGCACGTCCTTGCCGTAGACGCCGCCCGCGGCGAGCCGAAAGAGCAGTGCGTAGGCGATCTGACCGGCGGCGCCGGTGACGGTGACGGTGACCGGGGCGGAGGTACTCATGCGCGTGTTCAGATCCTTTGGGAAGAGACGACGACGGGGCCGGTCCCCACAGTACTGAGGATCCGACCCCGTGTTCACCGCACCGCGAGCCGTACACCCGTTGTTCCCCGACCGTCTGCCGGGGCGCTCGCGGAGCCGGCACACTGCGCGCGCCGCGCGGTGGGCGACAGCATGCGCGGCTATCTCATTCGTGGACCTGCGCGTCGGTCTTCTCGCGGACCTCATCGAGGGTGACGTCCGGCGCGAGTACGACCAGCTGGAAACCCTTGTCGGTGATGTCCAGGACGCACAGGTCGGTGACGACCCGCTGGACGCATCCGCGGCCGGTGTAGGGCAGCGTGTTCTCGGCCATCAGCTTGATGTCGCCCTTGCGGGTGACGTGGTCCATCATCACGATGACCTTGCCGGCACCGTGGACGAGGTCCATCGCGCCGCCCATGCCCTTGACCATCGCGCCGGGGATCATCCAGTTGGACAGGTCGCCGGCCTGCGAGACCTGCATGGCACCGAGCACCGCGACGTCCACGTTGCCGCCACGGATCATCGCGAACGAGTCCGAGGAGCCGAAGAACGCGGCGCCCGGGGCAGCCGTGATGGTCTCCTTCCCGGCGTTGACCATCTCGGGATCAAGCTGGTCGCGGGTGGGGTACGGCCCGACGCCGAGGATGCCGTTCTCGGAGTGGAGAGTGACCTGAACGCCCTCGGGAAGATAGTCCGGAATGAGGGTCGGCATGCCGATGCCGAGGTTGACGTACTGGCCGTCCTGGAAGTCGGCGGCGATGCGGGCCGCCATCTGCTCGTGGGTCCAGCTCATGACCGGTCCTCCCCCTTGCTGCTGAGCTTCTCGATCTCGATGCCGGTCTCCTGGCGACCGACCTCGACGAGACGCTGGACGAAGATGCCGGGAAGGTGCACGTCGGCCGGGTCGATCTACCGGACTGCTTGTAGCCGCCGAACGCCGCACTGCGGGTGGTCGACACCGCCGCGCGTCGCGTGGACGACCTGGAACTGGATCTGCTCGCCCCCGTCATCCACTGGTCCGGTGCCGTCATCCGCTCCATGCGGGGCGACCATCTCGGGGCCGCCGCCCACCTCCGCAGTCTCACCACCAGCAACGACGCCTACCCGGTCCAGGTCATCCCGTCAGCGATGGCCCGCATGCAGGTCGCCGCCGCGAGCGGTGACTACACCTCCGTCCGCCTGGCCGCCGAGCCACTCGTCGCCCTGTCCGAGTCGATGGACATCGACCAGCCCGGCTTCTGGCCCTGGCACGACCTGTACGCCCACGCACTCGTGCTGGGCGGCAGGCTCGACGAGGCCGAGTCACTCATCGGATCATCCGAGTCCCGGGCCGAAGCCCAGGGGCACCGCTCCACCCTCGCCCGTCTCGGCGCCGTCCGCGCCCGCATCGCCGCGGTGCGTGGGGACGTCGACGAGTGCAACCGAATCTTCCGACGCAGCCTCGAACACCTCGACGGACTGGCGATGCCCTACTACTCGGCCCGCATGCATTTCGGCTACGGGCAGACCCTGCGGCGGGCCGGCCGCCGCCGCGACGCGCACCTGGCCCTGGGCACCGCCCGCGACATCTACGAACAGCTCGGCGCACGCGCCTATGTCGAGCGCTGCGATCGGGAGCGTCGTGCCGGCGGCGTCGACGTCACCCGCACCGGCGGCAACAGCACCCTGACCCCGCAGGAGCGGGCCGTGGCCACGCTGGTCGCCGACGGCCGCACCAACGCCCAGGCGGCCGAGGAACTGTTCCTGTCCGTCAAGACCGTCCAGTACCACCTGACCCGCATCTACTCGAAGCTCGGCATCAACGGCCGGACCGAACTCGCGGTCTATGTCTCCCGCAACGCCGAGCCGTTCAGCCCCGACCCACCCGGAGACCTATGAGTAACAGCCACGACCTCCGCTCGCCCGCATCCCCGAACCGGGAGGCTGCGGCGAGTGCCGCCTCGCCCGGAGACGACGAGCGCAACCCCGCCCCGCCCGGCCGCCCTTCGCCGCGACGGGTCCTGGCCGACCTGGGGCCCCGGGAGTTCGCGAACGCACTCATCGCGCTCATCTTCTCCGCGACTGGGCCCGTGGCCGTGATTCTCACCGCCGGCGCGCAGGGCGACCTGTCCCCCGCCCAGCTGTCGTCGTGGATCTTCGGCGTGTTCTTCGCCAACGGTCTGCTCACCATCGCGATGAGCTGGCTGTACCGCACCCCGCTGGCGTTTTTCTGGACCATTCCCGGGACTGTCATCGTCGGGAACTCACTCGGTCATCTGGGCTGGTCCGAGGTCTTGGGCGCCTACATCGTGACCGGTCTGCTCATCGTGGCGGTGGGACTGTCCGGGCTCGCCCGCCGGCTCATGGACTGGATCCCGATGCCAATCATTATGGCGATGGTGGCCGGTGTCTTCCTCCAGTTCGGGCTCGGCCTGATCGACGCCGTCTGGACGTCCCTGTCAGTGGCGCTTCCGATGTCAATCGCCTTCGTCGTCGTCGGCGCCGTTCCGCGGCTTGCCCGCGTCTTTCCACCCATCCTCGCGGCCATGCTCGTCGGGGTTTTCGCGGTGGTCCTGACCGGCGGCCTCACGCGAGGGGTACTCGACGACGGTCTTGTGGCGGCCCCGTTACTCCAGGCCCCCGAGTTCACCCTGCGCGCGATCACCGAGCTCGTGGTCCCGCTGGCCATCACGGTGCTGGTGGTGCAGAACGGACAGGGCGTCGCCGTGCTGCGTGCCCGCGGCCATCATCCGCCCGTGTCGGCGTGCGCCACGGCGTCCGGCGTGTGGTCGCTTCTGGTCGCCCCGATCGGTGCCGTTTCCAGCTGCCTGACAGGGCCGACCAACGCGCTGCTCGTGTCCTCCGGTGAGCGAGCGCGACACTATGCCGCGGCGATCGCATGCGGTGCCCTGGCCCTGATCGTGGGCATCCTCGCGCCGGCTTTCGTCGGGCTGAGTCTGGGCACTCCCGCAGCATTCATCGCCGCTCTCGGTGGACTGGCGATGCTCGCCCCGCTGCAGGGTTCGTTCGTCACCGCGTTCCGGACCGATCGTGCCCTCGGCCCGTTGATCTGTTTCCTCGTGACCGTCGCCGATGTCTCACTGCTGGGCATCTCCGCACCGTTCTGGGGCATCGTGCTGGGAATGGCCGTGACCGCACTGCTCGAACGGCGATCGTTGTCCTGACGGGCAGCCCGACGCTGAGGTCTTAATCACTCAGGCCGCCCCGCGATGTGCGAGGCGGCCTGAGGCTCTTGAGCGTGTGACGCGAAGTGCAGTGTCCTACGCGGACTTCTCTCGTGGCTCCTCATCCGAGGTAGGCACGATCGTCGGAAGGACGTTGTCGCGGACCGTCTCCCCGGTCACCACGACGCGGGCCACGTCGTCCCGGCCCGGGATGTCGTACATGACCGGCAGGAGGACTTCCTCCATGATGGCGCGCAGGCCACGGGCGCCGGTGCCTCGCAGGATGGCCTGGTCGGCTACCGCCTCGAGGGCATCGGTGGTGAATTCCAACTCCACCCCGTCCATGTCGAACAGTCGCGCATACTGCTTGACCAGTGCGTTCTTCGGCTCGGACAGGATGTTGACCAGTGCCTCGCGGTCCAGGCTGGTGACCGTCGCGACCACCGGCAGGCGGCCGATGAACTCCGGGATGAGCCCGAACTTGACCAGGTCCTCCGGCATGACCTCGGAGAAATTGTCGGTGGTGTCGAGCTCGGTCTTGCTCGCGACCTCGGCACCGAATCCCAGACCCTTGCGACCGACACGGTCGCCGACGATCTTCTCCAGGCCCTGGAAGGCACCGGCGACGATGAACAACACGTTGGACGTGTCGATCTGGATGAACTCCTGGTGCGGATGCTTGCGGCCGCCCTGCGGGGGAACCGAGGCCTGCGTGCCCTCGAGGATCTTCAGCAGCGCCTGCTGGACGCCCTCACCCGAGACGTCGCGGGTGATCGACGGGTTCTCCGCCTTGCGGGCGATCTTGTCGACCTCGTCGATGTAGATGATGCCCATCTCGGCACGCTTGGTGTCGTAGTCCGCGGCCTGGATGAGCTTGAGGAGAATGTTCTCGACATCCTCGCCGACGTAGCCGGCCTCCGTCAGTGCCGTGGCATCGGCGATCGCGAACGGGACGTTGAGCATCTTGGCCAGCGTCTGCGCGAGGTAGGTCTTGCCGCAGCCGGTAGGGCCGAGCATGAGGATGTTGGACTTGGCCAACTCCACGTTGTCACCGCGACCGAGGGACGCGCCCACCCGAATGCGCTTGTAGTGGTTGTAGACGGCCACCGCGAGATTGCGCTTGGCGGGGTCCTGCCCCACCACGTACTCGTCGAGGAATGCGTGGATCTCGGCCGGCTTCGGAAGCTCCTCGAGGCCGGACTCCTGAGCGTCCTCGACCTCGGACTCGATGATCTCGTTGCACAGCTCGATGCACTCGTCGCAGATGTAGACCCCGGGGCCGGCGATCAGCTTCTTGACCTGCTTCTGGCTCTTTCCACAGAAGGAGCACTTCAGAAGGTCTCCGCTCTCACCTACACGTGCCATGAGTCTTACGTCCTCGCAATCCAGGGGCGCCGATGTCCACCCCCAACTCGACGGTACGCGCAGCCGGTCGAAAAGCCGACCCCTGCGCGATCAATCCATTGCACCCGACGGCGCGCCACTACCCGTAGCGGCGCGCCGTCGAGACCTCAGTTGCTCGCCGACAGCTTGCGGTAGTCGAAGACGGTGTCGATGATCCCGTACTCCTTGGCCTCCTCGGCCGTGAGGATCTTGTCGCGGTCGGTGTCCTTGCGCACCTGGTCCGCGTCCACGCCGGTGTGCCGCGCCAGCGTGGTCTCCATGAGGCGACGCATGCGCTCGATCTCAGCCGCTTGGATCTCCAGGTCCGAGACCTGTCCCTGCATACCGCCGGTGGCGGGCTGGTGGATCAGGATGCGCGCGTTGGGCAGTGCGGCCCGCTTGCCGGGCGTGCCGGCCGCGAGCAGGATCGCCGCGGCGGAGGCAGCCTGACCCAGGCACACGGTGACGACGTCCGGGCGGACGTACTGCATCGTGTCGTAGATCGCCATCAGCGAGGTGAACGAGCCACCCGGCGAGTTGATGTACATCGTGATGTCACGATCCGGGTCCTGGCCCTCGAGGACCAGCAGCTGGGCCATGATGTCGTTCGCCGAGGCGTCGTCGACCTGGGTGCCCAGGAAGATGATGCGCTCTTCGAAGAGCTTGTTGTACGGGTTGGACTCCTTGACGCCGTAGCTGGAGTGCTCGACGAAGGACGGGAGGATGTACCGGGAGGACGGCATTGAGGTCATCTGGGACTCCGTTGCTCTGGTCTGGGATGGGCGGACGGCGGGATGAGTCCCGCGAGGGGCGGGCTCGATCACGACGGGGAGGTTCCGCCGGACTGCGACGCACGCTCGATGACATGGTCGACGAAGCCGTACTCCTTGGCCTCCTTCGCGGTGAACCACCGGTCACGATCGGAGTCCTCGGTGACCTGCTCAAAGGTCTGGCCGGTGTGCTGAGCGATGAGCTCGGCCATCTCCCGCTTGGTGGCCGCGAACTGCTCGGCCTGGATGGCGATGTCGGCTGCGGAGCCGCCGACGCCGGCCGAGGGCTGGTGCATCATGATCTTCGCGTGCGGCAGGGCGTAGCGCTTGCCCTTGGCGCCGGCGGCCAACAGGAACTGACCCATCGAGGCGGCCAGCCCCATGCCGTAGGTGGCGACATCGCACTCGACGAACTGCATCGTGTCGTAGATCGCCATGCCCGCGGTGACCGAGCCACCGGGCGAGTTGATGTACATCGCGATATCCCGGGTGGGATCCTCGGCGGCCAGCAGCAGAATCTGGGCGCACAGCCGGTTGGCGATGTCGTCATCAACCTGGGAGCCGAGGAAGATGATGCGCTCTTGCAGAAGGCGCTCGTACACCGAGTCGCCCAGGCTGAGGCCATGCCCTCCCGGCGAGTTGAGGGCGGGCTGCGTCGAACTGGGCTTGGCCGCTGAACCGTTCTGTGCCACGGGGAACCTACCTTCGCTCATCGTGATCGCCGCTGATGCGGCGCCCGGCCGACCGGTGGCCGGGAAACCGTTACGTCAAACACTAACCAACTACACCGACGGAACCGTCCCGCCGGGGCAGGTGTTCGCTCTCAGCGTCGGTCCGGTGCCGCCGCGGAGCCCCACACGCCCACCCCGGGCGGCCTGAGATTCGCTGAAGAACTCACCCCATCGTGTGAGCCCGGCCGACCCAGGCCTGCTCCACCAATGCCGAAGGCCGGCCACTGTCGCACAGTGGCCGGCCTTCTTCAGCCTGGGACGGAGACCTCGCGGGCCCCGTCCGGAGGACTTACTCCTCGGTGGTCGCCTCGTCGGCGGCAGCCTCGTCGTTGGTCTCGTCAGCGTCAGCATCGACATCGGCGTCCTCGGCGGTGCCGAAGAACTCACTGGTGTCGACCGTGTTGCCCTCGGCGTCGACGACGGTGACCTGCTCGATCACGTCAGCGAGAGCCTTGGAGCGACGCACGTCGGCGAACAGCGACCCGAGCTGGTTGGCCTGCTGGATCTGCTGGATGAACTGGTTGGGGTCCATGCCGTAGCGCTGCGCCTGGAACATGATGTGCTGCATGAGCTCGTCCTGCGACACCTCGGTGTTCGCCTCCTCGGCCACCTGGTCCAGCAGGAGCTGGCTACGGATGGCGCGGGCGGCGGCCTCGCGGGTCTCGGCGTCGAACGTCTCGCGGTCCGTGCCCTCGGCCTCAAGCATGGTGTTGATCATCTCGTCGTTGTGCGCGGCGTCGCCGAAGATCTGGTGCAGCTGCTGGTGCGCTTCGTTCTCGACGATGGCGTCCGGGGTCGGGACGTCGGCGGCCTCGAGGATGGCCTCGAGAACCTTGTCGCGGATCTCACCGGCGAGGCCGGCCTTGGCCTGCTCGGCGACCTTCTCGACCAGATCGGCACGCAGCTCGTCGAGGGTGTCGAACTCGCTCGCCATCTGCGCGAACTCGTCGTCGGCCTCGGGGAGCTCGCGCTCCTTGACGGACTGCACGGTGACGGTGACGACCGCTTCCTTGCCCGCGAAATCTCCGGCGACGAGCGAGGAGGTGAACTCCTTCGACTCGCCGGCCTGCAGCCCCTCGGCGGCCTCGTCGAGACCCTCGATCAGGGTGCCGGAGCCGAGCTCGTAGGACAGCCCCTCGGTGGAGGCGTCCTCGACCGGCTCGCCGTCAACCGTGGCGGCCAGGTCGACGGACAGGAAGTCGCCCTTGGTGGCGCCACGCTCGACGCCCTTGAGGGTGCCGAAGCGAGCGCGCAGGTTGTCGAGCTCGGCATCGACCGCGGCATCGTCGGTCTCGGGCGCCTCGACGGTGACCTTGAGCTCGGAGAAGTTCGGCAGCTCGAGCTCGGGGCGGACGTCGACCTCGGCCGTGAACTCCACGACGTCGTTGTCCTCGAGCTTGGTGACCTCGACCTCCGGCTGCGCCAGGACCTTGAGGTCATGCTCGTCGATGGCCTCCGAGTAGCGGGCCGGGATCATGTCGTTGATGACCTGCTCGAGCACGGCCGGACGACCGATCCGCGACTCCAGGAGCTTGGCCGGGGCCTTGCCCTTACGGAAACCGGGAATGTTGACCTGGCCGGCGAGGGCCTTGTAGGCCTTGGCGAAATCCGGCTCGAGCTCCGCGAACGGCACCTCGACGGTGACCTTGACCCGGGTCGGGTTCAGCTGCTCGACAGTGCTCTTCACGGTGATGCTCTCCTAGAAAGTCTTCGGGGATTGGTACGTCGTTTTTCCACTGGTCGGGATGACAGGATTCGAACCTGCGACCCTCCGCTCCCAAAGCGGATGCGCTACCAAGCTGCGCCACATCCCGGTGAGTCGCGCGGCCGGCCTTCCCACGTCATGCGAGGGAAACCTACCGAGCCGCCAAACCAACTTGCCCAGTGTACGACAGGCCTCACCTGGCGCCGATTCCGAGTTCAAGCCCCGGGAGTTGGGGCCTCCGGCACCGTCCGGTATTGTTGGCGGAGCACGGATGAGATCAGGCCTAAAACGCCAGGTCACGCCGTGGATGCGGGTGTAGCTTAATGGTAAAGCCTCTGCCTTCCAAGCAGAATACGCGGGTTCGATTCCCGTCACCCGCTCCATCAGATGCCCCGTTCCCACCGGTCACCGGCGGGAGCGGGGCATCGCCCGTTTCGAGCCTCAGGCCACCCCGCGCCACACTGCCGCAGACATGGGCGCGAGCGGTCCGGCGATGAGCGGCGGCTACCGGCGCGCCCGCCCCGCCTGACAGCTCGGGCACCAGAACAGCGTGCGCGCCTCCATCGTCTCCAGCGCGATCTCGTCGCCGCACACGCGGCAGGCCCAGCCGTCGCGTTGATAGACGTAGTTGCGCGGCCGGTCTTCGCCGCGCCGCGGCAGGTCACCGTAGTCGTGCTCGGCGCGGATCGTGTGGATGTGCCCGGTGTCGACGCCGATCGCCATCATCGCGACGAGGTCGTCCCACAGCTGGCGGAATTCGGCCTCGCTGATCGAGGTGCCCGGCCGGAACGGGTCGAGTCCTGCGCGGAACAGCACCTCGGCGCGGTAGACGTTCCCGACGCCGGCGAGGACCTTCTGATCCATGAGCAGTGCGCCGATCGGCCGGGTGCTGCGCCGGATCCGGTCCCACGCACGCTCGGGATCCGCGTGGGGGTCGAGCGGGTCGGGGCCGAGCCGTGCGCGGACGGCAGCGACGTCGTCGTCGTCAATAACGTCGCACCGCGTGGGTCCGCGCAGGTCCACTACGTGCGCCGAACCAACGGCGCCCGGCTCCACCACCCCGACGCCCGGCCCCCCGGGTACCTCGCCGCGCTCCCCCGCCCCGTCGACGCGCATCCGCACCTGCCCGACCGGCGCGGGCGGCGCCGCACCGTCGGGGACGACATAGGTGTTGAAGAAGCCGTAGAGACCGAGGTGGATGTGGACCGTCAGGCCACCCTCGTAGTGGTGGAAGAGGTGCTTGCCCGTCGCCGTCGCGCGGTCGAAGTACCGTCCGTCGACAACGACGCTGTCGACGAATCGGCCCTGCGGGCTGGAGACACGGACGGGCCCGCCTGCGAAATAGTCGGTGTGCAGGCGGGCCAGTCGATGAAGGGTGTGCCCCTCCGGCATGGTCGTTGACTCCGGGCTCAGGCCCCGGGGACCTCTGGCGCCACGCCGGTGCGCTCGTACTCGGCGAGGATGTCGATGCGGCGCTGGTGGCGCTCGGCCTCGGACCAGGCCTGGTCGAGGAAGGCGTCGACGATCGCGAGGGCCTCTTCGCGGGAGTGCATGCGGCCACCGATGCCGATGAGCTGGGCGTTGTTGTGCTCGCGGGCCAGGCGCGCGGTCTCCACGCTCCAGGCCAGCGCGCAGCGGGCGCCGGGCACCTTGTTGGCGGCGATCTGCTCACCGTTGCCCGAACCGCCCAGCACGATGCCGAGGCTGCCGGGGTCGGCGACGACCTTGGCGGCGGCGTCGATGCAGAAGGCCGGGTAGTCGTCCTCGGCGTCGTAGGTGTGGGCGCCACAGTCGACGACCTCGTGGCCCGCGGCCTCGAGGTGCTCGGCGATGGCGTTCTTGGTCTCGAAGCCGGCGTGGTCCGCTCCCAGGTAGATGCGCATGCGGACGATTCTGCCACGCGCGCCCGGCGCCGAGGTCGAGCGGTGGAGCCGGGCCGGCGCGGTCAGGGCCGCAGGCCGACGATCATCGTTCCCGGCGCCGAGCCCGTCGCGTCAGAAAATCCCACGTCCCGGTAGAGACGCGTGGCCGGATTCCCGTTCTCCACGCTGAGGCTGACCCGCCGGATGTCGCGTTTCCGCGCGGCGAGGAACGCCTCCTCGAGCAGCAGTCGACCGATCCCCACCCCGCGGTATCCGGGCCACACGCACACGCTCAACTCGGGCACCCCGTCGGCGACGTAGCCGTATCCGGGATCGGAAGCGTCGAGGAAGAGCAGCCAGACCACGCCCACCGCGCGGCCGCCGATCTCCGCGACCAGCCCGAAGTCGCCCCTGCCCGGATGGAGCACGGTGTAATGCGCGAGTGAGCGATCCGCCAACACCCCGGCATCGTCCACGCGTTCCTCGCCGGTCCAGTTGACGTTGAGACGGGTCGCCTCGAGCAGCAGCACGGCGGTGTCGTCGTCGTCGTAAAATTCCAGGTCGCGCAGCTCCACGGTGACCTCTCCCCCGCGCCGACCCGCGGGGCGGTGATCTCCGGCGGGATCGGACGGGGGCATCGGAGGGACCTCAGTCGAACCGCGGGTCTTCGGTGCGGGAGCGCTTGATCTCGAAGAAGTACGGGTAGTCGGCCAGCGTCACGGCGCCGTCGAAGATCGTGCCGGCCTCCTCGCCGCGCGGGATGCGGGTGATCACGGGGCCGAAGAAGGCGGTGCCGTTGACGTGCAGGACCGGGGTGCCCACCTCGTCGCCGACCGGATCCATGCCCTTGTGGTGGGAGGCCTTGAGCGCCTCGTCGTACTCGGTCGACGTGGCGGCCTCGGCGAGGTCGACGTCCAGCCCGGCGGCCGCGAGGGCCTCACCGATCACGGTCGGATCCGTGATCCCGCGGCCCTCGTCGTGGATGCGGGTGCCCAGCTCGGTGTAGAGCGCGCCGAGCACGTCCTGGCCGTGGCGCTCGGCGGCGGCGATCGCCACGCGCACCGGCCCCCACCCGAGCTTCATCTTCTCCATGTACTCCTCGGGCAGGTCGCGACCGTCGTTGAGCACGGACAGGCTCATGACGTTCCACGACAGGGTGATGTCGCGGACCTTCTCGACCTCGAGGATCCACCGGCTGGTCACCCAGGCGAACGGGCACAGGGGGTCAAACCAGAAGTCGACGGTGGCGGGAGCGGACGGGTTACTCGTTGTCATGACTCCCATCTTCCCGATCCGGCACGGTCGCCGCCACACGCGCCCGCGCGCCGGGGTGGGTGGTAGACCTGAAGTCGTAGCCGTTCCCCGCGCCGCCCCGCGCGCCGCCGCACGGCCTCACCGCACAGTTCCGTCCCCCGCGCCGCCCGCCTCGTCCCCCAAGGAACCGAGGATCTCGCCATGCGTTCGCTCAACCTCACCCGCGCCGATGCCGCCCAGCGGGCCGATCTGATCGACGTCGACTCGTACGAGGTGGAGATCGATCTCACCGATGGCGCCGGAGGTCCGGGCGTCGAGCGGTTCCGGTCGCGCACCGTGGTGCGGTTCACCGCGCGCGCCGGCGCGGAGACGTTTATTGACCTGCGCGACGCGGTGATCCGCTCGGCGGTCCTCAACGGGCGGGAGATGTTCCCGGCCGGGGAGGGAAAGAATTATGACGACGACGACGGGCTCGTCCTGACCGGCCTGCAGGATTCCAATGAACTCGTCGTGGACGCCGATCTGGCGTATACGACCACCGGCGAGGGATTGCATCGCATGGTCGACCCGGCCGACGGGGAGGTGTACCTTTACTCGCAGTTCGAGACGGCCGACGCCAAGCGCGTGTTCGCGTGCTTCGACCAGCCGGACCTCAAGGCCACCTACACGCTGACCGTCACCGCGCCGGAGAACTGGGTCGTGGTGGCCAATACCCCCGCCGAGGAGTCGCCCGCCGAGGGCGGTGGCGTGGTGCACCGGTTCGCCCCCACCGAGATCATGTCGACCTATCTGGTGGCGCTCATCGCCGGCCCGTACCACGTGGCGGAGGACGCCTACACCGACGAGCACGGCACCATCCCTCTACGTCTGTTGTGCCGCGCGTCGCTGGCGCCGTTCCTCGACGCCAAGCGCCTGTTCGCCGAGACCAAGGAGGGCTTCGGCTTCTACCACCGCGAGTTCGGGCGGC
>DHCFJ07801__coassemble_1568_pt1 | contig 65322 bp, 62 predicted proteins | sample DHCFJ07801__metabat2_low_PE_010 | metagenome-assembled genome bin DHCFJ07801
GGCGCGGCCGACTCTGACGCCGCCGACCAGGGCGCGGCCGCCTCGGATGCCACGGACTCGGGCACCTCCGGCACGAGCGGCGGCTATTCGGTGACCCTCCTCGCGGCCGACGGCGACCGCGTCGCGGCCGGCGACGTGGTGGCCGAGATCTCCGCACCCACACTGGGACTGCTGACCGCCGAGCGCACGCTCCTCAATCTGGTGTGCCACTTGTCCGGGGTCGCCACGGCGACGCGCGCGTGGGCGGACGAGCTGGCCGGGACCGACTGCGCGGTGCGGGACACCCGCAAGACCATGCCCGGACTGCGGCTACTGCAGAAGTACGCGGTGCGCTGCGGCGGCGGGGTCAACCACCGCCTGGGGCTCGGCGATGCGGTGCTGATCAAGGACAACCATGTGGTCGCGGCCGGTGGCGTGGTGCCCGCGCTGGCCGCGGTCCGCGAGCAGTTCCCGGACCTGCCGTGCGAGGTCGAGGTCGATTCCCTGGAGCAGCTCGACGAAATGCTGAGCGAGCGCGTCGACCTGATCCTGCTCGACAATTTCCCGGTGTGGCAGACGCAGATCGCCGTGCAGCGCCGCGAGAAGATCTCGCCCGGTACCCGGCTGGAATCCAGCGGTGGACTCACGCTGGATGTGGCCGCGGACTATGCACGCTGCGGCGTCGATTTTGTCGCCGTCGGCGGCTTGACGCACTCGGTCGGCGTGTTGGATCTCGGCCTGGACATGTGAGGGCGCCGGCGGAGGCGGATCGCCCTGGGCGGGGTGCCCGGCGGGGGTGTTCCGTCTCGCTCGGGGCGTGCTCGCAGGCTGTCGGGTGCTCGGGTGTGAGGTCGGCCCCATCCGGGTGATCTGATGAGGCGTCAACCCGTGTCGGACGCGTAAAGTCGTCCGCCATGACGGGCTACTGGGATTCGGGTGACGTTTCGGCGGCGGAGCGACGGCAGCGTCGTATGGAGGAGGCCCGCCGCCGGGTCGAGTCGGGGGAGAACACCCCTCCGCCACCGCCCGCGGCTCCCGCCCCGAGTACCCGGCCCACCCGGACCCGGTCGGCTCGCGCCCCCAAGGCCGCCGCCGTCGACCCGACCGCGGTCCCCGACTCGCAGTACGCCGTGTGGCGCAGCGTCCAGCATTTCTGCCTGACCGATTCGTTGCCGGACGCCAGCGGAAAGAACCTGGATCTACTGGTCGCGTGGTCGGATTCGATTCAGCAGTTCCGCCTCCGCCCCCGGATCGTCGCCCGACTCGATGCGAACGGGGCCTGGCTGCCTGTGTGCTACGCCAAGGACGGAAGTCGGGACCCCATCAGTCAGGCGCAGGCCGAGCGCTATCGCGATGCCAGGGTCGAAGGGGCCGCGCTGTCCGGAGGGGCCCAGAAGCCGCTCAAGGAGACCGACCACCCGGAGTCCACTCTCACCCTCTGACGCCGCGGATGCACGCGACTATGCAGGCGTAGAGACCGCGCTCTACACCGGTGGTGGTTCCGCCTGTGGAGGCCTCGTCGTCGTACATTCTTTGGCTCTTCCTGCGGCGGTGACAGTCGCCACTCAGCGGGGGCGGTGGGTGGTATGGACCTCGGCGACCACCGTCACCACCACGTCCTGCATCTTCCAACTGATCTCGGTGAGCGCCCGGCGGACCGCGGCGAGGCGCTCCACCGTCACCACCTGCCCGTCGGCCGGAACGAGGAACGCCTCGACGTGGAAGACATGGCCCTCGTCGCGCACGCGTGCGCCGTGGTCGGTCGCCCACCCGACGTCCGCCAGAACCTCGTCGATCTCGTGGACCAGCGGATGCGGATCGGTGCCGTCGAAGCGGGTGGGACGGCGGTCCATCAACCCGGTGATCGCGCCACTGAGGTTGGCCCACCCGTCGCGCAGGATCGACACGCTCACCACCAGCGCGGCGGCCGCGTCAGCCCACCACAGGCCCATGCCGATCCCCAGCACGCCCACGATCGTCGCCACGCCCGTCTGCCAGTCGGCGCGATTCATGTCCGCGTCGGCGTAGAGGACCTTGTCGTGCAACACCTCCGCCGGGGCCGTCTTCATCCGGCCCAGGATGACCGGCCCGACGCACGATAGAGCCATGACCGCGATCATCAGCCACCCGGTCCAGATCACCTGCCCCCAGATCACCACCACCCCCAGCGGCGGCCGATCCCCGGTGAGCAGGCCGGTCCCGGAGTCCACGATCAGGAACAGCCCCATCGCCAGCAACGCCACCCCCGCGACGAGATGACCGACGCCGACGGAACGGTGCAGCCCGTACGGGAACCGCGACGACGGCCGGGCACGCGCCAGCTTGGCCGCGATGAGGAACGCCAGCGGGGGCAACAGGGACAGTGTGTCCTCGATCCATGCCGCCTTCATCGCCTGCGACTGGCCCGAGACCGCGAACACCGCCGCGATGGTCAGCGACATCACCGCCAGGGTCACCCACTCCAGCCGGATCGCGCGGCGAAGGGCCGTCTGCTGCTCCGGTGGGAGCCGGTCGGGGCCGGTCATGTCACGCCCCCGACCCGCGCGAGGTGGGTTTCCAGTGCGACCAGAAGGGCATTTTCTCCCAGCGGGGTGGCCATCACCCGCTGCACGGTGTCCCCGTCGGGGGTCACATCCTCGGCGTACGGCCTGGTCAGGGCTACTTCCTTGGACCAGGGCGAGTCGGTGGTGAGTCCGCCCACCATCACATCGAGCTCGCCGCGCGCCATCGCCTCGATCAACTCGCTCTCCGCGCCGGGGACCCATCGCACCGTCGCTTCGCGCTCGCGCCCGAATCCGGAAAGCAGGTCGACCTCACGCCCCGACACGATCTCGCCGGCCTCGGTCCGGTGGGTGTCGGCCGCGGGGCTGTCGGCCTGCGCCGCGCCGTCGTGCACCTCGACCCACGGTGGGTTGTCCGACACCCCGACGCGCAGGACCCCGCCGGTGATCCTCTCGAGACTGCCGTCGGTATCCCGTGGCAGTGGTGCGCCGCAGCCCGCGACGAGCGCGGTGACGACCGAGAAAATGACGACGACGACACCGCCCAGCAGGGGAGCCCTTGGCCCGGCTGGTGTCGGCATGTCGCACTCCTTTCCGCAGATCGGAACACGTCGGAATCGTTGTGCTGACCGTAGCCAGTGAGGTGACCTGCTGCATCCGGTCGACGCGTGACGATCCGGCGATGCCGGCAGGATGTCTGCGGCCTGACAGTGGGGTTCTGGTTCCCGGGATCGCAGTGCAGGCCGGTGCATTGCGGTGTGAGACGAGAGGCCCACGACCTAGGCTCGGTACCATACAGGTTCACAGGAACTCAGGGGTTCCGCGTCGATGGTGGTGATGATGAACAACGATCCCAACTATTCCGGATGGAACCAGCCCGGTGATACACAGTGGTCGGGGCAGGCAAACTCCTGGGGTCAGCCTGCTGGGCCCCAGCAGCCGCCGGCTGGTGCGCCGGCGAAGAGCAGCGGGCCGCTGTGGGCGTTGGGTGGCGCCGCCGTGGTGCTCCTGCTCGTTCTGGCCGGTGGGATCGGGTATTACGTCGCCTCACGCGAAAGCGGTGAGCCGCCGGCCTCCGTCACGGCAGGTGACTGGAGCACTCCCACCGCTGCCGCCCACGACACCGAAGGCGACACACTGCAGGTCACGGATCAGCCCTCCGACATGGTCACCGTGACAGTGACCACGACCCCTGGGATCCCGCCCGGCGAGACCGGTCCCGGCCACAATGCGGGCGGAGGGGACCTCGGACTGTCGGTTCCGCTCGCCCGTCCGTCATGTGACGGGCAGGGGATCGTGGTGCTGTACTCGGCGGTCACTCCCGGCGCCTACGCCCAGGAAATCGAGTCCGCGTTGGCGCAGTATCCCGGTGCGTCCTATCTGCGGACGGACATGGCGTGTCCGTCGCTGCGGCAGCGTGATGAGAACGGCAATGCCATCTACGCCGTCTTCTATTCCTCGGGGTACTCGAAGCAGGAACTCTGCGCGGACGTACGGTCGGCCGGACCACCGGCATACGGTCGGTGGCTCGATATGACGAGTGACCCGACCGCGCTGGTGACCTGCTGACGCTGACTCACTGCCGAGCGGCGCCGGAATTGCGTGTGGTCCTCGGTTGCCCGACTGTCGGTCAACGCACGATCAGCGGGATGTGTTGTTCTGCGGCCGTGTTGGCCCCGTGGTGACCGAGCAGTGACGATTCGAGTTCCTCATTTGTGGTCCTCGCCAGCACGACGCCGCCGGTGGCGATCGCGATGACGTCACCGAGTCGATCGGCGTGGCCGCGCCCGGGGCCGAAGAGTTGCTCGTCGAGCGCCTGCTCCCGGGTGAGTACGCGCGCGAGGCCGTCCAGGGCGATTGCCCAGGCCGTTGCCACCTCGGCAGCGGCGCCCGGAAGGGTGTAGGCGTGTCGGACCCGCGCCTCTCCCGCCACGGTGTCCACGCCCGCGAGCAGGTCCGGCCGCGAATCGATGTCGACGATGGTTTCTGACGCGATCATGCCGTGGTCCGCTGTGACGAGCATGCGGCATCCGGGCGGAAGGTCCGTCGCCATGGCGGCGATGAAGGCGTCCACCTCTCGAAGCGATTCCAACCATTGCGGGGAACCCGGCGCGTGGATGTGGCCGATCAGGTCGAGGTCCCCGAAGTAGGCGTAGACGAACCGTCGTGCCCGAGAAGGCCGACTGAGTGCGTCCGTCACTTCGCGAGCGATCTCGTCGAGGGAACTGGCCGGCCTGAAAATGCCCGGCGCGCGGAACGCCGCCCGGGTGAGACCGGATTCACGGAAATCCCCGCGCATTACGTAGGTGACCTCGACGCCGTCATCGGCGAGGATTTCGAGCAGGCTGGGGAGCTGCTGGACTGACCGGGGCGGGAAGCGGTCCATCGCCGAGGGCCCGCCAGCTGAACCGAGCGTCCACCGGAGCGGATTGAATGCTGTCGTGCCGTCGTCGTCGGACAGCCGGAAGCTGTACCCGACGATGCCGTGACGAGAGCAGGGAGCGCCGACCGAGAGACTGGTCAGACTCGTGGCGGTCGTGCTGGGAAAGCCCGCGGAGATCATCCGACTGGTCATCGCGGCGAGTGTGGGGGCGACGTCCGCATGCTGCCGGATCAATTCCGCGCCCATGCCGTCGATGAGAAACAGGACCGCGTCGCTGCTGGGCTCGAGCGCCAATGGATTCGGACCTGGTGAGCCCAGCCCTGCTGCGAGGGAGGGCATGATGTCGGCAAGCGAATGGTTCGACGGGCTGGACGGGATCGCTGACATGCGCTCACCATCCCTCATCGGAGGATTCTCCGGAGCGCGTTTGGGTCGCAGGGTGTGGCTGAAGGCCGAGAACCCTGTCGGAATTGTCTGGAACACGGTTTCGTCCACACGAGGGGGCGGGTGGCTGTGCAAAAACTATTTGTAACCAGTGCTGTCGCTGAAGGTGACGCCGGTGCCTGATGTCTTGCCTTGGCTGATGAATATCAATACGATCTAATTTTCACACCATTCGGGCAGACGTCCCGAAACCGCAACGGAGGCCCCCATGCCCAAGACCATCGCTTACGCAGGCGCGCTCGCAGCTGCACTTCTCGTTGCGTCCGCGGGGACAGCTGCCGCGCAGAGTTCGGAACTGTTCGGATCGGTCACCGAATCTGTCTCCGGTGCCGGATCGTCCGGACTGGTCTCCGGCTCATCCGATATGGAGGGCGACTACCTGGGTTCTGTCGGGGAGATGGCCCCGGCATCCGTCACCGGCTCGCTGCCGGGCTACGCCACCGGCCCGCTCGGTTCCACGGCGACACTGTTCTGCAACGTCGGCTCCGCGGCCGGGCTCGCCGCCAACGTGACCGGTATGCCGCTTCCGATCCCCGTCAGCGCCATCTGCTCGGTCGCCAACCCGCTCGCCCAGTCCGGCGACGCGGTGCTGGAGGGCGACTTCCAGGGCTCGGTCGATGCGGTCATCGGCGGCATTCCCGTCGTCGGCACCTCCGTCACCCGTGCGGTCGACACCTCGTCGGTCGCCGAGCAGGTCGAGGATCTCGTGGGGGACCGGCTCGGCTCGCTCGCCGAGACCTCGCTGTCGCCGGGGAACTGATTCCTCCGACCCCGGACCTGACACTGCGGCAGCCGGCGTGACCCGGATCGGGGTCACGTCAGAGCGGGTTGCCGGGCCGAGTTCGTCCGGTCGACTCGCCGCGGTCGCCAGCCGATAAATCCTGGTTCATAATGCAGACGCCTGGTTGAGGTTAACTGGGATAACGTGCGTCCAGATCTGAGCGCACATTATTCAACTCACCGGGAGGTTGATCATGTCCAGAACCACTGCGGTCGTCGGGGCTCTCGCCGCAGGGCTCGTGGTGCTGTCCAGTGCGCCGGCGTCGGCCCAGCCGTTGTCGGAGATTCCCAGCGGTTATCTCGGTTCCGCGGGAGAGATGCTCCCGGGTTCGGTGACCGGTTCACTGCCGGGCTACGCCACCGGTCCACTCGGATCCGTTGCGACCGCGGCCTGTAATGCGGGAAGTGTCGCCGGATTGGCCGGTGTCGCAGTGCCTGCGGAGGTCGACCCCGTGTGCCAGTTCGCGCCTGCGCTCGGTGAGTCGATCGACCATTTCATGAGCGGCGACTACCACGGCTCGGTCGAGGCCGTCATCGGTGGTGTGCCCTACGTCGGCAGCATCCTCACGCGCGTTGTGCCGACGGACTCCGCGGCTGACGCGATCGAGAACGCGGCCGGCCAGGGCTCCGAGGGGGCACCGGGAGCGCTGCCGCTGGACAGCATCTCCTCCGAACTGCCCGGTAGCTGATCGACCTGATAGCGGCGAGCACCCCGGCTGACCGCCGGGGTGCTCGCCGCAGTGGTCACAGGGGCATCCGTCTCGATGCCCACGAGCTTTGCTGTGCAGCCGCACCGGGAAACTGGCAGCTGGCCGGGTCCCACGGCAACGGGCCATCCTCGGGCGTGGTCGGGGCCGCGACGGAACCCTTGTCGCAACCGGCCGGCTCGATCTGTTCCGTGTTCCGGTCCCACGTGTCGCCGACGTTCATCCGCCGACGCGTGTTCCAGTCCGGGCCGACGAACAACTCGGCCGCGACGGGGTGGTGAACCAGCGGCCGGAATGCAGGATTGTCCGCGAGGAGATAGATCGCGTTGATGAGGGTGTTGGGGTCGACTCGGTAGCTGGAGCAGTCAACACGCACCACGTCGCGGCCGTTGGCGCGGTGCGCCATGGTCCTGCGGTGCACTTCCGCGGTGGACCTCTCGCGGAGGGTGATGTGAACCCCGGCCCGCAATGTGCGGCGGCTGGGGATGTGCACCGCGGTGGCGTGCTTGACGTTCGCATCGCCGGTCGGGGTGAGGTGCTCGATGTCGTCCCACGGGATGAATGCCCGGAACCAGCCCCGCTCGTACCGCAGACCATCGGGTGTGAACTCCAGCACCCGGTGGTGTCCGGCGACGATCAGGCTCAACGGCGCCAGAACCAGGCAGACGATCGCGATGGCCGGGAGTCTGACCTGGTCGAATGTGCTGAAACTCGCCGCGCCTTCTTCACCGAGAGCGGTGTAGGCGCCCATCCCACATCCGACGAGGACCATCATCATCGGGACGTGGAGCGACCAGATCCCCGTGGCGGGGATGATCTTGCGGGTGTCGGTGAGCGGGCGCGGTGAACGTAGGTTCGTGAATCCTCCGACCGTGGGACTGATCACCGCGAGTCCGAGGGCGGAACACATGAACCACAACGACGAGGTCTCGTGGGGATCGCGGATGAAACCGGCCAACCCGAGCAGCGATATGCCGGCAAAGAAGGCCGATGCCGCGATCCAGAGGTAGCGGGGGCGCTGCGCCACCCGGTACCGCCACGGGAGCGAGTCGAATCCGGCTGAGCGGAAGGGGGGATTCATCGTGCTACTGGCCTCGTTTCCGGGGTGGGACGTCGGTTACCTGCCGTTCTCTGGTGATGTGATGCACCAGAAGGCACCTTTTGTTCCCGCCCCGCGGAGGCGACCGGTGATGTGCGGCTCTATCGCTGGTCACGTCCGAACGCATCTGGCTCAACCGGCTGTCGAATCCTGGGCAAGCCCGCCACGACCAGTCGGTAGGACTCCGTGACGAGCTCGGAGACCATGTCGGACGTGAGGGTTCCTCCAGCCCTGAGCGAGATCCAGTGTCTCTTGTTCATGTGGTAGCCGGGCGTGATGTCGGGGTGCGCATCGCGCAGCGCCATCCCGTCGGAGGGAAGCGCCTTGAGGGTGGCGATCTTCTCGCCGGCCAGGACCGTGAGCAGGAGGAAGATCTTCCCGCCGACCTTGTAGACCGCGTGCTCGGGCCCGAACGGATACTCCAGCACTGACTGGGGAAGTTCCATGGCCCGTTCGTCTGATCGGCGGTGGAGTTCGGATCCGTCCATGGCCTAGGACGGTACGTCAGGAGTACGCCCCGACAGGTCGGGGACGTGGGTGGGTTGGCAACCCACGGGCCGAAAATGAACGACGACGACAACGCCACCGTGTGCGGCGGTCACATCGACTGTCGGCGTCAGGGCGGCTTCCCACCGCCCGTCACCTGGGGGCTTGCGCAGAAACCCGGTCGGGGAATAGTCTGACCCGCGCCTAGTAGGTTAGCCAAACCTAATTGGATTTTGGGCGCAGGTGACCTTGCGCATTACTTCGAGAGACGGAGACCCCATGCCTTCATCCGGCACACATTCCCGGCCGAGTGCCGCCATCACCGGCGACGCGGTACTTCCAGGAGGGCGGGTGATCCTTCTCGTCGTGGTGGCGATGGTCGCCCTCGTCGCACTGCTCGCGGGATGTTCCACCGGTTCGGTCGGCGGGGGAGAGGATCAGGCCGCGACCGGGGACATCGAGCGTCAGGGTGAGTTCCCGCGGACCATCACCCATGCGTACGGCGAGACCGAGATCACCGAGGCGCCGACCCGTGTCGCCACCATCTCGTGGGTCAATGCGGACGTGTCCCTGGCGCTGGGCGTCGTCCCCGTCGGGATGCCCCGTAACTCCTTCGGCGCCAACGCCAACGGATCCACCGACTGGTTCGACGCGGAATTGGAGTCTGTGGGCGGCACGATGCCGGAGCTGTACTCGGAAACCGACGGGATCAACACCGAGGCGATCGCCGCGCTCGAGCCGGACGTCATCCTGGGCGCCTACTCCGGAATGACCGCCGAGGAGTACGAGACGCTGTCCAAGATCGCCCCCACCATCGCGATGCCCGAGGGCGACGTCGCGTTCGGAACCGCATGGCAGGACTCGACCCGACTCATCGGCGAGACCCTGGGGCGCAGCGATGCGGCCGAGGAGCTCATCGCCGACGTGGAGTCCCAGATCCAGCAGGTCGTCACGGACAACCCCGACATCGAGGGCACGAGTTTCGTCTACGGCACCGTCGATCCCGCGGCCGCCGAGAAGATCTACGCCTTCACCGACGTCGACAACCGTCCCAGGTTCCTCACCCAGCTCGGAATGGTCCAGGCGCCGGTCGTGGCCGAGGCGTCCAGCGGTGCCCCGAGCGAGTTCGCCGTCAGCTGGTCTCCCGAACGTTCCGACGAGCTGGAGTCGGACATCCTCGTCACCTACGCGACGTCGCCCGAGGTGCGTGAGGCGATCGAGTCTGATCCACTGCTCGGCCGCATCCCCGCCGTGGAGGCCGGCCGCATGGTGGTCCAGACGGACGAACAGCAGGTGCTGTCGATCTCCGCGTCCTCCCCGCTGAGCCTGCCCTGGGCGTTGGACAACGTCGTTCCCGAGATCATCGACGCGGCGCAGCAGTCCTGATCCTGTGACCGCCCTCGACACCGCCTCCGCGCCGTCGGCTCCCGAGCCGGCGGCCGCGGCGCGTGCCCACCGCCGTCCGAACCGGGCAGTGGTGGGCACGGCCGTGTCGGTGGCATTGCTTCTCATCGCGATCGCGGGGTCGCTGTTCATCGGTGCCCGCACGGTCGACCCCCTGGTGGTCTGGTCCGCGCTCACCGCCCTGCCCGGACAGATCCTGTCGGGAGACCTGGCGGCGGCACTGGCCCCCGGGTCCACCGCATCCATGGATGAGGTCGTGGTGGCCGCCCGCGTGCCCCGCACCATCACGGCGATACTCGTGGGCGCCGCACTGGCCGTCGCCGGGGCGGGCCTGCAGGGCGCCACCCGAAACCCACTCGGCGACCCGGGCCTTCTCGGCCTCACCGCCGGAGCGGCACTGGGCGTGGTGCTGGGGCTGGCACTCGCCCCCGCCGTGTCGCCGTCGATCGTGTCCCTGTTCGCCGTGGCCGGGGCGCTCGTCGCCGGGCTGGTGGTGACCGGCGCCGGCAGGCTCGGGGCGGACTCCGGCACCGGACTCGTCCTGGCCGGCGCCGCCGTGACCGCCGGCTGCACGGCCGTCACCTCGTCGCTGGTCATCGCACTGCCCGGAGTCCTCGACCGCTTCCGCTTCTGGGGACTGGGCTCGGTGGACCGTTCCGGGATCCCCGAGATCGGGGCGGCCCTGCCGTTCATCCTGCTCGGCCTGGTGCTGGTGCTCGCCGGCGCCGCCACCCTCGACGCACTCGCTCTCGGCGACGACCTCGCGCGCGGTCTGGGCGTGGGTCCCGCCGCCGGCCGTGCAGTCGTGCTGGCCGGGGTGGTCATCCTGTCCGGGGTGGCCACCGCGCTGGCCGGCCCGATCGCGTTCCTCGGCCTGCTCGTGCCGCATCTACTGCGCCGCCTCGTGGGGGTCGGCAATCGCGTGGTCCTGGGCCTGTCGCTCGTCATCGGGCCAGTGGTCCTGCTCATCGCGGACACCGTCGGCCGCATCATCGCCCCACCCGGCGAGATCGCGGTCGGCGTGATGACCGTCGCGATCGGCGTCCCCTTCCTTATCGCCCTCCTGCGCGCCGGTCAGGGGGTGAGTACCTCGTGAGCGATCTTCTCGACCGGGCCACCGGAGACCCCGGACGAGCTCCGGGGATCGCCGCCACCGCAGGGGCCGGGGCCGGGGGAGTCGACGGAACCGCCGAGACGGCGCGGATCGTCCACGAGCTCGCCGCCCGCCGTCGCGCTCATGCCCGCAGGGTCGTCGTCGTCCTCCTCGTCGTTCTTGTCGCCGTGATGGCGGTGCGGATCCTGCTCGGCCGCTACACGATCACTGTTCCGGACTTCCTGGCGATCCTCGGCGGCGCGCAGATCCCCGGGGCGACCTTCGTGGTCATGGAGGACAAGCTTCCGCGCGCCGTGTTGGGCGCGCTCGCCGGATTCGCGTTCGGTGCCTCCGGCGCGCTGTTTCGCCGCGTCCTCGGCAACCCGCTGGCCAGCCCGGACATCCTCGGGATCGCGCACGGGGCCTCCGCCGGTGCGGTCGCCGGCATGGCGCTGTGGGGACTGCGGGGCGTCGCACTGATTCCCGCCGCGTTGATCGGATCCGCGGTTGCGCTGGCGATCGTCCTGCTCGCGTCGGCCGGCCGTCACACGGGGATCGTCGGTCAGCGCTTCCTGCTCGGCGGCGTCGCGGTGGCGGCGCTCGGGACCGCCGTGGTCACCCAGCTCATGGCCCGCCTCACGCTCGACGGCGCTCAGGAGGCGGCGGTGTGGACCGTCGGCTCGCTGGCCGGTGCATCGGGCCAGCGCATCTCCTGGCTGGCGGTGACGTTGATCCTGCTGATCCCGGTGGGTATGTGGCTGCATGCCGCGCTCCGGCCGGCCGAACTCGGGCCGGAACTGGCCGTCGGCCTGGGCTCCCGCCCCGCGCCGACACGGGCCGCCGCACTCGGGGTGGGGACGATGCTCGCCGCGGCCGCTACAGCTGTAGCGGGCCCGCTTGCGTTCGTGGCCCTGCTCTCGACCCCCATCGCCACCGCGCTCGGCCGCGGCCGCCCCCGGCTGATCACCGCCGCGTTGGTCGGCGCGGTGATCGTGGTGGCCGCCGACATCGTGGCCTCGGAGGCGCTCGGCACCGTCGACCTGCCCACCGGCGTGGTCACCGGCGCGCTCGGCGCCCCGGCCATGCTCTGGATACTCCTGCGTTCGAGAAAGGTCATCTGATGGCATTGCCCGCCACTGAACCCGATACGGCGCGCCCGCGCGACACCGCGACGTCCCACGAGACGCCAGGTCCGACCTCCCGCGAGGACGGGCCGACCCCCGCGTTCCGTGTGCGCGGACTGACGCTGGGATACGGCGCCGAGCCGGTCGTCCGCGACCTCGACCTCGACATCCCCGCCGGCCGCACCACTGTCCTGATCGGTGCCAACGGCTGCGGCAAGTCGACCATTCTGCGTGCCCTCGGTCGGCAGCTGCGTCCCGTGTCCGGCACGATCGAGGTCGCCGGTCGTGACCTCGCCCGCGTCAAGGCGCGCGAGCACGCCCGGTCCGTGGCCTTCCTGCCGCAGTCGCCGCTCGTGCCGGAGGGGCTGACCGTGGCCGAACTGGTCGCCCGCGGGCGCCACCCGCACCGTCGGTGGTGGGGAGGTGGCGACGACGACGAGGCCGTCGTCGCCGACGCGTTGGCCATGACCGACACGGCCGGACTGGCCCATCGTCGGGTCGATGAGCTATCCGGCGGGCAGCGGCAGAGGGTCTGGGTGGCGCTCGTGCTGGCGCAGGCCACGGACACGCTCCTGCTCGATGAGCCGTGCTCGTTCCTGGACCTCGCGCACCAACTCGACATCCTGGACCTGGTGCATGACCTGCCGATGCCCGGAGCTCCCGGCGGGTCCGGCAACGCCTCACCCGGCTCGGGCTCTGCCGGCGATTCCTCCGCCGATGATCAGGCCCCCACCCGGCGGACGGTGGTCGCGGTTCTGCACGAGCTCAGCCTCGCCGCCCGTGTGGCCGATCATCTCGTGGCCGTCGCCGACGGCGGCGTGGTGGCCGCCGGGCCGCCCGGCGAGGTGATCACCCGCGAGACCCTGCGCAGGGTGTTCGACCTGGACGCCGACATCATCGCCGACCCGCTCACCGGACACCCCGTGGTGTTGCCGCGAAGCCGACGAAAGAGGACCGCATGACCGCTATGGATGTAGAGGCCCCGATTCTCTGCGCTCAGACCACCGTGATCGACGCCCGCACCGTGGGTGAGTCGTTCATCCGGCTCGTGGTAGCGGGGGCGGAGCTGGCCCGGTGGTCCGCCGAGGTCGTGGACGCCGGAACCGTCCGCGACGCTTATGTGAAGCTGATCATCCCGCCGCCCGGCGGGGGAGGAGTCGTACCGGATCCCGCGGCGATCCGCGATTGGCTGGCATTGCCCGAGTCGGAGCGTGGGTGGATGCGCACCTACACCGTGCGGCGCGCCGACACCGTTGTGCTCGACGGCGCCCAGGTTCCGGCCCTGACCATCGACATGGTGGTCCATCCCGGCGACGACGAGGGGCCGGGCTCGAGCTGGGCGCGCTCGGTGGCCGTCGGTGACGAGCTGCATATCGTCGGGCCCGGTCGAGGACATGCCCCCTGGGCCGCCTGGGCGCCGGGCCAGGCCGGTCGCATCGTGTGTGCGGGCGACGAGACCGCCGCGCCCGCGCTGCTGGCTATCGCCGAGGAGCTCGCTGCGGAGCCGTCGTCGGCTCGGGAGATCAGCATCGTGATCGAGGTGCCGACCGAGGCCGATGTCCGTGCGTTGTCCGACGGAGCACCTGAGTTCGTCACGCTCGTGGCGCGGACTGCTGTCGCCGGCGAGGAGGTCATCCGCCGCCTGGCTGGGATCCTCGATGTCGGTGAGGAGAGCATCGGGTCTGTCATGGGCGGCCAGCGCCCCGCCGCAGATCGTGACCGCGAATGGCATCCGGCCTCTGCGGTATCCGACGGTGATCCGTACGTCTTCCTGGCCGGGGAATCCGGGCTCATCAAGGCGATGCGCCGGCTCACCGTGGACGCCGCCGGGATCGCCAAGGGCTCGGTGGCGTTCATGGGCTACTGGCGCCGCGGAGCCGCAGAGTCCTGAGGTCGACTCGAGGCCATTGCCCCATCGCCCTGACGCGCGCGCGTTTGGTGGCGTAGATCACAGAGCGGTGCTACCGTCGCGACACCAGATGGACAAAACCAAGGGTGGTGTCAATTATGGCGACTCGGTACCTCCGACGCGACGAAGGGCTGTTCACCGCCGACTCCGTCGCACGTCGGGTGTGGGCGTATCCGACCTCCGCATTGCTCGGCTTCATCCGCGCGGTGACGATCGAGCATCTGGATCCCGATCTCACCGCGGCGGTCGACGCCAGCGGCCAGGTCCTGCAGCGTCCGGCCCTGCGCTACGACCGGACCGTGCAGTACTTCGCCACGGTGCTGTTCGGGGACGCGGAATCGGTGATCAAGTCCTCGGACATCCTCATGAAGGTGCACGCCCGGGCGCACGGGCCGAACCCGGTGACCGGCGGGACCTTCGATTCCAATGACCCGGACTCGCAGCTGTGGATCCATATGACGGCCTGGCACTCGATCCTCTACGTCTACGAGAAGTACGGACCGGGCACGCTGTCGCGGGCCGAGGAGACCGAGTACTGGCGTGAGTGCGCGGTCGCCGCCGCGATGCAGCCGATCCACCTCGAGGACGTCCCGACGTCCCGCGGTGAGGTGCAAAAGTATTTCGACGACTGGCGTGACCGGCTCGCCGCCTCGGAGCAGGCGGTGTACAACATCGATTTCATCCTGGACGGGATGCGCACGATCTTCACGGCGCTGCCCGCCCCGATGCGCGCGGCGCTCGGACCGGTGATCCGCGCGGGTGTGATCGCCACCTATCCGCGGTGGATGCGCCCGCTCATGGGCGTTCGCCAGTCGCGATTGGTCGATTCTCTGGTCACCGCGCTCATCCGGCCGGGCATGGCCACCCTGGCGCGCAGTCCCCGTGCGCAGATGTGGTTCCTCGAGCGGGTCGCGCCCCGTGGCGGGCCCGTGCTCACCGGATACATCCGTGGCGTGCCGGCGGAGTCCTCGAGCGTGTACTCGCCGGAGAGTGCCCGCGCGAAGTTCGGCGATCCGCGCCCGCCGCTACAGCAGTACGCCGACCAGCTCGCGGCCCGCGGCGTGGACACCACGCTGACCCCCTACGAACGGAATCATCACGAGGCGCCCCTGGAGTTCGTCGCACCTCGGGCGCAGGCGGGGGAGTGCGCGGGGTCGGGCTCGCAGGCCCGTGCGCAATCACAATCGGCGGCACAGGCGAGGGCGGGCTGAGCTCTCCTGGCGTGAAACGACCTCGCCACTCTGTTGTCTATATATGTAGAGCTGGTCGCAGACGGCTCAGCGCCCAGTCCCACGGAATGCGTTCCTGCTCGAGTCTCAGGTCGCCGGATTCGGTGAGCGTTTCGAGGGTGGCGAGCTCGTCGGAGGTGAGGTGGGTCGGGGTCGCGCGGGTCGGCTTGGGATCCGGCACCGCGAACGTCCGCCACGCGTCCAGCGTGTCGCGGTCCATGAGGACGCTGGTGACGGCGGGCGCGTGGTGCCGGAGCCGGTCAAGGATCGCGAAGCCGTGTGAGTCGAGGTCACCCCAGTAGAAGACCTCGGCGCGAAGCGCCCAGGGCAGTGCGGCCACGGCGTCCACGGCGAATCCCCGCCCGAAGATGGCGACAGTGCCGGGTAGTGGGGGAAGCGCGAGGAATGTGGTGAGATTTTCGACGACGACGACGCGGTCCGGCACCTTCCCGTCGGCCTCCGGCCGGTCTGGCCACAGCTCGGCGAGCTCCCGGGCAGGGCTCTCGACGTCACGCAGTGGGAAGGCGATCGAGTCGTCAAGGAGTCGGATACGGATCCGGAGGTCTCGCGCGCGGAGGCCGAGCCCGGCGTGATCACCGGGGGCCGGACGCCCCTGTCTGGCTGCGTCGACCACGTGCTCGATGACCCGGAGCCTGGTCTCGATCCATTTGGTGTCCACCCCGGGGATCGGGATCTCGCGGGCGGTGAGTCCGGCGGTGGAATTGTCCAGTACCCAACGACACACCGACAGCAAGCGGTCCATGTCCTCGTCGGACAGCTTTTCCCAGTGGGTGACGGTGTTCGCGGCCACTGATCTGAGTGCGCGATGATCGGGGCCGAGTTCGACCAGACGAGAGGTGCGTTCGCGCAGCTTCGTCCACCGGTCGGTGAGTGTGGCGAGTCGGGCGATGGTGACATCGCCACGGACCTCGGCTCGCTGGGGGAGCTCGACTGTCCCGAATCCGGGCAGCCTCCGCCGCGCCCAGGTCACCTCGACGGTCTCGAGTTCCTCGACGTCGGCGTCGAATTCCCGCCATCGACGGATCCACGCCGCGGTCTCGTCCGGATTCTCGGCGGCATGCGCCGCGCCGGGCGGGGCGGTGCTGATCCTGACGACGTCCTGCTCGCCGGTCTCCGGGATGGCGATCCAGGTTCGGTATTGCCGCATGAACCTGGTCGAACATGCCTCGGTGAGTGCCTCGGGGCCGCGTGGTGAGGTCCGCGCGGCCATGTCAGTCCTCGCCCCAGGTGAGTCGCTCGATGCGGGAGCGGCTTCCACCTTCGATGGCAACGACCACGAGCCCACCGATGTAGGACTCCAGGGTCTGGAGCAATTTGAGCGGGGTGGCCAGCACCATATGGAATCCGAAATCGGTGAATACGTCCATCGCGCGGCGCGTGTACTCGGGATCGGCCCGGTCGAATGCCTCGTCCAGGACGACGGTGCCGTATCGGGGTACGTCGGCGTCGACATCGGCCAGCTGGAAGCGCAGGGCCGCCGCGAGGCAGAAGAACACCAGTTTCTGCGCCTGGCCGCCGGACAATCCCGACGACGAATCGTGGTAATTGGTGGCGGTGCCCTCGGCATCGATCTCCACACCGATGAACCCGACGTGCCTGCGGGTATCGAGGACGGTCCTGCGCCAGCTCCGGTCGGCGGCGTCGGCCGAACCGAGTCGGTCGAGCAGTCGTGACATCACGGCGAAGCCGGCTTCGGCGGAATCGACGGTCCTCTTGTCCAGGGCGCCGGTCACGGCCTTCTCGAGGTCGGCGAGGAAATCAGTGACCGTCTCGGACCGGCGGTCGCGAACCTGGATCTGGAGCCAGCGATCGGTCTGGAATTCCGAACGACGGAGAGAGTCGTTGACCGGCTTGATGCCGGCCTCGATCTCGGACCGGGCCCGCCGGATGTGGCGTGCCAACTCGCCCAGATTGCGGGTCTGCATCTCGCCGATCAGACCGAGGAACCGGTCCTCGAACTCGGCCAGCCGGTCGCGACGCAGCTGGACCAGCCACTCGACGGCCTCGCCGACGAACTCCGGCTCGGCCTTGAGGTCGGCCTTTCTCGCCGGCCAGTGCTCACGGTACGAACTGAGGATGATGGTGATCCGTCGATTGAGCTGGCCGAGCTCGGTAGAGGTGGCGACCTGCTCGGCGCCGATGGCGCGTTCGGCCCCCTGACAGACGCTCTGTACATTGTCGGCGGTCAGGCGTCGGGTCGCGGCCTCGAGCCGGTTCCGGATGCGACGGGACGCCTCCTCGTCCACCTCGTCGACGTCTTGCTCTGTCAGACCTGCGAGCCGGGCCTCGAGACCGGTGACGGCCTGTGCGGCCACCGCACTGCTGCGATTCGCATCGTCATAGACCCGCTGCGCCCGAGCCCGAGATTCCTCCGCCACCCGAAGGTCGCGTTCCATCTCCGAGACCTCGGGATGCTCGTCGCGCCACTGCTCGAGTCGGGCGTGAGCGTGGGTCACGCGCTCCTGCGCGGTCGCGGAGTCGATCTCCTCCCAACGCAACCCGAGCAACATCACCGCAGCGCGTTGGCGGGCACGGCGGGTCGCGTCGAGTCCCTCAAGCGTGGTCCAGCGGCGCTCATGTCCGTCGATCCGCGCCTGAATCTCGTCCCTGGTCGCGGTCAGCGCGTCGACCTTGGCGTCGTCGATCCCGCCGAGCTGGAATGCGGTCGCGTCGTCGATGCGGCGCCGGTCGTCCTTTTCGAATCGCGCCCCTCGGCGGATGAGACCCTGCAGGGTGACGGCGCGCTCGTGCTGTTCGAGTTCGGCCGCGGTCTCGACGCAGGTGACGTCGAACTCGTGGGACAGTCGCCGGTTGAGCCACGACTGGAACGGCCCCGGCATGGCACGGACCTTGCGGACCAGGCTGTTCGGACCGGTGCGGCGCGCCGCAGTGTCGTCGCTCTGGTCGATCACCTCGTAGATGAGGCGCACGCCGAGGTGCTCGGAGTTCACGGCGGCGGCTACCCGCTCGCGGAGGTGGTCGGGGACGAGCATGGTGCGGGCGAATCCAGACAGGACCCGCTCAATCGCCGGACGCCACCGGAGCTGGTCCGGGTGGACGTCGAGCAGTTCGCCGGCGAAGGGGAGCTCCCGCGCATCGAGTCCGGTCGCCGAGCACACGAGCTCCCTGGCGGCCAGGAGCCGCGAGTCGATATTGGAGCGATGGCGAAGCAGCGCCTCGAGTTGGGTCGTGACCCGTGTCAGGGCCGTCTTCTCCTCATTGAGCGAACCGGCCACATCCCGCAGCACCGCGTTGTCCCGGGCGCGTTCGGTATCCTGGTCGGCGTCCTCGCGTTCCAGCTGGGCGAGGAGATCGGCAAACTCTGCCGCGGTGTCCGGCAGTGTGCCGTCCAGTCGAGCAACCTCTGTAGCGGCGCGGGTGCGCTTGTCCTCGACGAGGTCGGCATGATCGCGGGCACGGTCCAACTCCAGGGCGAGCTGGTCGCGTCCGGCACCGGCTGCCCCGCGGAGCCGGGCCCGGAGGTCGTCGGCGCTCGCGCTCTCCTCCTCGAGCGCGGTGCGGGCGGACGACACGGTGGACTCGGCGGCCAGGAGTACCCCGCGCGCGGTGCGCAGTTCCTCCTCCACCAGCTCGGTGGTGACGGCGGCCTGGACCGCGGGGAATGCAGTGCTTTCGGCGTCGAGCTCATCGATCCGTTTCAGTACCCGGGTGCGGGACGAATCGAGTCCGGACAACGGTTCGAGGTGGGCGATCTGGTTCCGGACGTCGACGACCGACCGGTGTGCCTCGCGGAGTTCGGCGAACTGCTCAACTGCACGGTCGGCGATATCGAACGTGCCCGGCTTGTCCAACATGAAGTCGCGGAAGAGTTGGTCGAGACTCGACAGGGATTTTGCCGAGAGCGTCCGGTGCAGCAATAGCTGCGCGGCCTCGGAACGGATGCCGAGCCTGCGGCGGAACGCGGCGGCGAACGCCGAGTAACTGTCGTGGAATCGCACGCCCGAGAAGTCGCGCTTGAGTGCCCGCTTGTCGATCCCGCTGCGCAGGTAGCCGAAGATATCCGGCAACTCGAACGACTCGTCCGGGGCGTGCTCGGCCACACCGTGGAGCCTCTTGACGCCTGCCGCCGAGTTGTCGCCAGCCTTTAGATAGAGCAGGAGCATCAGCGTGACGGCACGCTCGGCGGCATCGGAATAGGTCAGGGATATCGCAGAGAAGGTGGCACCCGAGCGGAGGAAGACTGATGAGAGGTCACCGGAATCCTCATCGGTTCCCCGACGCCAGGCTCCACGGATGTAGGAGACCAGAGTGCGTCCCGAGCCACGACCGGCTTCCTCCTGAGCGGCGGCGTTGAACCGCAGGCTCGCGGGCGGGACGAGGACCGCCGAGACGGCGTCGATGAGGGTCGACTTGCCGGACCCGGAGCCGCCGGTGACCAGAAATCCCTTCCGGGGGACCTCCACGTCGTGGTGGCCGTCGAGGGTGCCCCAGTTGCAGACCTGGATCCGGGACAGCCGCATCTGGCCGGGGTGCTCGGGCGTACCGAGCAGGGGCAGCGGGTCAGTCATCGCGCGCCTCGTTGTCGTCGTCGTCAAATTTTTCGGTGGCGCTGTCGCCACCCACGTCGCCGTTGCTGTCGCCGTCGTCGTCGATCAGTAGGTCAGGCCCCTCACCGGAGGCGTCGGATGACTCCCCGTGCTCCCGGATCAGTGCCTGGTACTCATCGCGGATACCTGCCACGACGTCGGCATCGAAGAGATGCCTCAGGACGGGGGAGACCTCCGCACGGCCGTCGGTCTCGGTGTCGGTGAGCAGGGAGTAGGACTTCATTCGGTTCCACGACGCGTCGAACTTCCGCGCGTACCGGGAGCGGTCGGAATCGATCACGGACCGGTACACGTCGACCCGCTCGGCGACATCGCTTCTGTCCACGATCACGCGCTCACCCGGCTGCGCCACCGTGAGCTCGGACCGCAGGTGCAGCAGGAGAACCGTGTCCATGTGGGAAAGGGTCTCGGTGCGCAGTACGGCGGGCACGGCCACCTGACCGCCGGTGTCGACCTGACGGGTGAAGGCGATTCCCGCGTCATGATCGAGGACCAGATCCAGGAATACGTCCGCCAGTCGCGACCGCAGGGCGGGCTCGTCCGACACGATCGCCGACCAGATCTCGGGCTGCCTGTGGGAATGGACGAGAGGTCCCGTCAATAGCCGGGACAGGGCACGTCGCGATGCGAAGGACAGGGTTCCGGTGTCCCCGGGCCACAGGCCCTGCGCGGCGTCGGCGGCACGGTCTGTTGCGTCCGGTGAGGCGGCGTGGGCAGCCGGGGCATCGGGGTCTCCCGGGAACATCATGTTCTCTCCTCGGGTACGTGATCTGCGGTGAAGACGAGTGCCGGGATCCGGGCGCGGCGGGTGACCTCGGCGCCGGTGGTCCACGAGATCTGCTCGGTGGCGTCAGGATCCTCCGGCGGTGGATGCGCGTCGGCCCGGATGGCCATGTTGAGCAGACCGACGATGCTCGCCACGCCCTGCGAGGCGGGGTGCTCACGCAGAACGGTGCCGATCGAGGACGGCCCCAACCGCGACACCACGTCGCGGACGTGCCCATGTAGTTCCGCCTCGTCTATCTCGGAGGCCCGGACCAGTGCGGTCAGGGCTGTGAGGTCCGCGACCTCGGCAGGGTGATGGGAGACCTCGCCCACCACTCGCTCCTCACCCGGGTTCCGAAGTCGGAGCGCACCGACCGAACGGACCGACATGCCGATCCGGCGCAGTGGCACCGACATCTGGGTTCCTGGCCGGGCGGCACGGGTCCGACTCGCCTCTGCCGCTCCGGCCCGGGCGGCCCGGACCAGTGCGACCATCTGGCGATGCTCGACGTAGGCGTCCGTGGTGACGAAGTGTCGCAGACTCCGCGAGAGCGACGTGAGCACGCCATTGACCTCGGCACCCGCTGACTCCATCTCCTCGAACAGCGTCCGCAGGCCCCGACGCGCGGACGGTGACAACTCCGACACCTGGGGCCGGTCCAGGATGTCCTCGATCCACGTGTCTACCGACGCGGAGCGTTCCGGGTCGAGCAGCACCGAATAGAAGGAGGAGAAACTCCGCCCCGCCTCGGAGTCACCGATGAGATCGACGCCACCGAACACCGCGTCCAGAACGTCGCCCCGGGCGCCGTCCTGATCGAGGAGGCGTCGCCGGAGATCTTGGTTCAGGGCGTCGAACTCGGCGCGAACGCGGGCGAAATCGGCCGGGATGTCGTCCGCTCCGTGGAGGATTTCCGCGATCTTCTCCCTGACCTGATCCGGGTCGGCCAATTCGACATCGCCGGCCTCGACTCGCGCGATCGCGGCGTCGATCCGATCGCGTTCCCTCGTGAGCGCCGCGAGTCGGCCCTGTACCGACGGGTCGGTATCGCGCGCGAGGTCCTCGAGTTGGCGGGTGAGCGTCTCCACGCGGGACACGGTCAGTCCACGCCGGGGTGTCTGAATTCCCTCGAGGAAGTCCACGGCGATCAGGGCGGCCTGCGTGGGCTCGAGAGTCTCCCCGGTTGCGCTGGTTCCCGGCCTGCGCACCATCCAGCCGGAATCGACCCACGTGCGGACATAGGACTGCGCGGATCCCGGTGCGTCGACTCCGTTGTCCCGCAGTGCGATCAGTGACCTGTCGAGGATTTCGTAGAACTCGGCGGACGGGACCCGACGGGACGTCCCGTCGAAAGTCTCGGAGAATACAGCGACGACCAGCGGCCACAACGGGCTCCGCAGCAGGGCGAGGGTTGGCGCCTCGTCCCTCAGCCGGGAGAGCGCGAAGTATCGCGCCAGGATGGACATGCGTTCATCGTGGCACGTGACCACGACATCGCGACGGGGTGGCCCAACGAGACGGGGCGGTCCGAGGACCGGGGCGGCGAGGGTCAGTCGTCATAACCGCGGGCCGCCAGCGCGTCGCCCAGTTGGTCGGCAGTTGTGAGTGCGCCGAGCACGGTGGGCACCACCAGAGCCCGGATCGACATCCCGAGCCCGCGGGCCTTGCGTGCCTCGGTGACCTGGCGAAGCTGTCGCGCGAGCAGTGGGATGGCGCGGATGGTCAGGACGAGCACGAGGGCGATGCGATCGGGGGACGCCCCGACGTAGCGCAGCGGGCCGGCCGCGCGGGTGACCGCGTCGAGCATGTCCGACACGCGGGTCGTGAGCGCCACGAGCCCGGCGATCGTCACCGCCACCAGGAGCGATCCGGACACCCGCAGTGCGGTGTCGAGATCAGCGACGATCCACTGCAGCACGAGGATCGCGACGAGCATCGGCAGCACGGGGCGGACCTGATCCCACGCGGCGCGAGCGGGGATGCGGCCGATCAGATAGAGCACCACCGTCAGGCCCATCGCGGGCAGTAGATGCCAGGGCTGGCGCACGAGCACCGTGACCGCCACGATCAACACGCAGACCAGAAGGATCTTTGCGCCCGCTGGTATCCGGTGCAGGAGCGAGGTGCCCGGCTGATAGGTGGCGAACACCTAACGCCCCAAGGCGATGCGTCGGTAGCCGGCCAGGGCGGCCGCGGGGGCGTCGTCGATCACCACACGCCCGCCATCGACCACCAGGACGCGGTCGAAATCCGCGACCAGGTCGAGGTCATGCGTCACCACCACCAGCTGCTGTGCCAACTCGGCGAACGTGTCCTGCACGAGCGCGCGATTGCGCAGATCGAGCAGCGTGGTGGGCTCATCCGCGACGATCACATCCGGCTCGAGTACAAGGACGGCGGACAGGGCGAGGAGCTGCTTCTGGCCCCCGGACAACAGATGACAAGGGTGATCCGCGTGCCCGGCCAGCCCGTACCGGGTGAGGACCTGGTCAACTCGTCGTCGTCGTTCCTCTTTCGACAACCCGGAGCGTCGGAGGGAAAAATCTACGTCCTCCGCCACGGTGGGCATGACGATCTGGGTGTCCGGGTCGGTGAAGCAGAAGCCCACCCGGCGGCGGACCCTGGCGCCCTTGCGGCGGGTGTCCAGGCCGTCGACGGTGACCGTGCCGGAGGTGGGGACGACGAGCCCGTTGATCATCCGCGCGAGGGTGGACTTGCCGCCGCCGTTGACGCCCACGATCCCGATCCGGCGCTCGGTCAGCGTCAGGCTGACGTCGGACAGGACCGGGCGGTCGCCGTAGCTGTGCCCGACGTCGTCGAAACGGATCGCCAGGGGCGTGCGGGGCTCGGTCACGGCGGGATACGTTACGCGGCGGCCGCGCCACGGGAACGCAGCGGCGCGATGAGACCCGGGCGGGCCTTGTGGACCTGCTGTGCCACCACCGCGGTGACCACGGCCTTGGCCAGGTCGCCGGGCAGGAACACCCCGTTCGCCGCGATGGCCGCGCCCAGCGTCAGGTCTGTGCGCAGCACCATGCCGACCACGCCACAGGCGTAGATGACGACGATGCCGCCGAGGATGTTGATGAGCAGCCCGGGGATGAGCTTGTAGCGGGGCATCATCCAGGCGGTCAGCAGGCCGATCACGATCACCGCGGGGATCCAGCCGATGAGGAAACCGGCGGTCGGGCCGGCGAGCGAGGTGAGCGTGGTGCGGCCGCCCGCCAGGACGGGCAGTGCGAGCCCGATGACCATCACCGCGAGAACCGACAGCGCGCCCTTGCGCCAGCCGAGCAGCGAACCGGCCAGCATCACGCCGAGCGTCTGGAGGGTGATGGGCACACCCGCCGAGCCGACGCTGATCTGGCCGGGCAGGCCCAGCACCACGATGAGGGCGGCGAACACGGCGATCTGCGCGAGATCGCGGGTGGCGCTGCGGGCGGGGGCCCGGTCGATCGACATGCTCATGACACTCCTCGGATGTGGCGCGGTCGCAGTGCGACCTGAACGGTGTTCATTGTGGCACCAGGCAGTGGTCCCGCGCACATCCGGGTTCAGCACTGAGGTATCCCTGGTACATGGCCACAGTTCTCCCTGAGCACCCCGTCTACGGTCACCCGTCCGAGGAGATGATCGTCGAGAAGCTGCGTGACCAACTGTCCGAGGACTCGCTCATCGTGGTGGGGCAGCGGGTCTCGACGGATGAGAAGGAACACGAGGTCGACATCCTCGTGGCGATGCCCGGGGCCGGGATCGTGGCGATGGAGATCAAGGCCGGCCAGATCACCGTCGAGGACGGACAATGGATTCAGGGCAGCGGGGCCAAGCAGTACAGGATCGACCCGGTCGCCCAATGTCGCGACGCCCTGTACGCGCTGCGCGGCTTCGTCAGCGCCGACCCGCGCTGGCCGCAGCAATATCAGCGGTGGACGCACATGCTCGTCTTCCCGCACGCGTCGATCCCTGACGACTTCGCTCTGCCCGACATCCGGCGCAACCGGATCGCCGACCGCGACCAGCTGGACCAACTCGCGACGATCGCCTACCGCCTCGCGCAGGACTCCGGCTCGCCGGACCGGCCGTTCCTGGCTCCCGCCACCGTCGACCGACTCGCCGAGGTGCTGGGTGGACGGGGACTGCCGCAGCGGGACGTGGTGGCGCGGGCCGCCGAAAACGCCGACATCGCTGATGCGCTCACCCGTGAGCAGTCGGTACTGCTTCGCGCGATCGACGCGCTGCCCCGGGTGGAGATCCGTGGCGGTGCCGGTAGCGGTAAGACCTTTCTCGCTCTGGAACAGGCCCGGCGCCTCTCCCGCGCAGGACAGCGGGTGGCATTGATCTGCTACTCCCACGGACTGGCCGGGTATCTCAAGCGCGTCACGGGTGGGTGGCGCCGACGGGAGCAGCCCGCCTATGTGGGCGAGTTCCACGCACTCGGGGTGGAGTGGGGCGCCCCCGTCGGGCCGGACGAGCGCGTCCGTTCGGAGGAAACGGTCCACTGGTGGGAGGTGGAATTGCCCCGGCTCATGGCCGAGCTCGCCGACCAGTTGCCCGACGGCAAGAAGTTCGATGCCGTGATCGTCGACGAGGCCCAGGATTTTGCCGACCAGTGGTGGCGACCCGTCATCGGGGCCTTGAGGGACGGCGAGAACGGCAGATTGCTGATCGTCGGAGACGCCGGGCAAAGCGTGTTCGAACGCGCTGGACGGCCGCCCGTCGACCTGGTTCCACTGGTGCTCGACCACAATCTGCGCAATACCCGACAGATCGCCTCGGCGTTCCTGCCGCTGGTGGGCCAACGGATGGAGCTTCGCGGAGGGACCGGTCCCGAGGTGCGCTACGTCGAGGTCGGCGCGGGGGAGGACCTCGTCGCTGCCGGCGACGACGAGGCGGTCCGACTCCTCGACGAGGGCTGGGAGCCAAGGGATGTGGCATTGCTGGTCACGGGATCACGCCATCCGATGCAGGTGGAGTTACAGAAGGAGGGCAACGACGCCTACTGGGAGACCTTCTGGGACGGCGAGGACATCTTCTACGGCCACGTACTGGGATTCAAGGGCCTGGAGCGCCCCGCGGTAGTGCTCGTGTGCAACCACCACGACCATGTGGACCGTCTTCGGGAGCGCATCTACGTAGGACTGTCCCGGGCCACCGATGTCCTCGTGGTGGTCGGCGGTGCCGAGGCCATCGACGCCGCGGCGGCGACCCCGGGCAGCGGCGCACACCACCACGCGGGATGATGGGGTGGCACACGAGCGGACGAAAGGGACCTCCACATGGCCCGACCAGAGTTCGAGCAACACATCGCCCTGTTCGGTGAGAGCGGCAGCGGCAAGACGGTCCTGCTGTCCTCGTTCTTCGGCCGAGCACAGGAACCCAGCGTCATCAATGCGAGTCGGCGCCACCTGGTCCCGGAGTCCCGCCCGCAGGGGAACAAGCTGCACAGCTACTACCTGGGAATGAAGAATTCGGCCACACTGCCGCCGGCGAACAGGTTCTCGTGGGATTCCTACACGTTCGACCTCAAATTGAAACTGGACGCCTCGGACGGCGGTGGCACGACCGATGCGCTCAGGCTGGTCTGGCACGACTACCCGGGAGAATGGTTCGAAGGCAGGCGCGAGGGGGCGCGCGAGCGCGAACGGCAGACCGCCGGCTTCCGCGCACTCCTGGAATCCGACGTCGCCTTCCTGCTCGTCGACGGGCAGAAACTCCTCGACCACCGGGGCGAGGAGGAGCGCTACCTCAAATACCTGTTCACGAGCTTCCGAAACACCCTGCTGGCGATGCGGACCGACATCCTCGACGACGGTAAGCGACTGGTGGAGTTCCCCCGGATCTGGTTCATCGCCCTGTCCAAGTCGGACCTGAACCCGGACCTGGACGTCTACAGATTCCGCGACCTGGTGATCGAGAAGTCCGCCGACGAACTCGACCTGCTTCGCGAGGTTCTGGCCTCCTTCGTGGTGGCGCCGGAAGCGCTGGCGGTGGGCGAGGACTTCCTGATGCTCTCGTCCGGCACCTTCGCGCCGGGGGAGATCCACCTCGAGCGCCGGGTGGGACTGGACGTCATCATGCCGATCGCGGCGATGCTGCCCTTCGAGCGGCATATCCGATGGGCCACCAAGATGAAACTGCCCGCCAAGGTGGCCGACGAACTGCGGCGGAACTCGAAGCTGATCGGCAAGATCCTCGCCGGTGCCGCGAGCCGATGGCCGCGGCCTGTCGCCAAGGCTGTCGCGCTGATCGGACCCTCTGTCATCGCGGAACTGGCTGAACTGGCGGGAAGGAAGCTGCGGGACCTCAACAGCAGTGCGGTGTCCCGGGGTGACCTTCTCGCTTCGACGCTGTCGCAGTTCAAGATCGACCTGGAGGATGCCGAGGAGTCGGTCACCTTGATCCGGGGAGTCTCGTAGTGATGATCTGGGCGACCCGTGGCTGGGACTGGGGCTTTCGATTCCTCCGCGACGGCGGCGTCGACGATCCGCTCGATCTGTATGACGCGGTGTTCGCCACCGCTGGTGAGGGGCCGACGCTCCTCGTGAACCGCGACGGCTACACCGGGCTCCGATTCCCCGACCCCAAGGGGAGGACGGACAGGTCCGGGCGCCTGATCCCTCATGAGTTCGTCCTATGGGCGGGCATGGGCGGTGACGTCACCACCGCGGAAGCCGGGCGCGACTTCATTTGGCCGCTGGTCGAGCACGAATACGACTCGAAATGGTTATCGCCCACGCCACCCGACTAGCCGGTGTCGGCTCCGAGAGGCGCGGGCGATCGATCAGTGGGTGCCAGAACGCCGGATGCGGCTGCATCCAATTGAGGTGACCACAGTGCAGCCGCCCACCGCCGAGCCGCTCAGAGCGCCGGCAGTGTGCCCATGTTCGAGTGTGCGGTGGAGGTCAACGCCACCTCGATCGGGCCGAGTGAGCCACCCAGAGAACCGAACAGCTCGCCGAATCCGGCAACAGAACCGTTGTCGTCGTCCCCCTCGCAGTCACCCGGTGCGGTGACGGCCGTGCGCAGGACGACACCATCGGCGGCGGCGTCGTCGGTCCACAACACACGAATCCGGTCGGCCGTGCCGGACGCCGAACCGGTCGTGCACTCGACGGTCTCGCGGCGCAGGGCGAATCCCTCATTGGCGTGGTTCGGCATGCCCGCGGGACGTGCGTAGAGCGTGCCGTCGGTGTCGAACTTCTCGCCGTCGAAGGTCATCTCGAGCGAGCGGCCCTCACACACCTCGTCGCACAGAACCCGCAGCACTCCGGTGGCGGCGTCATAGTCCAGTGCCATGACACCCGGGAACGGGGAGTCGAACGACCGGAGCTCATTGACGGCACCCTCGGCGCCGAACTGCACGAAGTGGACGATACCGGTGCCCTCGACACCCACGGCGAACGCGCCGCCCCAGGCATCAGCGATGTACTCGATGGTCTCGAGGCCACTGTTAGCGCCGATCGGCCCGGTGAGCCCGGAGAAGTCGTATTCGTCTGTCGCGGAGAGCTCGCCCGAGTCGGCGTCGGCCGGAAGCTCGAACCGCAGCACCGACGGACGGCTGACATCATCGTTGTCGTCATCGCGCTCGGTGGCCACGAACACCGCGCCGCTCGGGTCGACGGTCACCCCCTCCGAGTCCGGGATGCCCGTGCCATCGGGGTAGCGCAGAGTGAATGTCCGGGCTTCCGTGTAGGTGCCTGCGGCCTGGTCGTAGGACAGGACGTGCAGGGTGCCCGCGCCGTTGTTGACGACATACGCGGTGCCGTCGTCGGCGATGTCCACACCGGACATGTCATCGCCCGTGAACGGGCCGTCGAGCGCCACCGGGGTGATGGTCATCGGGTCGAAGGGCCACGGAGAGGTCTCCACCGGATCGACGGGCTCGGCAGGAGTGTTGCGGCCGGTGCGGGTGGGCTCGCCGGTCACGGCGAAGTCACCGGTCATGTCCGGGATGCGGCCCCAGGTGGTGGGAGAGTGGCCCTGCCAGGTGGTGGAATCCACCTCGTCGCCGGCGGCGTCGAACAGGGTCACCTCATCGTCGCTGCCCAGCCCGAACCCGTCCGGTCCCTCGTCGGTGTACACCGACAGGTACCCGCCGGACTCGATGACGGTGTCGGCCGGGAACTCGTACGGGACGTTGTCGGCGCCGCCGTCAGCGATCTTCCAGCCGGAGATGTCCAGGTCCTGCTCGTTGTTGAGGTTGGCCAGTTCGACCCAGTCCTCGTCTACGTCACTCTTGGACAGGACCTCGTTGATCACGATGTCGTCGGCGGTGGCGGCCGGGGCGGCGGAGACCGTCGCGGGCAAGCCGACCGCCGCACCGGCGGCGAGGGCTGCAGCGAGCACGCCGGAGGAGAAGTTGCGGATTCGCATTGAAAGCCTTTCCTGGGCAACACCTGTGAAGGTTTGACTCGGCGACCGTACGGGTCGCGGATGCCCCGGAGCTGACGCGTGGGTTTCTTTGAGTTGAACACTCGTTCATGCGGTCGGGTGGTGTGTTGGTCGGCGAAAATCGCTGGGCTACAGGAACTTCTCCACGAACTCATCCTCCGGACATGGGCGTCCGATGCCGAATCCCTGAGCGAGGTGGATCCGTTCATCACGGACGGCGTCGAGAACAGAGTCGGATTCCACGTGCTCGGCCACGACGGTCCGGCCCAGTTCTCCGGCGAGGCCGACAACAGCGTGCACGATGGCCCGGTCGATTCTCGACCGGTCCAGCCGAGAGATGAACGCGCCGTCGATCTTGATGAACTCGAAGAAGTCGAACTTCAGATACAGGAGTGGACCGAAGCCACTGCCGAAGTCGTCGACGGCCAACCGGAATCCGTGTTCGTGAAGGCGTGTTGCGAATGCCGTTGCGGAGACCACGTCGGTCAACTGGGCGGTCTCGGTGAGTTCGAGAACCACTGCGGACGGTGGAATCCCGTGCTTCGCGACACCAGACACCAACGTCTGCTCCAGTTCGACGTTGCCTATCGAGTGTGCGGAGATATTGAGCCAGATCGTCAGGTCCGGTATGCGCTCCCTCAGTCGAGCAAATGTCAGCAGGGCGCGCTCCACCACCCAGATATCCATCGCGATGATGAGCCCTGACCGTTCGGCGACGGGGACGAATTCAGACGGAGGGACCACGTGCCCGTCGTCAATGAGGCGGACGAGTGCCTCGGCACCGACGATCCGACCCGATTCCACGTCCAGGATCGGCTGGAAGTGCAGATCCAGATCATCATTGATCAGGGCTTCCTCGAGCCGAACTTTCCATTCGTAAGCCGACCGGGACCTCGCGCCCTCGACAATGCCGTCTCCGCTGATCACGACATTGTCTCGTCCGGTGTACTTCACGCCGTACATCAATCGGTCGGCGGCGACGAGTGGCGGAATCCCTTGCGCTATGGCGTTCTCGATGAGCACCCCGCCGATCGAGGCCGAGAGGGATCGGCTCGCCCCGTCGAGGGTGCGGGCGTAGGCGCGGATCTGCTCGACAAGCCGGTTCGCGAGAGTCTGCAGGTGTTCGCGGTCGGCGTCGGGGACCAGAATCGCGAACTCGTCACCGCCGAGTCGGGTGAGGACGTCGGCGTCGTCGGTCACATCACGGAGAACGTCCGCTATGCCGATCAACACCTGGTCGCCGAATGCGTGTCCGAAAGTGTCGTTGATGGACTTGAATCCGTCCATGTCCAGGATGATCACCCCGCCCGCCGTGGCATCTCCGGCGATGTGTTCAGCCAACTTCTCGTCGAAGTGCCGGCGATTGGACAGGCCGGTCAACGGGTCTCTTTCCGCCAGTCGCTTGAGTTCTCGCAAGAACTCCACGCTCTCGGAAACATCCCGTATGAGAAGAAGGGCGCGCTCGGAGTAGCCACTTCCCTCGGGCAGTAGTGGTGCTGCGGTTACCTCGAATTCCCGCGTCGCGCCGGACCGGTCGGTGAAGGTGAACGGCTCCGCCGCGACGGTTTCGCCGGCCAGGGCGCGTTTGGACGGGATGTGATCCGGGTTATTCGGAGGTCTCTGGCCGGGCCACGGCACGAGTTGGAGACCGCCGCGGTCATCGGAACGGACGAACGTCGTGCCGGAGGTATTGAGTGGGGTGGCACGGCCGTTCTGGTCCACGGTGAGGAGAGCATCCGGGATGGTTTCGGTGACGGTGCGCAGCGCGGATGCTCTGCGTTTGGAGGTGTCCGCGATGTCGACGAGATCGGCGTAGAGCCGGACGAACTCGTTGACCGCGGTGGCCACCACCAGCGAGATGAGGAAGGTCAGGATGATGAGCAGATGCAGGCGCACCGACATTGCCACGGTGCTGTACTCGAGCCCGAACACGGCGCCGCGGGTGCCCACGACCATCGCCAGCAGAACCGCTGTTGTGTAGACGGCGTGGAGGGCCGCAATCGAGGTCTTGGAGCGGACCGCGCTCCAGAACAGCGGTATCAGAACCATCGACGCCAGCGGGATGAACGAGCTCAGGAGCAACGCGACAACGGCGAAACCGGTTGTGGCAACGAGGGCGAATACCGTGTCGCTGATCGAGGATCTGCGTCGGTCGTGGCCGCGTTCCAGGATCGCGAGTCCGGTGCCGGCGATGAGGAGCACTGAGGCGACATTGCGAACGGTCCAGATCGCACCGTCAACAAGGCCCGGGGCGTCGCCGTCGATGACGAGGGCGGGGTACACGATGCCCCACGCGAGCGAGGCTCCCACGAAGGCAGAACCGAACAGACGGAACACGTCGTAGGGGACGAGCATTCGGGAGATGACGGTGGTGGCCGGGGTGACGTTTGCAGCGGTGGGGTTGCGTGATTGCAGGCCGAAACGCCTGCCGACCGGGACCATCAGAAGTGCGGTCCAGCGCGTGAGCAATCCCATCGCGACATTCGACAGCGACAAGAGTCCGGCTTCGATGGCCGCGAAGTCGGTCCGGAAATTGAGTACGAACAGGACCACGAAGGTCAATGCCACGAACGCGAAGTACTCGACCTTGTTCCGGACCGTCAGCGCCCACAACACGATCACCCCGGTCGCGGGCCAGTACAACGAGATGCCGGAGTCGTGGTGAAAGCCCCAGCGGCCGATGAAGGACGTCACGAACACCGCGATGGTGAACGCGGTGATGCGCCATACCGGGTTATGGAATCGGCCCAGAGGCCGCGTGGGGGATTCTCTCGTCATCAGAACTGCTCCCGGTCGACTAGCCGGCCCCGTGGCCGGAGTTCTCCATGGCTACGCGGAAATCGACTGTGCCGTTCTCATCGACCTCGACGAACCCGAGGTCCGGGGACTGTACTCCGACTTCCGACCAGGTCACGGCGATCCCACCCGAGGCGATGAGTTTCTCGCCTGACCACAGTACGGTCACGTCGACGTCCTTCGAGACGGTGTTGCCCTTGATGGTGAGGTCCACCTGCATCGCCAGGTTCGTAGTGGTGCCGTCGTCCGGCAGCACTCCGAGGTCGACCTCCTCGGCAAGTGCGAGGGTTGCGATCGGATGCGCTTCGGCGTCGAGGATCTCGGGAGAGCGGGCCCGGGTATCGCGCGAGGCGTTGTCGGTGACCAGCGTCTCGACACGGGCCTCGAAGGCACCTGAGGTGAGCGTGGTCCCGGTGATCTCGGCGCGGCCGGTGACCTGATCGGTGCTGCCGACGACCGTCACGGGTTCGTCGCGCAGGATTTCGTCGACGGTGTATCCGGCGGTGGTTCGATTCGGTTCGTCGCCGGGCACGACCACCCAGGGCCGTCGAGGGAGCCGACGGGAGCTTTGGCCTCGGCGTCGGAAATGGAGGTGACAGGGGCGTCGTCCCCGCCGCGCGCCGCCCTGTAGAGGGACGGGCCCGCGACGATCCCGATGACGACGACAACAACGACGGTGACGAGGAGGCCGATCACCAGGGGCCGTGGGCGCATGGGCAGATCGTAACCGCAGCAGTGACCGCCGGGTGGGCGGATCGCCCCGTGTTCCGGGGTGTCCACCCCCACTTCCGCGCGGGTGAAGAATCCGTGTGTTCTGCTGGTATAAACTCATTCTTCGTCGACGATCGTGTCATCGAGGGTGCGGCTCTCCGTCGGGGACCGTGGCACCGCGGATATTCAGGGAGCAGCGTCATGAACCAGTACCCGACGTCGGAGGGAAACAACCGGCCCTCCGGCCGCCATCCGGATCCGCCGACCGGGCCGATCCACGGCCACTACGATCACACGATGTCCGGCTACGGTGCGGGCCAGCCGCCGCAGTACGGGTACCAGCAGGGCCCTCCGCCTCAGGGGTTCGGCCCGCCGCCCAAGCAGGGGATGTCGACCGGCGTGGTCGTGCTCATCACGGTTCTGGTGGTGGTGGTAATCGGCCTGCTGGTGGGGGCGGCATTCCTGCTGGTGCCCCGAATGACGGGAAGCAACGAGGCCGCGCCCACGTGGACCGTGCCCGTGACCTCCACTGTCACCGCCGAGCAGGCACCATCTGATGGTGGTTCGGCACCAACGGTGCAGCCCGCACAGCCGGCACAGGGAAGCCGACCCTCCGGAGCATACGAGTGCTGGAGTGGCGGTTCCGGGGCGTACGAGTCAGTGGCCGTGGGCTCATCGGTGACCTCGTGCGAGTTCGCCGGGTCGGTGTGGGGTGAGTACACCGCTGCCGGAGGTACCGGTCAGGCCATGACCGTGCGCGCGTACAGCCCGGTGACCGGTACGACCTACACGATGTCGTGTTCAGGTGGGGCCGTGGTCACCTGCACCGGCGGCAACAACGCAGTCGTCCACATCTACTGATGGCATCCCGGACCCCGCGGGCGCACCGAGCGGCGATGACGCGGAGGTACATCGTGTTGGCGCTCACCGCGGTGACCGCGTTGAGTGCCGCCGGTTGCGCGGACCTCGGTGCCCCGGCAGAGCCCGTCATCGTCACCGAGACGGTCGCGACGGTGACCGGCGCTCCCTTGCAGGGCGGGGTAGGCGCCGCGCCTGGCGAACAGTCGTCGCCGTCCGGCTTGCCCGTATTGCCGCCGGGCCACCAGGGCCCAGGCACTCCCGGGGAGCCCGCCGGGGTCCCCGAGCACGGTGGGGCCGTGGACCTCAACGGCGTTGTGAACCTCGTGCAGGGGCCGGCAGGCGTTGCGGTCGCTCCCGTGGGCGATCCCGGCGAGGTCGCATCGGCCGGCGCCTGGCAGTCGGGCGTCGCATGGTCGACGATCAAGGTCCCGCTCGCCGTCGCGGTGGAGCGGTCGAATCCGCAGGTCCTGACGAACTCGGCGTCAGCGATAACGGTCTCCGACAATCAGGCCGCCGAAGCGCTCTGGCTCTCGCTCGGCGGGGGACAGGCCTCGGCCTCTGCGGTCATGGCGGTACTGGCGGAGGGCGACGACCCGGTGTCGCAGGTTCCCGCGGTCCACACCCGCGCTGGATATTCGATCTTCGGCCAGACCCAGTGGTCGCTCGGCGACCAGACGCGTTTCGCGTCAGCACTGCCGTGCCTGAACGGCGCGAGCCGGGTGGTTGAGCTGATGGGACAGATCTCCCCGTCGCAACAGTGGGGACTGGGCCGCATACCGGGGGCCCGCTTCAAGGGCGGGTGGGGGCCGGGTGAATCCGGCGGCTACCTCGTCCGTCAATTCGGCATTGTTCCCGGTGCGGGCGGCGACATCGCGGTGGCGCTCGCCGTTCAGGCACCGACCTTCGAGGCCGGCACCGCGGCACTGTCGACGTTGGCGGACGGGCTGGCTCCACAGCTGTCGACCATGCCCGGCGGGAGTTGCTGACAGCTGCCGGCGATATCCGGGACCCTGCGCAATCAGACCAGCCCGAGTTCCCGTGCCCGGGCCACGGCTGCGGTGCGCGAAGCCACCCCGAGCTTGTCGAAAATGTGCACCAGATGTGTCTTCACCGTCGCCTCCGACAGGTGTAGAGACGCGGCGACCTGACGATTGGTGGAGCCCTCCGACACCGCGCGCAGCACCTCCGACTCGCGGTCGGTCAGGACCGGCCCCGGATTACGCAGGCGCCCCATCAGCGTCGCGGCCACGGTGGGGGACAGGGCACTTTCGCCAGCGGCCGCCGCCCGCACCGCACCGAGCAACTCGTCCGGGCCGGCGTCCTTGAGCAGGTAACCGCACGCCCCGGCCTCGATGGCGCCGACGATGTCCGCGTCCGTGTCGTGACTGGTCAATACGAGAACCTGGGGTGGCTCGGGGAGTGCGCGCAGTGCCGCGGTGGCGCGCACCCCGGCGCCCGCGTCACCGGCGAACCGCAGATCCATCAGCACCACGTCCACGTCGCCGATGCGGGCCCGCTCGACCGCTGCTGCGGCCTCCGCGACGTCCCCGATCACCTCGATCGTCGGTTCGGAGGCCAGCAGAGCCCGCAGCCCCGTTCTGACCACCGCGTGATCGTCAGCGATCAATACCCGGATCGCGGTCGACGGAGGGGGAGTCGGCGCCTGATGCGTCGGCGGTGTCGTCGTCGTCATGATTTGCTCCTCCCGGGCGGCCACACTGCACGCACCGTCGTCCCTCGTCCCACCTCGGATTCAACCTCGAGCGTGCCACCCAGATCGGCGACGCGCCGCATCATCCCGCCGAGCCCGAACGAGGCGGCGGCCCGCGGGGCGCTGGTGTCGAAGCCGGAACCGTCGTCGCTGATCGTGAGCACTATCCCTTCCTCGCCGCGGGTGAGGCTGAGCGCTATCCGCCCGGGATCGCCGTGGCGGACCGCGTTGGCCAGGCCCTCCTGGGCGACCCGTACCGACGCCGCGGCGAGCTCAGCGGGAGGCTCGTCGTCCAACCCGCCCCGGACCTCCACATCGATGTGCGGATTCTCCGCGACGACCCGGCCGGCCACGCGCTGCAGCGCGCCGAACAGGGTGACCCCCTCGAGCGGCGCCGGGCGCAACGCCTCGATCAACCGGCGCGTCTCGGTGAGGTTCTCGCCGGCCACGTCGCGGGCCAGTCGGATCTGCTCGATCGCGGGATGGTCCGGATCCGCGCGTTCGGCGGCGTGCAGCAACATCCCGATGCTGGCCAGGCCCTGTGCGACCGTGTCGTGGATCTCGCCGGCCAGGCGCGCGCGTTCGGCCTCGCGTCCGACCTCGCGCTCGCGCGTGGCCAGCTCGGACCGTGTCGCCACGAGCTCGGCGATCACCTGCCGGCGCGCCTGCGATTCGCGGTACAGCGCCCGCACGCCCGCGGCCAGCCCGAGGGCGACCAGCGCGCCCACGGCGGGGCCCACCACACCGGCCGGGGTGAAGCCGTTGTGCAGTCCCAGCGCCACCACCGCGACCACGGCCAGGGCCACCACCGCCACGACCCCGGCCCACACGCCGAGCAGGAACAGCGCCACGAAGAACAGGGGGAACACCAGGTAGGCGGCCTCGGGGACCTGCACGACCAGCGCCGCCCACAGGGCGAGGACCGCCGCGAGCCAGCCCAGTCGTGCGCGTCGGCCGGTCCCGCGCCGCCGTTCCCAGACGGTCCCCGCCACGTAGACCGCCGCGAATCCCACGGCGGCCAGGACGGCCGGCAGGTTCGGTTCCGCAGAGCCGTCGCGATGGGCGGCAACGAGGGTCAGGGCCAGCAGCGCCGCCACCAGCGTGTGCAACGCCACCTGGAGCTGCGCCAGCACCGCGCGTACCCCCGCCGACTCCGGAGGCAACTCCATGGCGGGCGGCTCAGGGGTCACGCGGTCAGGGGGCACCCCTTCCACGCTAGTCGCCGCGCCTGCCCGTGAGCATCCATCGAAAGGTTGAGGTGGGCCTCCACCGATCGGGTTCTCAAGGACCAATCCCACGGCCGATTCGGATCGCAGCGCCCGCGACGAGGCTGGATGCAGACCTTCACGAGAGGAAAATCCATGTTCTTCGCACTGCGCGACCTGCGCACCGCCCGCTGGCGTTTCGCCCTCATCACCGGCGTCGTCCTGCTGCTGTCGGTGCTGGTGGCGGGCCTACTCGGCCTCACCGCCGGCCTGACCAACCAGTCCGTGTCCGCTCTGCGTGCCCTCGGCTCCGGCGGTGCGTCGTTCGTCCTGCCCGCCGATGAGTCCGGTCCCGTGGACCTGGACCGCGCCTCGCTCACCGCCGAGCAGATCGAGGCGGTCACCGACGCCGATCCCTCCGCCGTGCCGGTGGGGATCGCGCGCATCACCGTCGATGACGGCACCGAGACCGGTGTCTCGGCCGTCGCCGTGGGGCTCGGCGCCCCCGTGGGGTCCCTGGTGCCACCGTCCGGCGGAGAGGTCCTGGTGTCCTCCGGGCTCGCCGAGGAATTTGACGACGACGACAACGCCACCATTCCCGCCGCGTCCGCGGGTGAGTTCTCGGGCAGCGATGCCGCCCTGACCGGTCCCGGATCGTCGGCCGGCGACTCGCTCGGGGTCTCCGGACAGTCTCTCGCCGTGGCCGGTGACGCGGGCGACCTCTGGCATTCCCACACCCCGGTTCTGCTGGCCGATCTCGACACCTGGAGAGAACTGGCGCCCCGGGGCGGCGCCGCCACCGCGATCGCCGTCAGCTCTGACCCGGTCAATGCCGCCGCCAGCAGCGGTGCGGACACGATCGGTGCTCTGACCGGGGCGGGGTCCGGGCTCGCGGTGGTCGACGGCTCCGAGCTCGAGTCGGCCCTGCCCTCGCACCGCGCGGAGCAGACCTCACTCAACACGATGACGTACATGCTGCTCGCGGTGACGGCCCTTGTGGTGGGCGCGTTCTTTGCGGTGTGGGGGATGCAGCGCCGACGCGAGGTCGCCATTCTCAAGGCGCTCGGTGCGTCCACGGCCACAGTGGTGCGTGACTCGCTCGGACAGGCGGCGATCGTGCTCGCCGTGGGCGTCGGCGGAGGCGTGGCTCTGGTCGCGCTCCTGGGATCCGCCATCGGTGGAGCGGTGCCGTTTGTCGTGTCCGCCTCGACCACGCTCACGCCCGCGCTCCTCCTCGCCGGGCTCGGAATCGTGGGCGCGGCCGTGACCCTGCGGCCCGTGGTGACCGCCGACCCGACCACCGCCCTGGGCGCGGCCCGGTGACCGAATTCGGTCGGCGAACGCCGGCCGTGATGTCGTCGTCGCCCCAATCTTTCCCGAGTTCCCCCACCCCCGGGTGACCAGACCTTCGACCCGTTCTTTCGACAAGACCAGGAGACCTGCCATGACCACCTACCCGCTCCACACCCGCGACGCCGACACAACCCGCGACGCCGCCACGGCCCGCACCGTCACCTCGACGCGCGACGGCGCGGACTCCCTGAACCGATCCGCTCTACAGATGGAGAGCGTCGTTCTGACCTACCCCGACGGCGAAGGGCGCGTGACCGCCGTCGACGACGTCTCACTGTCGGTCGAGCGCGGCCGAAGCCTCGCGGTGACCGGCCCCTCCGGTTCCGGAAAGTCCAGCCTCCTCGCGGTTGCGGCCACGCTGACCACCCCCGACTCCGGCCAGGTCTGGCTGAACACCCCGGACACGCGCGTGGACCTGGCCCGGGTGGATCGTCGGCGCGCCGCTGAACTGCGACGGTCCGAGATCGGGATCGTCTTCCAGCAGGCCAACCTCATCGAATCCCTCACCGCCCGTGAGCAGCTCGAGGCCATGGCCTGGCTCGGCGGTCGACCCTCACGGTCCGCGCGGGCCGACGTCCGGCGGCGCGCCGACCACCTCCTCGACGTGGTGGGTCTCGGACACGCCGCGGAGCGCTCCGTCGGCGCCCTGTCCGGTGGGCAGCGGCAGCGCGTCGCGGTCGCCCGCGCGCTGATGGGCCAGCCGTCGCTGCTGCTGGCGGACGAGCCGACCAGCGCGCTCGACTCCGAGTCCGGCGCCGCCGTGATGGACCTGCTGATCGGCACCGCGCGCGAGGAGGGCGTAGCGCTGATGCTCATCACCCACGACGCGGGGATCGCGGACCGCGCCGACGCGCGGATCCACCTCGTCGACGGGGCCGTGGTCTGACCGGTTCACAGGCTGGCCGGGTGCGCGCGCCCGCACCCGCTCAGGTGTGCCGGATCGCTCAGGAGTTCTGCGCAACTAGACTGTCCCGCGGTACACCCCGAGGAAAGGCCACACCCATGCTGACCCGCATCGACCTGCGCGGTCGTACGCTCGGTACCGCCGAGCTGCGACGCACACTCCCGCGCGGCGCCGCCGATGTCGACTCCGTCGTCGACACGGTGCGCCCTGTGGTCGAGGCGGTTCGCGACCACGGAATCGGCGCCGCACTGGACTACGGGGAGAAGTTCGACGGCGTCCGGCCGGCATCGGTGCGGGTGCCCGCCGAGGTGATCGAGCGCGCGGCGCGGGAGCTCGATTCCGACATCCGCGACGCGCTTTCCGAGGCGATCCGTCGCGCCCGCATCGTCCACTCCGCGCAGCGGCGCAGTGACACGGTCACCGAGGTCGCCCCCGGCGGCTTCGTCACAGAACGCTGGGTTCCCGTGGAGCGTGTGGGCCTCTACGTTCCGGGCGGCAAGGCGGTCTACCCGTCCAGCGTCATCATGAACGTCGTCCCCGCGCAGGTCGCCGGCGTCGGATCACTCGTGGTGGCGTCGCCGCCCCAGGCCGACTTCGGTGGCTGGCCGCACCCCACGATCCTCGCGGCATGCTCTCTGCTCGGGGTCGACGAGGTGTGGGCCGTCGGCGGCGCCCAGGCCGTCGCACTGATGGCCTACGGCGGGCAGGACGCGGGCCGGGACGTGGACAGCGGCGGCGCTGACGGCGACGTCGTGGAACTGGAGCCGGTCGACATGGTGACCGGACCCGGAAACGTCTTTGTGACGGCCGCCAAGCGACTGTGCCGCAGCGTCGTGGGCATCGACTCCGAGGCGGGTCCGACCGAGATCGCGGTGCTGGCCGACGACACCGCCGATCCGGTTCACGTGGCCTACGACCTCATCAGCCAGGCCGAGCACGACCCGAACGCGGCGAGCGTCCTGGTCACCGACTCCGAATCCTTCGCCGACTCCGTCGACGCGGAGATCGACGTCCGCTACGAGGTCACCCTCAACGCCGACCGAGTGCGCGAGGCCCTGGAGGGGCCGCAGTCCGCGATCGTCCTGGTCGACGACATCGATGCCGGGCTGCGGGTGGTTGACGCCTACGCCGCCGAGCACCTGGAGGTCCAAACCCGCAACTCCGCCGCTGATGCCGCGCGCGTGCGCAACGCCGGCGCGATCTTCGTCGGCGCCTACTCGCCGGTGCCGCTCGGCGACTACGCCGCCGGATCCAATCACGTCCTGCCGACCTCGGGTACCGCCCGGCACTCGTCCGGGCTGAGCGTGCAGACCTTCCTGCGCGGAATCCACGTGGTGGACTATGACGAGGCCGCGCTCAAGGAGATCGCACCGACCGTGATCGCACTCGCCGATGCCGAGCGCCTGCCCGCACACGGCGAGGCGATCAGGGCCCGGTTCGAGGATCTCGCGGCAGGGGAGGGCCAGCAGTGACCGCCGCCCCGCGTCCCGGTGTGGGACTCGATGCTCTCCCGCTGCGTGAGAACCTCCGGGGTCGCAGTGCCTATGGCGCGCCACAGCTCGAGGTTCCGGTGCAACTCAACACCAACGAGAACCCGCACCCGCCCAGCCCGGAGCTGGTGGCGGACATCGCCGCCGCGGTGTCCGACGCCGCCGCCGACCTGAACCGCTACCCCGACCGTGACGCCGTCGCCCTGCGTACTGAACTGGCCGCATACCTGACGGGTCAGACCGGGGTGTCACTTGACGTCGACATGCTGTGGGCTGCCAACGGGTCCAACGAGATCCTGCAGCAGCTCCTTCAGGCGTTCGGTGGCCCGGGCCGTAGTGCGATGGGATTCGTGCCCAGTTACTCGATGCACCCGCTTCTCGCAGCCGGGACCGACACCGAGTGGATCCCCGTCGAGAGGGCGTCGGACCTGTCGATCGACATCGACGCCGCCCTGGCCGCGATCGCCGAGCACCGACCCGACGTGCTGTTCGTCACCACCCCCAACAATCCGACCGGACACGCGGTCGATCACGATGACCTCCGACGGTTGCTCGATGCGGCTTCCGGGATCGTGGTGGTGGATGAGGCCTACGCCGAGTTCTCCCCGTCACCGAGTGCCTGCGTGCTGCTGGCCGAGTACCCCACGAAGCTCGTGGTGAGCCGGACCATGAGCAAGGCCTTCGCCTTTGCCGGAGGACGGCTCGGGTACTTCGCCGCAGATCCCTCGTTCGTGGAGGCCGTGCTTCTGGTGCGGTTGCCGTACCACTTGTCGATGGTCACGCAGGCAGCCGCGCGGGCTGCTCTGCGCCACGCCGAGGAGACTCTCGCGTCGGTCGCGCTGCTGGCGGATGAGCGTAAGCGGGTGACCGCCGTGCTCGAGGAACAGGGGTACGAGGTCCTTCCGAGTGAGGCCAACTTCGTCCTGTACGGGCCCTTTGTCGACGCTCCGCGAGCCTGGCAGCGGTATCTCGACGCCGGCGTGCTCATCCGTGACGTGGGCATCCCGGGGCGGCTTCGTGCGACCATCGGACTCGAGCACGAGAATGATCGGCTACTGCAGGTGAGCGCTGAACTGGCGGCCGAGGAGATCGGGCCACAACTTGAGGAGAAGCGATGAGTGAGCAGACCACGCGGCGCGGCCGGGTCGAACGGACCACCAAAGAGTCCTCGATCGTGGTCGAGATCGACCTCGACGGGACCGGTCAGACCGACATCGACACCGGTGTGCCGTTCTTGGATCACATGCTCACCGCCTTCGGGCAGCACGGCGCATTCGATCTGACCGTCCGGGCCACCGGCGATATCGAGATCGAGGCACACCACACGGTGGAGGACACGGCCATCGTGCTCGGACAGGCCCTCGGCCAGGCGCTCGGTGACAAGCGCGGAATCCGTCGATTCGGACAGTGCTCACTGCCGATGGACGAGACGCTCGCCGAAGCCGTCGTCGACGTGTCGGGTCGTCCGTACTGCGTCCACACCGGTGAGCCCGACATGATGATCGGCTATGTCGTGGTGGGTCACGACAGCGCGCCGTACGGAACCGTGCTCAACAAGCATGTCTTCGAGACCCTGGCCTACAACGCACGGATCGCCCTGCACGTGATCGTGCATTACGGGCGCGACCCGCACCACATCACCGAAGCCGAGTACAAGGCGGTCGCGCGGGCGCTGCGCGCGGCCGTCGAGCCGGATCCGCGTATCACCGGGATCCCCTCGACCAAGGGCGCACTGTGATGTCGGCGTGACCCGCGGTGGCACCGAGCCCGGGGCGCTCTCCCAGCTGACCCGAACGCCGGGCATCCTCGCCGCCTTCGCACTGGTCCTGCTCGCCTTCGGCGGGTTCTCCCTGCTCCTTCCCGTCGTGCCGCTCGCGGTCGTGCGCGGTGGTGGCAGCGAGTTCGTCGCCGGGGCGACCACCGGTGTGTTCATGACGGTCACCGTCCTGTTCCAGCTGGCGACCCCTCGGATCACTGCGGCGATCGGATATCGCTGGGTCCTGGCGATCGGCAGTGCACTGCTCGGCCTGCCGTCCGGCCTTCTCGCCGTGTTCGACGTGTCGTTCGGTGTGCTCGCGATCAGTGCCGTTCGCGGTGCCGGATTCGGCATGATGACCGTCGCCGGTTCGGCACTGGTGGCCGAGCTCGCGCCTGCGGGAATGCTCGGCCGGGCCACCTCCCTGATCGGCCTGGCGATCGGAATCTCCGAGGCGCTGTTCCTACCGGCGGGACTGTGGCTCCTCGAGGCGTTCGGACTGCCGGTGGTGGCGTGGAGCGCGACAGCATTCGGCGTCGTGGGACTGTTCGCGGCCGCACGTCTACCGAATGTGTATCCGACCCCGACCAAGCCGGCGGACAGGGCCGCGCTGAGTACGAAACAAGTGCTCATCCTGCTGGTGGGGCCGTTCCTGGTGATGCTGGCCGTGTCACTTCCGTACGGCGCGGCCGCCTCGTTCCTGTCTCCCGCGCTCGATGAGATCGTCCACGGCAGCGGCGCCGTGGTGGCGGGTGTCGGGCTCGGACTACTCGGCGCGGGCGTCATCGTGGGCCGAACCTTTGCAGGCAACATCTCCGATCGCCGGGGGCCCGGTGCCATGGTGTGGCCGGGTCTGGGACTGGCGGCACTCGGCATGATCGGCATCGCGGTGCTGCTGACAGTGGAAGTGAATCCCTGGTGGTTCCTCGTTCCCACCACGGTGTTCGGCCTGGGATTCGGCGCTGTGCAAAACGACGCCCTGGTGGCATCGTTCGAGAGAATGCCACGGTCACGACTGGGGACGGCGTCAGCGTCGTGGAACATTTCCTTCGACACCGGCACAGGACTCGGTTCGATCGTCATGGGCGGACTGGCCGGATTCGGATACGTGGTGCTGTTCGCCGTGTCCGCGGCAATCGTCCTCGTCGTGGGAGCGCCGGCGGCGATCTACGCCCGCCGCACCAGGCCCCCACGCGATCTGACTCAACTACAAACCGGCGATAAGGTGGACGGATGACGAAAGCGGCCACGCGGGTGGCAATTCTGGACTACGGATCAGGCAACCTGCGATCGGCGCAACGGGCATTGGAGCGCGTGGGGGCGAGTGTCGAGGTGACCTCGGATCCCCGCGAGGCCACAGAGTCCGAGGCTCTCGTGGTGCCCGGGGTCGGCGCCTTCGCCGCGTGCATGCAGGGACTCGAGGCCGTCAAGGGTCCTCGGATCATCGGCGAGCGTCTCGCGGGATCCCGGCCCGTCTTCGGGATCTGTGTGGGGATGCAGGTGATGTTTGACCGAGGGCTGGAGTTTGCCGACGGCGAGCACTCGGGCTCCGCCGGCGTCAAAGGATGCGGGGAGTGGCCCGGAGTCGTTGAACGACTCGAGGCGCCTGTCCTTCCGCACATGGGATGGAACACCGTCGAGGCGGCAGAACAGTCGGTGATTTTCGCCGGCATGCCGGCTGACGAACGTTTCTACTTCGTCCACTCCTACGGCGTTCGCGACTGGACGATGGAACCCTCCGATCACCTGCGTGCACCGGATGTGACCTGGGCGTCGCACGGTACGAGATTCGTGGCGGCGGTGGAGAATGGGCCGCTGACCGCAACCCAGTTCCACCCGGAGAAGTCCGGGGACGCGGGGCTGCAGCTGCTCGAGAACTGGATCCGGTCCCTTGGCTAGGCGGGACGGTGCTCCGGCTCCGGTGTCGTTCGCGACCCTCGCACTCTGGGTTGCGGGCGCCGGAGTTCTCGGACTGGCACTCACGGCGGTCCTGGTGGGCGTTCTACCGCTGAGCCCGGCAGGACGAGCCGTGGCGGCTCTCGTCGGAATCGTGCTGACCATTGTCGCCATGGGGGTGGCCTCAAACCGGATCACAGACCGCGCCATTCGGGCGGAGTACGGGGACGAGCCGGCGGACGGCGTGGGCGATGACGATGACACCGGCCGTGACGGACTAGGGTGACCACCGTGAGCAACGCTTCTTACCTCGAACTCCTTCCCGCCGTCGACATCGCCGATGGCCAGGCCGTCCGGCTCGTCCAGGGAGAGGCGGGGACCGAAACCTCCTACGGTTCCCCGCTGGAGGCCGCGCTGCAGTGGCAGCGCGACGGCGCCGAATGGGTCCACCTCGTCGATCTCGATGCCGCATTTGGACGAGGCAGCAACCGCGAGCTCCTCGCCGAGGTCGTGGGCACTCTCGACATCAAGGTCGAGATGTCCGGCGGGCTCCGCGATGACGAGTCTCTCGAGGCCGCACTGTCCGCCGGATGTGCACGCGTGAACCTGGGCACTGCCGCCCTGGAGAACCCCGAGTGGTGCCGCTCCGCGATCGCTCGTCACGGTGACCGAATCGCGGTGGGGCTGGACGTCCGCGTGGTCGATGGCGACCCCCGACTGCGTGGCCGGGGATGGGTGTCTGACGGTGGAAACCTGTGGGAGGTGCTCGAGCGTCTCGATCGTGACGGGTGCGCCCGCTACGTCGTGACCGACGTGTCCAAGGACGGCATGCTCGGCGGTCCGAACCTCGACATGTTGTCGCAGGTGTGTGCCGCCACCGATTCTCCCGTGGTCGCCTCGGGTGGCGTGTCCTCCGTCGCGGACCTCGAGGCCATCGCCTCTCTGGTGCCCCAGGGCATCGAGGGCGCGATCATCGGCAAGGCGCTGTACGCGGGGCGTTTCACCCTTCCGGAGGCGCTCGCCGCCGTGAGCAGCCGCTGAGTGCAGTGACCCTCTGGTAGTCACCCGCTGCATGACCTCGAGCAGGAGGCCCGAGATGACATTTTCGACCGGAAACACCCTGCCGACGGACCTTCCCGTCGACCCGGCGGAGGCGCTCGCACTGGCCACCCGGGTGCTCGACGAGGTCACGCCGCGCTTCATCGAGGGCGTCGGCGCCCCGGGTGTCCAGGAAAAAGGCAGCCGAAATGATTTCGCCACCGAGTTGGACCTGGAACTCGAGCGCCGGATCTCGGATGCGCTGCGTGAGGGCACCGGGCTGGAGGTTCATGGTGAGGAGTTCGGTGGACCTCCCGTCAACGAGGGGACCCTGTGGGTTGTCGACCCTATCGACGGCACCGCCAATTACTCCCTCGGGATCCCCACCGCCGGAATCCTGCTTTCTCTCGTCCATGAGAGCCAGCCAGTACTGGGACTGACTTGGCTGCCGATGCTCGGGCTGCGGTTTACCTCCGTCGCAGGCGGACCGCTGCGTGAGAACGACGAGATCGTCTCGGCGCTGCCCGACGTGTCGATGAGGGACGTGGCTCTCGGTCTCGGTTCCCTCAACACTGGCGGCAGGACCACGTACCCGCCGGCGTATCGGCGCGAGGTGTTCGAGCGGCTCACTGTCCATGCGGCTCGGACCCGTAAGTTCGGCTCCACCGGGGTGGACTTGTCGTTCGTGGCCTCCGGCAGGCTGTCCGCCGCCGTGAGCTTCGGGAACTTCGCCTGGGACAACGCAGCGGGAGCCTCACATATTCGCGCTGCCGGCGGTGTGGTGACTGACCTGGCGGGTGAGCCGTGGTCTGTCGAGTCCCAGTCGATGCTGGCTGCCGGCTCGCGTGCCCACGCCGAGGTGTTAGACACGGTGACACAGCTCGGTGACCCGAGCAATTTCTTCGAAGCGGGTCGTCGACGGGCGACCCCGGAACCAGAGAGCCCGCGCCCGTGGCTCGAAGAAGGACGATGAACCGATCATGACTCTTGCAACCCGAGTGATCCCTTGTCTCGACGTCGACGCCGGCCGTGTAGTCAAGGGCGTCAATTTTCTTGATCTACGCGACGCCGGAGATCCCGTGGAATTAGCCGCGGCCTACGGCGAGCAGGGTGCCGATGAGCTGACTTTCCTCGACGTGACCGCGTCGTCATCGGGGCGGGGAACGATGATCGATGTGGTCGAGCGGACCGCCGAGCAGATTTTCATTCCGCTCACCGTCGGTGGCGGCGTCCGGACCGAGGACGACGTGAACCAGTTGCTGCGTGCGGGTGCAGACAAGGTGAGCGTGAACACCGCCGCCATCGCGCGCCCTGAACTGCTGGCAGAGCTCAGCCGTCGCTTCGGCTCACAGTGCATCGTCCTGTCTGTCGATGCGCGCACAGTTCCGGAGGGCGAGAAGTCGACCCCGTCCGGGTGGGAGGTCACCACTCACGGTGGGCGACGTGGAACCGGAATCGACGCGGTCGAGTGGTCACAGCGTGGCCAGGAGCTTGGAGTGGGGGAGATCCTGCTCAACTCGATGGATGCCGATGGCACCAAAGCCGGCTTCGACCTGTCGATGCTGCGAGCCGTGCGCGAGGCGGTCACCATTCCGGTCATCGCCTCGGGCGGTGCCGGTGCGGTGGAGCATTTCGCTCCCGCGGTTCAGGCCGGCGCCGATGCCGTGCTCGCCGCGAGTGTCTTCCACTTCGGTGAGATGACCATCGGAGACGTGAAGAAGGCGATGGCCGCCGAGGGGATCACCGTCCGATGAGTGACTTCACCCTCGATCCGGAGATCGCCGATCGACTCTCCCGGACGGCAGACGGCCTCGTCGCTGCAGTGGTGCAGGACGCGACCACTGGCCGGGTGCTGATGATGGCGTGGATGGATGACGCCGCACTGGCAGAGACGCTCGCGAGCAGGCGGGGTGTGTACTTCTCGCGCTCCCGCGGCACGCGGTGGGTCAAGGGCGAGACCTCCGGTCACGTTCAGCACGTGCGCAGTGTCGAGATCGACTGTGACGGCGACGTCGTACTGCTGCGCGTGGACCAGACCGGCGCGGCATGCCACAACGGCACCACCAGCTGCTTCGACACCGCCACACTTCTCAGGGAGGACTAGAGCGACATGCCCTTCATCCAGATCAATCAGCTCGCTGGAATGCCCGCGGAGGACCGGGCCCGAGTTATCGAAGCGGTCACCACGGCGTATGCCGACGCCGCGGGCAAGGACCCGGCCAAGGTGTGGGTCCACGTCGCGGACATGCCGCATGAGTCCTTCGGGGTGGGCGGCCAGGTTTACGGATGAGTACCCGCACCACCACTTTCGAGCAGTTCCGCGCACTGGCGGCTGGGCATCGTGTGGTGCCGGTCGTGCGTACCGTCCTCGCCGATTCCGAGACGCCGCTGTCGGCGTACGCCAAGCTCGCCAATGACAGGCCGGGCACCTTTCTGCTCGAATCGGCGGAGCACGGCAGGTCGTGGTCGCGATGGTCGTTCATCGGCTGTGGGGCCGCCGCCGCGCTGACGGTCGACGAGGCGGGCGAAGCGACCTGGTGGGGGACCGCACCGGCCGGAGCCCCGACGGGTGGGGACCCCTTGGAGGCACTGCGCCGCACGCTCGAGCTGCTGCGCACCGATCAGATCGACGGCCTGCCCCCGTTGACCTCCGGGATGGTGGGCTACCTCGGCTACGACATCGTCCGCAGACTCGAGCGGATCGAGACCGACACGATCGACGACCTGCAGGTGCCCGAACTGGTGCAACTGCTCGCCACGGACCTGGCGGCATTCGATCACCACGAGGGCCGCATTCACCTCATCGCCAATGCCGTGAACTGGGACGGCAGTGATGAGCGCATCGAGGAGGCCTACGAGGACGCCGTGGCCCGGGTGGAGTCGATGACCGCCCGACTGGCCGCTCCCGCGCACGGTGGGGTGAGCGTGTTCGATGCCGCCACGCCCGACATCAGGCGTCGCACCGATGAGGAGACCTACCACTCGCGGGTGGCGAACATCATCGAGCAGATCCACGCCGGTGAGTCGTTCCAGGTGGTCATCAGCCAGCGCTTCGAGGTGGACACGTCAGCTTCGCCGCGCGATGTGTACCGGATCCTGCGCACGACCAACCCGAGCCCGTACATGTTCCTGATGACGATCCCGGATGGTTCGGGACCGGATGGGTTCGGGGGTACGGCGTTCACGATCGTCGGTTCGAGCCCCGAGGCGTTGGTGACGGTCACCGACGGCATGGCGACGACGCATCCGATCGCGGGGACGAGGCCGAGGGGCGACGACGACGAGCACGATCACCTGCTGGCCAAAGATCTGGTCGAAGACGCCAAGGAGAATGCAGAGCATCTCATGCTGGTCGATCTCGGTCGCAATGACCTGGGCCGGGTGTGCGAGCCCGGCACGGTGACGGTGACCGAGTTCCGGCAGGTGGAACGCTACAGCCACGTGATGCACCTGGTCTCGACGGTGACCGGCCGGTTGGCGGAGGGACGCACCGGCTTGGATGCGGTGACTGCATGTTTCCCTGCAGGCACGTTGTCCGGGTCGCCCAAGCCCCGCGCGTTGCAGATCATCGAGGACCTCGAGGACACCCGGCGCGGCGTGTACGGGGGAGTGGTCGGCTACGTCGACTTCGCCGGCAACACCGACCAGGCGATCGCGATCCGATCTGCGGTCATCAAGGACGGCACGGCCTATGTCCAGGCCGGTGCCGGGATCGTCGCGGATTCCGTCGCGGCCGCCGAGGACGAGGAGTGCCGGAACAAGGCGATGGCGGTGCTGCGTGCGGTTGCGGCGGCGGAGACGCTGCGTGACGCGACCGAGGGGACGGCGTAGCGGTGAATCAGCGCTCCCGACTCATGGTCCCCGTCGTCCTGCTGCTCGTCGGCGCGGCTCTGCTGTGGCTGGCGTCCCGGATGACGTGGCTCGAGGTGGTGGCCTTCAACGATCAATCGGGAGAGGTCGCACGCACGCTCAACGGCAGCGATTGGCAGCCGGCGTTGATGCCACTTGCGCTCGGTGCCGTGGCGGCGATCTTGGCCGTGGCGCTCGTCAGGGGCGTGGGTGCTCGGGTGATCGGGGCGGTCATCGCCCTCCTCGGGGTGGCAGCCGGGGCACTTGTGTGGTCCGCTGTCGGCAGTGTCGACGCTGACCGCGTGCACTCGGTGATCACCAGTAGTGAGGGCCCGGCCCGGACCAATGCGGGCCCGGGGGCCGAGGGCTCGGCGGCGATCCCGGAGTGGTCTCAGATCACGGAGATCTCCACCAGTTCGGCCGGCCCGGCGGTCACCGGAGTGGGAGCACTGGCGTTGCTCGCCGCCGGTGTCGTGGTGATGGTCCGCCCATCGCGTGCCGTTCGCCGCGATGACCGGTACGTGACGCCGGCCGTCCGACGTGAGGAGGCCGCTACAGCTGTCGAGCGTGACCCGGATTCCGGTCGTGACCTGTGGCAAGACCTCGATGAAGGGAACGATCCGACAGTGTGACTTCCGCAACAGGAGTCCCCGATTCGGGAACGCCGCTGCGGCCCTCTATTGTTGATCTCGATCACACTTTTTCCGCCAACTCTGCTGAGGGAGGTCACGGTGGGCACCGTGCTCGACTCGATTCTCGACGGGGTCCGCGAAGACGTCGCGGCCCGCGAGGCGGTTCTCGACCTGCAGTCGGTGAAGAAGGCGGCCAAGTCCGCCCCGCCGCCACGTGACGCGCTCAAGGTACTGCGTGAACCCGGTGTGGGTGTCATCGCAGAGGTCAAGCGTGCGAGCCCGTCCAAGGGGCAGTTGGCCGATATCCCGGATCCTGCGGACCTGGCACGGATGTATGAGGACGGCGGAGCACGGATTATCTCCTGCCTGACCGAGGAGCGTCGCTTCAACGGCAGCCTGGCAGATCTCGATTCGGTGCGTCGCGCCGTAGACATTCCTGTATTGCGAAAGGACTTCGTGGTCGGTCCGTACCAGATCCACGAGGCCCGAGCCCACGGAGCGGACCTCGTCCTGCTGATCGTGGCCGCGCTGGAGCAGGAGGCCCTGGTGTCGCTGCTCGACCGCACCGAGTCGCTGGGGATGACCGCTCTGGTCGAGGTGCACACCGAGGAGGAGGCGGACCGTGCCCTGGAGGCCGGTGCGACCGTCATCGGCGTCAACGCCCGCAACCTCAAGACTCTCGAAGTGGACCGGAACGTCTTCTCCCGCATCGCGCCCGGCCTGCCGTCGGATGTGGTGAAGATCGCCGAGTCCGGTGTCCGCGACGCGTCCGATCTGCTCGCGTACGCCAGTGTGGGCGCGGACGCAGTCCTCGTCGGTGAGGGACTGGTGACACAGGGCGATCCGCGCGCCGCGTGTAACGCGCTGGCCACGGCGGGTGCACACCCGTCCTGCCCGCAGGGACCCCGCTAGTCCCCGGCTTCGCGCTTCCGGCAGACTGGGAGATGTGACTTCCAACGATCTGCCACCGATTCCCACGATGGGGGACGTCCTGCGGACCCCCACCGGCAATGAGCCCGATGACAAGGGGCACTGGGGGTTGTTCGGCGGTCGATACGTCCCCGAGGCGCTCATGGCGGTGGTCGACGAGGTGACGGACGCGTACGCCAAGGCACGCGTCGACGAGGAGTTCCTCGCAGAGTTGGACCGGCTCCAGCGCCACTATTCGGGTAGGCCGTCGCCGCTGTATGAGGCCGAGCGGTTCGGCGCCGAGATTGGTGCCCGGGTGTTCCTCAAGCGCGAGGACCTCAACCACACGGGCTCGCACAAGATCAACAACGTGCTCGGCCAGGCACTGCTCGCCAAGCGGATGGGCAAGTCCCGTGTCATAGCGGAGACCGGTGCCGGCCAACACGGGGTGGCCACAGCGACGGCGTGTGCGCTGCTGGGCCTGGAGTGCAAGGTGTTCATGGGCGCGGTCGACGTCCGTCGCCAGGCGCTGAACGTGGCCCGGATGCGACTGCTCGGCGCGGAGGTGGAGGCCGTGGAGATCGGTTCGGCCACTCTCAAGGACGCGATCAACGAGGCCATGCGGGACTGGGTCTCGCGGGCCGATGACACCTATTACGCGTTCGGTACCGCGGCCGGGCCGCACCCGTTCCCGGCGATGGTCCGCGACTTCCAGCGGATCGTTGGCGCCGAGGCGCGCTCGCAGATCCTCGAGCAGGCCGGGCGCCTACCGGACGCGGCGGTCGCCTGTGTCGGCGGCGGGTCCAACGCGATCGGGCTGTTCCATCCTTTCCTCGACGACGAGTCGGTGCGGCTCGTCGGCTGCGAGGCCGGGGGAGACGGGGTCGAGTCTGGCCGGACTGCGGCCACCGTCAACGCCGGTCGACCCGGCGTGTTCCAGGGCTCGTACGCGCACCTCATGCAGGACTCCGACGGCCAGACCATCGAGTCCCATTCCATCTCCGCGGGGTTGGACTACCCGGGGGTCGGGCCGGAGCACTCCTACCTCTCGGAGATCGGCCGCGCGGAGTACCGTCCGGTCACCGATTCCGAGGCCATGGACGCCTTCGCGCAGCTCTGCCGCACCGAGGGGATCATCCCGGCCATCGAGTCGGCACACGCGATCGCCGGCGCCGCGAAGCTCGCCGCCGAGGGGGTCGGAATGATCCTGGTGAATGTGTCCGGCCGAGGTGACAAGGACGTTGACACCGCCGCCAGGTGGTTTGGCCTGTTGGGCGGGGGTGCCCCGCCCGAGGCGGGGGTTGATGCCAATAGGGGCGACGACGACGGCGAGGGTGCCTACGCAGACGGGGGAGTCGAGGGATGAGCGTTCTCAGTGACGTGTTCGAGAAGTGTCGGGCCGAGGGGCGGGCAGCGCTCATCGGCTACTACCCGGCCGGCTTCCCGACCCTGGAGGGCTCGGTCGAGGCCGTCCGGACGATGGTCGCCAACGGATGCGATGTGGTCGAGGTGGGGATCCCGTACTCCGACCCGATGATGGACGGACCCACCATCCAGGCGGCCGCGAACACTGCTCTCGAGGCGGGTTTCCGTGTCGCCGACGTCTTCGAGGTCGTCCGGGCCGTTGCCGAGGCCGGCGCCGTGCCCGCGATCATGAGCTACTGGAATCCGATCCTGCAGTACGGGGTAGAGCGGTTCGCCGCCGACTTCGCCGCAGCAGGCGGGGCCGGGGTCATCACCCCGGACCTCATCCCGGAAGAGGCTGACGAGTGGATCGCGGCCACCGACGAGCACGGGGTCGACCGGGTGTTCCTGGTCGCGCCGTCGTCCACGCCGGAACGCCTCGCCTCGACGTTGGCCCAGACCGGCGGGTTCGTCTACGTCCAGGCGGTCATGGGCGTGACCGGCGCCCGTGACGTCGTCACCGACGCGCCGCGTGTCCTCACCGCCCGGGTCCGCGAGGTCTCCGACCTGGCGTGCGGCGTCGGGCTGGGAGTGCGCAGTGGGGATCAGGCCGCGGAGATCGCCTCGTATGCCGACGGCGTGATCGTCGGCTCCGCGCTCATCACCGCCGCGACCGAGGGGCTCGACGAGTTGGGTCGGCTCACGGCGGAGCTCGCCGAGGGCGTGCGGCGTCCCGGGAGCGCGTCATGATCCCCAGTCCTCCCCAGGGCGTCTGGGAGCTCGGGCCACTGCCGATCCGCGCCTACGCGCTGTGGATCATCCTCGGGATCGTCGTGGCGATCTGGTGGGGAGAAAAACGCTGGGTGGCTCGTGGAGGTAAGGCCGGCGTCGTCATCGACACCGCCCTGTGGGCCATCCCGTTCGGCCTCATCGGCGGCCGCATCTACCACGTCGCCACGGACTGGTACCGCTACTTCGGTGACGGCAAGAACCCCGTCGACGCCTTCAAGATCTGGGACGGCGGACTCGGGATCTGGGGCGCCGTCGCATTCGGTGCACTGGGCGCCTACATCGGCCTGCGACAGCAGGGCATCCGTGCCCTCGGTGCGTTCGGCGACTCGGTGGCACCGGGCATCGTCCTCGCGCAGGGGATCGGCCGCCTCGGCAACTACTTCAACCAGGAGCTGTACGGCCGGGAGACCGACGTCCCGTGGGCCCTGGAGATCTATCAGCGCTACGACGAGGTCTACGGCTACTCACAGACCCTCGGGCGGTCCACGGGACAGGTACTGGCGACCGTTCATCCCACGTTCCTCTATGAGCTGCTGTGGAACGTCCTCGTCGCGATCGTCCTGGTGATCGTCGACCGGAAGTTCCGGCTCGGCCACGGCCGCGTGTTCGCGTTGTACGTGGCCCTGTACTGCTTCGGCCGTTTCTGGGTGGAGTTGCTGCGCGCCGACGAGGCGACCCTGGTGTTCGGGCTACGCATCAACACCATCGTCGCGGTGGTCGTCATGATCGCGGCGCTGATCTACTTCGTGCGCGTTCGCAACGGCCGCGAGGATCCGTCGGAACTGCGGGCCGCGGGTGACCCCGGGCGGGATTCCGCCGATCCCGACGACACCGCTGCATCGGACACCGCCACCGGTGCCGCCGCCACTGACACCGACGAGACCGGCACCGACACCTCCGGCGCACCCGGCAGGAACTCGGCCTCCGAAAGCTCCGATTAGCCGACATTGACGGGGCGTGCCCGGCCCGAACCGCCGGGCCAGGCACCCCCGTTGGCCGGTCGTTGACGTCCGGTTCACCGGCAGTCCGGTCAGGAGGACTAGATTGGTTGGAGTGAACCGTCGTACGAAGATCGTCTGCACCCTGGGTCCCGCCGTCGCCTCCGAAGCCGGCATACGTGAACTCGTCGACGCCGGAATGGACGTCGCGAGACTCAATTTCAGCCATGGCGAGCACGCTGATCATGAGGCGAACTATCGCTGGGTCCGCCAGGCCTCGGATGAGTCCGGCCGCGCCGTGGGTGTGCTGGCCGACCTCCAGGGGCCGAAGATCCGGCTCGGTCGCTTCATCGAGGGCAGCCACGTCTGGGCTGAAGGTGACCGGGTGGTCATCACCGTCGACGATGTCGAAGGCACCAAGGACCGTGTCTCCACCACCTACAAGGACCTGGCGAATGACGCCCGCCCCGGCGACCGCCTGCTCGTGGATGACGGCAATATCGGTCTGACGGTCGAGAACGTCGAGGGACCGGATGTGCACTGCCTCGTCACCGAGGGAGGCAAGGTCTCCAACAACAAGGGCGTCTCGCTGCCCGGGATGAACGTGTCCGTGCCGGCCCTGAGCGAGAAGGACGTCGCCGATCTGCGTTTCGCGCTCAAGCTCGGGGTGGACTTCATCGCCCTGTCGTTCGTCCGTTCGCCGGCGGACGTCGACCTGGTGCACGAGATCATGGACGAGGTCGGTATCCATGTGCCGGTCATCGCCAAGCTCGAGAAGCCGGAGGCCATCAAGAACCTCGAGTCGATCGTGCTGGCCTTCGACGCGGTGATGGTGGCCCGCGGTGACCTCGGTGTGGAACTGCCGTTGCAGGAGGTCCCGCTGGTCCAGAAGCGGGCCGTCCAGATCGCTCGCGAGAACGCCAAGCCGGTAATCGTCGCAACGCAGATGCTCGAATCGATGATCGGAAACTCTCGTCCGACGCGTGCCGAGGCCTCGGACGTGGCCAATGCGGTGCTCGACGGAGCAGACGCGGTGATGCTGTCCGGTGAGACCTCCGTGGGCAAGTATCCGATCGAGGCGGTCCGGACCATGTCGTCCATCGCGCTCGCGGTGGAGACGGATTCCACCGCGGCGCCGGATCTGGTTCATATCCCGCGCACGAAGCGAGGGGTGATCTCCTACTCGGCCCGCGAGATCGGGGAGCGGCTGGGAGCCAAGGCGCTCGTCGCGGTCACCTCGACCGGCGACACCGTGCGCCGACTGGCACGCCTGCACAGCCACCTTCCGCTGATCGCCGTCACCAGCGACCCCAGGATTCGTAGTCAGCTCGCCCTCACGTGGGGAACGGAGACATTCCTGACGGACCGGATCAATGACACCGCCGAGGTCGTCAAGGTCACCGACGAGATGCTGCTCCCACTCGAGGGATATAACGAGGACGATCTGATCGTGCTCGTCGCCGGCAACGTCCCGGGCGTCGAGGGCTCGACCAACTTCATCCTCGTGCATCGGATGGGCGAAGCCGACCACTGATCACTGCCAGATAACGTCTCGAAGACGCCGGTCAGCACCCCGCTGACCGGCGTTTTTGTACCAGTTTGTTTTTTGGGCGTGACAGCGTCGATATAGTTCTGTTACCTTCTTGGAGGCCACCGGGGAAGCCGGTCGGCCCACTGCTTTACCCCGGAACAGACTTTGAGGTTCTCCTGATGACCGACGCCACTCGTATCACCTTCGCTGAGCTTGCCGACCGTCTCGGCGTTGACGGCTCCGCCTCGGCCGCCGGCCGTCACCGTGCAGTTCGCTCCTCGGCCCGGATGGGCCGTCTCGTCGCGGGTGCCGTTGCCGGCGCCGCACTCTCCGGTGGCGTTGCCATGGCGGCCGCCCCCGCCGCTTCCGCCCAGTCGGCCGAGGTCAACCCTGACCAGCTCGCCGAGATGGCCCAGGGCGTCGTGCAGGGCATCGGACTGACCGACCAGCAGCTGCGCGATTACGCGAACGACTTCGCGATCGATCCGTCGATGCTCGGCTCGCTCGGCATCCCGGGTGTCGGCGGCGCACACGCACCCACTCACGGCCCCATCACCTCGGGCTTCGGACCGCGCTGGGGCACCTTCCACAACGGCACCGACTTCGGAGCGCCCGTCGGAACCCCGATGTACGCAGCGAAGTCCGGCAAGGTCGTCGCCGCGGGCCCCGCCTCCGGGTACGGGCTGTGGATCCGAATCCAGACTGATGACGGTGAGCTGCTCGAGTACGGCCACAACGACGCCAACTACGTCTCGGTCGGACAGCGCGTCAACGCCGGTCAGGTCATCGGCACCGTCGGTAACCGCGGCTACTCGACCGGCCCTCACCTTCACTTCGGCGTGCGCAACGCGGCCGGCCAGTGGATCGACCCGGTGCCGTGGCTTCGCTCCAACGGTGTAGCCGTCTGATAGACGGGTACACATAGCCCCCGGCTCGCATTGACGAGCCCGGTCTCAGAGATCTCTCTCGCGCCCCATCTCCCACCAGGGAGGTGGGGCGCGAACTCGTTGTCACGTCGTGCGTCGGGGCTTTCTGACACAGTGGGGCTGGAGCAATCAGATCTAGCGGAGAGGCGATCAATGTCGCAGACCGTCAAGGGCGTTATCGCCCGCAGCAAGGGGGCCGGGGTCGAGTTGGTCGACGTCCTGGTCCCTGATCCCGGACCTAACGATGTCATCGTCCGCGTGCAGGCGTGCGGTGTCTGTCATACCGATCTGGCCTATCGGGACGGTGGCATCAATGATGAGTACCCGTTCCTGCTGGGGCATGAGGCCGCGGGCATCGTCGAGACCGTGGGTGAGCGGGTGACCCATGTCGAGGAGGGTGATTTCGTCGTTCTCAACTGGCGTGCGGTGTGCGGGGAGTGCCGCGCCTGCAAGCGGGGGGAGCAGCAGTACTGTTTCGCCACGCACAATGCGTCTCAGAAGATGACGCTGACCGATGGCACCGAGTTGACGCCGGCGCTGGGTATCGGGGCGTTCATCGACAAGACCCTGGTGCACGAGGGTCAGTGCACCAAGGTTGATCCGGCTGCTGATCCGGCTGTGGCCGGGCTGCTCGGTTGTGGGGTGATGGCCGGGATCGGCGCGGCCGTTAATACCGGTGGGGTGAGCCGTGGTCAGTCCGTTGCCGTCATCGGGTGTGGTGGTGTGGGTGTGGCCACGATCGTCGGTGCTCGCCTGGCCGGTGCTTCGACCATCGTGGCCGTTGATATCGATGACACCAAGCTCGAGTGGGCAAAGGACTTCGGTGCCACTCATACGGTCAATTCGAAGGGCACCGACCCCGTTGCGGCGATTCAGGAACTCACGGGCGGTTTTGGCGCGGACGTGGTGATCGATGCGGTTGGTCGACCGGAGACGTACGAGCAGGCCTTCTATGCCCGTGATCTTGCGGGCACGGTTGTTCTGGTGGGTGTTCCGACGCCGGAGATGCGGCTGGAGTTGCCGCTGCTGGACTTCTTCGGTCGTGGTGGTTCGCTCAAGTCGTCCTGGTACGGCGATTGTTTGCCGGAGCGTGACTTCCCGATGCTCGTCGACCTGCACCTGCAGGGCCGGCTCCCGTTGGAGAAGTTCGTGTCCGAGCGGATCGGGATCGATGCCGTTGAGCAGGCCTTCGATGCGATGAAGGCAGGCTCTGTTCTGCGATCGGTGGTGACGTTGTGAACGAGACCTACACCAGCGCCGGATACAGCGGCGGACTTCGTATCGAGAAGGTTGTCACCAGCGGAATTTTCGCGCTCGACGGCGGCGAGTGGGAGGTGGACAACAACATCTGGATACTCGGTGACGACTCCGAGGTGTTCGTGATCGATGCCGCCCACACCGCCCAGCCCGTCATCGACGCGGTGGCAGGACGCACGGTGAAGGGCATCCTGTGTTCCCATGCCCACAATGACCACATCACGGTCGCGCCAGAGCTTTCCGAGAAACTCGACGCCCCGATCCTGGTGCATCCAGGTGATCAGATGCTGTGGGACGAGACCCACCCGGAGGTCACGCACGGTGACCTGTCGGACGGGCAGAAGTTGGAGATCGCGGGAACCCGTATCGACGTGATGAACACTCCCGGGCACTCGCCGGGTTCGTGCGTGTTCCACGTCCCCGAGGCGGGGGTGTTGTTCTCCGGCGACACCCTGTTCTCCGGCGGGCCCGGCGCCACCGGCCGTTCGTACTCGGATTTCCCGACGATCATCACCTCGATCCGTGATCGGATCCTCACCCTGCCCGCCGAGACCCTGGTACACACCGGTCACGGTGACGGCACCAAGGTCGGAGACGAGTCCCCGCACCTGGAGGAGTGGATTCGCCGCGGCCACTAACCGCGGTTACGGATGCTGTCGCGCACACGGAGGCGGGCAGTCGGGCAGGATGGACACGTCCGACGCGCCCGCCCCGTGGGCGCACGCCCGGTGACCGCCGGGCGAACGCCGATCGGACGTGCCGAGGAGGACCAGAACACCATGGCTAGGGTCACCGCCACCAACACCACCGTCATCGAGGCGCCAGTCGAGGCCGTGACCGCGGCGATCGCCGATTACGCGGGGGTGCGCCCGCGGATCCAGCCGGAGCAGTTCAGTGCCTACCGGCTCATCGAGGGCGGCCAGGGCGAGGGCACTGTCGCCGCGTGGCATCTCCAGGCGACGAAGAAGCGCAGCCGCGACGTCAAGGTGAGCGTGACCGTCGAGCAGGCGTCCGGGCACTGGTCGCTGGTGGAGAAGGACGCCAACTCCACCATGGCCACCACCTACACCGTCCGTGAGGCGACCGGCGGCTCGCTGGTCGAGATGACCACCTCATGGGAAGGCGCTACAGGAGTCGGCGGATTCTTCGAGCGCACTTTCGCCCCCGGCGGTCTGAAGAAGATCCAGCACGAGTTGCTGTCCAACCTCGCCGCCGACCTCAAGGCCTGACGCCGCACGCGGCCGGCAGAGCCGACAGATCGAGCAGACAGTCAACAGCCGCCTGTCCCTCCCGCATAAGCGGGGCGGGAAGGCGGCTGTTGTCGTGGGGCGGTGCCGCCCTGCCGGACCGGGGGCACACAGGGAGTTCAGCGATCTGCTGACTGGATGTCTTGTGACGTCGGGTGCCCCCGGTCGGACTCGAACCGACACTGGACGGGTTTTGAATCCGTTGCCTCTGCCAATTGGGCTACGGGGGCGCGCGGCGAACCGCTGGTGAGAAAGTCTAACCGACGACCCGTGAACGCCTGTCGGATGCCCGCCCTAGAGTGGCTGTGTGAGTACCTCGAGTGAGACCGTGGACGCAGAGACAGTAGACGCAGGAACGACGTCCGGTGATCGGACTGATCCTGCAGCAGAGCTGGAAGCAACGAGCGGCAGCCCCGCACCGGGTGCGGAGGACGGGCCGGCCCGACTCCTGCTGCTGGACGGGCATTCATTGGCGTTCCGCGCGTTCTACGCGCTGCCGGCAGAGAACTTCTCCACCGCGTCAGGGCAGCACACCAACGCGGTCTACGGTTTCCTGTCGATGGTCGCGAACCTCGTCACGGAGGAAAAGCCCACCCACCTGGCGGTCGCCTTCGACGTGTCGCGTGCGACGCTCCACCGCACGGCCGAGTACCCGGAGTACAAGTCCACTCGATCGGCGGCGCCCGAGGAGTTCAAGGGGCAGGTCGAGCTCATCCAGGAGGCGCTCGTAGCGCTCGGTGTGCGGACGCTCTCGCTCGAAGGACATGAGGCGGACGACATCATCGCGACCCTCGCGACACAGACGTCTGACTCGGAGCCGGAGTCGAGCACGTTCATCTGCACCGGTGACCGGGATGCACTGCAACTCGTCACCGACTCGGTCACCGTTCTCTACCCGGTCAAGGGAGTCTCGGAGCTGGCCCGCTACACCCCGGACGCCGTCGAGGCGAAGTACGGCGTCACGCCCACGCAGTACCCGGACGTCGCCGCACTGCGCGGGGACACCTCCGACAACCTGCCGGGCGTGCCCAAGGTCGGTGACAAGACCGCCGCGAAGTGGATCACGCAGTACGGATCGCTGTCCGAGCTCATCGCCCACGCGGACGAGGTCAAGGGCAAGGTCGGCGAGAGCTTCCGAGAGCACCTGCCGCAGGTTCAGCTCAACCGGCGCATCACCGAACTGACGCGCGACCTGGACCTGGGAGTCACGCTTGCCGACCTGATCCGCAATATCCCCGAGCGTGCTGACGTCAACGCGTTGTTCGACCGTCTGGAGTTCGGCCCGCAGGCCCGCGATCGCTTCCTCGGTGCATTCCTCCCGCAGGGCGCGGCCGAGCCTGTTGTGGAATCCGAGCTCGAGCAGGCCTCCGTCCTGCACGCAGGTGAGGTCTCCGATTGGCTGGCCGCCCATGCGCCGGCGGGGAAACGGCACGGCGTCGTCGTCGTCGGACCCTCCGGCCCCGCCCGGGGTGACGCGCAGACCATCACCATCGCCGCCTCCGGCGGCGCCTCGGGCCACATCGACCTGGGCTCGATCGGGCCCGACGACGAGCAGGCACTGACGGCGTGGCTGGCCGATGACGCGGTGACCAAGGCCCTCCACGATGCCAAGGCCGCCACCCACGCTCTCTCCGGCCGTGACCTCACCCTCGGCGGGGTCACCATGGACGTGGCGCTCGCCGCCTACCTGGTCCGCCCCGGGCAGCGCAGTTACGGACTGTCCGAGCTGTACCAACGACATCTCCAGCGGGAACTGCCCGAGGTCGAGTCGGGGGAGAAGCAGCTCTCGTTGCTCGACGAGGAGGACGATGCCGCAGCCGAGCAGAAGAACGCCGACGCCGCCGCGACCCGAGCCCGGGCCGTACTGGACCTCGCCGACCGTCTCGACGTGGAACTCGATCAGGTTCACGGAGCCGGACTGCTCGCCGAGATGGAACTCCCGCTCGTGCCGGTGCTGGCGCGCATGGAGGAGCGCGGGATCGCCGTTGACGGTGCCGCGCTGGACGACCTGCGCGACGGGTTCGCCGACCGAGGTCGGCAGGCGCAGGACGCCGCCTATGCGGCAATCGGCGGCGAGCAGATCAACCTCGGCTCGCCCAAGCAGTTGCAGGTCGTACTGTTCGAAACCCTCGGGATGCCGAAGACCAAGAAGACCAAGACCGGCTACACGACCGACGCCAAGGCGCTCGAGGATCTGCTGTCCAAGGAGACCGGGGAGACCCCGGGGCGCGCATTCCTTGAGGCGCTGCTGCTGCATCGCGAAACCACCAAGATGCGCACGACGGTCGAAGGCCTGATCAAGACGATCGGCGACGATCGCCGTATCCACACCACCTTCAACCAGACCGTCGCCGCCACCGGGCGACTGTCCTCGACCGATCCGAACCTGCAGAACATCCCCGTCCGAACCGAGGACGGTCGACGCATCCGCAAGGCGTTCATCGTGGGTGAGGGCTATGACTGCCTCCTCACCGCCGACTACAGCCAGATCGAGATGCGCGTGATGGCGCACCTGTCCGGCGACGAGGGGCTCATAGAGGCGTTCCGGACGGGCGAGGATCTGCATTCGTTCGTGGGGTCGCGGGCGTTCGGAGTGCCGATCGACGAGGTCACCCCGGAGCTGAGGCGCCGGGTCAAGGCCATGAGCTACGGGCTGGCCTACGGGCTCAGCGCATTCGGTCTGGCCGCACAGCTCGGGATCAGCCAGGGTGAGGCACGCGAACAGATGGACGCCTACTTCGCCCGGTTCGGCGGGGTGCGCGACTACCTTCAGGCCGTGGTCGAGCAGGCGCGTCGGGACGGGTACACCGAGACGCTGTTCGGTCGGCGCCGCTACCTGCCGGAGCTCAACTCGGACAACCGGCTTAAGCGGGAGAACGCGGAGCGGGCCGCGCTCAACGCGCCGATCCAGGGGACCGCCGCCGACATCATCAAGGCAGCCATGCTGAAGGTTGACGCCGATCTGACTGAGCGCGGGCTGACCAGCCGACTCCTGCTGCAGGTGCATGACGAGCTCGTCGTGGAAATCGCTGAGGGGGAGCTGGATGAAGTGCGCGACCTGGTGGTCGACCACATGTACTCGGCGATCGAACTCGACGTGCCACTTGACGTGTCGACCGGCATCGGACCCGACTGGGACTCGGCCGCGCACTGACCGGGTCCGGAGCAATTAACTCGGCGGACACCGGGTCGATACGGCCAGTTCGTTTTGTCGGGGTCCCCGCATGCCCTAGGTTCATTGCAGATTCGGCTAACTACGCCTGAAAGGCCCTGCCATGACCTTTTCTTCACGGCGCGGTGTTCGTGCCGCCCTGGCCATGTCCGCCACCGCAGCTCTTGTGCTCGCCGGTTGCACCACCAACACCGAAGGGGCCGAGGAAACCACCGAGTCCCGTGAAGAGGTGACGGTCGAGGTAGACGACGAGATCGCTGAGCTCGTCCCCGCGGAACTGCGCGAGCGCGGGGTGATCGTGATCGGGACGAACACGCCGTACGCGCCCAACGAGTTCAAGAACGAGAACGGCGAGATCGTCGGATTCGACATCGACGTGATGGACGCCGTCGCCGCGGTGATGGGGCTGGAGGCCGACTTCCGCGAGTCGGACTTCGAGAAGATCATCCCGGCGATCGAGGGCGGCACCATGGACATGGGCGCCTCCTCGTTCACGGTTAATGCGGAGCGGCTCGAGACCGTCGACTTCGTGACCTACTTCGAGGCCGGCATCCAGTGGGCCGCCGCGGCGGGCAGCGACGTGGACCCCGATGACGCCTGCGGGCTGAGCGTCGCGGTTCAGCGCACGACCGTCTCCGATCAGGAGGATGTGCCCGCGCGTAGCGAGGCCTGCGTGGCGGCGGGTAAGCCGCCGATCGAGAAGGTCCAGTTCGACACCCAGGACGAAGCCTCTACAGCCGTGGCGTTGGGCAAGGTCGACGCGATGTCGGCGGACTCGCCGATCTCCGCGTATGCGGTCAAGCAGTCCGACGGCAAGATGCAGCTCGTCGGAGAGGTGTTTGATTCCGCCCCGTACGGCTGGCCCGTGCGTAAGGGCAACGAGTTGGCCGTCGCCCTCGAGGCCGCCGCGAACAAGCTCATCGAGTCCGGTGACTTCGAGACCATCGCCACCAACTGGGGTGTCGAGAACGGGATGATCTCGCAGTCCGAGATCCGGAAGTGATCGCCCGGTGAGCAGTACTGGAACAGGTGCCGAGGCCTCGACCGAGGCCTCGGCACCGGAGCCGATCAAGGCGGTGCCGCTGCGGCATCCCTGGCGATGGGTCTCCGCCGCCGTCGTCCTCGTCCTGGTGTTCTTGTTCATCTGGGGTGCCGCTACCAATCCGGCCTACGGGTGGGGCACCTACGGCCGTTACCTGTTCGACACCCGCTTCGGTACGGCGGCGTTCTACACCATCGCACTGACCCTGCTGTCGATGGTCTTGGCCGTCATTCTCGGCGTCATCCTCTCCGTCATGAGGATGAGCAGCAACCCGGTCCTCAAGTCGGTTGCCTGGGTCTACCTCTGGATCTTTCGAGGGACGCCGGTCTACGTCCAGTTGCTCTTCTGGGGACTGGTCTTCACCATCTATCGGCAGGTCCAGTTCGGAATCCCCTTCACCGATATCCAGTTCATCCGGTTCGACGACACCATGGTCCTCTACTCAGCGTTCTGGCTTGCCGTGGTGGGCCTGGCGATGAACGAGGCCGCCTACATGGCGGAGATCGTGCGCGCGGGCATCTCGTCGGTGCCCGAAGGGCAGGCCGAAGCATCGACTGCGCTCGGGATGACGTGGGGGCAGACCATGCGTCGGACCATCCTGCCGCAGGCGATGCGGGTCATCATCCCGCCCACCGGCAACGAGTTCATCTCCATGCTCAAGACGACCTCGCTCGTGGTGGCGATCCCGTTCTCCGGCGAGCTCTACGGACAGGCTCGCGATATTTCGGGAGTTAATTTCGAACCCATCCCGCTGCTACTCGTGGCGGCCACCTGGTACCTGGTCATCACCAGCGTCCTGATGGTGGGTCAGCACTTCCTCGAGAAGCGCTTCTCCCGCGGCGCCACCAGACAACTGACCGGCAAGCAGTTGGCGGCTCTCGCCGACGCGGACGGTCTGACCCCGTCGGGCCTCGCCGCCGTCGAACAGACCGGGCCCACCGACCCGACCGGAGGGAAACCATGACGCCGATGGTCAAGGCAGATCAGGTCTGCAAGAACTTCGGGTCCCTGCAGGTGCTCAAGGGCATCGACCTCGAAGTAGGTTCCGGTGAGGTGCTGTGCCTCGTCGGGCCGTCCGGATCGGGCAAGTCGACGTTCCTGCGCTGCATCAACCACCTGGAAAAGGTGAATGCCGGCAGGTTGTACGTCGACGGTGAATTGGTGGGCTACCGCCAGAAGGGCGACAAGCTCTACGAGATCTCGCCGAAGCAGGCCGCCCGGCAGCGCCGGGACATCGGGATGGTGTTCCAGCACTTCAACCTCTTCCCGCATCGCACCGCACTCGAGAACGTCATCGAGGCGCCGATCCTGGTGAAGGGCGAGTCCCGGGCCGAGGCCACGAAGCGAGGCCGAACGCTGCTGGAGAAGGTCGGACTGTCGGCGAAGATTGACGCGTACCCGGCGCAACTCTCGGGCGGCCAACAGCAGCGTGTGGCTATTGCGCGAGCATTGGCGATGGAACCGAAGCTGATGTTGTTCGACGAGCCCACGTCCGCGCTCGACCCGGAACTGGTCGGGGAGGTGCTCTCGGTGATGCGAGACCTCGCCGAGGCTGGAATGACGATGGTCGTGGTCACCCACGAGATGGGATTCGCCCGGGAGGTCGCAGACGCTGTTGCCTTCATGGACAACGGAGTGGTCGTCGAGGCGGGTCAGCCGGATCAGGTCCTGGGGGCTCCGACGCATCAGCGGACCCGGGATTTCCTGTCGAAGATCCTCTAGACAGTCTCCGCACGACCCCATTCCGGTGCATCGCCGGGGTGGGGTCGGGTCAGGGGAGAGTGGCGACGAAGATCGCGGTGCCGGGGAAGATCTCCCCACGCAGAGGACTCCACTGTCCCCACTCGCGCTCGAGCCACTCCGGCCATTCGGGCTCGATGAGGTCCTGCACGAGAAAACCGGCGGCGACGAGCTCTCGGATGCGGTCGCCGACCGTCCGGTGGTGTTCGACGTAGGTGAGCTCGCCGCCGTCGCCGTACTCGGCGTATGGAGATCGGTCGAAGTACGGGAACACCGCGACCAGGCCCTCCACCCCGGGATCATCGCGGAAAATCCACCGCATCGGATGATTGACCGAGAAAACGAAGCGGCCGCCGGGGCGGATGACCCGTGCGGCCTCTGTCATCACTCCGGCCGAATCCGCGACGAACGGGATTGCGCCGAAGGCGGAAAAGGCGACGTCGAAGCTATTGTCGGCAAATGGCAGACGGCCCGCGTCGGCCTGGATCAGTGGAACTTCCGCAGCCGGGCCCGTCGATTGGGCGGCGGCCTCGGCGCCCACGCGGAGCATGCCGGAGGAGAGGTCAAGGGCTACGGACCGGGCGCCACGGCCGGCCAGCCAGCGTGAACACGGTGCCGACCCGCACCCTATTTCCAGCACGTCGAGGCCGTTCACGTCGCCCAAAAGGTGCCAGTCACCTTCGTGAAGACCCTCGGGGCACCATACGAACTCGCCGTCAGGGGACCGGGCGCCGAGAAAGTCCCCATGGGTCTCGTGATAATCGTCAGCTTCCGAATCCCACCACGTTCGGGACGCGCGGACAGACTCTCCATGTCCAGGGGGGTTTGTGGACGTCACGCTGGAAGCGTACAGTTGACGGTCGCGTGCGTACACGCCCGCGTTTTCCCGTCCACCTACGATTCCTATCCACCTCGGAGCATCCCACCCTATGACCACCAACACCACGTCCCCGCAGGTAGCCGTCAATGACATCGGCTCTGCTGAGGACTTCCTCGCCGCAATCGACGCCACGATCAAGTACTTCAATGATGGTGACATCGTCGAGGGCACGATCGTCAAGGTCGACCGCGACGAGGTTCTGCTCGACATCGGCTACAAGACCGAGGGTGTGATCCCCTCCCGCGAGCTGTCCATCAAGCACGATGTCGACCCGGGTGAGGTCGTCGAGGTGGGCGACGAGGTCGAGGCCCTCGTCCTCACCAAGGAGGACAAGGACGGCCGTCTGATCCTGTCCAAGAAGCGCGCCCAGTACGAGCGCGCCTGGGGCACCATCGAGG
>DHCFJ07801__coassemble_1583_pt1 | contig 55359 bp, 44 predicted proteins | sample DHCFJ07801__metabat2_low_PE_010 | metagenome-assembled genome bin DHCFJ07801
ACAACGAGATCGACATGGCGGGCCTGGAGTCGGCCGCCGACGTCACGCGGATCAACATCAAGCCGCAGGTAGACGAGTTCGTCTTCGACTCGGACGGCCGCTCGATCATCGTGCTGTCCGAAGGCCGCCTGCTCAACCTGGGCAACGCCACCGGCCACCCGTCGTTCGTGATGTCCAACAGCTTCTCCGATCAGGTCATCGCCCAGATCGAGCTGTTCACCAAGGCCGACCAGTACCCGGTGGGTGTGCACCTGCTGCCCAAGATCCTCGACGAGAAGGTCGCCCGGCTGCACGTCGAGGCGCTCGGTGGCAACCTCACCAAGCTCGCCAAGGACCAGGCCGAGTACATCGGTGTGGACGTCGAGGGCCCGTACAAGCCCGAGCACTACCGCTACTGATCGGCCGCGACCGCCGTAGGTAGTAGGAATCACCGCAGGTAAGAGGGGACAGGGGCAAGTGTGGGCACGGAGGCCGCGCCGAGTATGGACCCGGAGGCCGAGCCGAGTGTGGGCCCAGAGGCCGAGCGCGTGAGCGCACGACTCGTCGTGGTCGAAGGGCTGGACGGTGCGGGGAAGAACACCCTGACCACCGCGCTGGTCGCCGAACTCGCCCGTCGCGGCCACACCGTGGGCCGCCTGGCCTTCCCCCGATACGGAACCCTGCACGCCGACCTGGCCGCCGATGCACTGCACGGCGGCCAGGCCGGCACCGCGGACTCCCCGCACGCGATGGCGCTGCTGTTCGCCATGGACAGACACGCCGCACTGGGGGAGTTGACCGCACTGAGCGCGGCCAACGACGTGGTCCTCCTCGACCGCTACGTGGCCTCCAACGCCGCCTACACGGCGGCGCGCCTCGGACCGGAACGTGCCGAGGAGGCGGTCGAGTGGATCGGTGCACTCGAATTCGACCGGCTCGGGCTGCCCGAACCGGACCTGCAGATCCTGCTCGACACCCCGGTCGACGTGGCCGCCAGGCGGGCCGGTGCCCGGGAAGCCGCCGACCCGGGACGTACCCGGGACCGGTACGAACGAGACGCGACCCTCCAGGCCGACACCGGCGCGAACTACCGCAGGCTTGCCGACTCTTCCTGGAGATCGCCCTGGACGGTCCTGGGGACCGACCCCGACGTGAGTGCGGTGGCTGACCTCGTCGTCGTCGGGACCTGATCAGACCTCGGGGCACCCGCAGGTGGGCGACGATCGCGCCCCCGCGTCGTTCCCACCGGCCCCACCGACCACGGGCCGGGCCCGGCTCCCGGTCGTTGCACCGATGAGCGAGCCGTACCCACGGTGCGTCGGTGCGGACGGGTAAGGTCGGATCGGGTGAGAATGCGCCTGCGGAGACCCCGCAGGTCGCGAGCGCCCGCACCCGACACGACACGCCGACAACAAGTGGTGACCATGACCCCCAAGATCCTCGTCGTCGACGACGACGCCGCGCTGGCAGAGATGCTCACCATCGTCCTGCGGGGCGAGGGGTTCGAGACCGAGGTCGTCGGCGACGGCATCAACGCCATCGACACCTTCCGGTCGGTCCAACCCGACCTGGTCCTGCTCGACCTCATGCTGCCCGGCAAGAGCGGAATCGACGTGTGCCGTGAGATCCGCGGCGAGTCGCGCGTGCCGATCGTCATGCTCACCGCCAAGACCGACACCGTCGACGTGGTGCTGGGCCTGGAGTCGGGAGCCGACGACTACATCATGAAGCCGTTCAAGCCCAAGGAGCTCGTGGCCCGCATCCGGGCGCGTCTGCGCCGCGGGGAGGACGAGCCGAGCGAGGTCCTGCACATCGGCGACGTGACGATCGACGTGCCCGCGCACACCGTCACCCGCGACGGCACCCCGATCCCGCTCACCCCGCTCGAGTTCGACCTGCTCGTCGAGCTCGCCCGCAAGCCGCGCCAGGTGTTCACGCGTGAGGTGCTGCTCGAGCACGTGTGGGGCTACCGCCACTCCGCTGACACGCGACTGGTCAACGTGCACGTGCAGCGGCTGCGCGCGAAGATTGAGAAGGACCCGGAGAACCCCGAGGTGGTCCTCACCGTCCGCGGGGTCGGCTACAAGGCGGGCGCGGTCTCGTGACAGACGCTCGCCCGGACGACGCGGCGGCGTCCTCCGAGGACGAGCGCGACGCCCACGACGCCGCCGCCGAGGTCGGCCAGGTCGGCGACACCCGCGAGGCGTGCGACCGCCGCGACTCCCGGGAGGCACGCGACAGTCGCGACTCTCGGGACCACCGCGAATCTCGCGACGGAATCGACACGACCGACTCGACGCCCACCCTCCGCGAGCGGCTCGCGGACCTCGACCCCGGCGTCGTGGGCTCCCGGTTCGCGCGGGCCTGGCGGCGCTCGCTGCAGCTGCGGGTCGTCACCTCGACCCTCGCGCTGTCGATGGGCGTGATCCTCACCATCGCGTTCATGCTCCAGAGCCAGATGGCCGCGCAGCTGCTGTCGACCAAGCTCGACGCCGCCGTGGAGCAGGCCGGCCGGCTGCGGCTGACCGTGGAGGCCCAGATCGCCGCCACCGACGAGGGCACCAGCGAACAATCGCGGCTCGACCAGGCGCGCAGCGCGCTCGGCGAGCGCGGGCTGGCCTCCGGCGGCGACTCGGTCCACGCCGGAACGTTCGACCCGATCCTCGTGATCCCGGACCAGACCGGTCGGGGACAGGTGGTCAGCCCCTCCGGGGCCCAGGTCCCGCCGGAGCTGCAGGCCCTCGTGCAACGCGGCCGCATCGCCTACCAGTACGTCACCATGGAGTTCCGTGGCGAACCCGCCAAGGCGCTGATCATCGGCACGCCCACGGACTCGTCCATACCGGGGCTCGAGCTCTACCTCGTCTACCCTCTGATCGCCGAGGAACAGACGCTCGGCATCATGCGCGGCATCGTCGCCACCGCGGGGCTGGCGATCATCGTGCTGTCCGCCGCCATCGCCTGGATCGTCGCCCGGCAGGTGGTGCTGCCCGTGCGGCAGGCCGCTTCCATCGCCCAACGCTTCGCCAACGGCCACCTCAAGGAACGGATGGTCATCCGCGGCGAGGACGACGTGGCGCGCCTGGCCATGGCGTTCAACGACATGGCACAGAGCCTGTCCGACCAGATCACCCAGCTCGAGGAGTTCGGTGACCTGCAGAAGCGGTTCACCTCCGACGTCTCGCACGAACTGCGCACCCCGCTGACCACCGTCCGCATGGCCGCCAGCATCATCTCCGACTCCGCCGAGGACCTCGACGCGCCCACCAAACGCGCCGTCGAACTCCTCGAATCGGAACTCGACCGGTTCGAGAGCCTGCTCACCGATCTGCTCGAGGTGTCCCGCCACGACGCCGGCATGGCCGAGCTGTCGGTCGCCGAGATGGACGTGCGCAACGCGGTCCACGACTCCGTCGAGACCGTCGCCCACATCGCCGAGTCCGCGGGCGTCGAGGTCGAGGTCAACATGCCGGACGAGCCGGTCATCGCCGAAGCTGACTCCCGCCGCGTCGAGCGGATCCTGCGCAACCTCATCGCCAACGCCCTCGACCACTCCGAGTCCAAGCCGGTCACGGTGACGCTGGGAATGTCCGACGCGGCGCTCGCCGTCTCCGTCCGCGACCGGGGCGTGGGCCTCAAGCCGGGGGAGGAGGCCCTGGTGTTCAACCGCTTCTGGCGGGCCGACCCCTCGCGCGTCCGACGCTCCGGCGGCACCGGACTCGGCCTGGCCATCGCGCTCGAGGACGCCAAACTCCACGGCGGCCGACTGGACTGCTGGGGCAGCCCCGGCGAAGGCTCGTGCTTCCGGCTCACCATCCCCCGGCGACACGGCGGCACCCTGACCTCCAGCCCACTGCCGCTCACCCCGGAGGACGAGGCGCGACAGAACCGGCCGAACCAGCCCACCCCACTCGACAACGCACCCGCCGGCACGGAGGGTGAAGGATGACCCGGGCCCGGTTGCTGACCATTCTGGTGAGCCTCCTGTGCGCCACCGGAGTGGTGGCGACCGGCTGTGCGACGCTGCCGTCGTCGTCGTCGCCCCAGGTCATCGATACCTTCGCCCCCGCCTCGCCCGACCTGTCCGTCCCCACCCCGGTCCCGGACCAGGAGCCGGACCTGCTGGTCCGCGACTTCATCAAGGCCTCCGCCCTCGCCGACCAGCGGCACGCCGCCGCACGCCAGTTCCTCACCCCCGAGGCCGCGGAGAGTTGGGACGCCTCCGCCGAGACCACCATCGTCCTGCGCGCCGACCTCAGCGCCGAGGGCGGACGCTCCGCCGACCGCGCCGAATACACGCTGCGCGGCGAGAAGGTCGGCACCCTCGACCCCGGCGGCATCTTCCGCGACGACGCGGGACAGGTCGAGGTGACCATCGGCCTGACCCGCACCGACGGGCAGTGGCGGATCGACGAACTGCCGCCCGGCGTGGTGATCGAACGAACCGAGTTCTTCTCCACCTACGCCCAACGCGAGCTGTTCTTCCTCACCGGCACCGCCGACGCCCTCGTCCCGGACCCGCGCTGGACCGCCGCTGACCGGAACGATCTCGGGTACTCGCTCGTCAACCTCCTGGCGACCGGACCGCGACCGGGCCTCGAGGACGCCGTTCTCTCGCGCGTGCCGGATTCGGTTTCGGTGCGACCCTCCGAATCCGACGGCGACGACCGGCCCGGGACCACCATCGACTTCACCGGACTGCCCGTGTTGAGCAGCCAGGCCACCACCCAGTTTGCCGCCCAGGTCGTGTGGACCCTGGCCCGCTCCGACGTCCCCGGGCCCTACCGGCTCGAGCGCGACGGCGCCCCACTCGACGAGCGGTACGCCGAGGGCTGGACCACCGAGGACGTCCGCGACTTCGACCCCTACCCGGCCGTCGAACCGATGCGCTACGCGCTCACCGCCGCCGACGGGCTCGTGCAACTGGATGCCGGCGGCGCGAGGCCCGCGGACGGGCCGTGGTCCGGGGTGCGCGGAGGGCGTCGCGCGGCCATGTCCTACGACGGCCGGACCGTCGCCGTGGTCACCGGCGAGGCCGACAGCGGACCCCGGCGGCTCATGGTCGGCGCGCTCGACTCCCAGCCCGTCGAGGCCACCACCGGCCGATCCGTGATCGGCCCCACCTTCCATCCCGTCGACGGCCGCGTGTGGGCCCTGGTCGACGGCACCCGGCTGCTGCGGATCGGTGTGGGCGGTGACGACCCGTCGGTCCAGGAGATCGACGCCCGGCCGATCCTGGAACTCGGCAGTAACGTGACGGACCTGAGGATCGACCCGTCCGGGGCGCGCCTGGCCGTGGTCGTGGACAACATGGTCTTCATCGGGGCGCTCTCCGACGAGACCGGGCAGCCGCTCGCCGGCACGTTCCGGCAGATCGGGCGGACTCTCGGCGAGGACGTCACCTCCGCGGCCTGGCGGGACCGGTCCACCATCGTGGTGGGACGCGAGACCAGCGAGGCTCCGGTCGTGACGATCTCCGTCGACGGCGCGATCACCGAACCGCTCTCGCAGCGCAACATCTCCGGCCCCGTTTCCGCCGTGGCGGCCGCCGGCCGGGAGGTGTATGCCGTGGATCAGCGGTCACTGCTGCGCCTGGATACCGCCGCGGAAACCAGCGACAGGTACTGGCGTGAGATCAACGGGCTGGCCGCGATCCGGGCCGAGCCGGTGGTCGCGGGCTGACCGCGCGATGTCCCAGCCCGGCCGCTCCGGGAGACCCGAGCCGACCTGGGGAGCCGCGTTGGCCGATCTCGTGGTGCCGCTGGAGTGCGGCGGCTGCGGACAGCCCGGCCGGCGGTGGTGCGACCGATGCGCGCAGGAGATGGCCGGGCCACTGCTGCGGATCCGCACCCGCGCCGACCTGATCACTCCTGCCTGGGCGCTGGCGCGTCACACCGGCGCCGCCGCGAACGCCGTCTCCGCGTACAAGGACCGGGGACGCGGGGATCTGGCGGTACCGTTCGGGGCCGCGCTGGCCGTGGGCGTCGACCGACTCCGGGCCGCGGGGGAGATCGCCGAGTGCGGCGAACGACCCGTGGTCCTCATCCCCGCACCGGCCTCCGCTCGCGCCCGGCGCCGCCGGGGCTTCGACCACATGCGGACCGTGGTGGACGCACTGGCCGCCGACCTCGTCGGCTCGACCCCGTCGGACGCCGTCACTGTGGCACCCCTGCTGAGGGTGAGGGGACGGGTGCGGGACGCTTCCGGTCTCGGCGCCCAGGCTCGCACCGACAATCTCGACGGGCGGATCCGACGGCGCCCCTCGGACACCCCGTTGCGGGCCTCCCCCGGCGCGCCCGGGACGGTGGCGGCGCTCCTGGAAACCCCGGCGACGATCCTCGTCGTGGACGACGTGGTGACGACCGGTGCGACGGCCGCGGCGTGCGTTGACGCCCTGCGCCGGGGCGGCCTGACACCTGCCGGAGTGCTCGCTCTGACCGCCGCATGACAACCGGTGTGGGCGACTTCTCCTGGACCCGCGACTGACGTCCGGAAGAGCGGGTAAGGTGAATGTCGGACGGGGTTCACCAGCACGTTCACTAAAATTAGGGAACGGTGGGCCGCGTCCGAGAGTGTCCACTCAGCCATGTGGGTTGACCCTTCGGCCGGCGTTCCCGGGCGGTGTCCGGGCCCGATCCGAGCGGTCCGCCGCAGGCCCGATGAGGAGGAGCTTCGATGGCGAAGACCCCCGCAGTCCTGCTTGACCCAGCCACCTTCGACGGTCCGACGACCGACGATCCCGGCACCCCCGACGCCCAGGTATCGATCAGGGGGCGCAATGTCGAGGTGCCGGACCACTTCGCGACCCGGATCAACGCGAAGCTCGCGAAGATCGAGAAGATGTCGCCGACGAACATCCAGCGGTTCGACGTGATCCTGTTGCACGAGAACAATCCGCGGTTGTCCAAGGTGAGTCAGCGTATCGAGATCACCGCCAAGGGTAAGGGCGGTGTGGCTCGAGCGGAGGCGGCCGAGGACACCTTCTACGGGGCACTCGAGTCCGCGGTGTCCAAGCTCGAACGTCAGATGCGCAAGGCGCGGACCCGCCGCAAGATCAGCCACTCCGGGCATCGTCGTCCGATGTCGGTCGCCGAGGCGACCGCCGAGGTGTCGGCCACCGCCGCGCCGGCCGAGGTTCTCGACGAGTACGAGCACGAGGTCGACGAGCAGTTGCCCGGTCAGATCGTGCGGCGCAAGGAGCACGACGGCACCCCGATGACGGTCGACGAGGCGCTGGAGAAGATGGAGCTGGTGGGGCACGACTTCTACCTGTTCCGTGACTCCGAGTCCGGTCGCGCCACCGTCGTCTACCGGCGTCACGCATTCGACTACGGTCTGATCACCTTGACCGAGGCCGAGGGCTGATAGCCCCCGGTCCCCATCACCGAAGGGCGGTCCGGTCCGAGGAGGGCCGGACCGCCCTCGGCGTGTACGTACGGCTCGCAGCACCTAGGATGTGGGCTGGACCGGTGTGGTAACGCACCGGTGTGAGAAAGAACTACCGACCACATCCCCGACCACGAGGACGTTCGAGACTGTGTCCATCCTTTCCAAGCTGCTCCGGGCCGGCGAGGGGCGAAAGCTCAAGAAGTACACCGCTCTCGCCGACTACGTGATGTCGCTCTCCGACGACGTGGAGAAGCTGAGCGACGACGAACTCGCCGCGAAGACCGATGAGTTCAAGGGCCGCGTGGCCGAGGGGGAGACACTCGACGACCTGCTGCCCGAGGCCTTCGCGGTCGCGCGCGAGGCCGCCTACCGCGTCCTGGGCCAGCGCCCCTACAAGGTGCAGGTCATCGGCGCCATCGTGCTGCACACCGGCGCGGTGGCCGAGATGAAGACCGGTGAGGGCAAGACCCTGACCTGTGTGCTTCCGGCATACCTCAACGCCCTGTCGGGCAACGGCGTCCACGTCGTGACGGTCAACGACTACCTCGCCAAGCGTGACGCCGAGTGGATGGGCCGCGTGCACCGCTTCCTGGGACTGTCCGTCGGGGCGATCCTCAGCGGGATGACCCCCGTGCAGCGGCGTGAGTCCTACCACTCGGACATCACCTACGGCACGAACAACGAGTTCGGCTTCGACTACCTGCGCGACAACATGGCCCACGACACCGCGGAGCTGGTCCAGCGTGGCCACAACTACGCGATCGTCGACGAGGTCGACTCGATCCTCATCGACGAGGCGCGGACGCCGCTGATCATCTCCGGCCCGGCCGACGGCTCCAGCAAGTGGTACTCCGAGTTCGCGCGGATCGCGCCGATGCTGGAGGACGGCACCCACTACGAGGTCGACCGCAAGAAGCGCACCATCGGTGTGACCGAGGCCGGCGTCGAGTTCGTCGAGGACCAGCTGGGCATCGAGAACCTCTACGAGGCCGCCAACTCGCCGCTGGTGAGCTACCTGAACAACTCCATCAAGGCCAAGGAGCTGTTCACCAAGGACAAGGACTACATCGTCCGCGACGGCGACGTGATCATCGTCGACGAGTTCACGGGCCGCGTCCTCGACGGTCGCCGCTACAACGAGGGCATGCACCAGGCCATCGAGGCCAAGGAGCGGGTCGAGATCAAGGCCGAGAACCAGACGCTGGCCACGATCACCCTGCAGAACTACTTCCGGCTGTACGAGAAGCTCTCCGGCATGACAGGTACCGCCGAGACCGAGGCAGCCGAGCTGTACTCGATCTACAAGCTCGAGGTCATGCCGATCCCGACCAACCGGCCGATGGCCCGCGTGGACCAGGGCGACCTCATCTACAAGACGGAGGAGGCGAAGTTCGCCGCCGTCGTCGATGACATCGCCGAGCGGGTGGAGAAGAAGCAGCCCGTCCTCGTGGGTACCGCCTCCGTCGAGCGCAGTGAGCACCTGTCGCGGCTGCTGACCCGCAAGGGCGTCAAGCACCACGTCCTCAACGCCAAGTTCCACGCCTCCGAGGCGCAGATCGTCGCCCAGGCCGGACGGCCCGGTTCCGTCACTGTCGCCACCAATATGGCCGGTCGCGGTACCGACATCGTGCTGGGCGGCAACGCGGATATCATCGCCGACCTCAACCTGCGTGAGCGCGGACTCAACCCGGTGGACACCCCGGAGGAGTACGAGGCCGCATGGGACGAGGAGATCGAGCGCATGCGCGCGCTCACCAAGAAGGAAGCCGAAACCGTCCGCGAGGCCGGCGGCCTGTACGTGCTGGGCACCGAGCGGCACGACTCCCGGCGCATCGACAACCAGCTGCGCGGCCGTTCCGGCCGTCAGGGCGACCCCGGCGAGTCCCGTTTCTACCTGTCGCTCGGCGATGAGCTGATGCGACGCTTCAACGGCGCCACCGTCGAGGCGATCATGAACCGGCTCAACCTGCCGGACGACGTCCCGATTGAGGCCCGCATGGTCTCGAATGCGGTGAAGAACGCCCAGACCCAGGTCGAGTCCCAGAACTTCGAGATCCGCAAGGACGTTCTGAAGTACGACGAGGTCATGAACCAGCAGCGCACCGTGATCTACAAGGAGCGCAAGAAGATCCTCGAGGGTGAGGACATCACCGACCAGGTCGAGTCGATGATCTACCAGGTAGTCAGTGCCTACGTCGACGGCGCCACCGCCGAGGGATACGTCGAGGACTGGGACCTGGACAAGCTGTGGGAGGCGCTGGGGCAGCTGTACCCGGTGTCGATCAGCGCAGAGGACGTCATCGAGGGTGACGAGTACGGCTCCTCGGGCGACCTGAGCGCCAAGAACCTGCGTGACGCGGTCCTGGACGATGTGTTTGCCAAGTACGACGAGCGCGAGTCCGAGATCGAGGGCATCGGCGGCGAGGGCGCGATGCGTCAACTCGAACGGTCGATCATGCTGCAGGTCCTCGACCGCAAGTGGCGCGAGCACCTGTACGAGATGGACTACCTCAAGGAGGGCATCGGCCTGCGGGCCATGGCCCAGCGTGACCCGCTCGTCGAGTACCAGCGCGAGGGTTACGACATGTTCTCCGGGATGATGGACGGAGTGCGCGAGGAGACGGTCGCGTTCCTGTTCAACGTCAAGGTCGAGGCCAATCAGCAGCGCAACTCGGTCTCCGCCCCGTCCGCCGCGCAGGCGGCCGCCCTGGCGGGTGCGAACCCGATCCTGCAGGCCGCCGGCACCGGTCGCGACGTCTCTGACGAGCAGATGCAGTTCTCCGGCCCGTCCGAGTCCGGCGACGCCCAACTTGTCGACGAGTCCGGGGCGGGCAACCGTGCCGACCGGCGTGCCCAGGACAAGAAGGAGCGCGCCGAGCGCCGCGAGCGGGCGGCCCGCACGGCCGGAAAGGGCCGCAAGGACTGACTCGGCCGCGCGTTCCGATGCCGGTCACACCATCCGGAGCGCGAGGCACGAGGCCCCGGTGGGGGTCACCCGGATGCGGGCCGCGACTGCGAACAGTCGCGGCCCGCGCGCGTAGGTGGCGCACACCTCGTACTCCGCGGGCGCATCAGCGCGCCCGGACCCTTCCGCGGCGCCCCCGCCCGCCGGGTGGATGTGCAGACGATGGATACGCGCGGTACCCAGGTGGCGTCCGGGAACCCCGGTGCGGGCCAGGGACCTCAGCATCTCCACCAGATGCTCGGGAAACGCGCCCCGCACGTTGGTCGGGGCGCGTTTGCGGTCCACGATCTCCAGCGCCATCACCACCAGGGCGTGGGCGGATCTGCGGGCCGGGACGGGGACCTCGTCCGACTCATCCGGCAGGGGACTGCGCGCCGGCCCCGGGTTGGGGCGCGCGTGGTGCACCTGCGCGGGCTGCGCGCCGGGCAGTGGCTCGGTGGAGGGCAGGGGGTGGATGGTGGTGTCGTCGTCGTCCCCCAGGGTTGTGCCTGGACCCCCGGGGACGGCACGCCGCCCCGCCCCGGCCCGTGTCGCCTGCGTCGCGGTCATGTCTGCAGCTCCCTCCGGCGCCCGGGAATCGGGCGCTCCAGCGTCGTCTACCCCTTATGACGGGCCGGAACTGCCGCGCGGTTCCCCTCCTTACTGCGCAGCGGCCACTGGTTGCCTAGGCTGTTCTCATGCGAGGACTGATTGTCGACTACTTCGGGGTGCTGGACGGCACGGATGAGGACCGCGAGAACTGGCGGACCATCCTGACAGGTGCCAAGGCCAATGACGTCCGGCTCGCGGTTCTCAGTAATGAGCCGGAGGGGTCGGGGGCGGATCGTGTCCGCGAGGACGCGCGTGCGTACGGGATCGAGCACGTGGTGCTCAGCGGGGTGATCGGCGTGGAGAAGCCCGACGCCGAGGCGTTCCTGGAGGCGGCGCGGCGGCTCGAGCTGGAGCCGCGGGAGTGCGTCATGGTCGACGATGCGATCGAGAACGTCCTCGGCGCGGTGCAGACCGGCATGATCGGCGTGTTCTACCAGGTGTTCGATCGGGCGGCCGTGGAGATCCGCGGACTGCTGGGACTGGACGAGGTGGTCTGAGCCGTGGCGACCAGGTTGGCGACGACGGATGCGGACCTGCTGCTCGGTGACGCCGGGCGCTCCCGCAGCCGGCATTCCTGTTCCCTGGCGCTGGTCTCACGCGACCAGCCCTGGGACATCGACCGGGTGATGGAGTTCGTCGACGCCCGCCTGGCGGATGCGCCGCGGTTCCGGCAGCGGATCCGGAAGGTGCCGTTCGGGCTCGCGCGGGCCGTGTGGGTGGATGATCCGGAGTTCGACCTGAGTTTCCACGTCCGCCGCTCGGCGCTGCCCGCCCCCGGTGGGATGCGTCAGCTCGCGGACTTGGTGGCCCGGCTGGTCGACCGGCCGCTCGAGGCGGACCGCCCCCTGTGGGAGCTGTACCTCATCGAGGGTGTCGAGGACGGCCGGCTGGCGATTCTCACCAAGACCCACCACGTGCTGCTCGGCGGCCCCAATGCCATCGACCTGGCGCAGGTGCTCACCGCCGAGTACCAGGCCTCGACGGAGGACGCCGAGGTGGCCACATGGACGCCCATGCCGTCCCCCGGGGACGGGGTGCTGGTGCTGGACGCGCTCATGACCATCGTGTCCGACCCGTTGGAGCTGGTGCGCCGGTCCACGCGGATGGTGAAGGCGATCGAGCGGACCACCCGCGGTCTGGCCGGGGCCGCGAGTTTCGCGATCCTGCGCTCCAGCGGCGGGCTGACGGAGATGTTCCGCACCGAGCACTCGCGCGGCAGTCGGGTGGGGCTTGCCTCGTTCCCGCTGCCGGTGGCGAGGGAGATCGCGCGGCAGCACGGCTGCAAGGTCAATGATGTGGTGCTGGCCGTGCTGTGCGGGGCCCTGCGCTCGTGGATCCTGTCGTCGGGGCATCCGCTGACCACGGCGGACATCCTGCGCGTGATCGTGCCCATGGCGGTGACGGCGGAGAGCGACTCCGGCGACGAGCAGGGGGATGTGATGTCCGCCGAGATCGCGTCGGCGCTCATCGCGATGCCGGTGGGGGAGCCCAACCCGCGGATGCGGCTGGCGCAGATCGCCCGCGAGACGGCCACGCAGCGGCACCAGCGGGAGGCCGTGGGCGCCAAGTCGCTGGCCCGCCTGTCGGGTTTCGCGCCGCCGACCCTGCATGCGCTCGGCTCGCGGGCGGCCATCATGTTGCCGTCGGATTCCTACGATCTCGTGGTGACCAACGCGCCCGGCCCGCAGCACGAGATGTTCTGGGGCGACGGTCAGCTCAAGGAGGTCTACCCGGTCCCGGCGCTGCTCGACGGCCAGGCGCTGGCGGTGTCGATGAGCAGCTACCTGGGTACCGTGTACTGCGGTTTCACCTCCGATCGGCAGGCGCTGCCGGACGTCGAGGAGATCGGTGAGCTCATCTCGAGCGCCCTGGAGGAGCTCTCCGGGATCGCCTCCTGACCTCGCCGCGCGCGCCCCGAGACCGACCCCCGCCCGCCAGGAAGGCCCACCATGCGTTTGTTCATCCCCGCCACTCTGCCGATGCTCGAGACCCTGCTCGCCGACGGGTCGATGCCGGTGCGTAGTGGCACCGCCTTCGCCGCCACGCCGGCACTGGTGGAGTCGTATGCGGAGGGCGATCTCGAGGAGATCGAGCACGTCGCGTTTCTCGAGGCGGCCCGGGCGTCGCTCCGGCTGCTCGGCGGGGAGCTCGACTCGGGCGCGGCGCACGCCAAGCACCCGCACCGCCGGGTGGTGGTGAGCGTGGACCTGCCCGACGAGCGGATCACGGTGCGCCCGGACCTGGACACCGCCGTGGTGCGGATCAGCGACCCGGCCGTGACGACGCAGGACATCGCGGCGGTGCACGTGGACCTCGAGGGCGCGGCGGAGTTCGTGGAGGCCGCCGTGGAGGCGGTGGACCGCGCCGACCTGGGGGACGAGGACGCGGAGTTGACCGTCGGAGATGCCCTCGATGTGGATCTGGCCTGGTACGACGCCGTGGAGTTGCCGTTCCTGTTGACCCTGCTGTGAGCCGGGCTCAACGTATGTAGAACAGAAGTGACGACGACGACAACGGCAGCCACCCCACCACGGCCGGCACCACCGGCGGTGACGGTCAGAAGCCTCCTGAAATCGGGTCGGCGATCCCCCGTCGGAGGCTAACCTACGCTACCGTAGGTTGCAGTGCCGTCGATGCCGACCCGGGCCCCGGGCGAGCAGGTGGCGGGAGAGCAGAGGGAGGCACCAGTGTCGGAGTCGAACAGAGGTCTGGGCAGGGTACTGCGGGCTGCGGCGGCACGGGTGCCGGAGCCGCGGACCGCACACCGGTTGCTCAACCGTCTCACCCATCCGCTGCGCATGGACGACTACTCGTCGCTCATCTACCCGCTGTGGTCCTCCCGTGAGCTGCGCGGCGAGGTCGTGTCGGTGCGGCGTGAGGCCGACGACGCGGTGACACTGGTGATCAAGCCCGGCTGGGGCGCCACCCCGTCCTACCGCCCAGGCCAGTACCTGGGCATCGGCGTGCTGGTCGACGGGCGCTGGACCTGGCGTTCCTATTCGCTGACGTCGGCGCCGACGAGCGGCCGCGGCGAGTACTCGGTCACGGTCAAGGCGATGCCCGAGGGACTGCTCAGCAATCACATCGTCGGCACGGTCGAGCCGGGCACGATCGTCCGCCTCCAGGCCCCGGCCGGCGATTTCCATCTGCCGTCGCCGACGCCGGACAAGCTGATGTTCGTCAGTGCCGGCTCCGGCATCACCCCGGTGATGGGCATGCTGCGGTCGATGGACCGCCGGTCGGGCGACGAGCGGTTCCCGGACGTGGTGCACGTGCACTCGATCCGCACGCGCGATGACGCGCTGTTCTACGACGAGCTGCTCGCCCTCGAGCGCACCCAACCCGGCTACACGCTGCACCTGCGGGTCACCGCGGAGGAGGGCCGGATCAACGCCGAGCAGATGTCGGCACTGGTCCCGGACTGGGCCGAGCGGCCGACGTGGGCGTGTGGCCCGGCGGCGATGCTCGACGAGCTGGACGAGCACTTCACGGCCGAGGACCGCGAGGACCTGTACATCGAACGGTTCACCATCAACCGCGACGCGGGCGCCACGGGCGGCACGGTCACCTTCGGGTCGACCGGCAAGACCGTGGAGCTGGACGGCGCCACCACGATCCTCGAGGGCGGCGAGAGCGTCGGCGTGCAGATGCCGTTCGGCTGCCGCATGGGCATCTGCCAGACCTGCGTCGTCCCGTTGGAGGACGGGCATGTCCGCGACCTGCGCAACGGCACCGATCACGGCCCCGGCGAGCGCATCCAGACGTGCGTGTCGGTCGCGCTGGGGGACGTCGAGCTCACCCTCTGACCCGGCCTGCCGGCGCCCGGGGCCTGCCTACCGCCGCCCGGCCGCCCTCACTCCTGGTCGAGCCCCAGCTCCCAGTGGTCGTTGGACTGCAGCGCTCCCAGCAGTTCCCGCACGGCCAGTGCGCGCCGGTGGGTGGCCGGGTCCTCGATGGCGTCGAACGCGCACTCGGGGTCGGCGGGCGGCCCCTGGTGGGTGCAGCCGCGCGGGCAGTCCTCGGCGATCTCGTCCAGGTCGGAGAAGGCGGCCACCACGTCGTCGGGGGAGACGTGCGCGAGCCCGAAACTCCGGATGCCCGGCGTGTCCACCACCCAGCCCCCGTCGGCGAGCTCGAGTGCCACCGACTGGGTGGAGGTGTGCCGGCCCTTGCCCACGCCGGAAACCCGTCCGGTGGCGCGATCGGCGTCGGGGACCAGTCGGTTGACCAGAGTCGATTTGCCGACGCCCGAGTGTCCGATCAGGGCGGAGATCCGGCGGTCGACCACCTCGTGCAGCGGGCCCAGGTCGTCGTCGACCCCCACCGTCAGGACCGGGACGTCGAGCGCGGCGAATTCGGCCGCGAACACCGACGGGTCGTCGAGGTCGCCCTTGGTCAGGCACAGGACCGGCTCCAACCCGCCCGTATAGGCGGCCACGAGCGCGCGGGCGACGAACCCGGCGCGCGGCGGCGGATCGGCGACGGCCACCACGATGAGTAGCCACTGCGCGTTGGCCACCACCACCCGCTCGTACGGGTCGGAGTCATCGGCGGTGCGGCGCAACACCGTTGAGCGGTCTTCGACGCGCACGATCCGGGCGAGGGTGTCGCGCGCGCCGGTCAGGTCGCCCACCACGCCCACGTGATCGCCCACGACGATCGGGGTGCGGCCCAGTTCGCGGGCGCGCATGGTCACCACGCGGGTGCCGGCGCTGTGGTCGGGCCCGTCGTCCAGCAGCACGCAGCCCCAGCGGCCGCGGTCGACGCTGACGACCATCGCGGCGGCCGCGTCGTCGTGGGTGGGCCGGCGTTTCGTGCGCGGCCGCGACCCTTTGCCGGGCCGGACCCGGACGTCGGACTCGTCCCATCCGCGCGCGCCGCTCGCGCCCCGTCGGCCGGCCATGGCGACGCGTCAGCCCCGCCCGGCGAGCATGTCGGACCACATCCGGGTGAAGCCGGGCATGGTTTTGGAGGTGGAGTCGATGTCGTCGATTTCTACGCCTGTTGCGGCCAGGCCGATGATCGCGCCGGCGGTGGCCATGCGGTGGTCGGCGTAGGCGCGCCACGGGGCGCCGCGCAGGGGCGCGGGGGTGATCTCGAGTCCGTCGGGCAGTTCGGTGACGCCGCAGCCCACGGCGCCGAGCTCGGCGGCGAGCGCGGCCAGGCGGTCGGTCTCGTGGCCGCGCAGGTGCGCGATCCCGGTCAGGCGCGACGGCCCGTCGGCGAGCGCGCAGAGCGCGGCGACGGTGGGTGTGAGCTCGCCGATCGCGGACAGGTCCAGGTCGACGGGGGAGAGGCGCTCGGGCCCGACGACGACGAGGGTTCCATGCCCTGCCGCGCCGGCGGTCGCACCGTCTCCGTCCCGCGCGGATTCGGACCCGTCGGCAATCGTGCCGGCCGTACCGCCCGCGGGCTCGAGGGTGACGCTCGCGCCCATGGCCTGCAGGATGCCGCGGATGGCGTCGCCGGGCTGCGTCGTGGAGGTCGGCCAGTGCGGGATACGGACCGTTCCGCCCGTCACCGCGGCGGCGGCGAGGAACGGGGTGGCGTTCGACAGGTCGGGCTCCACGACGCGGTCCACGGCGGCGATCGGTCCCGGTGCCACGCGCCACGACGACGGTGTTGGCTGCTCTACCGCCACGCTCGACTCGCGCAGCATCTCCAGCGTCATCTCGATGTGCGGACCCGAGGGCACGGGCGCCGACCCGGTGTGGACCAGCTCCACGCCCTCGTCGAAGCGGGCGGCCGAGAGCAGGACGCCGGAGACGAACTGGGAGGAGGCGGAGGCGTCCATCTCGACGCGGCCACCGCGCAGCGAGCCGGTGCCGTCGACGGTGAACGGGAGGCTGCCGCCCTCGATCTGTGCGCCGAGTGCGCGCAGGGCGTCGAGCACGGTGGCCTGCGGGCGGACCCGCGCTGCCGGGTCGCCGTCAAAGGTGGAGGTGCCGGTCGCCAGCGCGGCCACCGGCGGGACGAAGCGCATCACGGTGCCGGCCAGACCGCAGTCGACGTGGGTGCCCTGCAGTGTGCCCGGGGTGATCACGAGCTCGGTGTCGTCGGCGGTGAGCGGGCCGTCCGGGCCCTCGACCTGTGCGCCCAGGGCCTGCAGGGCGGCGATCATGAGGTCGGTGTCCCGGCTTCGCAGGGTGCCGGTGAGCCGGGAGGGGCCGTCGGCCAGGGCCGCGAGCACGAGGGCACGGTTGGTCAGCGACTTGGATCCGGGGACCGTGACCTCGGCATCGATGGGCGCGGCGGCGACAGGGGCATTCCAATGACTCACCTGGCCATTGTCTCCCATCGGTGCCGGTTCCGGCCGAGCCGGGCCGCCACGGGTGCGAGGATGGCTTCTATGTGTGGACGGTTTTCCCTCTTCTCCGATCCGGCGCAGCTCGCCGTGGAGCTGGACGCCCTCGACGAGGCGACATCCCCGCCTGCCGGACTGTTTCCGGATTCCGGGCCGCGCTCGCCCCGATACAACATCGCGCCCACCACCACGATCCCGGTACTCGCGCTGGACGTCCCCCGGGAGCAGTACGCCGACGGCGCCGCTTCCGCGGCTGCCTCCGACGCTGCCAACGAGGCCACCTCCGCCTCCGCCACCGACGCGGCCTCCGGCGCCGACCCGGTCGTGCGGCGGGTGATGCGGGCGATGCGCTGGGGTCTGGTCCCGTCCTGGGCCCGCGACGACAAGAAGCTGCCGAACCTGTTCAACGCCCGCGTCGAGACCGCATTCGAGAAGCCATCCTTCCGGTCCGCGGTCAAGCGCCGGCACTGCGTGATCCCGATGGACGGGTGGTACGAGTGGGTGCCCGGCGAGCCGGCGAGCCCCGGCGGCAAGGCCGGCCCCAAGCAGCCGTTCCACATGGCGATGCCCGGGGACGAGGGGCTGCTCATGGCTGGCCTGTGGGAGGCAAGGCGCGATCCGCAGGACGAGTCGGTGACGCAGCTGTCCTGCACGATCTTGACCACCGAGGCGCTCGGACCTCTTCGCCAGGTGCACGACCGGATGCCGCTTCCGGTGTCGCCGGACATCCTCGCGGACTGGCTGGATCCGCAGACCATCGGCGATCCGCGCGCCCTGGTCGACGGCGCGGGCTTCGACCTGGCGCAGTGGGCGGAGACCGTGAAGATCACGCCGGTCTCGCGGGCTGTCTCCAGTGTCCGCAACGACGGCCCCGAGCTGATCCGCCCCGTCGACCCGAACGAGGGCACCCTCTTCTGAGCCCGCCGCAGTTACTCGACGCAATGTGCGTCTTTCGGCCCGGCCTCGCGCATTTTGTCGAGTAACTGCCGCGAGCCGCGAGCCGCGAGTCTGCAGCCGTCCGCCGGTCGCCGGTCGCCGGTCGCAGTCAGGGTTACAGCGAGCGGGCTGGCGCGATGCCCGGTGTCAGTGGGCGTGCCCGGCGGCGATGGGGGCGACGACCGCCTCGGTCAGTGCCACGAGGTCGGTGCCGCGCAGTTCGATCTCCCAGCCGCGCCGGCCCGCACTGCACAGGACGGTCGGATGCTCGAGCACGGAGGCGTCGACGACCGTGGGCAGCCGACGTTTCTGCCCGAGCGGGGAGACCCCACCCACGACGTAGCCAGTGGTCTTCTCCGCCTGGTCGACCGGCGCGAGCGAGGCTTTGGCACAGCCGAGAGCGGCCGCCGCGGCCTTGAGATCCAGGGATGTCGTGACGGGCAGAACCGCGACGGCCAGGGCCACCCGCGACCCGGCGGGTGGGCGGTCCGTTGCCAGCACCAGGGTCTTGACGATCCGGTCAGCCGGCACACCCAGGCGTTCACCCATGATGCGCGCGGCCTCGTCGCCGTAGTCGTTGCCGGTCGAGGAGTAGGTGTGCACGGTGTGCTCGACCCCGGCGGCGTGCAGCGCGGTGATCGCGGGCGTCGCGGCACCGCCTGGTTTGCCCTTCTGTTTTGCCACGGGTGAAGCGTACTGCGCGCGGCTTGTGGAATACGGGCACCAGCGGTGGCGTTGATCAGGATCGAGAGCCCGGGAGTGGCACCCGGGTCGGGAAGGAGGGTGCGATGCGGACCGCGGTCCTCGACGCCCCGGGCGTGCGACTAGACTCCGCTACATCAACAGGTGAGGAGTTCCGGTTGCCTACCGAGTTGCAGCAAGATGAGGCAGACCAGCGCGCCGAGCAGTTCGAGGAGCTGGCCATGCCGCTCCTGGATCAGCTGTACGGTGCCGCACTGCGGATGACCCGGAACCCGGCCGATGCCGAGGATCTGGTGCAGGAGGCCTACGCCAAGGCCTTCGCGGGTTTCCACTCGTTCAAGCCGGGCACGAATTTCCGGGCCTGGATGCACCGCATCCTCACCAACGCGTACATCAACCACTACCGCAAGCGGCAGCGCCAGCCGGCGCAGTATCCGACTGACGAGATCACGGACTGGCAGTTGGCGGCGGCGGCCGAGCACACCTCGACGGGCCTGCGGTCCGCGGAGGTCGAGGCCATGGAGCTGCTACCGGATGACGAGATCCGTGCAGCGCTGGCCGAGCTTCCGGAGGAGTTCCGGATGGCGGTGTACTACGCCGACGTCATGGATCTGCCCTACAAGGAGATCGCCGAGATCATGGACACCCCGCTGGGGACCGTGATGTCGCGGCTGCATCGTGGGCGCAAGCAGTTGCGTGAACTCCTGAGGGATGTCGCGACCGACCGTGGATACGGTCGTAGTGCGAAGGAGGGGGAGAACTGATGAAGGATCATGACCCCCGCCTTCAGGAGATCGACTGTGGCGAAGCCCTTCGGGACCTGTCGTTGCTGGTGGATCTCGAGTGCGACGACGCCTGTCGTTCCCGTCTGGAGCATCACCTGGCCGGCTGTCCCGACTGTCGGGAGAGGTTTCTCTCGGAGCGGCGGCTCAAGGCCAAGCTGTCCCGCTCGTGCTGCGAGAAGGCGCCCAGTGGGCTCCGTGAGCGCCTCATGGTGGAAATCCGGCGAACGACCGTCACCACCACCGATTCCGACGGCATGACGGTCGTCCACAGCCGCACGACCGTGGAACGTCGCAACACACGCTGACCCGGATCGCGGGATACACATGAGGGGCGGGCACCGATCAGGTGCCCGCCCCTCATGCGGTCTGCAGTCCGAACTCAGCTGTTGGGACGCTTGCCGTGATTGGCGTTCTTCTTACGGCGATCCTTGCGCTTGCGACCACGCTTGCTCATGGTGGCTCCTTTCGATCTGTGCATCCAAGTCTCCCACGAGCGGGCCCATGTGGTTGCATTGGTGGTGTCCGGGGGCCGTCATGGAAGAAGCAGAGGAAGCAATCTTATGGCTGAACAGGTCCGTGCTGAGATGGTCGCCAACGTCATGGAGGTCGTCTCCGCCGTCGGCACCGAGGTCTCCGAAGGCGACACGATCGTCCTCCTGGAGTCGATGAAGATGGAGATCCCAGTGCTGTGCGAGACCTCCGGCACCGTGTCCGAGGTGGCCGTGAAGCCCGGAGACGTGATCCAGGCCGGCGACCTCATCGCCGTGATCGACTGACACTCCGGTAGCTCGACGCGTCGACGAACCGGTAGTTCGAGCAGAACGAGACGAAGACCGGTTTCCGCTCCTGCTGGAGTGGAAACCGGCCTTCGTGTCTACTGCCGTCCGGCCTCGTGGAGGGACCCGAGGAGGCGAACCGCGTACGCGGTGACGGATCAGTCGAGACGTATCAGACGGTGGTGCGGGTGCGGGCCCGGCGACGCTTGAGAGCGCGACGCTCGTCCTCGCTCATGCCGCCCCAGACGCCCGCGTCCTGGCCGGACTCGAGGGCCCACGAGAGGCACTCGGCGGTGACGGGGCAACGGTTGCAGACGATCTTCGCCTCGGCGATCTGGGCGAGGGCGGGACCGGAATTACCGACGGGGAAGAACAGCTCGGGATCCTCGTCGCGGCAGATGGCCTTGTGGCGCCAATCCATGGGGAACTCCTTCAAGTGTGAGACCGTGGTCGGATGCGCCGGGCAGCACGAATTGATCGTCGAAGCCACACGGACCGGCTATGATCCATGGGCAGACGAGCAGAATCGTCAGCACCCGGCGGGGTGGTGGGGTGTACCCGCTCCGCGCGCTCACTCCGTTCCGGAGAGGCTCCCGGTTAAGGCAAGGCAAACACGGTGTGTCTGCGCTGTTACGAATGATCGTCCCACGATTCGCGGACAAGTCAACCCTCTTTAATGGCTATGTGGTAAACGTCACGCCAATTGTCAAATCGGCGAGAAACCGCACCGCAGGGGCCGTAACGGGTGTTATTTCCCACGTCGGATCCGGTCGGTCCACCCCGGCGAAAGGCTGCGGCCTAGTCTTGAGTGGTGAACACGAGGCGACCTGAAAACCACGGCCGACCGGCTGATCCGCGCACCGCGATCCCCACCTCCGTCCGGATCGCCGGATGGATCTCGGCAGCCCAGGGACTCATCGGGCTGGTGACCGCGATCGTGCTGATCGTGCGCGCGATAGCCGGGCACCGCGAGGAGACCGTGATGATCAGCGGCTACGCCACCGCGGTGTGGTTCGTGATTCTCGGAGGCGCGCTCATGGCGGCCGGCGTCGGGCTCCTGCGGGGCCGGCGTTGGGGCAGGGGCCTGGTGCTGATCGCCGAACTGCTCATCCTGGTGGCGGTCGGGTCGAGTGTCTTCGGGGCCACGGGGTCGGCACTCTTCGGCGGCGTCGGGGTTCCGCTGTTCGCCGGGGCGATCGTCCTGGCGGTCTCGTGTGCGGTCGCGCTGGCGGCGCTGCTGCGCGGCGACGCGGTCGAGTGGTACGCCAACTGACCACGCAGCCGCACGAGGCCGCCCCCTGATCAGACCGTTCGGTCAGGCGCGCATCTTGAACGCGTGGATCTCGCCCTGACTGCGCGCGTAGAGGATGTCGCCGATCTGGGACAGGCCGGTGATGGCGGTGTCGTCGTCGTCAAAATCTTGGTTTTCTCCCGGTGCACCGACCGCGGCGTCCAACCACCGCAGCTCCGTCCCGGTGTCGTGGTCCAGGACCGCGAACCCCCCGGCGCGCGGGACCAGGACCCAGTCCCGCGCCGTGTGATCCTCCGGATCCGGCGACCACCCGCCGGTCAACCCCGGCCCCCACGCCCCGGCAGCGGTCCACTGATAGATCCCGGCCTCGAGGTCGAAGGCGTGCGTCGCGGCGCCGTCGAACCACCGCAACTGCGTGTTGTCACCCGACACCGCGGCCTGGGACGGCAGGTGCTGCGGCTGCGCGGGCAGCGGCAGGACGGGCGCGAACTCCACGGGCGAGGTGAACCACTCGACCGCCCAGGCGGTGCCGCGCCGCGTCAACGCCAGCGTGCCCTCGTCGGTCATCCCCAGCACCCACATCTCGTCGGCGCCGGTGACGTCAGAGGCGATCTCCTCCGGCTTGCGGTTGTCCTCCGGCACGGTCGCCGACAGCGTCAGGCGGACCGAGTCGTCGCCGGGGCAGCGCTCGGACACGGCGAAACGCTCATCGGTGAGGGCGGCGGAGTCGAGCGTGCACCCACTGCGGGGCTGCATCCCGGCCTCCTGCGGGGCGTCGACGGCGCCGTACTCGATCGTGCGCACCAGGTCGTCGCGCCAGATCTCCAGCCGCTCGGGGCTCAACGCGAGGGCGTGCCGCCACGTGCTGGACAGTTCCATGAGGTTGGGGAAGGCGCTCTGGCGGGTGCTGGAGTAGAGCTGGGCCGTGGGGTCCAGTGAGGTGACGTCGCTGCAGCCCGCCGCGCCGTCGAACGCCGCCACGAGCACGTCCGCGTAGAAGGTCGCCGCGCAGAACTCGCCCACGTGCTCGTAGGACCAGCGCTGCTCGCCCGAGCCGGCGTCGCGGCCCACGAGGGTGCCGTCGTTCGACACGGTGACCAGGTTGCCCTTGGTGGTCAGCGGGGCTCCCGTGCCGACCGAGGCGTGCTGCCAGAGCGGTTCGAGGCTGCCCGGGGCGCCCGTGGCGGGACCGTAGACGGGCTGGTCGGCGTCGGCGCGCGAGAACTCCGACTGGGCCGCGCTGCCGGTCGCCAGGATCCCCGCGGCCGTCACCGTCATCACCAGGGTGATGACGCCCGTGGTGATCAGGTCGCGCAGCGTCCATCGCTCGGCCCGGACGCGGCGGCCGGGCGCGGGGCTCGGGTCGGTCGGTGCCTGGTCGGCCGGTGCCTGGTCCGTTGGGATCGGGTCCGCCGGTGTCGGGTCAGGGTCCCCGTCGGCCTCGCCGCCAGGCCCCGGGGGTGGTGCGGTGCTCAGTCCTGGCCCGCCTGGTCGCCGGAGCCACCCTGACCACCGGAAGAGGGACGACGACGACGGCGACGCCGCGGGGATCCGTCGCCCGACGAGTTCGCCGAACCGGTGGAACCGGCTGAGGCCGAGGAACCGGTGGAGGCGGATGCGCCCGAGTTTCCAGACGAGTCGTTCGCTGAAGATCCGCCGCCCTGGTTCCCGTCTCCGGCAGGGGAGCCACTGCGCGTGCGGCGACGGCGACGCCGCGGGCCCGACCCGCCGCCTTCGGAATCGCCGGAGCCGGCCGACCCGCGACCGGAGCCGCCTGCCGAACCGCCGGACCGACCGCCGGCTCCGCGCCCGCCACGGTCGTTGCGGTCACTCGACCGACGACCGGAGCCGGTGCCCGTCGGGGCGCCGATGCGGCCTCCCGCACTCTCCGGAATTCCCAGGTCCGACCGCAGATGCGGTGAGGTCGAATACGTCTCGGGCGGCTCGCCGAAGTCCAGGCCGAGCGCCTTGTCGATCAGGCCCCAGCGGGGCAGGTCGTCCCAGTCGACGAGGGTGACCGCCACACCCGTGCGGCCGGCGCGGCCAGTGCGGCCGATCCGGTGGACGTAGGTCTTCTCGTCCTCGGGGCACTGGTAGTTGATCACGTGGGTCACGTCGTCCACGTCGATGCCGCGGGCCGCGACATCGGTCGCCACCAGGACGTCCACGTCGCCGGAGCGGAAGGCCTTGAGCGACTTCTCGCGGGCACCCTGGCCGAGGTCACCGTGGATCGCCCCCACCTTGAAACCCCGGTCAGCGAGCTCGTCCGCCAGTTTCTGGGCGGTGCGCTTGGTGCGGGTGAAGATCATGGTGGCGCCGCGCCCGTCGGCCTGCAGGATGCGGGCCACCACCTCGGGCTTGTCCATCGAGTGGGCGCGGTACACGTGCTGGGTGGTGTTCTCGTGCGTGGCACCGGAGTCCGCGGCCTCGGCCCTGATGTGGGTGGGCTTGGACAGGAACGTGCGGGCCAGTGTGATGATCGGGCCCGGCATGGTGGCGGAGAACAGCATCGTCTGCCGCTGCTCGGGCACCATCCGCAGGATCTTCTCGATGTCCGGCAGGAAGCCCAGGTCGAGCATCTCGTCGGCCTCGTCCAGCACCAGGACCTCGACCTTGCCGAGGACGAGCTTGGACTGGTTGGCCAGGTCGAGCAGACGACCCGGGGTGCCCACCACCACGTCGACACCCTTCTCCAGGGCGTCGATCTGCTGCTCGTACGGGGTGCCGCCGTAGATCGAGAGCACCTTGAGCGGGCGGGTGCCCTTGTCGGTGGGCGCGGTCAGGCCGGTGGCCGCGATCTTGAGGTCCTGGGTGACCTGCACGCACAGCTCGCGCGTCGGGACGATCACCAGCGCGCGGGGCGTCCCGTCGAGCTCGCGGGTGACCTCGCCGGTCGAGATGCGGTTGAGCAGTGGGACGCCGAAACCGTAGGTCTTGCCCATGCCGGTGCGGGCCTGACCGATGAGGTCGGAACCACCCAGCGCCAGTGGGAGGGTCAGTTCCTGGATGGCGAAGGTGTGGGTGATCCCGCGTTCGCCGAGCGCGGTGACGATCTCCTCGCGGACGCCGAGCTCGGCGAAGCTGGGGGAGGAGTCGCTGGACGGGGCGTCGACGACGGCGGTTGTCGTGGCCATGCCGTCGACTTCGGTGGTGGTGACATCTGTGGTGGACAGGGCGGTGCCTTTCTCGTCTCGCGCGCATAAGTGAGTCGGGCCGGCATCAGTCGGCCTCGCGAGCGGGGCGCGCACATTTCCACGAGGATCTCTCCGGCCTCGTGCGCAGGTGCGGCCCGGACACGGATGTGATCCACGTCCTCGCATCCTATCCCGAGCCGCCGCCTACCCCGCGGATCGGGCTAGCCTTGTGCGCGAGAAACACCGAGGACGGCGTGACATGCGCCGACGACGAGAAGGGCAGGCACCGTGGAGGTCAAGATCGGCATCGCCGACAGCAATCGTGAGCTCTCGTTCAAGACGGGGATGAGCCCCGAGGACGTGCAGAGCCGCGTCGAGGCGGCCCTCACCGCCGAGACCAAGGCCATCCTTGAGCTCGAGGACGAGAAGGGCCGTCGCTACCTGGTGTCCACCGACCGGGTGGCGTACGTCGAGATCGGTGAGTCCGCCAAGCGTCCCGTGGGCTTCCTGTCCTGACCGCGACAGGGTAGCGCTGACAGGTCGCGGCGCCGGCCCTGCCGGAGCTCGGGCGTCAGAGCTCGGGCGTCAGCCCCGGCGCTCAGGCGTCGGGGCGCTCGCTGTGCTGGCGCGGGATCTTCGACAGCCCGCCCCAGCACAGGGCGACGGTCATGGCGACCGCGTCCTCGCGGGGGATGGGGCGGCCGGCGTCGAGCCAGTACCCGGCACTGACGCGACTCGCGCCGACCAGGCCCACGGCCAGCAGCCGGGAGCGTTCCGCGTCGAGACCGGAGTCACCGCGCACCAGGTCGTGGACGGCGTCGGTGCAGCCCTGTGTCGCGCGGTCCAATTCGCGGCGGACGTTCTCGTCGCCCGGTTCGGAGGCGAACACGAGGCGGAAGCCGCGGGTGTCGTTGTCGGCGTAGGCGAAGAACGTGTCGACCGCGGCCTCGACGCGGCGCCGGTTGTCGGAGGTCGAGGTGAGCGCAGCCCGGATCTGTTCGAGCAGCTCGTCGACGTGGTGTCGCAGAACCTGCAGGTACAGGTCCTGTTTGGAGACGAAATGCTGGTAGAGAACCGGTTTGGACACCCCGGCGAGGACCGCGATGTCGTCCATCCCGGCGGCGTGGAAGCCCTGGTCGACGAACACCGTCCCGGCGGTCTCGATGAGCTGTTGTCGGCGGGCGCTGCGGGGAAGCCGTGCCGCCCCGGCGCGCGCCGCTCCCGGGGGAAGCGGTCCGTCCGGGCTGGTCATCTGGTGGCTCCTCATCCGCCCGGGCGGGGGTCGATGGTCGGCCGGGCGAGAGGTGACAATACCCGTACCGTCCGAGTGCCGGATGAGTCGGTGCTCGGGCGTGTGGGATTGTGGAGGCCTTGATTCGGATGGACGTGGAGGTGTGCGGATGAGCGACGGGCGTCGCCCGGGTACGGGCGCGGGGGTCACTGATCCCGGGTCTCGCGGCGTCGAGCGCGCGCCGTATTACCCGCCCCAGGGGGAGCCGCTGCGGGCGCCCTGGGATCCGGAGGAGCCGACCCCGGGTCGTCGTCGTTCGATTCCGGGCGCGCGGGACCACCTGCGCCGCCAGTCGGCATTGGGACGGTTCCTCAACACCTGGGGGTGGCGTGCCTACGCGATCCCGGTGCTGATCGTGGTCACCGCGCTGGTGATCGCCGACGCCGTGATGTCGGCGCGGCCCGGCAGCGACACCCCGCCCGCGACGGAGGAGAGCACGGAGATCGTCGGCGAGCCGCGGGCGATCGAGATCCCGCCGAGTGGCCAGCTGCCCGACGGCGGCCAGTTCGTCGACGCCGGCACCGGTGCGTTCCGGATCGTCCCGGGCGAGACGGAGACGATCGGCCGGGACACGGCCGAGCTGTTCAGCTACACGGTCGAGGTCGAGGACGGCGTCGACACGGTGGAGTTCGGCGGCGACGATTCGGTGGCGCGCATGGTCGACGCGACCCTGGCCAATCCCAAGAGCTGGACGGCCGACGGGGCGGTGGCATTCCGCCGGGTGTCCCAGTCGGAGCCGTCGTTCCGGGTGACGCTCGCCAGCCCCATGACGGTCCGCCAGAGCTGCGGGTACGACATCGAACTGGAGTCGAGCTGCTACCTGCCCTCGACCGGGCGCGTGTACCTCAACCTGGCCCGATGGGTCCGCGGTGCGCGCTCGTTCCAGGGCGACATCGGCTCCTATCGCCAGTACGTGGTCAACCACGAGGTCGGTCACGCGATCGGCCATCCGGCGCACGAGCCGTGCCCGGCCGACGGTGCGCTGGCGCCGATCATGATGCAGCAGACGTTCAGCGTGAACAACGGGGACATCTTCCGGCTCGATCCCGAGGGCGTGGTGCCGGACAACGATTTCACCTGCCGCTTCAACGCCTGGCCGTTCCCGGACGGTCCGCCGGCCGAGGACGCGGTCACGGACGGGCCCGTCTCCGGGGGCTGACCGCGGCCGCAGGGGCAGCGGCGGGATTGAACAGAAGTAGAGGTGACGCGATGAAGGCCACGGGTGGGGACGCGGGAGCTACCGCGAAGGGGCTGCCGCCGTTGGTGGAGCCGGTCGCCGAGCTCACCCCGGACGAGCGCGCCCTGTACTCGCGGCACCTGCTACTTGGCGCGATCGGCGACGAGGGGCAGCGCCGCCTGCGCGCCGCGTCGGTGTTCGTGGTGGGTGCGGGCGGCCTGGGCGCGCCGGTGTTGTTGTACCTCGCCGCGGCGGGCGTCGGAAAAATCACAATCGTCGACGACGACGACGTGGACCTCGGCAACCTCCATCGGCAGGTGATCCACTCCGTCTCGAGCGTCGGGATGGCGAAGGTCGAATCGGCCCGTGAGCGGCTCGCGGGGTTGGCCCCGGGGGTCCACGTCGACACGGTGAAGGCCAGGCTCGACGCGCTCAACATTATGAACCTGCTCGACGGGCACGATCTGGTGATCGACGGCAGCGACAACTTCGCGACCCGCTACCTCGTCTCCGACGCGTGCGAGATCGCCGGCATCCCGCTCATCTGGGGGACCATCGACCGCTTCCGGGCGCAGCTCGCGGTGTTCTGGTCGCGGCCTCCGGCACCGGCCGAGGCCGTGTCGCTGCGTGACCTGTACCCGTCGCCGCCGCCGCCCGGCACCGTGCCCAGCTGCGCGGAGGCCGGCGTGATCGGCGCGTTGCCCGGGACCGTCGGGTCGATGATGGCGATGGAGGCCGTCAAACTCATCACCGGCGCCGGCCGGCCGTTGCTGGGACGCCTGGTGCTGATGGATCTGCTCGAGTCCACCAACCGCACGGTCACTATCCGACCCGACCCCTCGCGGGAGCCGGTGACCGAGCTGCCCGACGGCGGCGACGGCGGCCCCGCCTGCGAGGTCGTGGACCCGGAGCTCGCGGCGGTCCCCACGGTGACGGCCACCGACCTCGCCGCCGAACTCGACGCAGCGCCCGCCACCGATCCCGGCACCGAATCCAGCACCACAGCCGGTGCCGGATCGCGCGGGCCGGTCGCCCCCGTCCTGGTGGACGTGCGGACCGCCGGTGAGCGGTCGATCGCGCAGATCGACCCCTCGGTGTGGGTGCCCCTGGACACCGTCGCCGAGGACGCCGCCGATCCCACGGGGGTGCTCGGCCGGGCCGCCGCCCGCGGACCACTGGTCATCTACTGCAAGGCCGGGACCCGGTCCGCTCGCGCGGCCGCCACGCTCACCGCGGCCGGATTCGCCGGCGTGCGGTCCCTTGAGGGCGGCATCGAGGCGTGGACACGCGACGTCGACCCGTCCCTCCCCGGGTATTGACGCCATGAGGTGGGTACCGTGGTCGGCGTGAACGACGAGAGCCTGCCCGCGCACGTACGCGGCGCATTCGGTGCGACCGACGGCGAGGCCGTCCCCGTGGTCGCCGGATCAGGGACCGGCTGGCTCGTGTCCGCTCCGGGTGGCCCGGTGGTGCTGCGCCCCGTCGCGGACACCGCGCTCGGTAACTGGTCGGCCCGGGTCCGCGAGACCCTGGACGTCACCGGACTACGGGTCGCGCCGCCGGTCCGCTCCAGCGACGGTCGGCACGTCGTCAGTGGTTGGCGGGCGGATCGGGCGGTCTCCGGCCGTCCCGAGGCCAGGGCTGATGAGACCATCGCCTGGTCCCTCCGGATCAACGCCGCCCTCCACGATCTCGAGCGGCCCCGCGTGGTGCGCCGCCCGTCGGTGCGGCCGTGGTCCGAGACCGACCTGTTCGGCTTCGCCGAAGCTGCGGCCTGGGATGGCGACCCGGAACGCGACCTCGCCCCCGGCATGGAGGACCGCGGAACACCGTTCGCCACCCACCGGGCGGCGGCACTGCTCGGCGCCAAGGGACTCATCCGGCACCGTCGCCCCGTCGAGATGGCCACCCCCGGACTGGTGCACGGTGACCTCGCGCGCGGACTGCTGTTCGACTCCACGACCGAGCCCGCCCTGAGCGATGTCGTGCCGTACATCCGTCCGGCCTCGTGGTCGGCCGCGCTCGTCGCCGTGGACCACCTGTCGTGGGGGACCGTCGACGAGGGTGTGCTGCTGCGCTGGCGGCACCTTCAGGAGTGGCCGCAGATGGTGCTGCGGGCCTCCGTGTTCCGGTTGGCAGTCCACGCGCTGCATCCGGGCTCGCGTCCGGCAGCCATGGACGGACTGCAGTCGATGGCCCGCCAGGTCGGCGAGTTCGTGGGCAACGCCACGGGTGACACCGACTGATGCCGCCCCGCTCCCGAACCAAGGGGCGGCGGAACCCGGGAGCGCGCAGTCGCTCCGGTGCGGTCGCCGTGCCCGTCGTGGCCCTGATCGGGGTCATCCTGGTTTCGCTCAACCTCCGCACCGCCGTCACGTCACTGAGCCCGCTGCTCGGGGTGATCGATGCCGAGATCGGCCTCGGCGCCGCCGGCATGGGACTGCTCGGCATGATCCCCACCGCGATGTTCGCGGTGTGGGGCGTGCTCACGCCGGTCGTGCTGCGCCGGATGGGACTGGAGATGCTGACCGTGGTGGCGATGGCCGCCGCCGCGATCGGGCAGCTGCTGCGGGCCGTCGCGCACGATCCATGGGTGATGGGCGCCGGCTCGATCATCGCGCTGACCGGCATGGGCATCGGCAACGTGGTGGCCCCGCCACTGGTCAAGAAGTACTTCCCCCGCCACGTCGCGGTGGTGAGCATGGCCTACATCACGGGCCTCCAACTCGGCACGGTCGTTCCGGCGCTGGTGGCCGTCCCCGTCGAGGAGGCCGCAGGGTGGCGGGTCTCGATCGGGTGGTGGGCGGTCCTGGCCGTGGTCGCCGCCATCCCGTGGATCTTCGAGCTCCTGCGCCCCGGCACCCCGACCGGCGCGCCCACCGACTCCGGTGACGGCGCAAGCGCCGGGTCCGGCTCGGGTGCGGACCCTGGCTCGGGAACAGCCGTGGCTACGGCACAGCAGCGCATCCGCCCGTGGCGCTCACCCGTCGGAGTGGCCCTGGCGCTGTTCTTCGGAACCAACTCCCTCGGGACATACGCCTTCTTCACCTGGCTTCCCGCGGTGGCCGAATCCATCGGGATGACGCGCGCCGAGGGAGGTCTCGCGCTCGCCGTGTACTCGGCGATCGGTCTCATCGCCGCTCTGGTCGTACCCTGGGTAGCCGGGCGCGTTGATGATCCGTACGTTGTCGTCGTCGTCTCGGTCTTGTCCTACCTGGCCGGCTTCGCCGGGCTGCTCTGGGCGCCCGACCTCGCGCCCTGGGTGTGGATCTGCCTGCTCGGCGTGGGACCCAGCACCTTCCCGCTGTGCCTGACCCTCATCAACCTCCGCACCCGCACCCAGGCCGGCTCCGCCGCCCTGTCCGGCTTCTCGCAGGGCGTCGGGTACACCGCGGCCAGCCTCGGACCGATCGTGTTCGGCATGCTCCTCAACGGACCCGGCCTCGGCGCGGGGCTCGCGTTCCTCACGGTCGTGCTGGCCGTGATGACCGTCGTCGCCCGCACCGCATGCCGGCCGATCATGCTCGAGGACACCCTGCGCTGACCCGCGTCGGACCCGCTGGTCGTGCCACCCACGGGCGCTGCGAGGCGGGCGCAGGCGAGGGGATGTCGGAGTCGTGTGGTCTCATCGAGCCGTGACAGAAGCCGCATCCACCATCCCCGACGCGCATCCCGGTGAGCCGGCGCGCGCGTGGCCTGATGAACTGGCCGGGCTCGTGGACCGGGACTGGGCGGCGCCGCGCGGTCGGCAGGAACGGTGGGTCGTCCGCGGTGGGCCGGGAAGCGGAAAGACCTCGCTGATCGTCGACGTGCTGCGCGCCGCCGTCCTGGGCGGGGTGGGGCTGGACGGGGTGCTCGTGCTCACCGGATCCGCGCGCGCGGGAGCCGCACTGCTCGAGGAGACAACCCGCGGGTTGCCGCCCGGGCTCGTCGTGGGCACGGACGCCCCGGTGCGGACGGTGCATTCGCTCGCCCATGCCGTCCTGCGCCTGGCCGCCGCCCGCGTCGACGCCTCGCCGCCGCGGCTGCGCACCGGCGCGGAACATGACGCGATGATCCGCGAAACCCTCCAGGGCGAGCTGGCGGACGGGGGAGTGCACTGGCCCGAGCAGATCCGGCCGGCGCTGTCCACGGTCGGGTTCGCCCGCGAGCTGCGGGACCTGCTGCTGCGCTCACTGGAACGAGGGATCGGCCCGCGCGAGCTGGCGCGGCTCGGCAAGCGCGCGGGACGGCCCACCTGGGAGGCCGCGGCCGGATTCTTCCGCCGACACGAGGAGCAGATGGCGCTGCGCTCGGGCGTGCGGGGCGGCGAATCCGACATGCCCGATGCGCTGAACGCCGCCGAGCTGGTCGGTGCGGCCCTGGACGCGCTGACCGCGGACCCGGACCTGCGGGAGCTGTTCCGATCCCGTCGGCTGGTGGTGGTGGATGACGCCCACCACCTCGACCCGCTGGCGGCGCAGTTCGTCGCCACGATCGGCGGCGGGTCCGACGTCCTGCTGGTGGTCGAGGACGGCGACCAGTCCGTGTTCCGCTTCCGTGGCGCCGACGGGGGCCTGGCCCGCGCCGTGATCGACCAGGGCGGCCGCGCCGTTGACCTCACCCACGGACACCGGATGCAGCCCGCGGTCGCCGCGGTCGCCGCTCGGGTGGCCTCCCGGTTGCCCGGCCTGTCCCGGCACCGCCCGCGGGAGCAGTCGGTCGGGGCGGCCACGCACACGGCGTCGTCGGGCGCCTTCCCGGATGCACGATCGACCGACGCCTCATCCGCGCAGGGCGGGGCGGTGGAGGTCGCGGTGGCCGCCTCCGCGGCCGCCGAGGCCGCGCTGGTCGCCGACTTCCTGCGTCGCCGCCACGTCCTGGACGGGGTCGACTATTCGGAGATGGCCGTGGTCACCCGGTCCCTGCCGAGGGTCTCCGATGCGCTGCTCGCCGCGCTGGACGCCGCGGGCGTCCCCGTCGTTGACGCGGGCGCCGAGCTGCCGCCCGCGCACGACCCGGTGGTGGCAGCACTGCTGCTCCTGCTCCGCTCTGTCGCGCAGGCCGATGACCACACTGACGAGGACCGCATCCTCACCCTGCTCTCCGGGCCGATCGGCCGGGCGGACGCCGTGGCGATGCGCCGCCTCAGGCGAGGAATCCGACGCTCCGGGATCGGCGGATCCGAACCGAGTGCCACGACACTTCGGCGCCTGATCCTGGCCGACGACGACCAGCTCCCGCCGGGGCTGACCGTGGTGGAACTGGCGCCGGTCACCCGGATCCGGCACGCCCGCGCCGCCGTGCGCGACAGTATCCGCGCAGGCGGCAGTGCGGAGGACGTGCTGTGGGAGGCGTGGTCGGGCGCGCGCCTGGAACGCCGACTCGTCCGCCAGGCGCTCAGCGGTGACGCGTGGTCCCGGACCGCTGACCGCTCGCTCGACGCCGTGGTGTCGCTGTTCGACCACGCCGCGGACTTCGTCGAACGGGTCCCCGGCGGATCGGTTTCCCTCTTCTGCGACATCGTGTCGGGGGCCGACCTGCCCGCACCCCGCCGTGCGGACACGCGCGGCCGGGCGGGAGCGGTCAGCATCCTGTCCGCCCACGCCGCTGTCGGCCGGCAGTGGCGGTCCGTGGCGGTGTGCGGCGTCCAGGACGGGGTCTGGCCCGCACCCCGCCGACGTTCCGGTCTGCTCGGGGTCGACGAACTGGTCGACCTCACCGAGATCGCCGGCGATGGGCCGCTGCCGTCGGAGGCCGAGCGGGCGGTGTCGTCCGCGGCCGCGCGGTCAGCGGAGGAACGCAGACTGTTCTATGTCGCCTGTTCCAGAGCCCGGGAGCACCTACTCATCACTGCCGTGGAATCGCCCGACGAGGGGGACGTGGCGCCCAGCCGCTTCGTGGACGAGGTGGCCGACCTGGCCACCGTGGAGTCCGGCCAGGGCTCGACCGGGCCGGTGCCAGCTCCCGCTCGACAGGCGCCGACCGTGTTTTCACTGCCGCACCTGGTGGTGGACCTGCGGGCGGCCCTGCTCGATCCGGACACCGACCCCGCCGATGCCGTCCATGCGGCCGGACTTCTCGCCGGCTTGCGCGATGCGGGGGTGCCCGAGGCCGATCCGCGGACGTGGTTCGGTGCCGCCGAGTCCTCCACCACCACACCGGCATTCCCGGTCGTCGAGGGCGAGCCGATCGCGGTGTTGTCCCCGTCCGGGTTCGGGACGCTCGAGGAATGCCCGCTGCGGTGGTTCTTGCAGAAGATCACCGGCGATTCCGCAGACTCCGGTGCCGCGGCGGCCCTGGTCCGCGGCTCCGCCGTGCACGCCCTCACTCAGGCGGTGGAGGGCGGCGTGAGCGAGGACGACATCAGTGCGGCGGTACACCGGCGGGCCGAATCGCTCACCCTCGCCCGCGGATGGTTCGCCGAGCGGGGCGCCGAGGAGATCGTCGAGATGGCGGAGACGTTCAGGCGTTGGCGAGGTGCCACCCGCGGTGAGTACACCACAGCCGGGGTGGAGGAGCCGTTCCAGTTCGACGTGCCCGGCGACGTGCGCGTCCGCGGCCGGATCGACAGGCTCGAGGCCACAGGCGCAGGCCAGGTCGTCCCGGTCGACATCAAGACCGGGCGCACCGCCGCCACCAAGGCGGATGCGTTGGTCCACCCACAGTTGGCGCTCTACCAACTCGCCGTCACACGAGGGGCCGTGGAGTCCGCCGCCGACCGCGAACCCGGCGGGGGATTGCTGCTGTATGTGGCGGGCCGCGAAGGTAAATCGGCGACCGAGCGCGTCCAGGACCCGCTGGGGTCCGAGACCGCCGAGGCGCTCACCGAGAGGATCGTCGACGCCGGGCACTCCACCCTCGGCCCCGGGTACACCGCACGTGTGGGCCCCTGGTGCGATCACTGCCATGTGAAGTCCAGCTGTCCGGCGCAGCCCGAGGGAGAGCAGGTCATCGGATGAACGCGGCCATCAGTCCGGACCAGATCGCCGACGCCCTCGGAATCCACCGGCCCACCCCGGAACAGGCAGAAGTGATCGCCGGTCCCACCGAGCCCACCCTCGTCCTGGCCGGGGCCGGGGCCGGAAAGACCGAGACCATGGCCGCCCGCGTGGTGTGGCTCGTGGCCAATGGGCACGCCCGACCCGGCGAGATCCTTGGCTTGACCTTCACCCGCAAAGCGGCTCAACAGCTGTCGAGGCGGATTCGCCGTCGACTGGAGTCACTGGCCCGCAGTCCGCTGTGTACCGGTCCCGGATCCGACCCGTCGATCGCCGAGGCGATCCGGACCGAAGACCCGCAGATCTCGACCTACCACGCCTTCGCGGGGACGCTGCTCGGCTCCTACGGACTGCTCGTGCCGGTCGAACCGGACTCGCGACTGCTCACCCCGACCGCCGCGTTCCACCTCGCGCACGACGTCGTGTCGCGGTGGGAGAGCCCAATGACGACCCGGTCCGGTTCGGCCAGGATCACCCGTGACGTCCTCGCCCTCGCCGGCCAGCTGTCCGACCACTTGGTCACCACCGACGACCTGCGCGCCCACCCCGACCTGCTCACGACCCTGATCGCCACCCTGCCGCCCGGGCCACGCCAGAAGGACGCCCCAACCGCCTGGCTCACCGAGGGCGCCGACGTGCAGGGGCACCGCGACGAACTCGCGGACCTCGTGGACGCGGTCGCGGCGAGGATGCGTACCGAGTCGGCGCTCGACCACGCCTCCCAGATGGCGCTCGCCGCCACCGTCGCCCGGGATCACCCGGAGGTGGGGCTGGCCGAGCGACGCGCGTTCCGCGTGGTGTTGCTGGACGAATACCAGGACACCGGCCACTCCCAGCGCGTCCTGCTGGGCTCGCTGTTCGGCGGCGGAGCGAACCCGGTCCCGGCGGTGACGGCGGTCGGTGACCCCATGCAGTCCATCTACGGCTGGCGCGGTGCGTCGGCGTCCAACCTGGACAGGTTCCGCGAGGATTTCCCGCTGCCTGACGGCTCCGGGGCGCACCTGCGAGAGCTCACCACCTCGTGGCGGAACCCGCCCCAGGTGCTCGAACTCGCCAACCAGATCACCGAGCCACTGCGCGGGCGGCCCGGATCGATTCCGGTCCCGACACTGCGCGCCCGACCCGGGGCCGAGCCCGCCGACCTCATCGTCTCGATGCACGACACCGCAGATGACGAGCGCGCCTGGCTCGCGGACCAGATCGCCGTTCGCTACCGGGCCGCGGTCGATGCCGGCCGGGTCCCGACCGCGGCGGTACTGGTGCGACGCAACGGTGACTCGGCCGCGATCGCCGACGCCCTCTCCGAGCGCGGCATCCCGGCCGAAGTGGTGGGTGTCGGCGGACTGCTCGACGTTCCCGAGGTCGCCGACGTGGTCGCGCTGCTCACCGTGGTCGCCCGCCCCGGTGCCGGGGCCGCACTGCTGCGACTTCTCAGCGGGTCCCGGTTCGCCCTGGGGGCCGCCGATCTGGCCGCCCTCGCCCGGCGCGCCTCGATGCTGTCCCTGCGCAGATCGGCGCCCGCGACCGGGATCGTGACGACCCTTCCCTCACTGGAGGAGATCCTCGACGACATCGCCCGCGGCGAGGAGATCGACACCGCCGGGCTCGCCGACGCCCTGGCCGACCCGGGGCCCGCAGGCGACTACAGCGAGGCAGGGTCCGCACGCATCGCCGAACTCGCCGGGATCGTGTCCGGGCTGCGGGCACGGGCATCGGCCCCACCGGCACGACTGGTCGCGGCCGCCGAGAAGGCCCTCGGCCTCGACGCCGAGGTGCGCCTGCGCCAGCGGACAGGGCAGGGCGATGCCCGCGAGCAACTCGACGAGGTGCAGGAGGTGGCAGCCGGCTTCCGGCCCGAGAACGGGACCGGACTCGACGCATTCCTGGCCTACCTCGACCTCGCCCGCAGCGTCGACAACGGACTCGCCCGCGGCGAAGTGGTCGCGGCGCCCGGTCGGGTCCAGATCCTCACCGTGCACTCCGCCAAGGGGCTCGAGTGGGAAATCGTCGCGGTGCCGCACCTGTCGGCCGGCGTCTTCCCCTCGAGCCAGGCGCCCGAGACCTCGATCAGGACCGCCACGCAACTGCCAGAACAATTGCGCGGGGATCGGGAATCCGAGGGCAACCCCGGCGGAGTGCCCGTACCCAGGCTCGACGACGTCACCGACCGCAAACTGCTGGAGACCGCACTCAAGACCCACATCGACCGCGTCAAACGCCGCTCACTCGATGAGGACCGCCGCCTGTACTACGTGGCGGTCACCCGGGCGGAACAGACCCTTATGCTGTCCGGATCGCACTGGGTCGGAACGGGAACGAAACCCCGTGGGCCGTCAGAGTTCCTGGATGCCGCCCTCGAGGCGTGCCGGGCAGAGGAGCCAGTCGGGCGGATCGATCACCTCGTCGACACGCCCAGCACCACCAACCCCGCCACCGCCGTCCGGATCGAGGCCACCTGGCCCAGGCAGGTATCCAGCGAACTCGTGGACACCGCCCGCGCGGTGGACGCGGCGGCACCGATCGACGCAGAGAACCAGGACGCGCCGGAGGCCGGTGCCGCGCGGCGCTGGCACCTGGAGGCAGCACCGCTTTTGGCGGACGCCCGCCGCGACGCGGCACTGCGCGACAAGGTGATCCTGCCGCGTCGACTCACCGCGGGAGAGGTCGTCGCGATGGCAGCTAATCCGACGGCGTTCGCCGATCGTCTCCGCCGCCCCGTGCCGTTTCGTCCCGACCGCTTCGCGCGCCGGGGAACTCGGTTCCACACCTGGCTGGAGCACCGGTTCGGGGCCACCCACCTGCTCGACATCGACGATCTGCCCGGAGCCGGTGACCAGGGCAGTGATGACGGTCTCTCGGAAGAGGACTTCATCGCTCTACAGGAGTCGTTCGAGAGATCACGGTGGGCGCGAATGACACCGCAGGCGGTCGAGGTGCCGTTCGAGGTGGGCCTGGGCGATCACCTGCTGCGTGGCCGGATGGACGCCGTGTTCGCCGACGGCGACGGCTGGGTGGTGGTGGACTGGAAAACCGGGCGCGTGCCCGCCACCGCGGACATGCCGGCCATCGCGTTGCAACTCGCGGTCTACCGCTACGCCTGGGCGCAGATCCTGTCCGGGCGGCTTGGCCGGGACGTGCCGCTCGACCGCGTCCGTGGCGCATTTCACTACGTCCGCCCGGGGCGGACCATCGAGCCCGCCGACCTTCCCGATGCCGACGAGCTGCTGCAGCTTCTTGCCGCCGGGCCGCGAACGTAGCGGCATCCGGCCGCCGGGCGTTGTTCTGGTGTGTGTTGTCCCCGGGGCGGCGCGTAGGTGAGGATTGCGGGTCTAAGGTGAGATGTCTTCTCAAGTGAGCCCGTCACGGAAACGGAGTGGCCGATGGTGAGGAAACGCGGACTCGCGTCCCGGTTCCGCGACGACGACCCGATCGACCAGAGCCCCGACCACGTCCTCGTGGGCGTGGTGAGCATCCCGGAGAACGCCGAGAGTCCCTGGCGGCTCATCAGCAAGCGGATCTTCATGGCCTTCCTCGCGCTGCTCCTGGCCGCACTCGTCGTGTATTTCGATCGTGGCGGCTATGACGGTGGGGGCGGCCCGGACGGCAAGGTCACGTTCATCGACGCGGTCTACTACGCCACGGTCTCGCTGTCCACCACCGGATACGGGGACATCACGCCGGTCACCCAGCAGGCGCGGCTTCTCAACACCGTGATCATCACGCCACTGCGGGTGGTCTTCCTCATCCTGCTGGTCGGTACCACGCTGTCCGTGCTCACCGAGCAGTCCCGCCAAGCATTCAAGATCCAGCGCTGGAGGAGTTTCGTGCGCAATCACACCGTCGTCGTCGGCTATGGGACCAAGGGACGGTCCGCGACGGCCGCCATGCTCGCTGACGACACGTCGCCCGATGACATCGTCGTCGTCGACACCGATCCGCAAGCACTCAAGGCCGCGGCCGCCCGCGGCCTCGTCACGGTCCAGGGCTCGGCGACCCGCTCCGACGTCCTCAAACTCGCCGGGGTGACCCGCGCGGCGGCCGTCGTCGTCGCCACTAATTCCGACGACACCGCGGTGCTGGTGACCCTCACCGCGCGCGAACTCGCACCCAACGCCAAGATCGTCGCCACCGTCCGTGAGTCGGACAACAGGCACCTGCTCAAGCAGTCCGGTGCGGACTCCGTGGTGGTGTCCGCCGAGACCACCGGGCGGCTCCTCGGGTTGGCGACCATCACGCCGACCGTCGTGGGCATCATGGAGGACCTGCTGACCCCCGACGAGGGCTTCTCGATCTCCGAGCGGCGGGTCGAGGAATCCGAGGTCGGCGGCTCGCCCCGGCACCTGACCGAGCTCGTCCTGGGAGTCGTGCGCAAGGGCCAGCTCATCAAGGTCAACGAACCGGAGGCCGACGCGCTGGAGTCGGGCGATCGGCTCCTCTACATTCGTATGATCGCCGGCTGACCGAGCATCACGGCATGTCGACGGTGGTCGCGGACTAGGCTTGTGTCCGCCCCATTACCCCTCGAATAGGACTTTCCACGATGCCGTTGGACTTCCAGTTGGACAGCGACCCGGTGCTGTCCGTCGCCGCCCCCGACCGTGCCGCACCGCTGCGGCGGGATGACGAGGCGCTTGCCGCGGGGTGGCTCGAGGCGCGGGTGATGCGGGTGGATCGACGCAACAGGTTCGCCATCGAACCCGACCCCGGCGGTGCCGCGCGCATCCTTCTCGAACCGGCGATGCTGTACGCCGATGAGCTGCCGCCGGACGCGGTGTTCCTCGGCCGCACCGATGATGAACGGCACATCTGGGCCGTCACCGTCGAGGACTTGCCCGACGACCCTGCCGTGACCAACCTCCGCCGCAGCGGTGCCGACCTGATCGACGGCCACGGATCGCTGGCCTCCCAGGCGGTTGCACTTCTCGGCTGGCACCGCGACAACGTGCGGGGTCGCGACCCGCAACACCACCCGCGGCGCACGGAGGCCGGATGGGCGATCGAGGACCCCTTTCACGGCAACCCCGAATACCCGCGAACCGACCCGGCCGTGATCTGCCTGGTCCACGACGGTGGTCGGCGGGTGCTGCTCGCGCGACAGCCGATCTGGCCCGCCGGGATGTACTCGCACGTCGCCGGGTTCGTCGAGGCCGGAGAATCACTCGAAGGCTGTGTGCGCCGCGAGGTCGAGGAAGAAGTCGGCGTGGTGGTGGACCGGGTGCGCTACCTGGGCAGTCAGCCCTGGCCGTTCCCGCGCTCACTCATGGTGGGATTCCACGCCACCGCCGACCCGGACGCTCCGATCATCCTCGAGGACGAGGAGATCAGCGAAGCCGCCTGGTTCGACGTCGACGAGGTGCGGGCCGCGCTGAAGGGCACCGGAGACCTGATGATCGCACCGGCGGTGTCCATCGCGCACGTGATGCTGCGCTCGTGGGTCGCGGCGTTCGACCGCGAGAACGGCGTCTGACACTCACGACGTCGGCGTCAACGTCGGGTGGCGGGGGATGGCTCCTGACGACGACGCCGGTGCCCGACCGCGAGGGTCAGGCACCGGCGGGCTGGCCGATCGGTATCCGGTGGGCCGAGCCGATCAGGCTCCGGCGAGCTCGGCGAGCTTGGCGCGCACCTGGGAGGCGGGGGGATTGGTGGCGGTGGTGCCGTCCGAGTACAGGGCGGTGGGAACGACTCGGTTGCCGTCGTTGACGCTCTCGACGAAGGCTGCCGCTTCGGCATCGTCCTCCACGTCGATCTCCGCGTAGCTGATCTCCTTCTCGTCGAGCAGCTTCTTCAGCCGGTTGCAGAAGGGGCACCACGTGGTGGTGAACAGGGTCAACGGCTCGGTGGTCTCAGGGGCAGTCACATCACTCATGTCACGGTCCAACGCCTGCGGTCCGGTGAATCATCCCCGGGGGAGACCGTGACGGACCTCTGTGGGGGCAGCCCGGGGCGAAGATGTCGGACGAAGATGCCACGATGGGGGCGTGAGTGACATGCAGCGGGGAGGCGGAGTGGGCGGGCACCAGGACGCGCAGCAGGACGGCGGTCGACAGGCCGGGTCGCGTGCAGGCGGGGCCGGCGCCGTACTCGACGGACTCGACCCGCAGCAGCGTCAGGCCGTCCTGGCCCCGCGTGGCCCGGTGTGCATTCTCGCCGGTGCCGGCACGGGCAAGACCAGGACCGTCACCAGACGGATTGCGCACCTGGTCAACACCGGGCATGTCCGGGGCGACCAGGTTCTGGCCGTGACGTTCACCGCCCGGTCCGCCGGCGAACTGCGGATGCGGCTGGCCGGACTCGGCGTCGCGGACGCTGGAACCGGACCCGTGCAGGCGAGAACGTTCCACTCCGCCGCGCTGCGGAACCTGTCGTACTTCTGGCCCCGCGTATACGGGGAAGAGCCCTGGCAGTTGCTGGACGGACAGTTCCGGGCAGTGGCACAGGCCGTGCGTCGGGTGGGACTGGATCCGAGTACAGAGACGATCCGTGACGTCCTCACCGAGATCGGTTGGGCAAAGTCCAGCCTGCTCACGCCGGACACCTACGCCGACCAGGCGCTCGTCCTGGGGCGTGACGTCCCCGTGCCCGCCCCCGAGGTCGCGCGTGCTTTCCGGGCGTACGAGGACCTCAAGGTCTCGGGCCCGGTCCGAATGCTGGACTTCGACGACCTGCTGGGGCATATGGCCGACCTCATCGAGGACGTGCCGGCGATCGCGGAGGAGTTCCGGGACCGCTACCGATGCTTCGTGGTGGACGAGTTCCAGGACGTCACCCCAGCTCAGCAGCGGCTGCTGTCCGCCTGGCTCGGTAGGCGCGACGATCTCACCGTGGTGGGGGATGTCAACCAGACCATCTACTCGTTCGCCGGAGCCGAGCCCGATTTCCTCCTGGGCTTTGCCAACCGGTATCCGAACGCCACCGTGGTTCGGCTGGAATCCGACTACCGGTCCACCCCGCAGGTGGTCGAGTTAGCCAACACCGTGATCGAGGGCGGCGCCGGCCGGTTCCGCAGCGCAGGGCTGACGCTCAAGGGCATGCGGGCACCGGGCCCCGAGCCACAGCTGACCGAGTACTCCGACGAAGATGCCGAGGCCGAAGCCGTGGCAGCTGCGGTCGCCGACCTGGTCCACGGCGGCCTGGACCCGTCCGAGGTGGCGGTGCTGTACCGGGTCAACGCCCAGTCCGAACGGATTGAGGCGGCACTCGATCAGGCCGGGATCGGCTACCGCCTCAAGGGCGGGGAGGGCTTCTTCGAGAGGCCGGTGATCCGGCGGGCCATGTCCGCGATCGACCGACTGGTCGACGGGTCCGATGAGGCCACAGCACAGGCCAGTGCCCAGATCACAGGTCCCACCGAGGTCGCAGCGACGATCCGTCAGGTGCTGGAGCCGCTGGGGCTGACCGCCGCAGAACCGGCCGGTACCCAGGCCCGCGAGACCTGGAACGCACTGAACGCCCTGGTCGGTCTCGCCGAGGAGATCGCCGGCACCGAGAGTCGTCCCGGCTTGTTGCCCGTGGTGGCGGGACTCCGGGAGCGCGCAGCGGCCAGGCACGCCCCCGATGAGCGCGGGGTGACACTGGCCTCGATCCACGCCGCCAAGGGTCTGGAATGGGATGCCGTGTTCCTCATCGGCGTCCATGAGGGCAGCCTGCCCATCAGTCACGCGATCAACTCCGGGCCCGATGCCATCGAGGAGGAGCGGAGACTCCTGTACGTGGGCATCACCCGTGCACGCGAGCACCTGTCTCTGTCGTGGAGCCGCAGTCGGCGTGCAGGCGGTCGCGCCACCCGCCGAGCGAGCCGGTTCCTCGACCCGGTCCGACCCACTGTCGATCCGTCGGCGACCCGGCGTACGTCCGACTCGTCAGACAAAGGCCGGTGTCGGGGCTGCGGGGAGAAGCTCACCGGGCCGATGCATCGCGCACTGGGACTGTGCCCCGAGTGTTCGGTGGAGGTGGACACCGGGCTGTTCGACCGACTGCGGGAGTGGCGCAAGGACACCGCCGAGCGAATCGGCAAACCCGCCTACACCGTGTTCACCAACGACACGCTGGCGCAGATCGCCAGCCAGCGGCCTGCGGACAGTCGGTCGCTCGGCCGGATCAGCGGGATCGGCGCCCACAAACTGGGCGAATACGGCGACGACGTCCTGAGGATGGTCCGCGAGGGCTGAGCACGGTGGTGGCCGACGGCCCGCCCGGACACCGGCCCCGAGCGCCGGGCCTCGACCGCTGGATACCGGGCGCCGGGCTCAGTCCTCGTCGGCGAAGATCTCCGGCATCCAGCGACGCACGATCTGCTGATACGGCGCGGTCGCCTGAAGCTGGCACAACATGCCCACCGACGCCGACAGGACCCGGTGGATCAGGACGTACTCGCGAGGCAGGGTGAAGGACCGCGCTGTACGGAACTCCCGGCCCGAGAAATCGCCGTAGACGGCGAGGATGCCCTGCATCCAGGCGCGGTCGAACTGGAACGACGGCTCCCGCATCGGCTCGATGAACGGACCCAGGAACGCCATCGCATCCGCGGAATCCATTCCGCCTCTGCCCATGTAGCCGGCCCGGGTCATCAAGGCCACCAGATCGTCGCCCCGGTTCTCCAGGGCCAACCGCATCATCGAGGTCAGCACCGAGGGGAACCCGTTGGGCAAGGGGATGGACGCTCCGAAGTCCAGAACGACCATCCGGCCGTCATCGCCCAGCAGGAAGTTCCCCGGGTGCGGGTCGCCGTGCATCATCCCCACCCGCGACGGGGAACTGAACTGGAACTCTGAGAGCAGCTCGGCCGTCCGATTACGTTCCTCCGGGGAGCCCTCGGCGGCGATCTTGCTCAGGGCCCGACCGTTCGCCCACTCGGTGACCAACACCTTGGGCGCAGACGCCAGCACCGACGGCACCCGAATCAGGGGATCGCCGGCGAACTCGGCGGCGAACACGCGCTGGGTATCGGCCTCGAGGCGGTAGTCGAGCTCCGAGACGGTGCTCTCGTACAGCTCGTCAATCACGCCCTTGACGTCGGTGCCGGGGTTGAGTGGCCGGAGGAGCGGGGCGAGGCGGCGAAGCTGCTTGAGATCGGAACGCAACGCCTCGTCAGCACCCGGGTACTGGATCTTGACCGCCACCTCGCGGCCGTCGGACCACACGGCGCGGTGCACCTGGCCGATCGACGCAGCGGCCGCCGCCTGACCGTCGAACTTCGCAAACCGCTCACGCCACTTCAGCCCCAACTGGGCGTCCAGGACCTTCTCGACCTCGTCCGCCGGCAGCGGCGGGGCCTCGGACTGGAGCTTGGTGAGCGCCTCGCGGAATGGCTCGGCGTACTTGTCGGGCATCCCGGCCTCGAACACGCTCAGCGCCTGGCCGACCTTCATGGCGCCACCCTTGAGCTCACCCAGGACGGCGAACACCTGCTCAGCGGCCTGATCTGCGAGTTCCTCGGTCAGGTCACCGTCGCCGCGGCCCAGTGCGCGGCGACCGAGCGACCCGGCGGCACGCCCGGCGATACCCAGCGGGAGACCCGCGAGGCGGGCGGCGCGGCGGGAGGAAGTGCGGGGAAGTTCTGACACGCCATAATCATGACAGAGGAGGGGCCATTGTCGCCGCTCCACAGTCGCAGCCAGGAACTACCGGCCATTCCAGCCGTTTCCATAGCCCCTCTGCCGGGTTGATCTCCACCGTGGCGCCGACGGTCTGCATCGGCGCGTCCGGCTGACGGGTCGCGGAGACCTCGGCCAACACCAGCGCCGCGGCGGCGGTCAGGGCCGGGACGCCGGCCTCGGGCGCATGGTCGACGAGCTGGGCCGCGACATACGGCCACCGCGGATCCTGCTCCGCCCGGAACATGTCGGCGCACCGCAGGCAGGAACTGGCGCCCGGGACCACAGTGGGCCCCACGACCACCCGGCCGTCGCGGCAGAACACGTGCAGGTGTGCCTGGCCGGACTGGTTGAGTGCGGCGGTCACGACCGGGTCCACGGCGACGGTGTCGGTGAGGATCACCAGGTCGGCCGACGACCCGCGCCGCCGCCACGGCGGCCGATCCGGATCGAGTGTGAGCCCCGGGTTCGCCGCGGTGCTCACCCGGCACCCGTTGACCGACAGCGGCCCCCGGAGCACCTCGGAGACCGGGCCCGCGCCCTGGATGTGCACGCGGCGGATCGGCGTGGGACGCGGCCCCGGACCCGCCGCCGACGGCCCCGCGGACGCCAGGATGTCCGCGCGGCTCGGTTGCCGACCCGGGCCCTGGAGCCGGAGATGCCCCAGATCGGCCAGTCGGGACAGAATTCGGGCCACTTCTGCGCTCTCGTCGTCGTCGACCCCCGCCCGGGCGGCCGCGGAGTCCACCGTGGCGCCGCCGGTCAGACCGGTGAGTAGCGCCGCCAACCCGCGCGCGCCCAGGCGGCGCGGGGCGCGCACCACCATCGCGCGATCGGGGGCCAGTCCCACCTGCACCGACTCGTGATCGCGCAGCACCACCACGGTGCCGGGCCGCAGCGTTGCACGAACCGGCGCGGACTTGGCGGGCGGTGCTGTGGGGGTGCTCATGGGGCCCATCGTGGCACGCCCCGACCCCCACCAGGCCCCGCCGAGGAGGAGTTATCCACAGGCTGCGGCACCGGATAGAGGCTGTGGACAATCGCGTCGCGGCAGGTCGTCTACGGTGGTCGCCGTGCCACCCACCCCCGCAATCGACGATCCGGCGACCCCCGATCCCTTAGGGCTGCCCACGTCCCCCGACGACCCCCGGATCGACGTGCGCCGCTCCAGGCGACGCAAGCGGACGGTCTCGGCCAGGATCGAGGGCGACACAGTAGTGGTGCTCATGCCGGCGGGTCTGCCCAGGTCCCAGGAGCGTCGGCTCATCTCGGACATGCTGGGCAAGCTGGCCCGGTCGGGGCGGCGGCGGGGGACCCGCGCATCCGATGCGGAGCTGATGCAGCGCGCAAAGGGGCTGTCCCGCGAGTGGCTGGACGGTCGCGCGGTGCCGACGTCGGTGCGGTGGGTGCCCGCGATGACCACGCGCTGGGCGTCGTGCACGCAGGCCTCGGGCGAGATCCGGATCAGCGAGGCCCTGCGGGATGTGCCGCCGTACGTCCTGGATTACGTGGTGCTGCACGAGTTGGCGCACCTGGTGGTCCCGGGCGGGCACCCGCCGGAATTCTGGCGGGTGGTGCGGCGGTTCCCCCGGACCGAGCGGGCGATGGGCTACCTCGAGGCCTACTCGCGGGTGCTGCGCCCGGGCGCGCCCGGAGCCCCCGGCGCGCCCGGCGGTGAGTCGGGGGAGGGACCCGAGGGGCCCGGCGAGGGCGTGGGGGACCTGATCGACGACGGCACCGCCTAGGGCGTCACCGCCCGAGATTTGACGACGACGACAAGGCCACGACGGGCCGACCGCCACCCAGGCAGCCGGCCCGTCGCCGTGCATCACATCTCAGGCCTTGTCGCCGGGCCCGTCTTGGTCGTCAGAGGCACCACCGGCGTCCGTCTCCGGCCCGGACTCTCCGTCGGAGGCGCCACCGGCCTCTCCATCAGCAGCTCTACCGGCCTCGCCGCTTGCCTCGGCCCCGCCGCCGGCTTCGCGGAGGAACTGCTCGATCTCGTCGACGCCGCTGGAGTCCTCGGTGGACTCGTCGAGCAGTCGGTCGATCACGGCGGCCGGGTTCTCGAGGTCGTCGCCGACGGGCAGCAGGTCGGGGTGATGCCACAGGCCGTCACGACGTTCGGTGCCCACGGCCTCGCCGACGCGCCGCCACAGCTCGGCGGCCTCGCGGGCCAGGCGTGGCCGCAGTTCGAGTCCGACGAGCGAGGAGAAGGCCTGCTCGGCGGCGCCGCCGGTGGCGCGACGACGCAGCCACATCTCGCGCAGCTTGTCGGCGCTGGGAAGACGGTCGCCCACTGCTTCGGTGACCACCGCGTCGACCCAGCCCTCGACGAGCGCCAGCAGCGTCTCGAGCCGGCCCAGGGCGGCCTCGTTGACGTTGGTCACCTTGGGGCCGATCGCGCCCGCGCCGCCGGCGAACATCTCCTGCAGCTTGGCGGGGTCCTGGAGGATCGACGGGTCGAGCCCGGACGCCAGGTCGTCGAGTGCGGAGGTGTCCACGCGGATGCCGCGGGCGTACTCGTCGACGGTGGCCAGGAAGCGGGCCCGCAGCCACGGGGCGCCGGCGAACAGGCGCAGGTGCGCGGCCTCGCGGGCGGCGAGGAACACCACCACCTCCTGCCGGGGCAGTTCGAGCTCGTCGGCGAACGCGTCGATCGCGGCGGGGCACAGCGCGGCCACCCCGTCGTCACCGAACGGCAGTCCGACCTCGGAGGAGAACAGGATGGCGGGGGCGAGTTTGCCGAGCCCCTGCCCGAGCTGCATCCCGAAGCCCATGCCGCCCATCTGGTCGAGCATCCCCAGCAGCGGCCCGGCCATCTGGCGGGCCTCCTCGGGCATGGCGCCCATGGTGGCGGAGTTCATCTGCTCGGCCACCGGGGTGCAGATCTTCTCCCAGGCGGGCAGCGACTGCTCGACCCACTGTTGGGGGGTCCACGTCTCGGTGCGGTGCACGCCGGTGGGGAACACCGTCGTGTCGTCGAGCCACAGCTCGGCGAGGCGGACCGACTCCTCGGCGGCGGTGCGGGAGGCGTCGGTGACCACGGGCGTGCGGCCGAGCGCCTGGAGGGCGACGGTGCGCGCCAGCTGGTAGTTGACGGGGCCGGAGCTGCCGGGACCGGACATGGCGGAACCCATGTTGCCGAGCATCTGCCCGAACTGGGAGATCATCTTGCCGAGGTCACCGAACTGCGAGGGGTCGAAACCGCCGGCGCCACCGAAGCCGAAGCCGCCGGGCCCGCCCGGGCCACCGGGGCCGTTCGACCCGCCGGAGCCACCGGACCCGCCGGAGTTGCTGTGCCGGTCGTCGTCCCGCCCGTCGTCGTCGGATGCAGAGAAACCGAAGGGCTGGTTCATGCCACAACGGTACAGCGTGCGGGGGCCTCGGGTCCGGCGGCGACGGCCCCGGGTCCGGTCGCGGCGCCACTCGGCGGGGGAGCGGACTACCCTGTCCTGCGTGAGTCGCCGCCTGTTCACTCTGTTCGCCGCGTTGGTCCCGGCGGTGCTGTTGCTCGTCCTCGCCACCGCGGGCACGGTTCCGCTGGTCGCGATGGGCCCCGGCCCCACGTACGACACCCTGGGCCAGGCGCAGGTGGAGAACGAGGACGGGGACGTCGAGGACGTGCCGGTCATCGAGGTGACCGGGCGTGAGGCCGACGAGACCACGGGCTCGTTGCGGATGACCACCGTCGCCGTGCGGGACCGTCTCACCCTCCTGGACGCCATGCGGTTCTGGTTGGATCCGGCGCAGGTGGTCGTGCCGCGTGACCAGGTGTTCCCGCCGGAGTCCTCGCGCGAGGAGGTGCGCGAGTCCAACGCCGCGGAGATGGTGGGGTCGGAGAACAGCGCGGAGGCGGCCGCCTACCGCCAGTTGGGAATCCCCATGCAGCCGCGGGTCGAGGGCGTGGACCCCGACGGTGCGGCGGCGGGCCACCTGGAGGAGGGCGACATCCTCACCTCGATCGACGGCGAGCAGGTCTCTGACGCCTCCGAGGTGGTGGAGCAGGTCAGCGCGCATCGCCCGGGCGATGAGGTGCGGCTCGGGTACGTGCGTGACGGGGTAGAGGGGACGACGACGACAACGCTGACAGGAGCCGGGCCGGACGGCGATCCCGAGCAGGGCCGCCTCGGCATCCTCGTCGGGGACACCCCCGCGGACGGCACCGATGTGACCATCTCGGTGGCACCGGATGTGGGCGGTCCTTCGGCGGGACTCATCCTGGCCTTGGCAATCGTGGACCGACTCTCGCCCGGCGAGGTCACCGGCGGCGCGAACGTGGCCGGCTCCGGCACGATCCGGCCCAGCGGTGAGGTCGGGTCGATCGGCGGGATCCGCCACAAGATCCGCGCTGCGCACGAGGAGGGGGCCACCGAGTTCCTCGTCCCGGCGGCCAACTGTGCGGAGGCTGTGCAGGGCACCCCGGACGGGATAAGGCTCATCGAGGTGTCCACGCTCTCGGGCGCGCTGGAGGCGCTGGAGACGGCCGCTTCCGGGGGTGAGCCACCGACCTGCGGCTGACGGGTGGCATTTCCGTAAGGTGGGACCAACGAGCATGTCCGCCCCAGCAGTCCAGGAGCATCACCGGTGTCCGTCCGCCCACCCGGCAATCCGCCCGGCCGACCTCTCACGATGTCGCGTCGTGGTCGTGCCGTCGCCATCGCCGTCGTCGTCCTCATCATCCTCATCCAGGTTCTGCCCCGGCTGAATTCGGCCTACACGGACTGGCTGTGGTTCGGCAGTGTCGACGCCACCAGTGTCTTCCGCACGGAGATCCTCACCCGCCTGGGGCTGTTCTTCGTGGTGGCGATCCTGATCGGCGCCGCGATCTCGGCCGGCATCCTGCTGGCCTTCCGGTTCCGGCCGGTCTTCCTCGCGCAGGGCGGACTGCAGGATCCGCTGAGCCGCTACCGCGCGGCCATGGGCACCTCGCCCGGCAAGTCCGTGGTGTGGATCCCCGTCGTGGTCGGCGTCCTGGCCGGCGCGGTGGCGCAGACCGGCTGGCAGACCGTCCTGGCGTTCTTCAACTCCACGGAGTTCGGGCAGACCGACCCGCAGTTCGGGCTGGACATCTCCTTCTACGCGTTCGAGCTGCCGATGTGGCGCGCGGTGGTCACCTGGGTGATGGTGGCCGTGGTGGTGGCGTTCCTGGCCAACCTCATCACGCACTACCTCGTCGGGGGGATCCGTCCCGGGGCGCGTGAGGGCACGCTGACCCGCGCCGCCCGTATCCAGCTGGTGACCCTGGCCGGAATCTTCGTCCTGACCAAGGCGGCGGCCTACTGGCTGGACAGGTACGAGCTGCTGTTCCGCGAGAACCCCACGTTCACCGGCGCCGGCTACACGGACGTCAACGCGCTGATGCCGGCCAAGATCTTCATGTTCGCCGTGGCGCTGGTCTGCGCGATCGCGTTCTTCTCGGCGATCGTCATCAAGGACCTGCGGATCCCGGCGCTGGCCACCGTGCTGCTGCTGTTCTCGGCGCTCGTTGTGGGCTCCGCCTGGCCGCTGGCCGTCGAGCAGTTCTCGGTCAACCCCAACCGTGCCGAGAAGGAGCGGGAGTACATCGCCCGCAACATCGAGGCCACCCGGGCGGCATATGACATCGGTGATGACCGGGTCACCTACATCGAGAACTGGGGCGCGGCGAGCCCCAACCCGCGCGAGGCTGCCTCGGACACCACCACGCTGTCGAACGTCCGCATCCTGGACCCCAACGTCCTGTCACCCACGTTCACGCAGCTGCAGCAGCTGCGTAACTTCTACGGCTTCCCCGAGACGCTGAGCCTGGACCGGTACACGGTCGACGGGGAGATGCAGGACTTCCTGGTGGCGGCCCGTGAGCTCGACCCGTCGGCGCTGCAGGCCAACCAGAGGGACTGGATCAACCGGCACACCGTCTACACGCACGGCAACGGCTTCGTCGCCGCGCCCGCGAACCGGGTCAACGAGATCGCGGACGACGCCGGTTCGGACCGCGGCGGCCTGCCCAACTTCCAGGTCTCGGACCTGGACACGATCAACAATGACCAGGAGATGATGATCCCGGTCACGCAGCCGCGGATCTACTTCGGTGAGCTCATCGCCCAGTCGGATCCGGACTACGCGATCGTCGGTGACAACGGTGACGGCCCGCGCGAGTACGACACGGACACCACGCAGTACACCTACACCGGCTCCGGCGGTGTCCCCGTCGACGGCTGGGTCAACCGCACGGCGTATGCGCTGAAGTTCGCCGAGCGCAACATCCTGCTGTCGGGCCTGATCGGGGACGATTCGAAGATCATCTACGACCGGGATCCGCGCGACCGTGTCCAGAAGGTGGCCCCGTGGCTCACCACGGACACCAACACGTACCCGGCCGTGATCGACGGGCGCATCAAGTGGATTGTCGACGGGTACACCACGCTCAAGACCTACCCCTATGCCGAGCTCAGCTCGCTGGAGGCGATGACCGCGGACTCGACCGACGAGCTCGGCGGTCGGGTGCAGGTGGACGAGGAGGTCTCGTACATCCGTAACTCGGTCAAGGCCACCGTCGACGCCTACGACGGCACCGTCGACCTGTACGCGTTCGACGAGTCGGATCCGGTGCTGCAGACGTGGATGAAGGCGCTTCCGGGGATCGTTCAGCCCGAGTCCGAGATCTCCGAGGAGCTCCGCGATCACTTCCGGTACCCGGAGGATCTGTTCAAGGTGCAGCGTGAACTGCTGGCCAAGTACCAGGTCGACGATCCGGGCCAGTTCTTCACCAATGACGCGTTCTGGTCGGTGCCGTCCGATCCCACGGTCACCTCGTCTATCCAGAACCCGCAGACCCCGCCCGCGAGTGGTCCGCTGGGTGGTCCGGCCTCCGGCAACACCGGTGGCGGCGCGGGCGGGGCGCAGTCCACGGAGCGTGAGGGGCCGAGCCAGCCGCCCTACTACGTGATCACCTCGGACCCCACCGATCCGGAATCCGATGAGCCGACGTTCCAGCTCATCTCCGCCTTCCGTGGGTACGAGCGTGAGTTCCTGTCGGCGCACATGTCTGCCAGTTCGGACCCGGAGACCTACGGTGAGATCACGGTGCGCGTGCAGCGGCCGATCGAGCCGCTGGCGCAGGGCCCCAACCAGGCGCAGGACATCATGATCGCCTCCCCTGCGATCGCGGAGGATCGCCGACTGTGGGGTGAGACGGCGGAGATCACCGAGGGCAACCTCCTCGCCCTGCCGCTGGCCGATGACTCGGTGCTGTACGTCGAGCCCATCTACACCCAGCGCAAAGACCAGGACTCGGCGTACCCGCGTCTGCTGCGCGTGATGGTGAGCTACGACCGCGCCGTGGGGTATGCGCCCACACTGTACGAGGCGCTCAAGCAGGTGGGGATCGAGACCGACCCGAACCTTGTGCGTATCGACGAGAGCGGCGAGGCCGAGGCGGAAGCCGAGGCCGAGGCAGAGGGCGGCAGCGACCGGCCCGAGTCCGAGTCGAGTGCCCCGCGCCCGTCCGCACCGTCCGGTGGCGGAGGCGGTAGCGAGGCCGAGCGGGGAGCGGCGATCGACGAGATCAACTCGGCGCTCAACGCGGTCCGGTCGGCGCAGAACAGTGGCGACCTCGGCGACCTCGGCCAGGCACTCGATGATCTGCAGGCCGCGGTCGACGCCTACCAGGCGCTCGGCAACGGCAACTGACGCCACACTGCCACGACCGTCCGTAACGGCGGCCGGTCGTGGCCGCCGGTGGCGCTGGCCAGCCGCCGCGTAGCGGTCCCGCCCGGGCCGGCAGTCCTTCGGGAAGCCGACCCGGGCGGTCCTGTTTCTCCACGAGCGTCAGCTGCGCTGACCTGCGATAATATGACTTTCCCTGTGTGTTCGGTCACCTTCTGTCCAGTTCGCGTTCACCGATTTGCATTGTCCGTGCGGTGGCACGTAGTGTCATACACGCAATCGACGCGGGGTGGAGCAGCTCGGTAGCTCGCTGGGCTCATAACCCAGAGGTCGCAGGTTCAAATCCTGTCCCCGCTACCACGCACTCAGGCCCGGTTCCTCTCGAGGAGCCGGGCCTGAGGTCATTTCGCCTACCAGCCCCCAGCCCCCGGAATTCGCTACTCTCCCTGCGGATCCGCTAGCCCTGTAGCGGTAGCGGATGTCGACGGAGGGTAGCGGATTGTGTGGCCGCGGATTACGTTGCCGCGGATCACGTCGCTGCGGATCGTGTCCCGCGCGCGGCGGGCCGCACCGCGTACAGGGCGTGCCCATAGGCTGCACCCATGACTGTGTCGCTCACGCACTCGGAGTCGATCTCTGTCAGTGCCTCGCCCGACCGGGTCTATGACACGGTCTCGGACGTGACCCGCACCGGCGAGTGGTCGCCTGTCTGCCGGGAGTGCTGGTGGGACGAGGGGGGTGGCGCGGTGGTGGGGGCGTATTTCACCGGGCGTAACGTCACGCCCGACCGCACCTGGGAGACCCGCTCCGAGGTCGTCGTCGCGGATCCGGGCCGCGAGTTCAGCTGGAGTGTGGCCGGCGGCAGGGTCGTGTGGACCTATTCGATGCAGCCGGAGGCTGATGGCGCCAGCACCCGGCTCACCGAGTCGTGGGATTTCACGCCGGAGGGCCAGGAGTTCTTCGTGGAGAAGTACGGAGACTCGGCTGCCGAGGAGATCGAGAAGCGCCGGGCCGCCGCCTTCACCGGGATCCCCGAGACCCTCGCCGCCATCAAGAGGGTCGTCGAATCCGGCGATTGATGACCCTGCCCGAGCGCCCGATTCGTGAAGCTCCGAGTACCTCTGATACGGTAGGGACTCCGACATCGACGGCCTGGAAATTGCTTCTGGCCAGCATGTTCGGAGAGTTCGCCCGCCGTGGCGGACTGGCGACGCGGGGTGGAGCAGCTCGGTAGCTCGCTGGGCTCATAACCCAGAGGTCGCAGGTTCAAATCCTGTCCCCGCTACCAACGTTCAGGCTCGGAGTCCACGGACTCCGAGCCTGAATGCATTTCGGGATGCGCCCGGTCTGCACGCGGCGAGGCTGGCGGACGCCCCCGATAGACACCTGTCGAGTTGGTCGTGGGTTCTGCCCCCGCTGCGCGGCTGCCGCGGTTAGTGTCGAGCGGATGCCCGCCGGGACGGACGCGCCGCGTGTCGCGCTCGAGCCGAATGTGCTCGGCGGCGGGCCCACCGACCCCGAGAGGATCCGCTTGTGAAGACCCGTGCCGCCGTCGTCGAGGGACCGGGGGAGCCGTTCCGGATCGCCGAGCTCGACCTGGACGAGCCCCGCGCCGACGAGATCCTCGTACGGATCAAGGCTGTCGGCCTGTGCCACACCGACCTCACCGTCGCGTCCATGCTGCCTGCGGAGATGTTCCCGCGCGTGTTCGGCCACGAGGGGGCCGGCGTGGTGGAGGCTGTGGGCTCGGACATCACCGGCGTGAAGGCGGGCGACCACGTGGTGATGAGTTTCCGGTCCTGCCGCGACTGCGGCCGCTGCTCAGACGGCGACTTCGGTTATTGCGAGAACGCGATGGTTCTCAACAACATGGGCTACCGCGCGGACGGCTCCACCACGTACAGCCGGGACGGGCAGCCCGTCGCCGGCTCGTTCTTCGGGCAGTCCAGCTTCTCCGAACTGGCGATCGGCTACGCGGACAACGTGGTGGTGGTGGACCCGTCCACCGACCTCACGCTCGCCGCGCCGTTCGGCTGCGGCTTCCTCACCGGCGCGGGTGCCGTGCTCAACACGATCGACCCCGAGCCAGGGTCGAGTCTGCTGGTCTCCGGTGTCGGCGCGGTGGGCCTCGCGGCCGTCGCCGCGGCCCGTGCGCTCGGCCTCGAGACGGTCGTCGCCGTGGACACCCAGGACTCCCGTCTCGAGCAGGCGGCGGCCCTCGGAGCCCATGTCATCAACCCCACCACGCTGCCCGAGGTCGGCGGGGTGGAAAAGATTCGTGAGCTCACCGGTGGTGGCGCCACCGCTGCGGTCGACACGACGGCCGTCCCGCAGGTCATCAAGCAGGGCGTGCAGGCACTCGCCGCCCGCGGCCGCATGGTCGTGGTGGGGCTGGGTGCGTCGGAGTTCCCGGTCGACTCGATCGACCTGCTCTACAACGGCAAGAGCGTCCAGGGCTGCATCGAGGGCGACGCCGATCCGCAGACCCTCATTCCGCGACTGCTCGAGATGCGCGCTGCAGGGGACCTCCCGCTCGACGAGCTGGTGACCACCTATCCGTTCGAGGACATCAACCGGGCGGTCGAGGAGGTGACCGCCGGCACGGTGGTCAAACCGGTGCTCGTCTTCTGAGCGTGAGACCCCCGCCGGGCCGGCGAGGAGCCGGCCAGCGGGGGCCGATGCGGGGCCGGTGAGGGGCCGGTCCAGCGGGGTCGGTCAGCGGCCCGTCCAGCGGGGCTCGCGCTTCTCGGCGAAGGCGGCCACACCCTCACGTGCGTCGTCGGAGAGCAGCACGGGGCTGGCCATCTCGCTCTGACGCCCGAACGCCACCTCGGGTGCCCAGGTGGGCGCTTCGTCGATGATCTGCTTGCCGACACGCACCGAGAGCGGGGCGTTGGCGGCGATCCGGCGGGCGGTGTCCATCGCGGCCTCCAGGGCGGTGCCGCGGGGGACGAGGGTGTTGACCAGTCCCAGTTCATGCAGGCGCGCGGCGGGGAGTCCGTCGCCGAGCAGCGCCAGCTCCAGGGCCACCGGGCGCGGGAGACGGACGGCCGAGCGACAGAGGCCGCCGGCGGCGGCGAGGAGTCCGCGCTTGACCTCGGGCAGGCCGAAGGACGAGTCCTCGGCGGCGACGATCAGGTCGGCGCACATGACCAGCTCGAAGCCGCCGGCGAGCGCGTGCCCCTCGACGGCGGCGACGGTCGGCTTGGTGGGCGGCTCCGCGGTCAGTCCGAGGGGGCCGCGACGGTCGGTGACGGGCACCTGGCCGCGGTTCGCCCCGGACAGGTCCATGCCGGCGCAGAACGTGTCGCCGGTGCCGGTGAGGACGATGGCGCGGATGGCCGAGTCGTCCTCGGCGTCGTCCACGGCGCGCTCGAGCTGGATGGCGGTGGCCTGGTCGATCGCGTTCTTGGCGTGGGGGCGGTTGAGCGTGATCACCCAGACCGAGCCGTCACGGCGGGTGAGGACGGGTGCGGTGGGGGAGGTGGGCAGTTCCTGCCGGTCACCCTCGACCACGATCCGGTCGCCGTCCAGGCGCATGGTCCGACGCAGCGGTGAGCCGGTGGTGAGGGTCGCGATGTCCTCGGTGCTCTCGCGGCGCAGCAGGACGCGGGCGCCGTCCGGGGTGATGGCGGAGACCACCACTCCCTCGGTGCCGCCGTCCCGGCCGTGCGGAACGGTCACGGCCTCGATCACGGCCGTCCCGTCGAGTTCGGTGCGGGCCGGCCGGGGTGCGGGCCGCTCGATCGCCGGCTTGAGGTGGGCGAACGGCTGCGCCGGCGGGATGCCGGAATAGATGCCCACCGAGTGCTTGGTGGCGTACCAGCCGAGCGAGGTGGACAGGCCGTACTG